>Ga0307513_10001593_pt1 | contig 32573 bp, 19 predicted proteins | sample 15_EM_MG_FD_202174 | JGI IMG/M metagenome (GOLD analysis project Ga0307513, IMG submission 202174) | Populus trichocarpa ectomycorrhiza microbial communities from riparian zone in the Pacific Northwest, United States - 15_EM | ecosystem: Host-associated > Plants > Roots > Unclassified | place... | reverse complement strand
ACTCGCAAGTGCGTAGTCATGTAAGAACTATGAGTCGAACGACATCATAGTGTGAAACATAAACAGGGGATGACTAATAACTGATTAGTCATGTGAAAACAAATTGGCTAAGTCAGAATTTGTGACACCTGTCACCGACCTCTCAACCTTCGTAATCACGGTATTATATTGTAAGGTAAAGTAACAGTAAATTAACCCCCTTTTGGTATGCTAAGCTTACATGAAACACAAAAGTACACTAGAAAATTTCCTGATTTTTAACTTTGAATACCCTTACTGGAAAGGTACCCCGCTTCACCTAGTTCACACACGGTCACTCGTATGAAATTAAGGTAGCGTACAATACTTTGCAATGTGATAGTACTGTACGGCAACTTTTTTATCGTAAAATACCTAGAATCAGTTAGTCCGGGCAGTACGAAAAAGACACTTCGGATCTTAGTCGAAATCCATAGGGTCGCGAATTAATTACCATACTGGCGGCCCTTCGTCAACGATCGCACCGAGCACCTAATCATCAGCCATCAAGTGAAAGGTAACACAGCCCCTTAGTGGGGAAAAATAAAAAATGTCTGCCCTACAAGACAGCCACTGGGCGGGGAAAATTCAAAGAAAACTCAATTGAAAAAACCTTGAGGGGATCCTGTGTTGCTATTGTGGTAAAAGGAAGAGGTAATCTGCTGTGGGGAGTTGGGTCGTAAAATTCCACAATATCACAGCTAGTATTTCTTTGAAATAAAAATAATTGGATATTATTAGAGGGATAGCCTATCGCAGCAAGGAAATTAGATAGCAGGGACCCTTTAAATCCACCATCGACGATCTCAGCAGAAATTACAAGAACTTGTACCATCTAGATCACAATATGCTTAGCAGGCGGGGTTAACAAAATAAGGAATAGTTTACAAATTATTGAGATCCAGCAAGCCCAGTCTCCCAAAGCTATTCTGTTTGGATGACACTATCCCTTGTCGGGGTGTTTTGTCCCAGATCGGGGGGATCTGCGGCTGATGGAGCGATGGTATTTAAAGGGTTTCGCAGTCCATAGTTGCTGCAAAATAAGCCACACCAACGTGCCGGGGTCAAAACGAAGGTTGAGGTGGCAACCAGAGGCGCCCTTGATAAACTCCCCCATTAATCCTTCCAGCTTTTTCTACAGTACCGTTTCTACTTCTATCGTACACTCCACCAACCTTTTCAGCCGAACGTCATGGCCCAATCTACACATACGCAATCGGTCACCATCGGCGACAACAACACAAACTCCGGCAACATAATAGGGAGCTTCAACAGGATCATTAATAGACCCGATGAGGATGCGCAGATTTTGCGTTGGCTCTCTCCACTGGAGCCGGGTAACAGACACCAAGGAGTGCGCACCGACCGATTCGACGGTGTCGGGGATTGGCTTTTGGAAGCAAGGGAGTTTCGGAAGTGGAGAGAGTGTGAGGGTGGGGCCGATAAAGGTGTCTTGTTTTGCTCTGGGAATCCGGGAGTAGGAAAGACATATCTGAGGTGAGTGACGGGGTTCTTTGAAAGAAGCGAATATCACTGATGGCCAGGGCTAGCTCCCTAGTGATCGACACGCTGTGCAATCAGGCAAAGAAGAGCGATATCGCCGTTGCATGCTTCTACTACGACTTCTCTGCTCAGCGAGAGCAGACAATCACTAACATGATTGGTGCTATTCTAAAGCAGCTAGTAGGTAAGGGGGGCATCTCGGAAGATATACGCGAGGCATTTCAAGAAGGGAAGAAGGAGGTTGGGGGCAGAGGACTGCGACTTGCAGATCTAATGGGAATGTTGAAGATAGTCATTGCTTCGCTACCAAAAGTCTTCATATGTATCGATGCCCTAGACGAATACCCACCGGGGAAACTTCCAGAGCTTCTCGAGTCACTGCGAGATATTGTTCGGGAGTCTCCTAGGACGAGAATATTCCTCACTGGGAGGCCCCATGTCAAGGAAGCTATTCAAAGATATTTCTGTAACGCTATTGTGATACCTATTAGCCCTAATCCGGACGACGTTAGGAATTATCTGGAGATGAGATTAGACAGGGATGACGATCCAGAGGCGATGAACTATGATCTAAGGGCGGATATTGTGAGAACTATTCTGGAGAAGATGTCTGATATGTGCGTAGGAGCATTTGGCATTCCTCTCTATCGATGATGTATACTTACCAACGGCTGAGTGTAGATTCCTCCTTGCTTCGCTAAATATCGATGCTATTCTGGGAGAGACAACAGTTCGTCAGAGAAGAAGGAAACTTGAAGAGATGACGCGAGGCAATGGACTAAGCGATGCCTACACGGAAACCCTGACACGGCTAAGAGCACAGAAGGGGAATAAGCCAGTACTGGGGCTGAAAGTTCTGATGTGGGTGCTGTATTCGGAACGGCCGTTACCGGCGGAGGAGCTCTGTCATGCACTCGGAGTGGAGATAGGATCTGAAGATTTAGATCTTGAAAACGTTCCCGCATTACGAACACTCCTAGCATCTTGCCTAGGTCTTGTCACGGTCGAAGCGTCTTCATCTACCGTCCGACTGGTGCACTTTACTTTGCAGGAGCATCTCTCAAACGATCCGGCCCTATTCCATAGTCCCCACTCAACAATTGCGGAGGTTTGCTTGACCTACCTCAATTTTGAATGCATCAGGAATCTTTCGCCAAATGTCTACTCTCCCCCCTCAACAATGCCCCTTTTGGAATATGCTTCTTGCTACTGGGGCAAACATGCCTCGAGGGGGATGACGGACAATGTCAAAATGCTTGCACTAAGGCTCCTTGCTAGATTTGATGAGCATATATCTGCTCAGCTACTTTTATTGCGCTATAATCGAGATATAGACTCGGCCCCTCATTTTTACTGGAAGAGGGGACCTATTGGATTTACGGGACTCCACGGAGCAGTATTTCACGGGATCGTGGAGATGGTTGCTGCGGTATTGGAAATGAAAGAATGGGACCTTAATGCAGCCGATGGCATGGGTAGCACGGCTTTCGCATGGGCAGCCAGAATGGGGCATGAGGAGGTTGTAAGGATGCTTTTGGAACGAGACAGTATTGGCCTCGATCAAGTAGATAGCATATCAGGACGAACGCCTCTCTGGTGGGCGGCTGGGCGCGGGCATGAGAGAATCGTAAAGACGCTTTTGGAACGAGAGGACGTCAATCCCAATAGGGCAGACACCCAAGAGGGACGGACGCCACTCTCGCGGGCAGCTGAGCAAATGCACGAAGGGGTGGTAAAGATTCTTTTGAAGCGAGGTGACCTGAATCCCAATACGACAGACACCCGAGATGGGCGGACACCACTCTCCCAGGCGGCCGAGCGCGGACGTGAGGGGATAGTAAAGATGCTTTTGGAACGCGAAGACACCAATCCCGACCAAGCAGACACCGAATCTGGTCGAACGCCGCTCTCGTGGGCGGCCGAGCGCGGGGATGAGGGGATAGTCAAGATGCTTTTAGAGCGAGAGGACGTTAACCCCAATGCGATAGAAAACGAGCATGGCTGCACGCCTCTCTCGTGGGCAGCTGGGCGCGGGGAAACAGGGGTAGTAAAGATGCTTTTAGGGCGGAAGGACGTCAAACCCGATCAGGCAGACATTAAAACCGGCCGGACACCACTCTCGTGGGCGGCTCAGCGGGGGCATGAAGGGGTAGTGGGTGTCCTTTTAGAACGAGAGGACGTCAACCCCAATACGATCGAAAAGGAATTTGGCTGTACTCCACTCTCGTGGGCCGCTGAGTGCGGGGAAGCAGGGGTAGTAAGGATGCTTCTGGAACGAGAGGACGTCAATCCCGATCAGGCAGATACAAAGTCTGGCCGGACGCCACTCTCGTGGGCGGCTGAGCGCGGGTATGAAGGGGTGGTTAAAATGCTTTTGGAACGGGAGGACGTCAATCCCAATAGCGCAGACACCCAAGAGGGACGGACGCCACTCTCGCGGGCAGCTGAGCAAATGCACGAAGGGGTGGTAAAGATTCTTTTGAAGCGAGGCGACCTGAATCCCAATACGGCAGACACCCGGGATGGGCGGACACCACTCTCCCAGGCGGCCGAGCACGGACGTGAGGGGATAGTAAAGATGCTTTTGGAACGCGAAGACACCAATCCCGACCAAGCAGACACCGAATCTGGTCGAACGCCGCTCTCGTGGGCGGCTGAACGTGGGCATAAGCGGATAGTAGAAATTCTTTTGGAGCGAGAGGACGTCAATCCCAATACGGCAGACACCCAAGATGGACGGACACCACTTTCGCGGGCCGTTGAGCATAGGCATCAAGGGATAGCAAAGATGTTTTTGGGACGAGAGGACGTCAATCCGGACCAGGAAGACACAAAATCTGGCCGAACGCCACTCTCGTGGGCCGCTGAGCGCGGGGATGAGGGGATAGTCAAGATGCTTTTAGAGCGAGAGGACGTGGACCCCAATGCAATAGAAGACGAGTATGGCTGCACTCCTCTCTCGTGGGCCGCTGGGCGCGGGGAAGCAGGGGTAGTAAAGATGCTTTTGGGGCGGAAGGACGTTAATCCGGACCGTGCTGACACCAAATCCGGCCGAACGCCTCTTTCGTGGGCGGCTGAGCGCGGGTATGAGAAGGTAGTAAAGATACTTTTAGAACGAGAAGACGTCAATCCCAATAGGGCGGACACCCGAGACGGACAGACGCCGCTCGAGAGAGCGGCGGAGTGCGGGCATGAGGAGATAGTGAAGATGTTTTGGAGAACGGGGGAAATCAATCCTAATACGATAGAAAACGAATATGGCTGCACGCCCCTCTCGCGGGCCGCTAAGCGCGGGGAAACAGAGGTAGTCAGGATGCTTTTGGAACGAGAGAACGTCAATCCCGATCAGGCAGATACGAAGTCTGGTCGGACACCTCTCTCGTGGGCGGCTGAGCGCGGGTACGAGGAGATAGTAAAGATGTTATTAGGGCGAGAGGACGTGAACCCCAATGCGGTAGAAAACGAATATGGCTGTACCCCTCTCTCGTGGGCAGCTGGGCGCGGGGAAACAGGGGTAGTAGAAGTGTTTTTGGGGCGGAAGGACGTCGATCCCGATCGGGCAGACATCAAATCCGGCCGGGCACCACTCTCGTGGGCGGCTCAGCGGGGGCATGAAGGGGTAGCGGGTGTGCTTTTGGAACGAGAGGACGTCAACCCCAATACGATCGAAAAGGAATTTGGCTGTACGCCACTCTCGTGGGCCGCCGGGAGCGGGGAAGCAGGGGTAATAAAGATACTTTTGGGGAGAAAGGACATCAATCCCGACCAGGCAGACACGAAATCTGGCCGAACGCCTCTCTCGTGGGCGACTGAGCGCGGGTATGAGGGGGTGGTTAAAATGCTTTTGGAACGGAAGGACGTCAATCCCGATCAGGCAGACACTCAAGAGGGACGGACGCCACTCTCGCGGGCGGCTGGGCGCGGATATGAGGGGGTAGTCAAGATGCTCTTGGAACGGGAGGACGTCAATCCCGATCAGGCAGACACCCGAGATGGACGGACGCCACTTTCGCAGGCGGCTGAGCACGGTTATGAGGGGATAGTAAGGATGCTTTTGGAACGGAAGGACGTCAGTCCCAATAGGGCGGACACCCAAGAGGGACGGACGCCACTCTCGCGAGCGGCCGAGCACGGCTATGAGGGGATAGTAAAGATGCTTTTGGGGCGAGAGGACATCAATCCCGACCAGGCAGATACGAAATCTGGCCGAACGCCTCTCTCGTGGGCGGCTGAGTGCGGATATGAGGAGGTAGTGAAGATGCTTTTAGAGCGAGAGGACGTGGACCCCAATGCGGTAGAAAACAAGTATGGCTGCACGCCTCTCTTGTGGGCCGCTGGGCGCGGGGAAGCAGGGGTAGTAACGACACTTTTGGAACGAGAGGACGTCAATCCCGATCAGGCTGATACCAAGTCTGGTCGGACGCCACTCTCTTGGGCGGCTGAGCGCGGGTACGAGGAAGTAGTAGAGATGTTTTTAGAGCGAGAGGACGTGAACCCCAATACGGTGGAAAACGAGCACGGCTGTACGCCTCTCTCGTGGGCCGCTTGGCGCGGGAAAACAGGGGTAGTAAGGATGCTTCTAGGACGAGAGGACGTCAATCCCGATCAGGCTGATACGAAGTCTGGTCGGACACCTCTCTCGTGGGCGGCTGAGCGCGGCTATGTGGGGGTAGTTAAAATGCTTTTGGAACGGGAGGACGTCAATCCCAATAAGGCAGACACTCAAGATGGACGGACGCCTCTCTCGTGGGCCGCCGGGCGCGGGGAAACAGGGGTAGTAAAGATGCTTTTAGGGCGGAAGGACGTCAATCCCGATCAAGTAGATATTAAATCCGGCCGGACGCCACTCTCGCGGGCGGCTCAGCGGGGGCATGAAGGGGTAGTGGGTGTCATTTTAGAACGAGAGGACGTCAACCCCGACCAACAAGACACAAAATCTGGCCGAACGCCACTCTCGTGGGCAGCTGAGCTCGGGCATAGGGGAATAGTCAAGATGCTTTTAGAACGGGAGGACGTGAACCCCAATGCGGTAGAAAGCAAATTTGGCTGTACGCCACTCTCGTGGGCAGCTGGGCGCGGGGAAGCAGGGGTAGTAAAGATGCTCTTAAGGCGAGAGGACGTCGATCCCGATCAGGCAGACATCAAATCCGGCCGGACGCCACTCTCGTGGGCGGCTCAGCGGGGGCATGAAGGGGTAGTGGGTGTCCTTTCAGGACGAGAGAACGTCAACCCCAATACGATCGAAAAGGAATTTGGCTGTACGCCACTCTCGTGGGCCGCCGCGTGCGGGGAAGAAGGGGTTGTAAAGATGCTTTTAGGGCGAGTGGACATCAACCCCGATCAGGCAGACACCAAATCTGGCCGGACACCTCTCTCGTGGGCGGCTGAGCGGGGGCATGAAGGGGTAGTTAAAATGCTTTTGGAACGGGAGGACGTCAATCCCAATAGGGCAGACACTCAAGATGGACGGACGCCACTCTCGCGGGCGGCTAAGCAAGGGTATGATGGGATAGTAAGGTTGCTTTTGGAAAGAGAGGACACCAATCCTTGCCAGGCAGATACGAAATCCGGCCGAACGCCTCTCTCGTGGGCAGCTGAGCGGGGGAATGAGGGGGTAGTGTGTATCCTTTTGGAAAGAGGGGATGTGGACCCCAATACTATAGACAACGAACACGGCTGTACGCCACTCTCGTGGGCCGCCGGGCGCGGACGTGGGGGTGTAGTAAGCATGCTCCCAGAACGTGAAGATATCCACGCCGCCACGCTAGACAACAACCAAACCCCACGGCCGTCGGCTCTCTCTGTAGGATCTGATGGAGCTGTCAAGATCGCACTGGGACAGCACAATTTCGGTTCTGACACAGCAGATTGCGGCCAGGCATCCCTCCCGCCGTCCCCTAGACGTGGGGATGGGTGGACAGCAGTGACGCAATTCAGGGGTGATGATCCTAATACCAACATTACAGACCTTAATAGCTAACCTGCGCTTCCATCAGCAGACCGCGATGAGGGGCCGAATATATTGGGCCTCAGGGTGTTTGTTTCCAAATCTGTAGATAGCGACCTCCCAGCCGAGCCACCCAGGCTCTCTCAGCGCTCTTCCATCCATCATCCCAGGGGAAATTACGCTACTCCTAACACCCAACCAACCCTCTCGTTTGCGGCCGACCGGCGGTTTATCGTCGCCTCTCTTGTTTGCCTTTTTGCTTTTCTCCTTTACATCCTTCCTGCTCCTCACTAGATATATTCTCATTCCATAAATACTTACCCAGCGAGTGACCGGCGCAGACAAGACCTCCGCCGATTTAGATGTAAATAGGCTTTGATAAGGGGTTTTTCTAGTTTCTTCTGACCACCTGGTATCAATCCACCTTTCGTTTTTTTGCCTCATTTCCTTTTTCTTCCCTTGGTGTTCTAGTTAGACTTGGTACAACCGTCGTGTTCTCGCTCTCTATTCCTGTTGTTCTGTTTTTCCTTAAGTCCCTAGAAGGTTGTGGCTGGCTCCGGACGCTGCGCCTCGCGAGTGACAGATTGTTCTAGTGCTTTAGTGGCTTACAGAGAAGGTACTGTACTACTGGCATGTCTTTCCATTGTTGTCACGGGAATGCGCGGGGAAATGTGGAAGTGCGGGGAGATGCAGAGATATGTGTGGTGATCCCTGGAAGGGCCAGGATGCGTTAATTGTGTTTCGCTTATACACTTGCTTTCACCGCCTGTCCAGTTTTAGAGGGGTGAATAAAGTTGTGGAAACTATCATACCTATCCTGCCTTTCCCACACGGTGTCCTAGCTCCAAAAAAGCCCCCCAACTTACCGCCCACTATTGCGCTATCTATTCCCCCCCATTTTAATACATATTAGTATATGTCTTGCGTTTTGTAAATAGTAGTGCATAGCGCAGCAGGGCCCTTGCGTTATAGGCACTGGGTAGGAATATATGGTAAGCTAGAGGAAGCCGGTCCTAAGTTCCTAAGCGGCCAGCCTATCTGTTTCCGTTAGCCAGTCTCATCACTAACGAGTTATCACTAGTGGCTCCCTTTACAAATCGCCATATTCCAATACTGATTCCGAGATATGTACCATTGGGGGGGGTCCAAATCGATGAACCATAACCCTAACCCTATATTGGTAGATAAATTTAATATAGGGCCTCCTCCGATAAAACGTCACACAAGTAATGTCAGAAGGTTGCCCTAGATACTGTAAATTAGTAATTTAACACTGGTGATACTGCCGGAAATGCTAGAAGGCAGAAGGTGCATCATACAAGTGCTTGAGCTTACAAGGTATTATAGGCTCCTGGTGCTCCTCTTTCCTCAAGAACTGGGAACAATTACGAGCCATCTTAGCTATCATACCTCCCGAGATCTAATTCACGTCTAGGACATACGGTTGCATAAACTCCCCACTAAGAGACCTATCGGTGAAGACAGAAAAAAATTCAATGCATCTCATCCACCTACTCAGCAGAAGCCTGCTGTTTTGGATCTAAACTCAGACCCACAAGCCCCACCGGAAAGGCAAAACTCTAAAAGCCAAACCTCCACTTCTAACTTCTTTTATACAACAACGGCTGTTGTTTCAGACAACTAGTATTATAGGTAATTCTAGACTCCCGCGAAAGGGGTATGTGACGCCGTCACCATGTTTGATTCTTTTTTTGTGCTTTGTAGGTTTTAGAAACCCCCACTCAAGGGCATCACTTTATCACCGGTATGATATCACAGCTAGAGTGATCTCAGAGTTCTGGGGCTGACGGAGTCGAAACCCCACCCAGGCCTCTGGAATAAACACCCGCTGCCGATATCTTCTCAAAATCAAGATTTTTATCCAATCACCACGCAGATCTTCACCCCCACACAAAACATCGAAGGAATCAAGTCACCAACACCCAGAATCCAAACACTTGAAATACAAAAGTACATTGTGCCGCAGTGCACACACATTATCTCACGCGCACGGTTGGGTAAGTGTGATATTATTCCGCGCCTAACATCAGAACAATAGAATTGCGCTTATCGCTTACGCTTTACTATTCTTACCACAATGGGGGTTGTTTCTTTGTCTGATGCGAACTGATGCCGTAGCATACTAGGGCCGGTAGTGCAAGAGAATGGGCAAATAATAAATACAATGAGCATCAGGTACTCTGGCCATGCACATATATCTATTCCACCATTTCTCACATTCCTCTAATCCAGCATAGCAAAATCATCCACTTTTACCAAGCGCACAATGTCTCTCTCGACCCTCCCCAACGAACTCCTTCTCAACATAACGGGCCACCTCTCCACTCCAAAAGACATCTCTGCCCTCACGCAAACAAGCAAGCACTTCAACCTCCTCTTCACCCCTCACCTCTGTGCCCTCTCCCTCGAACCGTTTAACGCCACCACCCCCGCCCTAACCTGGTTCTCAAAGCATGGCTACAGCAAACAAGTCTCTCACTGCCTCTCCGCCGGGCAGTCCCTAACCTACCAATCTGGTAATGAATGCCGCACCCCTCTGCACGAGGCACTGGCGCACGGCTACGAAGTCTTTTGGGACCGCGAGAAGCTATGGTGGACAGCGTCCCGCCGCGCGCATAATAGCGTCGCATTCGAGGATACCGTCGCGACGTTGATTGCTGCGGGCGCCGACTTGGAAGCTAGGGATATATCAGGACATACGCCATTGCATGCGGCCACGGTGAGGGGGTTGGAGAGGCAGGTGCGCATCCTGTTGGCACTGGGAGTGCAGGTGGATGCAGCGGATGTTAATGGGTTTACACCCCTGTGGTATGCGAGAACTTATGGGTATGGTGAGATTATGGGGTTATTGGTTGAAGCCGGTGCGAAAGAGGTGGCATCTTCGCAGCCCATATGGATTAGGTGGATGCCGCAGAGGTTGGATATTGGTTCGGTATTTTGTGGGGAGGAGGGTGAGGGGTTGGTTGCGGGTAGAAAGGGGGAAGTTGCGGGGCAGGACAGCGAGGGGGGGGGGTAGATAGGGCTGAGATAGCCGGGGAGAGGTGTAATATTTCGCTTTGGGGGGGGGGATACGCTTGGGACTAGGGAGTTTTATCATTCCATGATGTCCCATAACATTCGTTTTGTATGATACCATAGATAATTAGTAACTTAGAGGTTTGAGTTCATACCATGGAATCGCGAACGCCGCATTTCGTTGTGCCCAAATAATTGAATCAGGAAAGCTGGATGCATCGTAGACCAGCAGTGTGGTCGGCGGCTACGACCTCGCTTACCTTTAATCGGAGAATTATCCGGCACCACCCCCAAACACTACCCCACTAATCGTGAAAGAAACGAAACACCAACTCACTCTCAAAAACGAAGACTCCATCCACTAGGTATATATCCCATCACCCCTATGCACGCACACCACCCCCAGACCAACTCCTAGGACACCGCTCCCACCGAAAGCCAACAACAAAATAAGGAACTAGAAACCAGGATGTCCACACTAGGTAATAACTCACTATAAGTACCAGGAGAAATGTTTTCGTATGGGTAGGGGTAGTTAACCGGCAAAATAGTCCTTGCCTTGTATGAAAAAACATCTACCTTAGTACACGCCCTTACAGAGACACTGGATTACGCAACAGGCTTGGTATAATACACATTTCAAGCTCTTCGCACCATATGCAAGCAAACAAACATCGGACGGAACCTCCGATCACACCCCCGAAGCCAGCAATATTTACCACCACTCCTCCGTCTGCCCCCTCCGGACCTCACGAACCTTTTGATGGGGAAGATCTAACAATAAATGGAGAAAGCCATAAACCCCGACCATCACCTACACAATAAGCTTTTAAAAAAAGGTCCGTCACAATGCTAGATGGGTGATCTTTTAGGCCATTCTACACCTATCCTTTGAATCTCACGGATTAACAATGCTGTTGGTCCAGGCGCGTGGGAACGTATGAAGGGATCTAGTACAATAGCCCTCGAAATACCCTTTTGCGCACGAACAAGAAAGCCACCCCTCTGCCGGTCAAGCTGGGTCCATTGAATGTTCACACCGGGAATGGCGTGAGTGATGCTCCATGATTCCTTCAGGCAATCCGCCCAAGGGACACAACTCTAGATTTAACTTATGATGCACAAACGTACCCCGCGAACCGTCAGATCCACCCGCCAAAACCCGAGAGTAAACCCCGGCTTCCTACACCTCCATCTTTCCCTCACTCCCCGCACCGGGCATCATTCGCTAATCCTAACACTCAGACGCCAGCGCCCACCCAGAACAACGAAAGACAGAACAGCACAACACAACATAATACCATACCCTACCATACCATGCGGCTCTACGCCTTGCGAGCGCTTAGTTCATACCTTCTCGTTTTCGGGACTTTGGGCGCTTCGGCTTAAGTCTAACAGCCAAACATGAGGGAGTGAGACTGTCCTTGGTCAAGGGTTATGGTATGTATGAGGTATTATGATCATGTGACTGCATGGTTGCGTGGTGAGGTGGTAGCCATAGGGCGTGAATTTTGAAGGACGCATTCAGGTGGCACGTGGGGCGTGGATGGGGTGGCTCCGATATCATACTTGAGGGATTCAGCGAGGGGGGGAAGAAAAAAGTGAGGATCTACGGATGCCTATACCCGAAAGCCTAAGAATTGAGCTTACAGCTTGGTTGGTTGGAGGGGGGGTGAATTTCTGATCCCCAGGGTTGGGTTATTATTTTTCTGCGATGGATGCAACGGAAAACGGTTCAAGTATTAAAGGCTTTTATAATTATTTGTATAATAATATAAGATAGACGGGTTTAACTTAGGTTAATTAGGGCTGGGGTTGCTAATTCCAGGAATGGGGCAAATGATCAAGTCTGAAGGTACGATAGTACCGTGTCTCAGCCCCACTACAATGCTAGAAATACAAAGAGCTGATTCCTCCAAGCGCACGAGAGAGGGGCGGGGTTATTGAGGGATTAGATGGGTGTTGTTGTGCGCCCTGGTGAGGGAAGAGTGTGAGAAACGTTGAACATGAGTTCAACCCCGTTATAACCGGGTCAGCTGACTTTAGGATCTCCACTCTTGCAGTTCATAGGCAGGGGAACAACTCGCTCGTGGCCTAAGGAGTACCAGACTGCGACCGATGGGAATGCATATGCTGGCTGCAAGGACAGCAGTCTCGTCTCTCACGACCGCTCTGCCGCCCGTTTCTGACTCCGGCCCGGAAGTCTCACTTTAAACGTCCTAAGGCGTCAGTGCTGGAGATTCCAGAAGCATTCCCTGCCTTGGCGCCGAGAGACCGGTGCTAAGCAACTGTCATGCAAAGCGGCTGCGGCGGTCCGGTGGACGCGCGTAGGACCGCACATTTCGGTACTAGGTCAGGCGTGTGGAAGGTTTATTTGGTGTTGCTCACTCGAGAACATCGAAAAGTCTAAATTCGATCTAAAGTTGTGCGGGTGAGCTTTTCGTTATTCTCGTTTTCAAGAAGTGTCTCCCGTGTTTTTTGTTTTTTTGTGGTTCAAATGAACAAGGGAAACGGCAAACGGGTAGGACATAATCAACCATCGCCAATTGACCAAGCCAGAGTCACAATGTCGTAGGGTAGTTCAATGGCTGAAAGCCACCAATGATCGAGAATCTGCCGTTCATCCCTTTTGACCCGGGGCCTCACGGTCTGCAAATAGCAGTAGATCACGGCGAGTAGGTACGCCGTGCCACGCTTTTGTGCCTCCCCATTGAACGCAGCATCATGATAGTACAATTAGCCCCTACTGCTAATAACAGACTGAGCACATTACCAGACAATCGTACCCAGAGCCAATCACCATCCCAAACACTGAGCAAGATAACGAATGCCATTGGTGAAATGCAGTGAGCTCAGCTTACCGATGCTATACCGCATCCGGAAGTCACATTCCTTCACGGGGCGTTTTGTCACTGAATACGGAGATTGAGAGAACCGAGTTTATGCAGTGCGTTCTCGAGAGATACCGGTACGGCCGCCCATGTAAGGATGGTCACCTGGATCCAAGCAAAATTTCGACCAATCGAAATTCCCCATGTTACATCCGACAGCCTAAGCTCCAATGTATCACTGCACGTGGAGGAGCGAAAGTGCATGTTGGCACCTAATGCAGAGTTTTAGTCTTTTTAACCGTTGCGGAGAGAAGGATGGTAGGGGCAGTTGCTTGTTACCAAAAAGCGTGCATGACGCTGGGTGGGACAAAAGGTTCTTTTTTCCCTTTATTTATCTTATTTACTCCATGGTGCCCATCATCATTCTGGCAGTGACGACCTTTTTTCTTTTTGCTTCTTGCCATTGTGCATCACACAGTGGTTTTGACAAGTGGAATATCTTTCGGCATCCGCGGGGTGAGACGGCGCAATTGGGTAGATCTTGGGGATTTACCCTGGTGGGAGAGAGGAAGTGGGAGGAAGGGAGAGGAGGAGGGAGGGTGTGCGCGCGCGCGTGTGTGTGACGAGGCGGGCGTTGAGATGAGGAGGAGACTTGTCAAGTACGGTATCATAGGGTGAGTAAGCGATCAGAAGCAAGGATCTGTCTTGGTACGAATGTGGGGTGGGATGAAGGCCTTAAAATGCCTAGAATTGAAGGCCTAGAAAGGTGAGGGAAGAGGTGGCTATTCACAAGGGCCATTGAATTCAAATGCGAGAACAATGGAGTGCCTGGAGGGTGTTGAATAATGTTTCGTGTAGTTGTGCTTCGTGAAGGGTGGAGGAAAAAGGGGGGGGGGATTGTGATGACTTTTTAATCCCTTCTTGTGAAGGAGGAGGAATACAATAGGACGAGTACAGTACAATATACTGCCATTGTATGGGGTACCGTACAATCTCATACTGTACCGTACGGTAGCCAGCCAGCAGATGAAAGAGAGGGGAAGGAGGGAAAGAGAAGGAATCCGAACTAAATCGTGAGAAAGGTCAACAGCTACCGCCCCCCCCGCACTCACTTTCCCATCCCTTCACTCACTCCCTCCATCAGGCCAGCTATCCACACATCGCACACTTCTTCCTCTTCTGCTTTCTTTCCCCCAATTCACTCACTCCTTCGCTCACTCTTTCAATCTTCTTCCTGAACCTGCTAGATTAAGCTCTGCTACCGTACTCATCTTCGGGAAAGAAGGGAGTTGGAGTGAAGCGACAACACCATCATCCGCTCCCCACACCATCGTCATCACGGCTTTCTCCAAGGATACCGATAACCGCCACGCATCACGACACTCGTTTGATTTCAACGAACTACTCGCATCTCTTCCCCCCCTCACAATGTCAGCCCCGCCCCCCTGGTACTCCTCTGTCCCTATCCCGGAATTCAAAACTCCCATCACACGCTACGACTTCAAGAGCAAGGAGCTGGAGCAACTCCTTTACGCATCGGTCGTGCACGAGCGATCCTTTGCAAGCAGCCCAGAACAGCGAGACACTTTCGAAGCGTTGACGTGGGTTGGGGGTTCAGTTCTCCGAGGACTGACCACAGTCCTGCTGGCGTCCATGTTTCCGACGAGTAGGAAGAAAGTGTTGAACGTGAACTTCCCCACACTTCACTTCAATTTGCCTATGACTGTCACGCAGTGCGAATATCGAGCATTTACTAAATGAGAAAAAAAATTCACTTTTAGGACATCCGTCAAGCCCTCGAAGACAAGGCCTTCTACGCCCACCTAAGTCGCCGCCTCGGCCTACACAGCCACATCTCACTAACCTACCCAGCCGGTGAATCCGACTACATCCTATCCGGCCTCTTCACAGCATACGTCGGTGCAATCCAACGCGAACTGGGAACCGATGGCTTCCCCACTATAAGCGGAACCTTCTACCAACTCCTAAAACCCTACGCTGAAGCATACAAATCCCACCACGATTCCTACATAACCATAAACTCGCACCTCCCGCCAACCCCCATCATCTCTCCAATCTCAACTGCTCCCTCCTCCTCCTTATCAGCACGGCAACAACAGCACATATACCCAATCTTCCAAGCCGCTCCTACTTCAGAGTCAGGCGCAGCGAAGCTTCGCAGACAAAACGTCTCGGTCTACACCTCGCGATTAATGGAGTACACGGCAAAGTGCAAGATGCCTCAGCCCAGCTTCATATTCAAAGACAACGGCTGCCAGGGAGCTGCGATTCAGTGGTGCGCGACCGTGAGTTTGAACGGCATCGATATCGCTAGTGCCGTTGCGAGTACAAAGCTTGAGGCGAAACATCTGGCAAGTAAGGATGCCCTGCAAGCTATAGGCTCGAGTATCCACCATTGGCCAGCTGGTGCCGGACGGAGGCAGAAGAAGCTACAAGTAAGGAAGACAGCCGGGGGTATTCTAGGTTAGGCACTGGGGCTGGTTTTATGCTCCTCTTTTGCTCTCGGGTTGGATTGGTTTGTGTGAAAGGTTTCCTTTGGCGTTGAGAGTGTCAGCGTAGCCAAACAACTCACTCGCTAGCTTGGCCCGACAAGAGGATGGTGGGATGTGGGGATGTGGGGATGTGGGGATAATAACGTGAACGATATCTCATGTTTATTCCATTTTCATGTTTGCTGCGAGATCATACTGTAGCTTAGCTACAATTTCATTATCGTGTCGTTAGTTTTCCCAAGATTAAACTTAACTTACTCACCGCTCGCATGTAAAATACCGCCCTAGGTTTAACACTGCTCACCAACTTCCCATTGCCTTTTATTGCTTTTCTTTTTTGAACACTTAGGGTTAGGTTTCGGGACGTCCCGAGATCGTCCCGTGGAAGTATCGTGCCATGCCGCCATGCCGAGTAGGGTTCGGTAGTGGGTTGCTACAAGGCTCTTCCTATTAGGCACTGTATCTGGCGGTCTGGAGGAGCTGGTGTTGCTTGTTACGTATTTTCTTATTTCCTTTGTGTGGTACGCTTGTCCGTACCGTGATTGCATAGTTCATGTATCTCGGCCTTTTGCTTCGTAAATGCGCGGGTTATAAATATTATGATCGGGACGTGGTGGGCCTGTTTATATATCCGAATGCCGCCTGACAAGTGCCCTAGATCTCGACCAACCACGGCTAGCACCAAATCCCCACTTTGTCACCTTATTGCGCTATTCGTACGCCGGTTCTCCGGGGGGTGTGACACTCGTGGGTGGTGGAGGTGGAGCCAGCAACTCGAAGGGAGGGAGTTATGAATGAAGGAGTGAGTGATATTAAATGATGCAATATCCCACTGAAGCCTTCCAACGCGTCCATCACACCCCCTCTAGCAAGAGTACACCCTCAACCCGCTAAAACCCGCTTGTGGTGCCTGCGCGGGCGAGGGAAAGTGCGTACCACTAAGCCGTGCGCGGAGGCAGTTCTGGAGATGCCCCGATTCTACAAAGCGCGTTAGGTTGTATACTTCCTGGTTGGGTTAACTCGCGGGTATGCTGTTCAGGCTTGAACATGGGGGTAGGATGCAATAACCGCTGTAAGCACGAGGAACTCGCAGTGGGCGGTAAGGCTCCTGGGTGAATTGTGCGATCGTTTAAGCATTATCCAGTGTTCTAGGCTGCATTCTGTCCTAGAGCAGCGGAGGAACAAAGTCCTATCGATCGTGTCGTTCTGTGCCGAGCTTGAATAGATGGTGTACCTGACGAACCTGGTCTCTAGTCGGGTAGTAGTGACTACAAGGCCGGCATGACACTACAGTGGGCGAAGCGGAGGTGATGTGTTAGTACTAAATATAAAGTGGGGGTCTGCATTTGATTCCTTCGCTCGAAAATCTTCATCCAATCCCAAGAAATTTGCTGCTGTTGTAATACCTGACCACTGCAAATCACCCTACTCCAAAGCCTCGCACATTCAGCTCAGAAGCCTCACCCACCCACCCACTACTTCAACGAAACCTTCCTTTCCTGAGGGTTCCCGAGTGACCGCACATGAATCCTTCTAACTTACCAGAATATCCTTGGCCTTAAAAGTCAGCCCCAGGGTCCGGAGAAAGGGCGCAAGCTATAGACACTAACACCCTTCTGTCTTGCGCTCACAGAGTCTCGCTTGTCCGCCTATTAGGCTAGGAGATAATATGATGACTAAAGCTAATATATCAGAAGGTGCGCAGGAAAAAAGAATCCCACCTCAAGTATAGTTTCTAGGAATAGCTCATGGTCGGTCGGTCATTGTGCCTGGTAGAAATACACCGGAACCACGCGGAAAAAAGACAAAAAATGGCCGTTCCGGTTTTACACTCTCTATACCTCTTACTGATTATTATTTGTAAATATATCGACGAGCAGGTAGGGGTCCCAAGATCCAGAGCCCATGCTCCATTCTGTCAATTAAACCAGGGCTGGTCTAGTGCATATCATTTTATGCAGAGGATCTCCGGATTTCAGAGTATACACCAAAACTTTGTCGGGGCCCCATAGAAAAAGGGACTTAATAAAAAAAGGGGTGATTTCTTGTGTCCGTACACAGCCGTAATGTGCCTTGGGGGGGGGGTGAAATTTCTGTACATTTCTCGGAATGGGCGAATCGTTTTACTCGCGGGATTCTGGAATGATTGATAAAGTTAGTAGGTGGTAATGTTCTAAAGTGACAAGAAATGCGACCTCCGGGGTATAATACACTGATGACCAGGAGCAGTGTCACCACGCGGTGCTATAGAATCAATTGGTGCGGGGCCTCCGTTAGTTTGCAGCCTCCGTTCTGGCCTACACGGTATCATATCAAAGACAAGGACAGCAGGGAAAGGAGATAGGGGGCTCTGGGGTACAGACCATCGGAGGATGTCTAGCAAATAGCGTGGTAGTCCAACGCTCGAACTAGGATAGGACTGCACTATAGGGAGGGTATAATCAGAAACTTCATTCGCTCGTCCCCCTTCCAACTAACTAAAAAACGTGAGTATATATGAACTATAACGGAATCATCTTGATCGTTCCACCTCTTCCCACATCCGCCGATTCTTTTTTTTCATGTGCGCCCCCATTTGCCTGCGTACTTCCGTAACAATAATAAAGGAAAGACATAACCATAGAACCATCTGTCAAGTATTGTAACTCTAGAACAAAAGTAATCGTTAAAGGCATTCTATAAACTTCCATGGTCAACTACAAACCTCTCCACTTGCGGCAACTCTCATACCTACCTTTGTCGGTCAACTATGACGGCTATCGGCTTCCGTCAACTCTGACATGGATGAGTAAACCGGGCAGCTATTCTCTAAAACTGGCAACGTTAGCGATCGTGCGGAGGCTTTTTCTCCCTATTTTCAAAGGAAACCCGCATTTAGAGCAGACAGCGTTGATTTTGACAATGGGCAAACAAGTTTTCCAAACAAAACTTGAATCAGCATGCGGCTTTTTTTCTCCTAGGCTCTCACTTCCGGGCATTAAGGAAATAGTATACCGTAAGAACCGAAATAATTGGGGATAGCGCTAGGACGTCCGGAATCTCTAGCTTTGGATTAGGGAACAAAACACACAGCGCTCCTTCACCCCTCACTTGAGACACAGACCTTACTAGAAGAGGCAACTCCAACGTCCTAGCGAGATTCTCAATCATTTCGGTTTTCACGGTAGAGACGTATAAAATTTTAGAAGTGATATAGTGCGGAACTGTCATGGCACTTGTATTAGGACCATTCGTAGGGTTGCATGATAGCCGGTGTCGCACTGAGTTTGGAAGAGGAGGGGTCATCTTGCATGGTAAATGTGCTCATGGATATGGTAGTTGTGATAGAGGTCTGGTCAAGCGCAGAGACAACTGCCGCCGGACAAGCACCGCTAAGAGGCTGCCGTGAGGCGAGGGTCGTGAGAAGACCCGGAACGGAGGTGATAGGAAAACTAAAGTGTGTTCGCTGTTCGATGTGTAGATTGATGATGATGTGGGGGAAGTGAACGCAATTGAGACTAAATATGGTTTGTGGTGGCCACACTCACAGTGGGCTCACAAACACCAAAAACACCAGTCACCCCCGACATGGCGACAGTCCGGCTCTCCTACTAACTAGTATGTCCTAACATGACATCCCACGCTGGGGTTACTCCATCAAATTGGAGGACTTACGCAGGGAAGCTTAAGGTTATCAACTACTAGTTATAGCAAGGCTCAGCGACCTAGCTCCTTGATCCCGCCCGGTCGAGGAGCGCAAAAACTGCTGAACCAGATCTGGAATTGGGGGCATAAATACCAACTTCTAGTGCACTTTTGTGTTAGCATGAGGGTATGATTTTGAAGCCATGTTCTCCAGGTGTAATTTCAACGAGAGCGGTTTCAAGGGATTTGAGAATTGGTCACTATGGCCCCATGAGGGGCTCGAGTTCAAGGTTGGAGCGGCAGCCTTTAGTGGCATTGCTAGTAACTCTGACTTAGGCCAGAATGTGCGAATTCTGTTAAGAAGCTTTTGGTCTAGTCTGGGGAAATGGAGGTGTGCTCTTTATTCACTTTTAGGGGGGGTACACTTTATTCACTATTTCGTTCTAACGAATGGATAGTTAATAGATAGTTTTAAAAAAGACTGAGAATAGACAAAGACAGCGCTGTAGGTTGGGTCCTGTACGGTACATGTTCGCTGAGCCTTCCGCTGAATAGGAGTGGATAATCCTTATTGTGAATCACAGGCGCTTTGATCGGTAGCAGGGCCTTGACGTCTTAAGAACAACGACAACATATCTGGAATTCATCACTTATCGCATAGAGGACAAACACGAATAATCTGGAAAACGGAGAACGAAGTAGGAGCTGGGTGCGCATTGAAGTGAGGAAGAAGAGGAGGGAAGGGAAGAAGAAGCGTTAGGAATGGAAGAGAGGTGAAGGAGAGGGAATGGAGGTAATGGAAGCGAAGAGAGCAGAGGATGCTGGACAGGGAGAGAAGAGACGCAGCGAATGTTATCGTGGGGAAAGAGAGTCTAAGAAAGGAAGAAGTCAGGGTGTAAAAGTTTTCAGAGTTATGTATTTAAGGATGCTTGTTTCCCTCCTGAGTGCGAAGATAGATTTAAGATCAAGATATCCTCCTCCGATATCTAGCCCTCTTCCAAGTAGATAGTCTTTGGTTTTTCTTTAATCCCTTGGGGTGTCTAAAACACTAAAATTCGATACCGGCTAGATTGGGCAGTCACGGGCTCCGACATTGCCGATCTTTTTCGAGCTCAAACGACTCAGCGATTGTGGCTAGCTTAAGTTCCCTCTACTCGAATCGCTCAAAAATAACCTTAGAGTGCTGGAAGAGTGTGGGGTTAGTGCAGGGTGAAACAGACTAATGAAAGTAGTTTATACTTATTTAGTGAAGCAGCTTGTGGATTAGACATAAACAGTCTTAGTATTTCTATATATTTTGCTCGTAATCAACAGACGCCTTATAAAAGAAGGTATAAGGGAGTTTATGTGTGGATCGAGATCTTGGGCAACTCACGTGACCAACCTCGAACCTAGGCTTTGCATTTTACTCAAACACGGCACCATACCACGATATCTTATCATCAAAAAGTAATTGGGTAGACCCTAGGATTGTTTGACTTTTTACGAAATTTAAAGATACCTACGGCATATATCATACCCAGACTTGGGTTGTCTTGACCGCCAAAAGCTATGCAGAGCACAGTCCGGCATTTTTATTTATTCTGTTGAATCCCTGAATTTATTCGTATAACTACGGGGAAATCCTGGCAAGCACTCTAAAGTATAGCCTAAAGAGCACAATCCGGTACAATACGGTACCAGTATAATATCACAGAATGGCCTGCATGGGGGCCTGCCATGGATCTTGCACAGCCCGATGCGGGGTGTCAGGAATAACCCACCACGACCAAATCCAATAACCCCAATGATAAAAGCTTGTTTTCGGAGCTACTCAAAATCGGCTCCTCTTTAATTCCGTGAACTCCGTGGAAAGGGTGCACATATACGGGGTCACGCTGGTGTTACCTCTCCGTATAAATTATCAGGCGAAAAAGATGGTGGACAAGAGGGTCGGTTTTTTGGTTGGTCGGCGCCGCACTGTACCCGTGTGCTGGTACGAGTGGCCAGAATGCGGGAGCGAAACGCTGCAGGAGACATGTTGTGCTACGCCGGGAGGATCCTATCGATATATGGAGTCGGAATGTATCATCGATTGCTTGCACCTTGCCGTAGCGTTGGGGGAACTAACCATGTGGCACGCTCATGCTGGAGCTTAGCGGGGTGCAGTGCTCGGGGACAAGGAAGTAAGCTTTACTCGCAATGTCCTGACGTTTGTGAACACAACTGCTATTGCATGATGCCAAGATCAGGGCAAAAAAGCTGAATTTTGGCGGTATGCAATAGCAGTTGTGTTCACAAACGTCGGGACATTACGAGTAGACTAACATATGCGCTGCACGAGTACCGTGTAATCTGGTGAAAGTCGGATCGGCGCTAGTGAGGATTCTTTTCTTGAACCTGTCCAACCACCGCTGCCTACGATATGTGTTTAAGCTGTGGCGAATTTGCCTTCTTGGTGGCCCCCGTTGGCTCGGCTTCCTCAGTTTCGCTTTGGCTCTAATCCGACTTTCACGAGATGAAACGGTACCCTACTGTGCCTAGGACCGAGTTTAAGTTTAAGGAAGGCCAAGGTGGTGTGGCTGACTCGCAGGCCACTTCGGCCACTTAGAGAGCAGTGTATCGTGAGTTATTGCGGTAGGAAGCAGTGTTCGCAGCCGTCCGGGGCCCCCGCGGGGCCCGGTGGGGGGACTGCCAAGAGCCCGGGACGAGACGGGACGGCAGGACGTGGTCCGTCCTCGTCTTTCATTCCTACTTGTCGGGCAACTTTAGAAAATGACCGGACGGGACGACAAAATGCCGTCCGTTCTCGTCCTTGAACTTCGAGGACGGCCGTCATTACGAAGGACGACGAGCCCCATGATGTGAGACATCTTCTGGTATGGGACGGTAAGTCCCTACATAGGGCCGCCGGGGATGATGGGGGACGGCAGGGGACGGCGGAAAACATCGGAAAACAGCGGAAGACGGCGGGGGACGGCGGGGGACGACACAATGTCGTCCGTCCTGGTCCTTGGCTCTTACTTGTCGGGCAAGTTCGGAAAATGACTGGACGGGACGACACAATGTCGTCCGTCCTGGTCCCTTGTTTTAACCTGTCGGGCAAGTTTTGGAAAAGACGGGACGGGACGACGAAATGTCGTCCGTCCTCGTCCTGGCCCAGGACGGACGGACTGCCCCGTTGCGAACACTGGTAGGAAGAGTCTATGTGGGGCCCGCCCAGCGACTGTCCATCTTCAAAAAAAGAGCCAAGATTGGTCCCTTTTCTAGTTATACTCGCTGAATTCCAGCTAGTAAGAATTGAGATCGCCTTGTTTAAGATCGGCCCTCAGCACAGTTGGTGGAGGAGATCTCGTGGCAAAGAAGCAGGGGGTATGATACTTGTATTACGGTACCGGCACTGGGGCATATCTGCTGTATGATAATGATCAAGAAATAATGCTCCATGTGCTCTCAGGCGCAAGGTTGGGTGGTGGTAGTAGTAGTAGGTAATAGTAAATTTAATAATTAAATAGATACCGTAGCCCAGAAATCTCATAAAAATTCATAACTCATAAATTCGTCCGTCCACTTGCCCAAGCAACTACCACAAAAAACTACTGTGCCAAAGCCCCCAACCTCATCAGTACCGGTAACGGGAACAACTTCCCATTACCCGCCTCACCAACACTCCCCTTCCGGCTCCCCCCGTCATCTGTATACTCCGAAACGGCGATACTGCACTTCCGAGTAATCATCTTCTCATGCTCCATTAACTCCCCAAATATGCGTGCCTGCTCTGCCCCACTCCTCTCGAATATCTTCAGTCCCTTTCCAGCGCAGAGCCACATTATCAGCAACATTACCCCCTGCGCCGACAATCCTACGAAGGTAATGACTGGCCACTTCATCCGCACCATGGCTTGTAGTACATCGTTTTGGATCACTTCCATAAAGGCTGGCCCCCGACGGGTGAATGAGAAATAGTTTGACCAGCATAAGCAGCTATTGTAGTACCCTACGAAGGCGGCTACCAGGAAGCCGACTTGCATCGTCGCGAGGATCAGATCCTTCACGACGACCACGCGGAAGTAGTATTTCCCGGAAAATAATTTGCTAGTGAGCTTTGTCAAGAGTGCGCTTAGGAACCAGGTTGCGGAGAAAATGATTTCAGTCAGTGAACGGCAGCCCAAGCCATTGGGAGGGTGCATCCAACTCAGAAAGAGGGCGTTCGTAATTGCGATAATTAGGGGGGCGCAGGATAAGAGTAGGAGGAGCCAATTTGGTCTGTTCCAGGAGTGCGTTCGCCTGGTCTCTAGTGCACCTGGGATGGGGAATTTCAGACTCGTGTTATGACGGAAACTGTAACTTCCGAAGAAGTTGAATGAATCTTCCAAATCTGTAAAGTCCCTGTGTATAAGGCCTTTCGAGAGGGGGATTCTAACGGCTGAGGGGTAGATAACGTCAGATGGGTCTGCGATCGTCCAGTCATCTCTTAGTTCGTCTTCGATTTCTCTTATCACCCGCCTTCCAACCCGTGTACTAGCGAATCCTCCAACACTGGCACTCATAACTACTGCTGGAATAAGCCATGAGTAAAGGATGGCAAATGCTATAGTATGGGCTGTGCGATTGGATGCTCCGGATTCAAGTGTTTTCAGAAATGCGCTGACCACAGCGACGATATATCCGCCTACCGCTAGCCAAGTTCGAAGAGAATCGTTTACCCGGGAATCAGAGAGTCTATGGGCAGCCTCCCTGCAAGCGGCGATAAAGTTTGTCCTCTTCTCGCCCTCCAATCGATCGAATAACCTTCTCATTTGAGGATATACGCCAACAGCACCGTAGTTCCATTCATCGAAGAGCACATTGACAGTAGCAATATCCCGAAGTGCTCTCCTCCGCTCCTTCTCGTTCTCGTAGAATTCCCCCTCCCTAATCGGTGGCGGAGAATTGACCCAGCGCGCGTGTATCCTTCGTGAAACCTCAAGTTTGACAAGCAGACTGTACACTGTGTGTATGGGGTCCCCGAACAGGTGGACTGCGATGGAGAAGCTATTGAGAGGCCCTAGGGGTGGAAATTGGAAATTCCCGACTAACATGAAGACGGGAATAAGCCACAGTGCTATCCTCTTTATAATGTCTGCGTGAGGATATGGAGTATACCCAGGGCCGCACATTTCATAGCATTGACTAAGAAGTGTACGGGTGCGATTGTCATTAAATCTATGACGGGAAGCGTCCTTGGGGAAATAGCGCCATGGATCGAAGAGGCCAAGTCTAGATATTGTTCGATTACATTCGGTGTAATCGAAGAAGGAGGGAGGGGTCTTGCACGGGGGGTGATTGGAGGGCCTGGGCCAAGTGTAATCGCAAGTAGTATTACTGCTGGGGTGGGCGAAGGTCACGCAGCATAAGAGGATAATTGATATATTGAGGAAGAGGCAGCGCCGCAAGGACATTCTGAAACAGCACTGAGCCGTAGTGGCCTTGAAATCAATTTCTGTTGCTATTTGTCAGTGAAACTGGGGCATCAATTAGATATGTTTTGGGATACTTACTCGCTAGAAGTGGCGCACGGAGTAAGCCCTGTATCTTGGTGATATTAGACAAGAACAGTAGATATTTATATTCTTATAACAGCTTCCACCGCGGACTCTCCCTCATGATTTTGTGTTACTACTGAGGAGTGCTATCGTTGCAAAAGCAGTGGCAGTGAAGCACTATGCGCACTCCAACACTAGAAATAAGAAGTAAATTTTGATTGGGTAGTGGGCTACTTCCGCTGTTTCCGGCTGCCCAATAACCAGCTGTGCGGGATGGCATGCAACCAATTGTCCAGGAGACGTTGAAAGAAAGTATTGCCCCGCCATTCGCGACCGTATCTATTAACGTTCCCTCTCATGCATAAAAACATTCTTAGCGACAGGATAAGGCCTTTGTCATACAAAGCCCCCTGTTCTGTCAGCCTTAAATCTGAAATTATAGTATTTAGTAATCGAATTTACTAACCTTTCCAGCCCTAAGGTGCCGCAATTCTTTGGCTGTGTCCCCAATGCAACTTTGGAGTGACACTAGAAGGGGCTGAGCGCTGCGCAGCAAACACGAAGTGATGGGCAACAAACCTAATATCAGTAGAGCAGGTGCCGGTACCTACTCGCATGTAACTAGTGCGATGGATAGTTCCCGAAGAATTTAAAATTCAAAAATGAGGGGAAACTGCTAGCCCTGGGGTAGTGGCGCCGGCGGTCCATGGTAGTGTCCCTCCGCCTTGGAAGCAAGGCGGAGAATAAAATCTTGTGATGTCGGCACACCCCCAGTTGCTAAGGTAGGCCGAGTTAATTTTGTGCTTGAGCCAAAAAGATATGATACCTTACTTTGAGTTGCAATTTTAGATCTCCATATACCACAATTACTTTGGGGGCTGAATTGCAATAGGTCAACGAGAAATGCCACGAGACTCCAACACAGATGCAAGTAGAGCCCGAATCTGCTCGCTGATGACCCAAGGAGCTCACGCTTAAGCATTCATACATGTACTTGTACAGTACCGCACTCCCTGTTAGAGAAAGAGGTTGCAACGTACCGTACTCGAGTAGGCCACGTAATCCGTTATTATGCCGCCTTTGGCGGCCCCCTCGGTTCGCCAGCTAATCGGCACTTTAGGTCAAAGTTTGGGGTGAGGTAACCCCCGCTTTGTGGCACATGTTTTCTGCAGGGGACCCCTAAAATCCTTGTGGAAGCACTCCCGGACAAATAGAAGACACCCGGAATAAGGTGGGCAATGTTGCTTCTGTAAGACATGTCTTTCAACCTTATCCAAATTACCCCTTCACCTTCTGATTCAATGGGCCAGCCCTTTCAACTAAATACTATCTAAGAGACAGTATCACTACCATGTTATTGTTGAGGCTACCAGTAATAGCGGGATGTACATGAAAATGGGGCCTGTGTATTTGGGTGGGCGGTCAGATACGCTAGGATTTCCTAGCACGTTTTTGCAAGCCTGTTTTCAGGAATTTGTTTCCCGCTGCAAGTGTCATAAAGTTGCTCGAATACCAGTGCTGTACTGTTAGGCATGGTACAACAAGGTCTATCAAGCCTTAGGACTCACCATCCCATTCTGGTTCTCAGTTCATCAATTATCTTGGGGCAGAATGATATCACAAGAACCTCTCCAGGGATAATAGAGTTGGATACGCCACAAAGTTCATCGCTGCATGGATTGCCCAGCCAGCATACGGTAGAAGCCGAATCAAGTGCCATTTGGTCGGAGTTTCCTCCGCTGGCAAGATTTTCTCTCTTTTGTTTTTTGTCTCTAGAAGCGATGGAATAGCTCTTTTCTTTGCTGTTATTCGCACCTCTCACAGAGGAGGGGCTTACGAGTGCATAATACTCGGCTAGGTTATTCCGGTTTCCACTGTAGGTTAAACCACGGGGGCCAACTACACTTCAACCATACTTAGAGGTGTCTTCCTTCGAAGCGCCTCTCGTTTATGACACAGAGTCCCCCTATCAAGGGCTTTGGGTGACATGGATACTCACCGGTATTACGAAACCTTATCCCCCTCTACGCTGGACAATCTACAAAAGTCCGTTGCTTAGGCGCCAGCACTGCTATCAAATGGGGTACCGGTGCTCATACTTTCAACACAGCCTCTTCGGCCCACCGATCCCGCAAACCAACCCGCGGGGTGGCGCTTGGGCCCCCAATTACCCCCGAATGAACCTCTAGCTTCAGCCCCGGGATTCTTGGCCCCGGCCAGCTCAGGACCTTTGGTTTTTGGATCGAGTCTCCGATACGCCTACTTTGAAGCCACCTGACATTGATAAGGTACCCGAAAGCTCGGAAAGCCTCGGCGTATATGGAGATTACTTTTAACCAACTATATAGAACACGGGCAAGCCCATTTGGAATTTACGAGATCACAAAATGTCACTCGGCCCTGCGGTAATCAGTAAGGGCAAGAGCCTCTCGGAGAAGCAGACGGGTCTCCCCCGAGGCCCATGGGAGGAAATAAGGTCCATAGCCTATTCTACTATGAGAGGTATCATATCATATTTGACCAATAAGAGCCACTTTGCCGAGCCCTCAGATATTCACTTCAGCCCTGCCACATCATAAAACGAGCACTTATAATAATGTTCTCCCCTAATATGATAGATCCCCAAGGGTAGCACGCATCGTTAGTTTCTCTACAACGGTTACTCCCGACCACAGATGCAACTTGTTCCAAGTCGGGCTGCGAGGCAGAATCGAGGTTCTCGGAGAATCCGAAAAAACAAAGCCGGTTTTGTCTAGAATTGACATCACCTGGCTCACTTGGACTGTGGGGCCTCCTATCGATCTCCACCTAAGTGCGTGAATATGGCTGAGTTTTTTCAAGTTTTCTCCAGAACTGCATTGATGGTAGCTACTAAGAACAGAAGATATGGTCGATGCCGTGCATTGTTCTAAGATAGTTTCCTTTTTGAGATTGTTGGGGCCGATGGAGGACTGGAGTGAATTGGGGTGGGTGGTAAAGGTTACAGGAATGTTGTGGGTGGCGTTTCTTCCAGTCCGGAGTTGGAATGATTCACAGGGAAGCCCCTCCCATTCGGCTCACTCTGCCACCACGCTATTTATCAGCAATTCTCCATAACCCTCTTAATTTGATCCTTAGATTCAATCCCAATCTCGAATTCAAAACCCCCTGTACAAGGTCTCTTACGGTGGTTTGAGTAAGTGAGGTAAGCTAAGCTCCCGCTTACAGATTGACAAATCTATCTCGATAGTGTTTTCTGAAATTGCTGCCATTTGGGGGGCATGCGAACTGAGCTTGGTGGTTCATGGGTGTACCAGGATGGACCAAACAGAGTGGGAAAATCACTCTTCCAGAAGTCAAAACACGGGATGGTATTCATAATAATTAGTTGTGGAGTTCAACGCTTGGGCTTCGGGCTTGTGTATGTAGAAGAAGTTTTCCATAACGACCCAGCAAATGGTAAGCCCAGTGGACTGAACACAAGCCCACAAGGGTTACCAAAAGGTAACTAGGGCAGGGACAGTCTGGTATACCCTTGGTATGGTTCCGGACGCTTATACACAACACCTCGATTGAAGCAACGGGGGACACCTTGGCATAAAATCGACTATGAAATCTTTTTGCAGATGTTCAAACTGCTGTAGTAGAGGGTTTTGTTTTGTTTCTTTATTCTAATTTTGTTAAGGTTGGGGCTTAATTGCTTCTGTTTTTGTGCCAAATTTATGCCACGGCGTCCCCCGTTGCTTCAATCGAGGTGTTGTGTATAAGCAGCCTGAACCATATCATATGTATAGCAATATAGCGCAATAAGGCATGAAATTTTAACAGCTAATCAAGGCTCTGGGTCTCATACGTAATACTTTTTGATTCCCCTGCCCCAACTTTTCCCCCAAACCCGCCATGGCTTACTGTTGTGTTTCCGTAGGATACCTTCTCCGCCGGCCGTACTCACGCCTACCTCCAATACAGATACTAATAATGATTTCTCGAGGTCCTAGATTTAATTCCCCTGTAATATCCCTGATGTTTCTAGAATTTAAACGAAATAAGCGCAAATACGGCACCAAAAGAGCAACAGTGGGAGAGAGGATAATGATAGCGAGAAACTTGAGGTATATTCGTCGATGAGTTACTTGCTATACTGACGGTAATGACAGAAGTATATATGAAAAGCAAAACACCATTCTCAGTCTTCCAACCATCACCACACATTTCCACTTCATTCCGCAAATGGCTCCTTATCGCCTTGTCTATCCTTCAAAGAAACAAATGAAATAAACACTCTGTTATCCCTGAACAAATGAAATGTATGACAAAAGAAAACTTATTTCATTCCCGTAGCTTTCATGCTTTCCACTTGTCCTATCCATCCGTCAATGAAAACATCTTTCTTAATCTCCGTTCTTTGATGAAACAAAAGAAACTAACATGCCGAGCAGCTTTTCCAACAGAATTTCAGGTTAGATACCTCTTGATCCTATACTCCAGACCCCAATCCACACTACTGCATATCGTTGGTTTGTGTGTCTCACAATTGAAAGGAAGATGGAGATGGGATAAAAGTATAACTGCCGTGTGAATTGAACATAGGATCCCGGAAAATTATGACTCCTGCACCCATTCGTCTTTACCAAGAATACCTCCATGAGCAGAATATTTGGCGGGGACTCCAGCAAAACAACGGCTGGCGGAGGTATTCTTGGCAAAGACCAGCGAGTAGTATAGCCCCAATTCCTCACCAGCTTGAGTGTTATATAGTTCAATAGCCCAAGTGTACATTTTAAATGCAATACATGTATCATGGAGCCATTCTGGTAAGAAGAATCTGCAAGTAGGGTTGCTTGGCTATTGCACCCCTTCGGGGGAATAGCTAGGATTGGCCCTTCGTGTGATTCTACTCACTAAATTTTAGCCATGATAGTATAATGAGAATTGAGATCGCCTCACATGAGCTTGGCCCTGGGCACAGCTGGTGGATGAGATCTCGTGGCACAGAAGCAGGGAGCATGGTACTCGTACCACGGCACCGGCACTGGGATATCTGCAATAATATTACAATAATAATCAAGAAATAATGTTCCATGTGCTTTTGGCTGTGGAGCTGAACAACGGTAGTGGGAGATAATGGTGGGTTTAAAGATAGAATAGGCACCTAGCCCAAAATTTTGATACAAAAACTCATAACTCATTAATTCGTCCGTCCGCTTACCCAAGAAACTAACATACAAAGCTACTAAAGTTACCCCAAAGCCCCCAACTTCGTCAATAGCGGTACAAAAAACAATTTCCCATTCCCCGCCTCACCAACACTCCCCTTCCGGCTCCCCCCGTCACCTATGGATTCCGAATTGGCAACACTACACTCCCTAGTAATCCTCTTCTCATGCTCCATTAACTCCCCAAATAACTGCGTCTGCTCCGCCTCACTCCTCTCGTATATCTTCAGCCCCTTGCCCAAACAGAGGCATATTACTAGTAACACTAGTCCCTGGGCCGACAATCCCACGGTGACGATGACTGGCCACCTTATCCGCACCATATCCTCCAGCTCTTTTGGCTGGACCGCTTCAAGGTAGGCTGCCCCGCGACGGGTCAACGAGAAGTAGTTTGACCAACATAAGCAGCTGTTGTAGTACCCTACGAGAGCGGCTAACCTGAAACCGACTTGAATTACGGCAAGGATTAGATCCTTCACGATGACCACGCGGAAGTAGTATTTCCCGGAGAATAATTTTCCTGTGAGTTTTGTGAAGAGTGCGCTTAGGAGCCAGGATATGCAGAAGGTGATTTCGGTTAGTGAACGGCATCCCAAGCCGTTGGGAGGGTGCATCCAGCTCAGGAGAACGGCGTTGAAGGTTGCGGTGAGTACGGGAATGCAGGATAAGAGTAGGAGGAACCAATTTGGTCTGTTCCAGGTGTGTGCTCTCCTGGTTTCTAGTGCGCTTGGGCTGGGGAATTTCAGACTCATGTTATGACGGAAACTGTAGCTTCCGAAGAAGCTGAATGACTCTTCCAGCCCTGTAGTATCCTTGAGTACGGGGCCATCTGAGAGCGGAAGGCTAACGGTTGAGAGGTATGTAACATCTGCAGGGTCTGCGATCGTCCAGTCATCTTGTAACTCGTCTTTGATCTCCCTTATCACCCGCCTTCCGGCTCGTGTTTTGGCGAATCCACCAACATTGGCGCTTACCACAACTGCTGGAATAAGCCACGAGTAGAGAATCGAAAATGCTAAAGTATGGGCTCTGCGACTGGGCATTCCGGATTCAACTGTTTTCATATATGCGGCAATGACACTGACGATGTATCCGCCTACCGCTAGCCAAGTTCGAAGAGAATCGTTCACCCGGGAATCAGACAGTCTATGGGCAGCCTCCCTGCAGGCGGCGATAAAGTTTGTCCTCTTCTTGCCCTCCAATCGATCGAATAACCTTCTCATTTGTGGATATACGCCGATAGCGTTATAGTTCCATTCATCGAAGAGCATATTGACAGTAGCAATATCTCGGAGTGCTCTCCTCCGCTCCTTCTCATCTTCGTAGAGTTCACCCTCCCTCACCGGCGGCGGAGAATTGACCCAATTCGCGTGTATCCTTCGTGAAACCTCAAGTTTGACTAGCAGACTGTACACTGTGTGTATAGGGTCCCCCAACAGGTGTATTGCGATGTAGAAGCTATTGAGAGGTCCTAAAGGTGGGAATTGGAAATTCCCGACCAACATGAAGACGGGAATAAGCCATAACACCGCCCTTTTTATACTGTGTAAGTGAGGATATCGAGTATATCCGGGGCCGCAGATTGCATGGCAATAACTAAGAAGCATACGACGAGTGCTACCGCCGGAAATTTTGCTCACGGAAGCGGCCTTCACGAAGTAGTCCCAGGGATTGAAGGGGCCAATCTCCAATGTTGTTCGATTGCAAGCACTATGGTTGAGGAGGCGGAGAGTCTCGAGGGGGAGGGGTGAGCGCTCGAGGGGGCCTTGCCTCGGAATTGTCAGATTACCGGTGGTGTCCTTGTCAGAGCGGACAGAGGTCAGACAGCACAAGAGAATGATGCATATATCGAGGAAGAGATGGCACCGCGAGGGCATTCTGAAATGGAACTGGGTTGTGTGGTGATTCGGAAACCAATTTGGACAGCTCTCTGTTAGGGAAACTAGGTTTCGGCTGGATATGCTAGGAGGTACTGACTACCAGTGATTCGTGGAGTAGGCCCTGTGTTTGGATGGTGTTGGATACGATCAGCGGGGGCTCATATTCTTATAATATGGTATCATCTCAAATAATTGAATAATGTGCTAGGTCTTTGGAGTTGCCTCCTCAGGTGGGGTCTGGTATTTTTTTCATTTTTCTTTCATGTCTCTCAGAGGGCTGAACAGCTCTTTTTTCGCAGCGATTTCTCCCTTTTTCCGAGGTTGGGAATTCTCGACTACATAGCACGTAGTCCAATCATTTGAGATTCTACGGTAGTTTCCACCGCAGACTCTGCATGTGGGGTTGGAACAACCCATTGCCAATGGGGCAAAGCGCACAGTCTTGCCCGGGGGTGGTAGAAAACAGGTTAGTCTAAGTCGACGCGTCCTCCCCCGGGGGCCATAGCTCCAGCTCATATAGGG
>Ga0307513_10001592_pt1 | contig 32577 bp, 36 predicted proteins | sample 15_EM_MG_FD_202174 | JGI IMG/M metagenome (GOLD analysis project Ga0307513, IMG submission 202174) | Populus trichocarpa ectomycorrhiza microbial communities from riparian zone in the Pacific Northwest, United States - 15_EM | ecosystem: Host-associated > Plants > Roots > Unclassified | place... | reverse complement strand
TAGCGACTACTTTGCTTGGAGATAATGAAGGCACAGCTGGTATGTTACATGCCTTTTATTGTGACTCGCTTTATCGATCACTGATAATGATGTAGATGGATCGCTTTCGAACGCCCTCAGACTGTTACTGCTCATCAGTCAGAGCGACGACGACTGTCGCGAGTCTATATTCGAAACTCCCAACCTTCTTCATTATCTCTTGCGAATACTCCAACTATGGTATAACGAATACTTTGCACCAACTCGACATTCGAAAGATGGAGATACCAAGGACAAGGAGGCAAAAGCAAGAACACTTGACCGTTTGTGCCTTGCTTTGGCGGTCCTGACTGAGCTGGTCCAAGGGAGTGACAAGGCATGGGCTTTACTTCAGGAACCGAGTACGAACCGTGGCCGCTTTGCATACACTCCACGTCGCTAAAAGCCTCTTCAGGCTTCTCTCTTGACTGCCAACAAGCAACTAATTGTCTGAAGACATGCCAATGTGGCAATCGACTCACAGGAATTGAAGTTCTTGTTTCGATTTACCGTCAAACAACTGAGGTATGCCTGTCACTTCATCCGCACATGGTCCGGGCTCATTGTTGTGCCCCAGTCCGATCAAGGCCCCCTCGAGGCAGCCCAGGCGTTCATTCGTGGCCACAACGGTGTCCTCCTGGGAATGTTGTGCACTTCAAAGAGAGAAGCGGAGGAGGTTGTTCTGCAAGCACTGGAAGGCACAACCAGAGAGGACAAGCTACGTCGACTTATCGACACCGTTCGTGACTTCACAGGAACGCTTTCGACGGTAGCTACGAGATATAACGGCTCGATCAAAGACAACGCCAATGTAGCGCAACCTCGAGGCGAGCAAGTAGTATCGGATGGTGTGGAGGTAGCCAAGAAGGTGCTTGATGCACTGCAGGCGCTCCTATGACGGATGTTCCCCCCAGTTTCTAACTCTCAATCCGTTTAACTCGTAATCCGTGAATTGTGCAAAGCCCGATGTATACTCTACATGGTCAATGGATAGGCAACAAGTTTACCGCTTCCTTGTAGGCCCGCGTGGCTTAGCGAAACCTCTATCTGCAGTGGGAGTAGTAGCACCTGAGGAACTGGCGGCGAGCTCAGTCTTCAACCATGCCTCGTTCACCTCGCCTGGGTCCGAGGTCTCTGCCTTTTTAGTGACTTGAACACCTAGTCCCTTGACATTATGTATGAAGCTTTGCACTCCGGCACTGTACAACATGCGGTGGCGAATATTGGACGACGAAGGGCACGCGTAGATGAACACCAGTCCGTTCCGTGGCCATGAATAGAACGCGTAGGCTACAACACAGGGGTTAGTGCTCCAAGTCCAGCCTGAACCAGCAACTGGGTTAACGCACATGGTTCGGAGTTGGGGAGGGAGCCTCCAACGTCATTGGGAGTGGGATGGGAGACACTCCTCAACACGAGGGTCTCTTTCTCCTGGTCGATCGTCTGCAGGGCAACCAATAATCAACGGAAAGACGAGACGAATGAATGTGGCTCACTCACCAATAACACCAGGGTATTCTGCGGGGACTCCTCGGCCAGATCTTTGAGTGCAGCCTCGACCTCGCCCGTCCACGAGAGTCCCACTGCGCCCACATGCGACTTCCGCTCGCCGGCCCCCTTGTACGCATCGAGGCCTGCAGCTTTCTCTGCGGCGCGTATGTTGGCCATCTCAGCCTCACGAGCCGACAGCGGTTGCGGAGCGGAGCTGTGCCGCAAGTGCGCAGCGTATCCCTCTGGGGTCAACTCATTCTGCGCGCGAGGGTGGGTCAGGGAACAGGCAACCACAATACAATACAATACAATAACAACCCAGCCCAGCCCAGCTCGTGCGGTGCGGTGCAAAACGTAAGGTAATTAACGGACCTGGTTCGTGGCGAACATCGCATCGGTGAATCGGTCGGTCCCCAGTGCTTTCGTGAGTGCATTACGCGTGGAGGCGTACAGCATCTGCCATGGTCATGGGGAGAGAGGAGGTAAGTGGGGGGGCGAACGTGAACCCAGCCTAGAACACGTCCAGGAGGGGGCAGGGGGCCGCAAATAAGAGCCTCAACTTACCTTGTCGCGCACTTTGGCTGTGTCGGGCACGTAGCTAATGGCGAGCCATTCGGATGCGGACGAATCGAGTCGAACGAGGTAATACGCCGGGAGATCAGGATCCGTCGACACCAGTCCGGCCAATTGCTCTAGGTCACTCTGGAGACTTCCCGATCGTGGGGCCACACCGTCTGGCACGAGCGACTCTGCGATGGGCGATGCGGCTCAGTAGTGCACGCCTTCGGTGCGTGGGCAGCGTTGCAACGAACCGTTCTTGATTGAGACCTTGATGATCCTTACATCACCACTCGCTACGGCGCTCGCAAACGTGTCCACCAGCTCTTGAGATGCACCGATTCCAGACGCCGAGTTCATGTTGCGGTTCAAGGTCCACGCTGCATCCGCGCGGGGAGGCACCAAACGGTTGACGACGAGAACGAAGGGCTACATTGCATTACACGTGGTTCTACCAAGGAGAAAGAAGGGTCTATAGGGCTACATGGTCACGAGGACGGGGGCGTAAATGAGGAATCGGAGGAACGCGCAGCATCGAGGGAAAGTCTAAGGTTACACTATATTGAACTTTGACATCATGGAAGGGTCATGAAATTAGAAGAAGTTGGGGTTTCTACCGTCAGGGTTGAGCCGGTGCGAGTTTATCGACGGCTGCCGCCTGTGGGCTGGCAATCCCGCTCGCGGGGAGGAAGGAAGAGAAGGCAGAGAAGGCAGGGAAGGCTGAGGCGAGTGAGCTCGTTCTACGTACTCTCGCCCATAAGTGAAGCCAGGAGTCATCCAATCGCCGCGGGTCCTGACGGACGCCTGACGGGTCATATGGGCGTATCGGGCTACACCACTATCGTGGCTAAACGCACCCTTCGAGTGGCCTTTGAGCTTGAGAGGTTCTATCGGAGTATAGCGCGAAGACTCCGAAATCACTGTAAGAGGGCGTGACTTTGTTGTAGAATCCTTGAGGTCAAGGGACGAGACGTCTTGAGGGAAGTCAGGTAGTGCTTTGCAATCTGTGAGAAAGAAGATAGGGTGTAAGGCGCCGCGTCGCAGCTTCTGTCCGGGGTAGGTCTGACCGGGATACGGGTCTGTGACATGACTAGGCAGTGGTGGCACTGGTGGGACCGCAAGAGGTGGCAACTTTGGAGACGCGGTGCCGCGGTCGTGCTGTGGGTTGGCCCAAGTTTCGCGCTGCCTGACTTGGATCATGGAAGCACCATGACCAAGAATGTCCAAAGGGGCGGAGGGACGACTGATAGGCAAGGACATAGGGTCCCACGCAAAGGCTTTGGTGGGTGTGACCCAGACTTTCTTCACACGCTGGCCGGCCAAGATGGCAATCGCGGTGAAGTAGGCGGCATAGATCATATCTAGAGACCGGGCTCAGTTCGTAACTTGAGAAAGAGGTGGATGAAGCCGTACAGAGTGTGGTGATGATCCAACATCCTACCAGGACCAATCGGCCAACGGTTACACAAGTAGTATCCGGCTCAGTACATCCGAAACGAGGGAGGAAGGCAGCATATGCGATACCGTTGACTATCGATCCACGTCAATGATGAAAGTGTGATATGAGGTATTCAGGGAGCCTTACCGAATTGGAGACAGGTGACGAACAAGACCACGGCAACTTCGAAACGGACTTGAGAGACGTACCAACGTGATTCCTGGTCGATCGAGTCCACTAAAGCACTGGGAACACACGTTGGGAACGTGAGGTTCCAACGAGAGGGGAAAACTCACAGAAGGGTAATCGTGATAAACGAAAAGAGGTTGATGGCAAAATTCAAGACAGCGGCGGTAAGGTGGACACTGGAACTTCTAGTGTTACCACTAGATACATCGACGGCAGCAACAAGAGTGATAATAGCATGGAAGACCACGACAGTCACTGGAAAAAAAAAGGGAGAAAATAAGATTACGATGTGAGTTGGGGAGGAAAAGGACGGACCGAAGAAGAGTTTGCGGGTCTGAAGAAATCCTGCTCTCATGGATTGCTTGAAGGATGAAAATGGCATGGTGTTTGGAGAGGGGGTTGCTGCGAGTGTGATATGGTTCGGGGGTGTCGAGGGGTGTCGAGGCGGAGAAGGTAGAGATACAATGTGGCCCGTGGGCGTCGTTCAAGTCGTCAAGGAAATGAGAAGAAGAGGAAGGTGAGGGGGTCGTAAGAGGAGGGGAGGTCCAAGGTAGCGTGGTCGAACCATATGAGGGTGCGGCCGATCAAACGGGGAGGGACAATAGGGCTGAATAGAATGGTATTCGCACGAAGCGAAGTCAAAGAGAGGTAGACGCAATCAACACGAGGCGTTTACAACAACACCCTGTAACCCATTTTTGATTCCCTCGTTTAGGAAGGTATTTGCAAAAAACACCCACGCCCGGCGCTGCTCCCCCTTCCGTCGACCCGGCCCATCCGAGCCGTAGCGGCGCGCTTCGTGGGCACGTCGGCGCGTGTCTGGTCAACCCTCCACACGACGTGATCGTGTGGAGATGGTGTGAGGTACACTATTTATTTCATTGGGCAGAGGGCGAGCGAGCCCCACGTTGCTGCTCGCGGCTCGCTCTGATGGCGAGCACCCAAAGTTCTAGTCGTCCTTGCCGAGGGTCCCACCAGGCAAGATGTCCCTCATCATCATTACCTCGCGGAATGTGCTCTTACCAGCCTATGCTGAGCCTTGCCCAGCCACTATCCACGTCGATCTTCAATCTGGCAAAATATTACGAGTGCAGCCGGGCCACGGCACCAACGCCGATGTACCCCAAGGCGCGACGTTCATCGACTATGGCGATCTCTATATCCTCCCAGGACTCGTAGAGTGCGTAACCCCATCCTGCGAACGCTGTCCGTCCTCATCGCCACATCGCCACTCGTAGCGCCCATGTCCACCTCAACGAGCCAGGGCGCACCGATTGGGAAGGTTTCGCAACAGGAACCCAGGCAGCCGCTTCTGGAGGTGTCACAACGGTCGTCGACATGCCCCTCAATTCCATCCCTCCTACTACCACCGTTCCAAACCTCCAGGCGAAACAGCAAGCCGCACACGGCCAATGTTGGACCGACGTCGGCTTCTGGGGTGGTGTAATCCCTGGTAATCAGGTCCGTACTCTTTGTATTTATCGCTCTACGCACCTGATCCGCGCCTAGGGTGATCTAGTCGACCTTGTCAAGGCAGGCGTCCGGGGATTCAAGTGTTTCACGATCGAGAGTGGCGTAGATGTATGTTGCCTACCAAGAAATCGGACAGACAGATCCTAAACCAATTCCGTATAGGAGTTCCCGTGCGTCACCGAACAGGACCTACACTTAGCGATGAAGGAACTGGCGGTGCGCACACTTTGAGTCCGAAGTAGCCATCTCACTTCTTTTCAGGACCAACCTACTGTCTTGCTCTTCCATGCCGAGCTAGACAGTGGCACGCCACCCAACGACGCAGATGAATGCGACCCCCGGCAATATTCAACGTTCCTCAAATCCCGTCCTCCTCAATGGGAAGTAGATGCCATACGACTCATTGCCGATCTCCAACGGCAGTATCCTTCGCTCCATTGCCACATTGTCCACCTCTCCGCAGCAGACGCACTGAGCATCCTCCGTGAAGCCAAGGCTGCGGGACTAAAGCTCACAGCAGAGACATGCTTCCAGTATCTCTGTCTCTCTGATGTGGACGTTCCCGTCGGACACCCTGAATTCAAATGCTGCCCCCCGATTCGCGACCGCCAGAATCGCGACCGGCTCTGGGAGGCACTCCAAGACGGGACACTGAGCTTTGTCGTATCCGACCACTCTCCCTGTGTCGCAAGCCTGAAGGCTCTTGACACTGGCGACTTTATGACGGCCTGGGGCGGCATCAGCACCCTGGGGCTGGGCCTCAGCCTGCTGTGGACCGAGGGCAGGCGCCGTGGCGTCCCTCTCGCCAAGATCGTCGAGTGGACGAGCGTCAATACCGCAAAGCACGCAGGCCTGGCGGACAGCAAAGGCGCGATTCGCGAGGGTTTCGATGCAGACTTTGCCATCTTTGATCCCACGGCATCCTTCGAGGTGAGAGCGGCCCATTAGTCTTCTCAGCATCTTCTTGACACTCCCCTAGGTTACGAAGGAAGTCCTCCAGTTCAAGAACAAGCTCAGCCCCTACGAGGGGTTGACTCTCTCTGGCCGGGTGCAGACCACTTACGTCCGTGGGCGGGTCGTATGGGATGTCGAGAGTGGGTATAGAGAACCCGTTGGCCGTTTGATATGATCAGTGTCACTAGTTTTTGCGTGCACTGTGTGGTGAACAAGATCCCTTTGCGACCGACTTGTCCATTATGTCCACGGGCGCCTCGGGAAGGCATATGAATAATATGGCTAGTGTTAACTATAAAATAACAGATGGAGGTCTCTCTCCGGGAGTTCTTTCTGGACCGAAATACTATAGCCTCCTCCGTCTCCTCCATGAGACGGCCCTTCAACATTTGAAGGTAACCATCAGGAGCGCAAATTGTATTTGCTCCCTGCTCAGGAGAGATGGCCTCTTTGCCCTTACTAAATCCTTTTCCATCAGCACCATTCTAGTCGAGGCTCTCAATTGGGCACCAGTGGTGTTCAGGATTGAGGGTTCACTCTCACCTTAGTGATTGCTACAATTTGCTAGGTTTTCTTGACAAGTAAGTCCCTTCTGAAATAGGCTTACGGCCACTCATATCATATTACCACCCAGCTCCGGCCGGGTGCAGACCACATACGTCCGTAGGCAGGTCGTATGGGATGCTGAGAGAGGGTATAGAGAACCTGTTGGTCGTTTGCTATGATCTTTGTCACTAGCTATATTTTTGTGTACTCTTTTGACAAAGACTTGAGCATTACATCCACAGGCGGTGTTGGCGCTTCGGGAAGACATATATATACATATAATGAATATTGTGGCTAGTACTAACTATAAAATAAAGATGGAGGTCTCACTCCGGTCTACTGCGTCTCCACGACACACTCTGGGGGAGGTGGCTAACTGCGGCTCCGAAGAGGCACATAGCTGAGTTCTTTCTGGACCGCAATACTATAAACTTCTCCGTCTCCTCCGTAATGAGAAGGCCCTTCAACATATGAAGGTAACCATCAGGAGCGCAATATTTGCTCCCTGCGCTGCTCAGGATCATTCTCACCTGAGTGATTGCTACAATTGGCTGGGTTTTCTCGACCAGTAAGTTCCATCTGCAATAGGCGCGCGTACAGCCACTCATATCACCACCGAGCCCACCAATTCCTCGTGCATAGCTACGACGGTTCTTTGTAGCCCTCGCGTGGAACACCCACATGTCTCAGTACCCACTCTCATGGCATTCATCCCTTTGCAAATTAGAATAGTTGAGGCTGGTGCCACCCTCACCCCTAGTCCTCGGCGTATTCACTTCGAGGAAGGAGCGACACCTATATTCATTCTTGCATTTGAAAGGGGGGACTGGGGAAGAGTGGGAATTTTTCTTTAACGTCACCAAGGTTGATCTTGAGGAGGTGGCTGCAAAATGCGCGATGACTGTCGCCGGACTCGAAATCCGAGCGCGTAATCGGCAATTTTGTTACACCCTACGCCCTCGAGTCTCATGGGTTATGACAATACCACCCGGCCCCACGCACCGGACCCAAGTCAATCGTAACCGCTCTCTCAAAGCAATTCGCAGTCGTATCTCGCTTGGTTTGACCTCTCCTAAGGCGTGATACTACGATTTAACCACCAGTGCACGATGTAAGCGCCTCCCCCGCACTGTTCAACAAGCTCAAGAACGTTTATGCGCCAGCTCTTGAGACAGGCATATTGCTGAGCAAACCCCGTAGATTGGTATTACCTCGGGCAGGACCGGTGTTTCTGTTGCGGGCTTCGCGCACCTCTGGGACCAGAGAACCACCGCGCAAAGTTCGCGGGGAGCAATGTGGCCGCGCCTATCCTCATTGTAGGCGCTCACATCGACAGTCTCAACCAGAACGATCCAAGCTCCGGGATCACTCCTAGCGCTGGCGAGCCCTCCCAGACGGGCATCAGGGCAGTTTGTTCAGTATTCCTTAGAGATGACAATGATTCGGGTACTGTAGACTTGATTGAGATTTCCATGGGATTGTTTGAGGACTTCCAAGTCCACCAACCCGGTCGAATCCCATTGGTATTCTGGAGGCGGTCTGGTGACGCCTCATTTCCCGAGGGTTACTCCTCTACTGGTAAACAAGGTAGGGCTACGATGAGCTTGGGTCGGGATCTGACGGATTTTATCTCCTACCTGGTCAACGCTGCACAACCCTAGTCAACCTGACAACCTGCCTCATACGGGCTTGCAGGCGACCAGAGAGATGTGTGCTTGATTGCAAGTCACCAGGACTTCCGTTACCGAGTACACGGAATCGACTATCGCCGCCTCGGATGCAATTTTAACTCATTGTACAAATTTTCAGCCTTGACTAAGCGCATGCCATTGGTACCGGTGTCACGCTGACCCTCGGATAGAGTGCAGCATGCTGCGGGCGCGCGTACAGCGGATCACGCGTCGGGGAGCACGGTGAGTGCGGGGTTCAGCTGGCGACCTTGGGCTGGACATTCAGTGGAATAAGCTCGGGTATCCGCCGTCTAGCTCTGCCGTGTGTTCTGTCGTATGTTCTGTTGTCGCCTAAGTATTCATCGGTAGAGCGACTGCCTGGCCTGACGCTCGGACGTCATTCCTCCCCGCGCTTGCGAGAGTGCCTATCTTCACACTACGAACGAGATAATCTCTGTGTCTGCTCTTGACGCTTTTATCAAGGAGCCCGGTCGTGGTGGAGATGCAGGAGCGCGACTCTTTTGTCTGTCTGATAGCTGAACTTAACGGCGGGGCATTGGGTTAGTCCGTTGCAGATCCGGTAAATATCCATGTCAGGAAATTGGACGGAGTCTGCCGGGCGAGGCGAGGTAGAGCACGGGTTTAGATACGCAGAATTCAATTAGCCGGAAGCGCTCAAACAGCCCCGCTCCAGCCAGGTCGCGTTCGTCTTCCGCTAGGTCCTTATAATCTCAGCCACAAGTCTCTCAGCATGAATCACTTTCATATGGATTCCCTAAGCGGCCGCCTGCAGGCCATCGTTGCTCCAATCCGTGGCGGCAGTGCTGCAGAACACGACATGCGACTCCCAAGAACCACGCAGGATCTGGAGTCGGAAGAAACCGGCAGACGAACTCAAGCGTTAGTATCAAGATCACGGGTCACTCCCATTGATACGACCATCGCGTCAAAGTTTCGAAAAGACTCTCTCGCGTCGCCTCTCTCGGGAGGAACCCTCTATGACGGCGAGCTTGACGAACCTAGTGAGAAGCAACAAGATGGAGGAAGCGTACAAGACAGCAAAAATGCAGATGAGGAAGAAGGGTCGCTTATTAAATATCCCATCGCTCCCCAACACTGCCGAAGATGGGAAAAGCCCGAGTCGTATGTGATATTCAATTCTCTATGAAATATTCTGATGGTCCTCGCGGCTAGTACGATTATCAAACGTGGAACCATCCCCGCAGGTCCTCTTCATTTCACTAACCCAGTGCCCACGTTACCTGAGGGCTGGGAAGAACACACGCACTTGGAGGGAAAGCTCTACTACGTTCGCGATGCATCGAACGCAATCCAAGGAGCACTCACAATTGTTACCGACTCGGATCCTCGAAACAAGCGAAACCTCCTTGGATTGGAAAGCGTCCACCGCCAAGTAGTGGAGGCTATCAAGGAACAGGGCATGCGCCTACCGACAAAGGTTCAGCTCTTCATCCAACTCTATCCAGAGCAGGATGAGGCCTGGGGCCACGTCGGTGGCTACTATCTCGCTGATCTCGACAACCAGAGCGTATTTTGGTACGTACAATATGTAACTGCTTACCCTTTTTGTCTCAACGTTCTCTTTAGGGTGGAGGACATCGATTCGCTGGATCTCGGTCTAGGCGACAAGATTAACTTTGGCGTCTTCGGAGAGCAGCACCTGAGTACGTGTTCTACACTCATCTGGACCTCGAAATTTAATTCAAGCCACACAGAGCTCATCTTGCATCGCCAATTTTGGTACCACATCGAGTGTTATCCCCTCCCTGGCTCCATTGACGAAGCAAAAGAGCACGACATTCTTTTGAAGCACCTTACATTTGCTATGCTAGGTACATCGCTCATTCTCACACTCTCGCACGTCACTCATACTCACCTAGATGTGTCAACGTCACCGACATCGACATCAACTTACACCGCAAGCGAATGTTCAGACTTCATTGGATCTATTGAGAAGACTCCAAAGAACTCCAGGACATGGCCGATTGCGCGGATTGCTGGCTTCATGGCCGACCATCGGTTCATCAATTATTATGGCCACCCATCAGCACGATTGAATCACCTACATGCATTCGAGGTGGAGCACACAGAAGAGGCTGCTCCAGCTTCAGATGCGTCTGCAGAGCAAACGCCGGACCAGTCCACTCGCTTTGGTGGTCTGTGGCTTCGGGCAACCACTATCTGGTATCACATGGTCGCAATCTGGCTGCGGTTGTGCTCAATTTTCTTGTTCGATTCACCCATTCGACATCACACCGCTCTGGAGGACCTATTCGTCGACAAGATTGTCTACCAAAGAAACTACAAGCGGATCATGAAGACGCTTCTGGATGACTGGTCAGACGCGAGTTTGCTCGCCACCGTTCTTTTCACGTAAGTCGCTCTTCTAGCATTGATGGCTGGCTTGATACTAAGACTGTTTTATCAGCGCCAATATGGCGTACTTGGCGATACCAATGCCCACGAACACGACATATACTGCCGGACAGCTTTCTCTGTTACAAATTGCCGCCAACACCTGCTCATTGTTTTCTACCATTTTCTCTATCGGTTCTATTACCCTCGGCTTAATCAACACACGCAAGCATCGTGGGGAATCGTCTTACAAAGAAATAGCCGACTTCCTGCAAGGTGCCCACCATCACCACTACGGTTTCCGACCCCTGGCCATCGTTTACGCACTTCCCATCGCGTTGCTCATGTGGGCCGTCTTGTCCTTTGCCGGAGCAATCGCCCTTTATTGCCTGATGGCAACCACGATTATCCCTCGAGTTGCGGTGCTGGCATTAGGAGCATTCCTGATGGGCTGCACCCTCGTAACAGTTTGGTACTTCTGGCAGCGGGAAACAAGATGGGGGTATGACGTCGAGGGCGTCTCACCCAAGCGTGAACAACGGCTGCGGGTCGTTGGTTGGCTCTGGGATTTGACCCACTTTGCTGCAAAACATTGAATTCGACTTCGACTTGATCTGGCTGTATCACTGGCTGTCTCGTCTCCACCATGTATCCTCGACGCTGCCTCTGCTCCTTATTCGATATTTACCTGCGCGAGTCATCTTGTAGCCCTATTACTGTTTCATCGCTATTTAGTGGAATTAAGAACTGGTCCACGTCTAGGATGGAGGCTCTGGGCACAACATAAAACGCGGCTGCTAAACGGGTGATACTACAATGGATTGGATGATCGCTATTATCCACCGTACAAATTTAATATGGTGCATTCGAGTCGACTCTAGAAATAATGTAGACAATACTTCCTTTGGCTCAGTGAGAGGTTGGGATAGGGCTCATGGGTTTTAACCTATACCATGAGTAACAGCCATGGACTTACTGGTTCCTCTCCTTGCTGGGTTCCTTCATGCGAGAACACGGGATGTAGAGGGAATAAGTCAGGCCCAATGGTATCTTCATGTGTCATATCATTGAAATATGTGGACAATGGCCGTGAGGGAAATGAAGCGCCAGAGTTGTGTCTTCTCCTGGTTGGAGGGTCGCCCGATGGTGGTGAGTAGACAGGTGATGCAACCACAAAAGGGTGTGTTAGAATTCTATATGTTCTCGTATGGTCTCGTGTGTTTTATTTGTGTTTTGGTTATATTTCATGTGTTGTATGTTTGTGTTTTTCAAACCTTCTCATGATTTCACATGCCTCAGACACTTGATCCCCCTCTGAGGTATGTCAAATCTTTACCACTGTAACTCACTACTCATGTATCTGCAGTATATGTTTATTAGGTATTTACAACGCAGACATTTGATCCCCTTTCACATCTGAGTATACATTTATTAGGGCATCATGTTGGGATTGGAAAGTTCACTGACAGCGCCATCTCAAACAGCAAGTACCAGGCCAGGGGAAATGGCAAGGTCCAAGCTGCAAACATGGAGATGCAACTTGGTCATGCAATGTTGCACCTCATGCCCAATATCAATCATTGGTGTATCAGTGGTAAGTTTATAGCACCCTGACAATTGTAAATTTAGCTCTTTTCCATGACCACAGCCTCGCTGTTCATTTCATTAGCAAAGCTCGGCACGTGGATTAGTGCTGGGTGAGATGTGATGCAAATATGCTTATCAGACCATAATGGTTGCTTGGTTGGCACGTATGAACTGCAGATGACAGAGAAACTGTGCATTGCCGCGGTTGGCAACCAGTTTGAGTGCAGACATCAAAGAACAGGTGAAGGTTGATATATAAAATAAAATGCCAATACCAGAGCTGTATGATCACTCTGTCACCTTCCAGGGGAGACAGAAGGAGCCACTTGAGGCTAGATCGGTCTAGGACAAGGAAGAACTGTTCTGGTAACTCACACAGGTTGTCAATTCATGCTGATCAGACTGATGTATATATTAATGCATGATTTGGACTGATCCATGGCTCATGGTGCCGCCACCTCTGTTGTTGCAACCTATTGTTAGGAATGATCGAAGAAGTGGAGTACAATCGAAATTATGACATGGCTCAATCAGCTTCCAGCAATTCCCCCTCGAATCTCAGCAACACCTCCACCAAGTGGTCGTTGAATTTTATTTATTTATAAATTCAGTTTATTGTGCTAAGATGATGTATCTATGTTACACATTCAAATGGATGCGTTGTTTTGCAAGCGAGCGGGCCTTGGTGTGATCAGTTACTGTCCTAATTCTTGCTGGGACTCTTGCTGGTTGTACTTTCAATATTGGGGTTTGGGGTTTGCTTGTGGGTATTACGGACATCTACAGTAGGTAGAGTGTTTAACACTACTTATCGCTTGGTACTATACTTTTTAAGTTTCAACTTTTTATCACCAAAGGTGGTCCTTGATTGGCAATCGCTTACCTCTCACTCTGGTGTGCTCAGGGTATGGACCTCTTGGACACAGAGATGATTGGAATATGCCTCTCGCAAGCTTTCAAGCAGTCGAGTCCTGTGCTAATGACTGGCCCTTGATTAGTAATTGCTTGCCTCACTCCGATGTGCTCAGGGTATGGGTCTCTTGGATACGAGGATGATTTCACATCGTCTCCTTGTTTGAGAGCTCGTTTTACACTGCCCGAGACCTCGTTTCTCATCCGACCCGTCTAGATTTAGCCAGAACTGTATTTCCACTCGCCTCCTGTAGTTTCTATATAAACTGTACGAGCTAGTAGAACTTTCTGTAGTCTGAATCTCGACTTAGGCTCACCCCCTTAACACCTATTGCGACTAAAGAGATGAAACAGAGGAGATCGTGAGGTATGATATATCCCAATTGACTGCAGCAGCTGAGAAACATTTGCTTAAGGAGACGTCGTACAATCTCGATGATTTCGTAGGTCTGGGCACGACACTAAATTTCCAGTTCTCGTACTCACCCTTATGAGAGCGGACTCAAATTCCTCTATATTGCGTATCTCCTGTCACTTTCAGATGCTGGATCGAGGAGAGGATCACTAATAATTGATTACGATTCCTGAGAGTCTCCGGCAGAATTAAGATAGCAAATAGTACCGAAGGATTCCGGGGCCCTGCCTACATGTACCACAAACAATGGAACTTGTGGAACCTGTGGGACATCTGGAACTGTTGGTGCTTATGAATTGCTTCCTCTATCCGTGCGGAGGTCATACTATGGTAGTTGGAGGTCTCAGTATCGCCAAACCACTGGACAAACTCACGAAGTTTGGGGATGACCGGAATGACTTGATAGTGCGGAGCTGCATCGAGAAGCATGTAAAGCACTCGGAGGACAAATTCTTCGTTAACCATGGATACACCTGAATCCCGCGATCCTTCATTTCCGTTGGCTGAAGGTTCCATCACTGTCCCAGACTGTTGCGATAAATGAAGCGACCATGCGATCACCATCCAATCTAATCCACTGAAATCTGAATCTGTGAACTCAGATTCTCGTTCCTCTTCGTGGAAATATTCCCATGTGAGAATCATCTTGAGCTCGTTCTCTGCTGTGCTTGTCTCTACATCTCCGCGTATTTTTGGCAACGGTTGGCACGACGGGGTGAAGAAGGCTTCGGCGAAGGTTCGTCGCCATTCAACTGAGAGTCTTTCAAACCCATTGACAAACATATCTAGAATGTTCCATCCCATCTGCAGTTGATGATCAGGCAATAAGAGGTTGAACATGCCACGTACAGCGCCAGAGAAGTAACAAGGTGGCGCCGAAGGATCAGAATAGGATAATATAGTCTGGATGTAGTATCCCAGTGCTAAGGCAGATACAGAAAGCTCTCGTGACCCCAGGAATGAGGCCAATAGGAGGGATTCTGTATACTGGGAGAGCTTCACTTCGGTATATCGTCGCAAGGACAGAGCTGCAATCATATTGTGCACTCTATGGTCATTAAATGACCCCGTTCCCATGCTAGACCCATCAGGTATGTCAAGTCGTGCAATGACTCTTGCAGCCAGCTTTAACCAAGGGTTTTTCAATTTGAGATCGAGTTCGTGAAGCTGGTTTACCACAGATGGGGGAAGCTGTTCGGAAAGCAGCCACAGGATGGCAAAAAAGTTTGGATCTGGGTTCTCAGTGGCCCCAAGTCGATGGTCATAGTTTTGCAGTAGCTCTTCCTGAAAGTCGCGCTCTCCGAACAAAGTAGAATCCTTGATTATTAATGTTAAGCTTTGTGTTCGAGGTGTCACCAGCATCCTTCCGAGAATGGAGAGTCCAACGTCTCCAATAGCTGGGGCGATGGTGGTGAGGGCCGAGGTATGTAGGCTGAAATCACCCTTTTCTGTGGTGATTGCAAAATATTGAGCAGCTAAGTGTACTCGGAGTTGCCACATAAGGCCATAGAGGACCAGGAAAAGAAGCGAGGTGAGGTTGTCAGGTGCGTCTTCAATCATGTTGCGAAAAAGTTCGGGGTTTCGAAGGTTGAGTAGCAGCCATGGGTATTGGTGACTATTGTTGAGAGTCTTCTGCCGATATGCCCTATCCGAGGAACACGATATGGCAACGAACGCTACCACAGCTTCAAGTAGTGCAATGTCCGGGGGGGTTTGATAACCCCATCTCGGGGCCTGATCTGAAAGAATGCCTGCACAAATCCCAACGGCCCCATGCTCTACGAACCCCCGGCTATAGAGGTCTGATAGAGTGTGTAAGAGCCAGATGAATTCGTATCCATGGAGCTCATTCCAGGGTAGCATATTTGTTGGATTATTAAACCATGTTGGCATCGTATCATCGGAGAGGTCCCATTCAATGAGGTTAAAGACCACATCTATAAGTCGAGCCCAGGGACCCCTGGATGCATTCATAGGTTGAAGGGCTCTCCTGACTTCGATGAGACGATACACGTGCCATAAGGTATGCTTACGCGAGACAATTGCTTCCAACAGGACCACCTTGTCCAGGGGGAGGCCCATGAGGTACTCTTGATCCTCATAAATCCAGGAAGGTAGGTCGAATGATAGTGGGAGGCGCAGCGTGGGGCTACCTGCGATCTGCCACACCGACCACTGCAGCGGTTCGCTGTGTTGAGAATTCGGCGCACTGTCATGGATTCTCTGCAGAGCCGAAGCGGCAGTAGAAAGCTGGACCTCATCCATAGTTGTTGCACTGATCGGCACTACAAAGTCTCTCTCTAGATAGGGGCGCGATTTCAGAAGGAAAATTTGGATGCCCCGGCGCAAACGGTCCAGAGCTGACGTTGGGGTAGTATCCATATGTCGTGATAAGAAATAATCAATATGTGGACAAAAATGGGTGTGCGCATGTCGAAACGCCGCGCCCAAGGTGCGCGAAAGAGGAGAGTGGAAAGGCGAGGAGGCAACAAAGACCGATATGGATGTCGTTATTGCATAGTAGAGAACCCCAACACCAAAAATCACCATAGTGATACCAAATGAGGGTTTATCGATGTGAAAAAGAAAAATCACAAGGCCAATGGAAAAAAGTAGAAGGGATAATTGGATGAGCAATGGTAGTATCGCGACCATTTCTGGCAGCTTCCAGCGCTCCATGCCAAGGTAGCGGAATTCACGGGTCTTCGCTCGTTGCTCGGGGAGAGACATCGCCCGCAGGCCGCGGTCGAATTCGCGTACCCAGCTTTTGATGAGCATAGCAATGAACGCTGCCAGGATCATGACCCCAAGACTCGCGTAGAACAGAGCATTGACGATAACAATGTACTCTGGAGGGGAAAAGTCGGCCGGGATATATGGTCCAAGGCTCGAATTACGCATCATTTGCGTCTGGTAGATCAATACATCCTGTATGATATCCATAGGATCCGGTTCAAGACGTCCGAGAATTTCGATCAGGAAAGCGCTCAAAAAACCAGCAAATAAGGCGGCCTGCACGATCGATCAATTCGACATGGTGCCAAAATCACGGCAGACGAACAAATATGAGTATTGTATCCATTTGTTCAAGCCACTCTTTCTCGCGCTCGCGGTCGATGATTTCCGTTCCTGTCGTCCTGATCAGACGCCGTACTGCGAGATGTGATTGCCTACCTGCCTTCGTTGTAGTATTCCCAGGCAGTTTTGAGGGTCTTCGGTTCTTCTGAGTAACACAGAAATATGAGGATCCAAAAAGTGATAGGGCAGGCACTGGCCTTTCGGTTTCACAGGCGGCTGGGACTCTTGGTTTATCAGAGAGTTGTTAACACATATTACTAAAATAAGGGAGGTGATATACCGTGGTACATTTTCCTAGCGAGACGAGACATGCTGAACCGAGCGAGGTAGCGGGGTGCAGGTTGCGATCGAGGCAACGGGCGCTAGTCATGAGGTGCGTCCTGAGCATGGTTCGTCCTTTTCATTCGACCGCGCATGTACGTTCATCTTGCCCTCGGTCACGACGGACACGCCATCCTAAGACCGTCTAGCAATGTCTACGAAGAAACATGAGAAAATCTAACGCCGAATAATCCGAGATGCGCGAAGCGAGTGGACAGATGAAGACGAATCTCGGGATAATACTATGCAAGCCGGCGCCCAAGCAGGTTACCACCTGCCATAATGACCGACCAAACAACTGCCTCGGGAACGCACCGACTACTAGGCTTGAACGTTTCTTGAACAAGGCCTTGCCGAGAGACCCTATCGTCCCTCATCCTGGAATTTGCAAACGAGGCACTCTACGTCTGCGTCCGTCACTTGACGGCGGCAGGGCCGTTCTCCTGCGTCCAACCTCCGAATTAGGAGCACTGGCTTCAATCGGTCAATACTCCACCACTCGTGCTCCCGCTCACGCGATAACCAAGCTCAACTAAATTAAGTCTGGGGCCAGTGCTCATAACGATTGACCCCCTGAAAGTCTTCGCCATGTTCCTCGCCCGAACAGCTGCCGCAACTGGCCAGTCAAAAGACAGCCTAAGGGAGAAGGAGCACGAATAAGCCCCTGTTCGTATTCCGACCATGCCTCGGCGATCCTGTTGAGAGGAACAGAACCCCCCAACTAAGCCACTTTTAAATCTGGTATCTCTTCCGCCTCGATCCTTTCATTGTCAGGTCCCTCGTCACAAACGCTTTTTGCCTACCTCGGTCTCACAGCCCTACTACCTCGCCGACATAACCAACACCTACAAAATCACCACCAGCACCCGTACGGCCAATGGTGACACTGATTGCACACACACAGGTATGTGCGTGTCCAATTGTCTTTACCTCCCCACGCGGAGCATCCTTCGCACTTGGTTGACGTTCTCCAATCCCCATCCTGATTCATTGTACTAGACCGCACCTTGAACTTGCCACGCATCCCACCATCCGTCTCTGTCCACGCCGCATTCCCTGGTATTCCGTTGTACTGAATCTCCTGATTCGACGAATACGCCAATCACTTCCAGTCTTATTACTGTCTGGAGGGAGCTTTGAGCAGAAACAGACTGGTCTGTGCCCAACGTTCCAGGAAACGTAGCCTGACAATACAATGGTTTGTATTATCGCCATCGTCCACCTACAAACATGGTACATCCCGCAAGCATTGAGCCCTCGCTTTCTTTCGGTTCTTACATTTTTTATTTCGATTCGATTTGTGACCGACCTTAAGCCAAACGTCCCATCTGAAAGCCGACCCCTAGAAAATAACTTAGACGGTGCTCTGAGAGGTATATTCGCCAGCTCAGTGAGAGACTGGGGGTAGGATTCATGGGGTTTAAGCCCACATCGTGAGTAAATGGAAAAGCACACTTATTGCTTTGTTATGGTCCTTTCTTGACGTCCCTGGAATGGACGCTGCCATGAGCGCCGATGCGGCCTGAGATCAAAATTCCACGATTTCGGTCAACTGGTAACAGCAGTCAGGTGTCATGGTAATACACAAATGGGTCAGTACCGACCTCTCGTTTTATACTACCAATCACGGGCAAGACTTTCTTCTGAGAATCGAATTCGGGGGACGTATTGGCAAAATGCCTGCGTAGACTCAGTATCAAGGTGCCTGATTCTATCATAGCCACTGACCAAAGGTCCTCGAGAAGCTGTTCCCAGGTTCGATCTTTGGCCTCGGCAAGGCAATGAATGAGTGCCTTCGGGGAAATTAGGCATAAACAGAAGCACTAAAAGCATACGTACAATTCTAAGCAGACCTGCGCTCGTGTCCATGCCTTCGGTAACCTCCTCAGAATCCGAGCATGCCCCAATACTGAACTAGGTACCATGGAGTGAGAGGCTGATCAAGAAACTATAAGCATACTCACAACAGTAGGTAAAAGGAGGGGGTCTCTAATCCCTGGGGAATTGGGACTTGCTTGAGATTCAGTGTATCGCTTGGGTTGTGCATCCAGAGCCTTGGAAGGTGGTTCCTCCGAAGCCCTACAACAGCAATGAGAGGGCGAAGCGATTGACCATCTTATGCTCACCGTGTCATCGACTCCCACGGTAATTGAGACCCACTCTCGGCGAAGGACTCGCTAATCGGGGAGATATAGACTCGGTCTTCATGACCTATTTATCCTCCAAGTTAGCTTGATCGAGGGTATAAGAGAAAATCATCACTCTTACCAATGCTCTCCCTGCGGAGTGGATAGCCCACCTCGTCCGCGTGCGTCGCGGCTAATTGCGAAGTAAGCGGTGCCAAGCAGGCAATGCTGTATTCCGCGTTTATATCCGGGGCATACACCGGTTTGCGAAATACCTCAAACCACTTCTTCATCCAGTGCACCTTCGGTTCCAGGGCGGCCTTCGTTGGTGGTTTTACCTATCGAGAGAGAGCCAAACATTCGTGTATCGTTGAGCACCAATAGTACTGGGAAGCAAAGGACATACTGATTCTCTGAACGGGCGATTCCGGCTGTCCGAACGTTCTTGCGCATGCGGAGGGTGCGTCATCGCACGTTGAGGGAGCTCTGAGGATTCCTTTGATTAACCAGTACGACATTCACAAGGAGGTACCTCACTCTTTCCGGAAAGTTCCGTTGCGCAATGGCCGTGACGGCCAGGGTGCGCGGAAACCGAGATCGGCAAGACTGCCCGTGGTGCAGTATAATACATCGTTGTGATAGATGATATAGGAAATTCGTCAGGGTGCATCAGGGGGGGCCTCTCTCGCGTGCAAGGCAAATCGAGTCTTGGAACTAGGTCACAGTTATTCCCGTATCAAAAACCGGTACGCTCACAGTGTTCCTGAATGACAGCAGTCAAATACCGCCTACCTTTACGATTAGAAATGACACACGGGAACAGGTTGGTTCAATCCTACCGTGAATCGACACCCTCGTGGCAATCTACCGACCACGTGGTCATAGAGAATCTAAGAGTCTTTCAGTATCATGAATCATTTCACACTGCAGACTGACGTTGTCGCGGATAAGTCCACTTTGCCAATCCAAGGGCACCAAGGCTATGCAAACGTATGAGCCATTCTTGTATAGCACACCGGAGAGCCGAGGATACTTTCGTCCTTTCCATCGAGCTCCGTCTTTGAATCATTCGCCACTTGATAGCCATGCCCGGAATCTGGGGTTCAATCGTGAGAGGAGGTTGGAGGTTGGATAGGTGAACTCACAATATAGGAACAATCTCGTCTTGGGTGCGGGGGCTTGCACAAGCAGGTCAAGGTACTTTAGCTGCCGAAGGTGTTATCCAAGCGGTCGCCTTGATATGAATAGGGCCATACGATGTTGGTGCGCGTTGGCTGCACGTATTCCGGTTCATCGAGGAGTTCGAAAATGTTTTTGCTTGGGTAGTTCCATGCTATTTGTATTTGCTTGGTGGCCATTGGAGAAGGAGACGTCACTCACTGTTGATAAGGTAGTCTCTCATTGCCTTCACATCCTCGGGTGGACCCTTGAGGTCGAGTCGTCTATCGCGATGTCGCTGGCCCTTATATTGTATGCCGATCTAGCTTGGGCGTGAGTGAACGTGAATGGCCCCAAGGAGGAAGGGCAAGTGACCAACCAATAATGCCTTGGATCGACCGTTGTCCGGGTTGTCCGGGTTGTCCATATGGTCCTTGGTACGTCTCCTAGGTCACGACCTCGACGCGTGAAAGTATTCGGTGCTGGCGGCAGTGGAAGAATCCAACCTTAGGCGCCTGTCGAAACCTGAAGACGCGAAGCGAAAAGGAATATGACGGTCCCTTGTGTCGGTAGTTGAACGGTCAACGGTTCAAGACTCGAGTATAGAGCAGGACAGCGCATGCAGCTGGGTCTCAAGGATAAGAATTTGTCACCAAGCAAGGATACACTGGGGTCTTCTAGCGCAGTACGTCTGGCGTACGACAGGTCGAACAACTTTTTACACACCAGAATGGTCAAACGGGAAATTCAGATATTACAGTTGACTCAGACGCGAGGGCTGGAGCTGTTCAACAGAGGAAGCCGAGTACCCCATTATTGATGGAGCTCACGCATTGTATTGGGACATTGAATTCTGGAATGTTAATATTTCCGCTCGGTCGCTAACTCGGGTGAATATAATCGTGTTTATTGGGACCCGCTACAAACACGTAAGGATACAATAACGAGGATGCGGGCTTTTATATCCCCCGCCAGGTGTCGTGGTGCACAGATCATGAGACGTCTGAGAAACTTCGATCGCCGCTTCTCGATCGGTGGCGAACCAAACACCCCTATCTCCGACATGGAACGCCTTTCTCAAGCCCATCAAATCGATTCAAACTACCCCATTGCTCTCTTTGTCGGCCATGGGAGTGCCTGTGGCGAGATGAATTGGGCCCTCTATGGCCCCAGTCATTACTCCTTATAAGCAACGGATTACTCTGGCCCCCATCAACCAGGTGGCATCGATGCAGTAGGGCTCTTGCTCCCAAAACACGAGTTTGACGAGTGGGTCATGAAGTATTCTCCAGCCTTCAACTTAAACAGGAGATAAGACCTTTGATGTGATTCAGGTCATTCGCATCTCTGGTGATCTCTCAGCACACTAACCAATCGTTTCAACAGTCCTACCGTCGACTTCAGCCTGGTAATAAATACTCACGTGCATGGTGAGGAGTTTCATAATGTGCGAGCTGAGGGACTGAGATTAAAACCCTTATATATTACCCTGTAAACTCGGACGACCTATAAGTAAATGACAAGCGAAACGTGTACGAAATGGATATGAAATGACGGGAAAAGCTAAGCGACCGGGGGTCTATAATGTAATACCAAAACCTGATGTATGGGCATGGAAGACGAAACGAATCCTCGAAAGCCCAAATTCTGACACCTCCGAACAGGCTCAGAGACCACCTCCACGACATGCAAAGGCCTTCCGGGGAAACTCTACCTTCAGGACATCAGCACCGCCAAGGTATTTCATGCAATACTCAGCAACATATATGTGAAGAAGAGTCATTTCGAAGACAAGAAAGAGCAGGATACATTCGACGTGTTCTTCATAAGAGGCTGAGTCGATGCAGGGTAGGTAAGGTCGTCTATTCTTTCCATCCCTGGGTCGTTATTACATCCACGAGCGGCCTTGGCGCCTCGGGAAGGCACATGTATAATGAATATTGTGGCTAGTGCTGTATACAAAATAACAGATGGAGGTCTCCCTCCGGCCTGCTGCATCTCTCCACACACTCTGGGAGAGGTGGTCTCCTGCGGCTTCGAAGAGGTATATAACCGAGTTCTTTCTGGACCGCAATACTATAGTCTCCCCCGTCTCCTCCGTAATGAGACGGCCTTTCAACATTTGAAGGTAACCATCAGGAGTGCAATGTGTATTTGCTCCCTGCTCAGAAGAGATGGTCTCATTACCTTTACCAAAACCTTTCTATCAATACCATTCTGGTCGGGGACTCTCAATTGGGCACCGGCGGTGTTCAGGATTGAGGATTCACTCTCACCCGAGTGATCGCTACAATTTGCTAGGTTTTCTCGACCGGTAAGTTCCTTCTACAATAGACTTACAAGCCACTTATATTACCACCCAGCTAACCGGTTCATCGTGTATGCGCCAGCACTCGCTGCGACATTTCTTTGTATCCCTCGTGGCTCTCATCGAGGCTTGGAACACCCACATATCTCAGTACCCACTCTCATGGTGTTCGTCCCTCTAAAATAGTTGAGCCTGGCACCACCCTTAGGACCTTCGCCCCTGGTCTTTGGTGTATTCTCTTTGAGTGAGGAACGACACCTATCTTCATTCTTGTATCCGAGAGGGGGGACTGGGGAAGAGTGGAAATTGTTTCTTCGACGTCACCAAGGTTGATGTTGAGGAGATGGCTACGATGATCGTCCATCTTCACACTGCGAACGAGACAAGGACTGGTCTGCTTTTGCCGCTTTTGTCAAGGATCCCGATCTTGAGGGGAAGGCAGAAGCGCGACTCGTTTGTCTGATTGGCTGATCTTATAGGCTGGGCTTTGGGTTAGCCCTCCAGCCTCCGATGCAGATCAGGAATTGGATGTGTCTCTTTCGAAGCGCTCGCGAAGGGTTGATTTGGTGAGAGAGCACGGGGTTTCCTGACCCCAACAGATGCCCTGAATCCAATTACATGGAATCACGCTTGGATAGCTCCCCTCCAGCCAAGATTCTCATCGCGTCCCTCCCCCGCTAGGGCCCGTATATACCAACAAGAAGACTTCCAACATGGATCACATTCGTATGAATTCCTTAAGCGGGCACATGCAAGCCATCGTTGCTCCGATGCGCGGTGGCGGTGCTGCAGAACACGATATGCGACTCCCAAGAACCATACAGGATCTGGAGTTGGAAGAAACCGGCAGACGAGCTCAAGCGTTGGTATCAAAATCACGAGTCACTCCCATCGATACGACCATCGCGTCAAAGTTTCGAAAAGAGTCTCTCGCATCGCCATTCTCGGGAAGCACCCTCAACGGCGACGGCCTTGACGAACCTAGTGAGGGGCAACAAGACGGTGGAAGCCCACAAGAGAGCAAAAATGCATACAAGGAAGAAGAGTTGCCTGTTAAATATCCCATTATTCCTACAAGATGCCGAAGATGGGAAAAGCCCGGGCCGTATGTGATGCTCAATTTCTGTATGAAGTATTCTGATAGTCCTCGTGGCTAGTACGTTTATCAAACGTGGGACCATCCCCGCAGGTCCACTTCATCTCACTAACCCAGTGCCTAAGTTACCTGACGGCTGGGTAGAACACACGCACTTGGAGGGAAAGCTCTACTACGTTCGGGATGCATCAAAATCGAACGCAATCCAAGGAGCACTCACAATTGTTACCGACTCGGATCCTCGGAACCCGCGAAACCTCCTTGGATTGGAAAGCGTCCACCGCCAGGTAGTGGAGGCTATCAATAAACAGGACATGCCCCTACCGAAAAAGGTTCAGCTCTTCATCCAACTCTATCCAGAGCAGGATGAGTCCTGGGGCCACGTCGGTGGCTACTATCTCGCTGATCTCGACAGCCAGAGTGTATTTTGGTACGTACAATATGTAACTGCTTACCCTTTTTTGTCTCAACGTTCTCTTTAGGGTGGAGGACATCGATTCGCTGGATCTGGGTCTAGGCGACAAGATTAACTTTGGCGTCTTCGGAGAGCAGCACCTGAGTACGTGTTCTACACTCATCTGGACCTCGAAATTTAATTCAAGCCACACAGAGCTCATCTTGCATCGCCAATTTTGGTCCCACATCGAGTGTTATCCCTTCCCTGGCTCCATCGACGAAAAAAAAGAGTACAAAATTCTTTTGAGGCACCTTACATTCGCTATGCTAGGTATGTCGCTCATCCTCACACTCTCGCACGTCACTTTTACTCTCCTAGATGTGTCAACGTCGCTGACATCGACATCGACTTACACCGCAAGCGAATGTTCAGACTTCATTGGATCTATTGAGAAGACTCCAAAGAACTCCAGGACATGGCCGATTGCGCGGATTGCGGGCTTTATGGCCGAGCATCGGTTCACCAATTATTACGGCCATCCGTCAGCGCGATTGAATCACCTACATGCATTCGAAGTGGAGCAAACGGAAGGGGCTGCTCCAGCTTCGGATGCGTCGGCAGAGCAAAAGGAAGGGACTGCTCCAGCTTCAGATGCGTCGGCAGAACAAACGGAAGGGGCTGCTCCAGCTTCAGATGCGTCGGCAAAGCAAACGGAAGGGGCTGCTCCAGCTCCAGATGCGTCTGCAGAGCAAACAGAAGGGGTTGCTCCAGTTTCAGATGCGTCGACAAAGCAAATGCCGGACCAGTCCACTCAGCGTCGGCGCTTTGGTGGTCTGCGGTTTCGGGCAACCACTAGATGGTATACTATGGTCGCAATCTGGCTGCGGTTGTGCTCAGTTTTCTTGTTCGATTCACCCATCCGACATCACACCGCTCTGGAGGGCCTATTCGTCGACAAGATCGTCTACGAAAGAAACTATAATCGGATCATGAAGACGCTTCAGGATGACTGGTCAGAGGCGAGTTTGCTCGCCACCGTTCTTTTCACGTAAGTCGCTCTTCTAGCATTGATGGCTGGCTTGATACTGAGGCTACGTCTTATCAGCGCAAATATGGCGTACTTGGCGATACCTCCGCCTCCGAACACGACATATACTGCCGGACAACTTTCTCTGATACAAACTGCCGCCAGCACCTGCTCACTGTTTTCTACCATTTTCTCCATCGGTTCTATTATCCTCAGCTTAATCAACACACGCCACCATCGCGGGGAATCGCCTTACAATGAAATAGCCGACTTCCTGGAAGGTGCCCACCATCACCTCTACGGTTTCCGACCCCTGGCAATCGTTTACGCACTTCCCATCGCGTTACTCATGTGGGCCGTCTTATCCTTTGCTGGAGCAATCGCCCTTTATTGCCTGATGGCAACCACCATTATCCCTCGAGTTGCGGTGCTGGCATTAGGAGCATTCCTGATAGCCTGCACCCTCGTGACGGGTTGGTACTTCTGGCAGCGGGAAACAATATATGACGTCAAAGGCGTTTCGCCTAAGCGTAAACAACGGCTGCAGATCGTTGGTTGGCTCTGGGATTTGACCATCTCTTCTGCAAACCCTTGACCACGACTTCGACTTGATCTGACTGTATTCCTGACTGTCTCGTCTCCACCATGTATCCTAGGCTCTACTATGCTGTAATTATCTGTGCCGGTTTATTTTGTAGTCCTATTACTGTTTCATCGCTATTCAGTGGAATTAAGAATTGGGCTACGTCTAGGATGGAGGCTCTGAGCACAACGTGAAACGTGTCCGCTAAACGGGTGATACCAGTGTTTGGATGATCGCTATCATCCACCGTACAAATATTAAATTTAATATGGTGCATTCGAGTCGACTCCAGAAATAATGTAGACGATACTTGGAGAAATACTTTGGCTCAGTGAGAAGTTCGGAGTAGGGTTCATTCATGGGTTTTATCCTTTCTTGTTGGGTTACTTGCTGGATATGACCAGATATGGCGTTGCACTTCGGGACCCTGAATGGTCGATACTATACTATCATACTACAGCAACTGATATCTCGGGTCAGATACTCGAGGATACGCACAAATTAAATTGGTTGGTGCAAACGACGTCGGTTGCTACTATCTCGTTGACTTTGACAACCAGAGTGCATTCTGGTACGTTCATTGCAATATTCATTCTTTCCCGTTTCATTGTTCGCCCTAGGTGGAGCCCGTCGATTCGCTTGGATCTGGGTCTGCGCCACAAGATTAACTTTGGCGTCCTTGGAGAACAATGTCGGAAATTGGACTTTCGAGTCCTCATGTAGCGTCGTCCATGCCTGCATCTATATAGTATAGCTATCGAGCCTCGGCCCCACATTACTGTCTCGCGTACCGCCTGAGGAGTACCGCCTGATCCTCATCCGTTTCTCATCCGTTCTCATCCGTTTCAGGGTGTAGAGCCCGGTATCACATGGTCATGTTCTGGGGTATATAAGGCTCGTATCCTCGTTGTACTCTTACGTGTTTGTAGCGGATCCCAACAAACACGCACTTTTTCGTCCGGGTTCACCTCGGGCACTCGAATCCGGGTCCTATTAGGCCCTGCAGAGCATAGTAAAAAAAAAACCTCTCAGAGGGATCCACCTGCTCAGGTTCAGGTTTGTCCCTGCATTCAAGTGGGCATTTAAATGGACCACTGCTCAGGATCCCACGCTGCCAGTGACCCGCTGCTCCGGATCCCAAACCGCCCTCAGGATGCAGTGGTGTTGCTGGTCCGTCCTGTCCTGCAATGCCACTACTCCCTTATGTGCCCTCTGGCTTGTGTAAATACTGTTTATATCAATATACTCATGTCCTCCTTTTATGTTGTACCTTGGTGTGCCCAATTGGCATGTGGGCAAAACCTGAGCAGTCGAATGCCCCTCAACTTTCAACCTGAGCGCGCGCCCTCTGGCTTGTGTAAATACTGTTATATCTATATACTCATGCCCTCCTTTCATGTTGCACCTTGGTGTGCCCAATTGGCATTTGGGCAAAGCCTGAGCAATCGAATGCTCCTCAGCTTTGAACCTGAGCGCACGCCTGCTGGCTTGCGTAAATACTGTTTATATCAATATACTCGTGTCCTCCTTTCATGTTGCACCTTGGTGTGCCCAATTGGCATGTGGGCGAAACCTGAGCAGTCGAATGCCCTTCACCTTTGAACCTGAGTACTCTTCACCTCTAAACCTGAGCGCGCTCACCTTTGAACCAGTCAGTATTTTGAATTTTCCTGTATTTGTGGACTACCATATGCCTGTTTAGCACCTTGGGCACTCGAATTCTGGGACTATCAGGCTCTGTAAATCCTTCAAAGTCGACGCACTCAGGCCTCATTCGTGATAGAGGAGGGCGTGGAAATAGCACTACATCCTCTTATCGGCCTTTTGGCTGGTTTACCAAGTGGTATTCAGCTTTCGAAGCTGCCCGACCCGCGTAGTGTGAGAGAGGCGATGGTGCCCGCCGACGCCGATGGATGGAAGGATGCTATGGACCAGAAGATGTAGAACCTCAAGTCGCACAACGTCTATGAACTAGTGCCGCGATGAAACACTCAAACTCGGCTGGGTATTTCATCAGAAGTTCAAGAATGGCGTCTTTAAGAAGAGCCAGGGTATGGGTCGAGTCGTTGTTCGGGACAACCACCAACGTCCTGGCATCGATTACAGGGAATCGATTTCGCCCGTAATGTGTCTGGGATCCCTCCGCACCATCCTTGCCCTGGCAGCCATTCGCAACCTTGGTATCATTCAGTTTGACATCAACTCAGCCTAACTCCATGGCACACTCAAGGAGGAAGGCTATATGGAGCAGCCAGAGGCTACATCGCTCCTGGAAAGAAGGATTGGGTATGTTGCCTTAGGAATGGCCCTTACAGGTTAGTACGAGCTGGAAGAACGTGGAATGAGGAGCTGAATGCTCACATGCAGAGGGGATTATGGCAGCAGCCACATATTCAGCAATTTACGTCAAAACATCCTGGGCGAGCAGCCAAACAACTACTTGCTAGATCCTTGTGATTGCATTTGATGATGACACTGGAAAGCCCATTACAGATGCTTACCACAATAGGCACCCCATGAAGCCTGTCTCCAACCATCTGGCCAAGTATTGGTGTAAAGGCCTAGGTACGGGTCCGGGCGATCCGTTGGGACAGGGGTTTCACCAACAGTTTCGCTGTTGGGCGAGTGAGCCAGTCATGGTCGGGGGGATCGGACAGAAGGGCGAGAGAGCTCAAGAGCGAGACAGAAGGAGGAGGAAAGCAGAGGAGTGCCTAAGCCGATAACCAGACTAGCGAACGATCTACGAGAGAGTACAGGTTATAAGGAAAACTACATGAAACGAACGCGAGATCGTGCTAGTGACCTGAAACGACAGTATCGATGGGAACATGAGCTGAAGCAGGGGTCCGAAGGAGCTGGCGGTAGGGAAGAGGATGCGGTAGGGTGGAGATCGTGCAGGGAGATTGCGTCCGTAAGTTCTAATATGAAAACTAGAGCGCTACAAATAAGGCATCTCGAAATCGTACAGTAGAAACCATCACAGAACCAATCGAACCGCGAGGGGCTGGCCGGACTTTGGGACGGCGCGGGCTGATAAGCGAGCGGGGCTGCATGGGCGCGTACTGCTAAACGCGCGCGTACCGACAAGGGCGGGCACTAGCATAAGCGACTCTATTCCTCGTATTTCATCGAGGTATGACGCGTCCACATCCAATCCTAACAATTGGGAATGCCAGCAAGCTCCCTAAGATTTTGACCTCCTATCTGACAATCAATGTTACAATGACCCATCACCATTCTTGATCTCTCCATTACCATCACCCACATTCTATGCCATCCTCTAATTGCACTTGATCTGCCTTTTGCCACAATCACTGTGTCTTGCCCCTGTGCTAGCCCCCAACTCCTTGTCCACCAAATTCGTCACCCAATTCCAACCAGGTCACCCCTCCCACCACTTCCACTGCATCATTTCCAACACAGGCCTCCCTGTACATTGTCCCTTGTGGGCTCAGTCATAAAGGGGGGATACTGTTAGGATCGGATGTAGATGTGTCATACCTTGATGAAATACAAGGAATAGAGTTGCTGATGCTAGTGCCCACCCTTGTCAGTATGCACACCCTTGTCAGTACATGCACCCTTGTCAGTATGCACCCATGCCAGCCTGCATTCGATCCTAAACCAGCACTGTCCCAAAACCTGACTAGCCCCTCTTGGATCGATCAGCCCTGTGATGGTTTCTACTGTACAATTTTGAGATACCTCATTTATAATGCTCTAGTTTACATATTAGTACCTACAGATGAAATCTCCCTGCACAACCTCCCCTGTCCACAACCTCCCTGCTTCAACCCATGTTATCCTCCTCACCCCTGTTATTTCATTAGCTATCCAATCTCTAGTATGTTTCATGTGGTTTCCCTATAACCCGTACAAGCATGTAGATTGTTTGCCAGTCTGATAATCAACTTAGACCCGGTCCAACCACCCAACTGCCATTTTCGGCCAATGCGTTCTGTACCCGGCCAGCATACGGATCATTATTTCTAGTCAGAGGACGGTATCAATTGAAAAGGTATTTATTTCAGAATTTATTATGGCCATACATGATTTTTTAATATGGCAGTACATGATTTTCAAAATATTTCTAAGTCTGTACCAGGTGGTAGACCTGGTGGAACCGCACCCATTGCTGAGACTGGTGCGGTACCTGCTCCCTGACCCTGGGGGTTCCCACCAGTTTGCCCAACTGGTACGCACCTATTCTGCGGACTGGTGGAACTGGTGACCAGTCCCCTCGACTGGTCCGACTATTCACAGAGACTTGTAATTGCATCCACGGGCGGTCCTAGCGCCTCGGGAGGGCACATGTATAATGAATATTACAGCTAGTGCTGTCTACAAAATAACATGAAGGTCTCCCTCCGGCCTGCTGCGCCTCTCCACACACGCTCCAGGAGAGGTGGTCTCCTGCGACTTCGAAGGGGCATATAGCCGAGTTCTTTATGGACCGCAATACTATAGACTCCTCCGTCTCCTCCGTATTGAGACCGCCCTTCGACATTTGAAGTTAACCATCAGGAGTGCCATATGTATTTTCTCCCTGCTCAGAAGAGATGGTTTCTTTGCCCTTACCGAAACCCTTTCCATCAACACCATTCTGATAGAGGCTCCCAATTGGGCACCAGCGGTGTTTAGGATTGAATATTTACTCTCACCCAAGTGATTGCTACAATTTGCTAGGTTTTCTCAACCAGTAAGTTCCTTCTGCAATAGGCTTACGAGCCACTCATATCATCACCCAGCGAACCGGTTCATCGTGTATGCGCCAGCGCTCACACGACGGTTCCTTGTAACCCTCGCAGCTCTCATCGAGGCTTGGAACACCCAGATATCTCAGTACCCACTCTCACGGCGTCCATCCCTTTAGAATAGTTGAGCCTGGCATCACCGTTGGGATCTTCGCCCCTGGTCTTCGGCGTATCCGATTTGAGTAAGGAACGACACCTATATCCATTCTTGCACCTGAGAGGGGGGACTAGGGAAGAGTGGAATTTCTTAGACGTCACCAAGGTTGATCTTGAGGTGGCTACGATGACCGTCGATCCTCACTGTGAACGAGACAAGGACTGGTCTGCTTTTGGACGCTTTTGTCAAGGCGCCCGATCGTGGGGGGAAGGCAGAAGCGCGACTCGTTTGTCTGATTGGCTGACGGATAGCCCTCCAGCCTCCGATGCAGACCCAGCGAAATCAGGAATCGGGCGGTCTCCACCTCAGCGCTTGCGAAGGCGAGATCTGGGGAGAGAGCACGGGGTTTCCTGACCCCACCAGATGCCCTGAATTCAATTACCTAGAGGATCGCTTGGAAAGCACCGCTCCAGCCGAGATTCTCATCGCGTCCCTCCCCCGCTAGGGCCCTTATTTACCAACAAGAAGACTTGAAACATGAATCGCATTCGTATGGGTTCCTTAGGCGGGCGCGTGCAAGCCATCGTTGTTCCGATGCGTGGCGGTAGTGCCGCAGAACCCGACATGCGACTCCCAAGTACCACGCAGGATCTGGAGTTGGAAGAAACCCGCAGACGAACTCAAGCGTCGGTATCAAGACCACGAGTCACTCCCATTGATACGACCATCGCGGCAAAGATTCAAAAGGACACTCTCGCATCGCCATTCTCGGGAAGCACCCTCAATGGCGACGGGCTTGACGAACTTAGTGAGAAGCAACAAGATGGCGGAAGCTCACAAGAGAGCAAAAATGCAATTGAATATCCCAAATATCCCATCATTCCTCGACACTGCCGAAGATGGGAAAAGCCCGAGCCGTATGTGATGCTCAATTCCTCTATGAAGTATTCTGATGGTCCTCGCGGCTAGTACGGTCATCAAACGTGGGACCATCCCCGCAGGTCCACTTCATTTCAATAACCCAGTGCCCACGTTACCTGAGGGCTGGGTAGAATACACGCACTTGGAGGGAAAGCTCTACTACGTTCGGGATGCATCGAAATCGAATGCAATCCAAGGAGCACTCACAATTGTTACCGACTCGAATCCTCGGAACAAGCGAAACCTTCTTGGATTGGAAAGCGTCCACCACCAGGTAGTGGAGGCCATCAAGGAACAGAACATGCGCCTACCTGAAAATGTTCAGCTCTTCATCCAACTCTATCCAGAGCAGGATGAGTCCTGGGGCCACGTCGGTGGCTACTATCTCGCTGATCTTGACAACCAGAGTGTATTTTGGTACGTACATTATGCAACTACTTACCCTTTTCTGTCTCAAAGTTCTCTTTAGGGTGGAGGACACCGATTCGCTGGATCTCGGTCTAGGCGACAAGATTAACTTTGGCGCCTTCGGAGAGCAGCACCTGAGCACGTGTTATTCACTCGTATGAATATCGAAACCTAATTCGAGCCACACAGAGCTCACCTTGCATCGCCAATTTTGGTACCACATCGAGTGTTATCCCTTCCCTGGCTCCATCGACGAAGCAAAAGAGTACGAAATTCTTTTGAAGCACCTTACATTCGCTATGCTAGGTACGTCGCTCATTCTCACATTCTCACACTCTCACTACTCACCTAGATATATAGATGTGTCAACGTCGCCGACATCGACATCCACTTACACCGCAAGTGAATGTTCAGACTTCATTGGGTCTATTGAGAAGACTCCAAAGAACTCCAGGACATGGCCGATTGCGCGGATTGCCGGCTTCATGGCCGACCATCGGTTCCTCAATTATTACGGCCATCCATCAGCACGATTGGATCACCTACATGCATTCGAAGTGGAGCACGCGGAAAGGGCTGCTCCAGCTTCGGGTGTGTCGGCAGAGCAAACGGAAGGGGCTACTCCAGCTTCGGATGCGTCGGCAGAGCAAACGGAGGGGGCTACTCCAGCTTCGAA
>Ga0307513_10001591_pt1 | contig 32583 bp, 36 predicted proteins | sample 15_EM_MG_FD_202174 | JGI IMG/M metagenome (GOLD analysis project Ga0307513, IMG submission 202174) | Populus trichocarpa ectomycorrhiza microbial communities from riparian zone in the Pacific Northwest, United States - 15_EM | ecosystem: Host-associated > Plants > Roots > Unclassified | place... | reverse complement strand
TCGTCTCACCGTACCATTTCCGACCTCCCGTATACGGTAATGCCTTTCGAGGCTAGATCAAACATGAGCTCGGCAATCGCCGCCGTCTGAGTTGGCTCATGAGTCGGCTCGGCTTGCGGCAACACTAGCCGGCGTTACTAACACCTCGTCAAACTACGCCACTTTGGACTCCGCAGCTCTGTATCCGCCAAGAGTCCAAGCCCGACCGACCATTGATTCCGCATAACGAGATGCGGACCGACAGTAGAGGTCGACCCACTGGAGCGTTTGAGTGGGTCGCTCACCCATAATCCCGCGAGCCCACAGTCAATCCGAAGTTCAATCGATCCCAGTGGATCGTCGCCATCGTGCGGGACCATCCCCTGAATCAGCGGGCTAGTCGTGGAGCTCTGGCTAGTAGCGTAAGAGGTATAAAAGGATGGGAGTTGAGGAGTAAACGCCCTCACTGCTCATTACTCAACACTCTCCTCTCCTCTCTCATCTTTATCGAATATGTCCTCTCAAACAAGAGATTTCGGTGGCAAAACTTTCAACGCCGTTGGATACGGCGGGATGGGTCTCTCCATCGCCTATGGTACTGTCGGCACGGACGAGGAACGCTTCAAGGTAGTCTTCACGTCTCCTATCCTCGTAGTGGGTGGTTGGCTTACGTCTCTATCACAGGTTTTGGATGCCGTTTACGAATCTGGGTGTACTTTCTGGGACACCGCCGACGCTTACGGTGATAACGAAGAATTGATTGGGAAATGGTATGTACCCCTGAACTTCAAACTTTCATCCCCCTCCTCCGCTCACAGTTCGCGCTTTGATTGCATAGGCTCAAGAAGACCGGAAAGCGTGACAAGATTTTCCTTGCTACAAAATTCGGTCTCGGTCATGCAGACGCCGAGAGGGCCGTGAATGTGAAAGCCGACCCGGAGTATGTCCATCAGGCTTGCAACAAGTCTTTGTCGAGGTTGGGAGTCGACTACGTCGACCTCTACTATCTCCACCGCGCAGACCAAAGTGTTCCGATCGAACACACTGTCGCCGCGATGGCTGAGCTCGTCAAGTGAGTATGAGACCATCTCGCCATTCATAAATCAGGATGCTCATCCTCTCTAGAGCTGGCAAGACCAAGTATATCGGACTCTCTGAGATCTCAGCTTCCACCCTTCGCAGGGCACACGCCATCCACCCCATCTCCGCCGTCCAGGTGGAGTACTCCCCCTTCACTCTGGACATCGAGGACGAGTCCATCGGGCTCTTGAAGACCGCGAGGGAACTCGGGATCAAGATCGTCGCATACTCTCCTCTCGGAAGGGGTCTCATCACCGGCCGCTATGTAAGCAACCTGTTCCGGGAAATAGTAAAACGACTTAATGAATCATTCGCAGAAATCTCCTGATGACTTTGAGGAGGGTGACTTCCGTAGATACGTCGCGAGATACTCCAAGGAGAACTTCCCCAACATCCTCAAGCTCGCGGATGGTCTGAAGGATATCGGCAAGAAGTACAACGCTACCGCCGGTCAAATCGCTTTGGCGTGGGTGTTGGCTCAGGGAGATGACGTTATCCCTATCCCCGGTACCACCAGGCTCCAAGTATGTCTGATATTTGGACAGCGCCATAAGCGGGTCAATTCCTGAGACGATATTATCTTTGCAGAACCTCAGGGAGAATATGGACGCTGGGAAGATCAAGCTCTCTCCGGAGGACGTTCAAGCTGTTAGAGAGGTCGCGGACAAGGCCGACGCTGCTCAGGGTGATCGTTACCCTGAGGTTTATATGCAGTCGTTGTTCGCAGATACGCCACTTCCCTGAGTTCCGAGTCGGGTGATGATGGTCGATGAACATACGTTATTTCGCTTTGTACTGTACAAAATATCGTAACAAGAGATACGCATAGGAAAATACAACGAGCGAAGATAGCTCCCTTGTCAGGAGATAGCACCCCTAATATCCCAGAACGCCGTTGTGTCGTTCAAACAGGAAAGGATAACCCCCACGTTAGGCCGTGCGTCACGGTTTTCCTCCCAGCATTTTCCAAGGGTCATCCATAGTTCGTTGGTGAATCCAAGACGTGCCGCCGCGTCCGGTTTCTTCGGTCGATCCCCCTGGGTGATCGCGTATATGATCGGAGCGCCCGACCCGATCTCGACGTAGGGGATGTGTCCGCATAAGACCTGTGGTATCACCGGTTAACTGCTGGCGAAAGCAAATTACCGACGCATACACCCACTTCGTAGATGACCATACCGAGGGAATAGCAATCGGACTGTCTTGTAGGTCTCCTGTCTTCCCCTTCCGGTATTCCGAACAGGAGTTCAGGGCTCATCCACCGGTAGGTTCCCCCATCAGTGAATGACATAAGCGAGAAATTTGAGATCGACGACGCAGGAGAATCTCCAGGGGCGGTATGAGTATAGTCCCCCTCCTGTGTGTGGGCATCAAGAGTCAACGCATTGTCTTGCCCCTCCTCTTGGGGATCCTTGGGACAACGGTCAGACCGAGAGGCGGACTCTTCGGCGCTCGTGGCAGGGGCAGGGGCGATATCACCACCTCCAGCACCTGATTGCGGAATCGTGTCATTTGGGATGGACGACGCCGGAAAGGCCCCACGGGTGGCCTGACCCTCGACAGTCGTATGGTCAAAATCTATGATGCAGGCTCGCCGGTGCTTGTTGATCATGATGTTTGGCTTCGTAGATGGGTGAGAGGTCTGTAGGTAGCTAATTTAAGAGAAACTTATACCCCTTTCAGATCTCCATGGACTATCCGGAGGTCATGCATGTACTTCAACCCATTCGCAACGTCGGCCAGCTAGACAATGAATCAGCAAGAATCCTGTTGGGCTCAAGTGCGACACCTACAAGGGCAATGCGGTTCGCATGTTGATCTTCGCGAACGAACTCGCTGATGGTTCCATGGTCCATCCACTCGGAAACCATCATGAACCGGGGTTCACTTAATGTCACCCCAATAAGTGGTAAGATGTTCGGATGCCGGAGGTGCTTCCAGATAACTGCCTCTCGGCAGAATCTCTGTAACGTATTTATTCACACAGGTATGACAACGCAGGCAGAAGACTCACACTGAGGGTGGCATCTAGACCGAAATCATACACACGCGCGACCTTTACGGCTACCTGACGCCCTTCATATACGCTCCGTGATATGTCGGCATAACCCCCAGATGTAGCCCAGATGGCAGCTCCCGAACAATCTGGGATATGCATGGACCTTGGGATCATGCGATGTCGACTGCATGTTTTGCAAAGTTCATTAAACAACCTTCGTCGTTCCCCGACCGATATCGTGGGGTCCTCCAGACGCTGCATCTCGCGTTACCCTCGGAGGGCATGGGGGGTGCGGAAGAACCCACCTTATCCATTTCATTGATAGACTTCTCGATTGGTGATTCTGAATCTCGTTGAAACTGGAAGAGAGAGGGGGTCCGTCGCCCTGCTTCAATTTCAGCTATCACGGACTTCCCGGTGTTCAGAGCGTCTCAATCACCTGACTCGACCCCCTGCACCTCCTTTAGTTGTTTCTGAGTTTGCGTAATATGGTTGACCAGAGGCTGCAGCTCATGTTAGCCTTGAAGGAGAGTAGGGAGTGTGGAAGAGCCTACCTCATCGGTTTCGTTAACAAGACTCTTGGTTCTCTCGCTTTCTGGTTTCGGACCTCGTAGAGACCGGAGGGGATGGGTAATCCATGAGAGGAGTCTTCCCCGCCGCTGTTGCCCTATTTTAATTTCCGGGATCTATCAGTTGTCACGGGACTTCCGGTGTTCCGAGTGTGTCAATCACCTGGCTTGACCTCCTGTACCTCCTTCGGTTGTTGCCGATTCAGTGTGCTACGCTCTAGACGCTGTAGCCCGTGTCGGCCTGGAAGGAGTTGGGGGATGTGAGAGAGCTTACCTCGTCCACTTCACCGATATGTCTCTCAATTTCCGATTCCGACGCGAGGTGAGGAAGTGCAGCGGCTGGCTTTGGCAACGATCTATTTTGTCTGAAAATTATTCTCCCCACTGGAGAGAATAAGACCACGAGTATCCACCCATGATGGCAACTGACCTCCGTTATCTTCCACCTTAATCTCTGGTGTGATCTTGGCCAATAAAGAGGATATGCCACCCGAACCACCCGCCTGCCAGCCTAAAGATGAGACTTCGAAGTTTGTTGTGGGTGGGTGGCCTACCGAACGAATCTCCGCAAGATCCTGATGGCTCGTCAATACGGATGTGGCGTTGGAGTTCTACCACCGAAAAACTTGAACAACCCAGCAACTTTTAAGGATATTGGAATTACCTGGAAGACATAGTCTGCGACGATGTCAAACTCGTCATATTCCCCATCCTGAAGGGCAAGATTCAGAACAGAAGCCAGAAGCCACGATGGGTATCGTACATGGGGAACGTTGTGAACGACAACTTGAATATCTTGATCAGAGCCGGAGTCCACAGCATCTGGGTCCCACTCTTCGTCTCCACCCTCGGAATCATCCTCGTGATCGGAGGTTGGGTCTTGTCGGGCCACCAACTCCGGGAAGGTGTCGTTGAGATTATTCCCCGAACCGAGATCGTCTGGACCGGCAGCTGCACGAATCACTGTGGGATAAATACCCATCCGCTTGCGCATAGTGTAATACCGAATAAAGACACATTGATCGCTGTCTTCGGAAGCGGTTCTTGCATCCGCGGGCCCCGAGGATGTATGTGCGACCTGTGCAACCGACGTGGGGGTGCATTGCTGTGGTCCGTGGTTGGTATGGGTCGAGCCACTGGTATGCCACGTTCCCCAAACGGAGGCAGAAGCAGAAGCGAGCAACGGAATAGAAATGGTAAAGTCAGCCCCAAGGGAAGTCCCCTCTTTCGAGTACGCCGCCATCGCAAAGTCCTTGGTCATATCGACACCGGATACGAGAACAGGCTTTACGTCGCTACCATACTGCTTTTGCGGGAGAACTCGACCCAAGAATCGTAGTGTTTCTTCGTGTATTGTTCCAACGCATCTTGCTTTAGGGCGTCCTCGATGTACGTTTTGTACCGTGTCACCAGTGCCGCACCGCGCTTGCCGGTGAGCTTGTAGGAGAAATAGGCGCCAGGTTCCAAGGGTCTGATGAGAGTTTCAAAAATGAGAGGAGGGCGATTCGAAGGGCCGGACGTACGTGACAGCAGACACAGAAGCACCGATGCCGGCCTCAAATTCTACGACGGTGTCTGTATGAAGGCAGCCACGCAACCGAGGCTGGCTGAAGGTAGTGGCGATGGCGTCGAGCTGGAGTTCTACAAAGGTGGAGGGAACATCGACTCCCAGTTGTCGTTCCTCCACCGGCCGAGCAGCGGAGAACAAGAGATGAAATTGTCCGCGGCGGATAAAACCCACATCTCCGATACTGATGCGCTGATAGTTGTTTGTAGGGGCTGGCTGCCTAGAAGTAGCAGAACTTCAGATGGTGTCAACCGTAATTAGGTGACCTGCACGCCACCATAAAGCATCTCCATAACACCAGAATGCCATTTGTCTGCAGAGGATGTCTCAGATCAACAACGGAGACGGTATACATAAATGGTTGTCTTAAACACTCACTCCTTGTATATATCCCATCCCGGCTCGCGTCTTGGTGCCATGGAAGGGCCGGTAGGGGGGGAGTAGTAGCAGATGCAAGGGGCCAAAAGCTGTGCCCATTCCTAGGGTGCGACGTATATGTAGTCAATAGTGGCCGCCCATGTCAAACTCGCGTGGCCCTGCGCCTATCACATTCACACCATCGATTCAGACTTCCCGCGCACAGGTCGGCTGGGGCAGTGTTATGGAAATTGGGACAATAGTTCAAGTCTACCAATAAACTTACACAGCTTACGGTGAGCGATGACGGACTCGGTCGATATAGATAATCAATTGATCGTGGGGGAAGGGATAGAAGGCTTTCGAAACGGCTGGATCATCCACCGATCTACCATCGGTCTACAGTATAATTCCAGTGAAGTGCGCGTCGTACTACTCTATCGGTAAGTACCTGGACACGAACCCGTCGCACCCATCAGGAAAACGAATGCATGATTCTTTTGGTACCGATGAGCTGTGGTGGACCAGAAATTAACGTTGGGGCGGAAATCGGCAAGAAGTATAACGCCACTGCCGCTAGAAAGATCGCTTTGGCATGGGTGTTGGCTCAAGGAGAGTAGATCATCCCCATCCCTGGTACAACCAGGCTTCCGGCATCCATCCATCCAGATCCATCCAGAAAGAATTAACCAGACGGCCTCATCAGCTTTGTACATGTTTGTTTGATCGGGATTGGCGCTTCCGTTCCGTGTTCATCCCTTTTGGGTGGGTGACCTCCTGCAGTTACTCGCCGTGGAAACACCTCCACTTCATCCTCTGTTGGAATTATTACAGCCCACCCCGATATATTTAAATTTTATGTATATAGTTCTACATCATATCCGACTTACCCGGGCCATCTAACGGGTCTAAGGTACGTCTATTATGTGGCTACAGCCCTTTGCATATGAAAATGAACGCCAGTATTTTTTCCTCTCTTTGTCGATCTCCGCTATACTCGATTTAGCAGTCCGCGCCGTGAGTCTGTGACGTTTGTCACTCGTTGGCCGGCAGCATTCGATGGGGCCACTCCACGATGGCACTCCCCGGGACCTGGAGGAAAGGATTATCAGCCTTTATTCCTTGGGGGGGGTATCTGTGTGAGAGATTGGTCGGCGTATCACTGGTGTTTATTCACAGTGTAGTCTTGTTTTATTGACGGTTCGCGCAAGTAAACGATCCTCAACCGTGGACCCGCGGACGATGTCCTGAATGACGATATTTATCTTTCATACATAAGTATTAAGTGTCCGGCCATCCGTCTTCCTGGGCGAGATTAAATGCAAGCCAACCACCGTCTGTGGGGTCTAGGTTTTATTGGCAACAGTCAGTTGGGCACTTTCCCAGAAGACGAACGCGGTAAGCTCACTGTCGGTACTCCCACATTTGGGAGATCCACATTTCCACGAGTAGCCCACCACTTAATCCTCCCCGCGCCAGCATCTCGGGGTATGTTGGCCTTGGAAATATTTGAGGGATCCAATGTCGACGGGGTGCATTCCATCCACTTTATTTGCGGGGGCGCAGTACATCCATTCTTCACACATGTGTACGATGGGTCAACTTCAATATAGTCCGGTTGATTTCTCTATGGACACAGAAACCACGAATGAGTACCAGGGGAAGACGGAGGCAAGATGGAGTGCGTGATGTGACCTCCCGCACGGTGATGTACGGATTTATTACCTCCGAAATTTACCATATCGAGTAAGACAGAAGGAAGACGCGAAAACTGGGTGTTCATTTTCATATGCAAAGGGCTGTAAAGGTCTAGCTGCCAAATCCTGTCCCTCTTTTGAAATTGCCATTTTTGCCTTCGGGCGCATCTCTATCAACCGTAGGGCCTGTGTTGGTTCCCGCAGTCCAGTACTTTGGGAAATCGTTCTCATCTATAAATTTTTACTATCTGTACATAACTTGTGGTAGTAGGGTGCATGAATAGACGAACTTCTGCAATTTTTTTCTATGTTCAAGTCTCGATCGCCTTAGCGTCCAGATTTTCGAGATGCCGTGCCTTCACCCCGACTAAGTGATCTTCGAAGGTCCATGGGATATTCCTCCCATGGACTCAGAGAGTACTAGTATAGTTAACAACGAGACTCCGGCTTCGAGAAACAAATACTGTTGCTGCGGATTGAACCGATACAGCCCGGCAGGACTCGTCCAGCTAAATATTATTTGCGGGACGCACTCCCGCACATGTATGAACCTAGCCCATGCATCAATGCGCCCTCTTCATGCATTGATTAGATATCTAGGTAAATAATAACCGGGTAGGTTATAATGTTGAGGTCCTCCACAAGCACAGCGCCCGCAGGGCCGGACGTCCGCTTTAACCGATTCGGCCCGATCTTTTTTTTTCACGTCTCACACCTGCCACCACGATGGCAACATCTCCAGCAACCAGCGATGTAGGTAACTCGAGGGAACCCGTTTCCTCAGAACCGAGTATGACTCTCTACTAGTCCACGTAGATGGTTCTGATCTCTGCGCAGTCCGCCCCGTAGGGACAAACATCTACAATGATCAAAACAAAGACAAGATCGATCGCTCACTCGGTGGTGCATCCCTAGAGACACGTACCGCATACCACTCGACCCGCCGCCTGCCATACGAAATCGTTAGAATGATCATCGCCTACCTCACCCGCGACCTCGACGTCCTCAAGGCGTGTTCACTGACCAGCCGCTCCTGGTATACCGCCGCGGTCCCACACATTCACCACACCCTTACACTCCGCGATAACGCGCGTGGCGAAAGTCATCGCGGGCTGAAGTCGCTATCCGCGCTGCACGGGTTCGGTCTGGCGCCGCTCATAAAAGACATCCGAGTGAGCGGCCAATGGGGCGAGTGGGGTGCTTGGTTCGTGCCCCAGGCATTCAGCGCCCGTAATTTACGCCACTTTTCCGCTTTCGCGAACGTTCAGACCCTGAGACTTGAAGCACTGGAGATCCACAGTTTTATACCGGGTATTGAGCGCTATTTCGGACACTTCTCACCAACCCTACGATCCATCAGATTGTGGAGCCCGTGTTGCACTCCTCGACAGCTATCACATTTCCTCTCCCTTTTTTCAAACCTGGACGACGTCAATATCGGCTTCCCCAACAATCCATCCCACACGAGCACTTCTGACACGGAGCTCATTCCTTTCTCCGCACCGAAACTGCGAGGGAAGCTGGAGCTTCATGGCTCCGATTGGGCCGAGACTTGGACAGACCTGATCGCTTCATGCGGTGGCCTGCGGTTCCGTTGTATGATTCTACGCTCGGTTGGAGGTTGTGCACCCCTCCTGTTTGGAGCATGCGCCGAGACTCTAGAAACGCTGGGATGTTCGGTTAGTAAGTAGCTCGACACGGGTTTATCTGTAGATTTGGGCTGATGGTGAATAATAGGAGTTTGTTCGCCTTCATTACTTCCCGAATTCGATCTATCGCAGCTCAAGGTCCTCCGATCTCTACGAGTCGAGGGATGGATGGCAAGACCTAATCTAAAAAATCGTCATACCATGGCCATGGAGGTATTCTCGACCATTGAATCCTCCTTGTTTTCCGAGCTCGTTGTCGTCCTGGATGGCGAAGAAATCTCTGATTTATCTTCGGATCTCACATTCTTCGAGACGCTACGCAAAATGAATGAGCTCAGACCCTTCAAATTAGTGTTTTCGTTCGACTTCCGGTCTTCAGCTGGCGAGGAGGCGGGACAAACGGTGTTGGTGGAAGCTTTAGATCGGCTGAATGCGGAAGGTTTACTCGATTTTCTTGCCTCCCCGTTCACTATCCGTTGAGTACCTAGTTCTGTTACCTATCCTCGAGAAACGGATGTAACAAGAGATGCCCACTTGTCCGTTTTGCGTAGATTCTGGTTGATAGACCAGAAAGATAGAAATAACACTCTCGACATCCACGTTGGGCGTGGTGGTGCTCCCCTGTACTCGAGGATGGCGGCGGTAGGAAAGGGGGAGGCGTATGTTCCGCTGTTGCGGCCCTGAGGTCCCACAGAAACTTGCACGCGACTCACATTTCATATCCTGTCCCTTCCCTCTCCTTCGTAAGGTGTATATCATTCTCAGTCGGAGGAATCTGAATACGATGTATGTATGGGAACAAGGCTAATGAATGACGGTGGGCGAAAAAAATTGAAAAGTGCTTGTGTCTGGTGCCCAACTAACCGCTACTGATGAAGTATCTTTGTAGAACCTCTAAGAGAAAACACGGGCGCTGGGAATACCAAACCCACCCCGGAGGACCCCCAAGCTACTAGAGAGGTCGCAAACGAGGGCGACGTTACCCAAGGTGACCATTACCCCGAGATTTACATACAGTCGCCGCTCGCGGATACGCTTCTTCTGAGTTTCAAACCAGACGCTGGTGGCGGAGGTGCTCGATGACTGTATATGATTCCGCTATGTACTCATGAACGCAACAAGGGATACACGTAGGAAAGAACGAGCGAGGATAGGATCATAGACGCACATCGGTTGGCGCCCGATTACGAGTTAGAACCTCTCGTATACCAGGGTGCCGTGGCGTCGTTCAAACAGGAAAGGACACTCCCCACGCTGGGCCGTGCGTCACGGTTTTCCTCCCAGCACTTTCCAAGGATTGTCCACAGTTCGTCGGTGAATCCGAGACGTGCCGCCGCCTCCGGCTTCTTCGGTCGATCTCCCCCAGTGATCGCGTTTATGATTAGAGCATCCGACTCGATCTCGACGTAGGGGGCGTGTCCACACAAGACCTGTGGTATCACCGGTTAACTGCTGGAGATAACGAAATATCGACGCAAACACCAACTTCGTAGATGACCATACCGAGGGCATAACAGTCGGACTGCCTTGTTGGTCTGTCACCCTCTACTAACGGTATTCCGAACCGCTCCGGGTCCAGGAGTTCAGGACTCATCCATCTGGAGGTCCCCCCTCCAGTGAATGACATTAGTGAGGCATTTGAGGTCGACGATACAGGAGAAGCTCCAGGGTCGGTGTGAGTTCCGATGCCTGTAATGGTCGTAAGGCCGAAATCAGCGACACAGGCTCGTCGGTTCTTGTTGATAAGGATGTTCGCCTTCGTGGATAAGTGAGAAGTCTGGAGATAGTTGACTTGAGAGACTTATACCCCTTTCAGGTCCCCGTGAACTACGCGGAGCTCATGCATATACTTCAGCCCATTCGCAACGTCGACCAACTGCGCAGGGAACCCGTCAGGATCATTCTGGGGTTGTATATGACACATACAAGTGCAATGCGGTTTGCATGTTGATCCCTCCTGATATACTCTTTGATGTTTCCATGATCCATCCACTCAGAAACCATCGCGAACCGATATTCTTTTATCGTAACTCCAAGCAACGGTAATATGTTTGGATGTCGAAGGTGCTTCCAGGCGACCGCCTCTCGGCAAAAACTCTGCAATGCATTCGTTCAGGTGAGTGCGACGGTGCAGACAGAACGCTCACTTTGAGGACGGCTTCCAGGTTGTTGGTCTGTACATGCGCAATCTTGATGGCTACCTCGCGCCCTTCGTATGTACCCCGCGACACGGTGGAATAGCCTCCGCGTTCGACTTCCACAGAACCTTCTGAACAATCTGGGAAGTGCATGGACTTCGGGATCACGCGATGCCGACTACATGTCTTGCAAAGCTCGTTCAACAACCTTCGTCGTTCCCCACCCGACATAGTGCGATCCCCCAGACGCTGCAGCTCGTGTTAACCTGAGAACGGGATGGGGGGATACAGAAGAACCTACCTCATCCAATTCATTGACGAACCTATTTACTTCTGGTTCCGAATCCAGTAGAAATTGGAAGAGAGATACGATCCGTGGGACGATACCCCCACGTTGCTGCCGCCCTACTGCAAATTTCGGGGCTGTTTAGCCACTGCGGGATTTCTGGAACATTGAACGTTTCAACTACCTGACTTGAACTTCGGGACCTCCGGGAGGCTCAACGCCGAAAATAGGTCGTACATCGCAGAAATTTCCCATCGTTGATCCGGGTTCTCGCTCCAACATGCCGTAATCATAGCCCAAACGGAATTCTGCAACACTTGAGTCCCATCCGGATTCATTGGGCGGAGTGGCCGATCGCCAGATCTAATGCCGAGAACGAGGGAGTAGTGACCACGGACGCCGTCATACGGTAGCACCCCCGTGAGCACCTGACGGTAACGGGACGATCGTATCAGGTTTCAGTCTGGTTCACGATGAGGAAGGCACGTACCGTGAAGGAGGTCATCGCGAGGGAGTAAACATCACCCTTTATTGAAGGTGAGCTTCTGAGCAAATCAACCCGTTCCGGGGCCATATAGGAGGCAGTTTCTAACTTAAATCTGGAGAATGATCGGTCATTGAGTGCACCTACGATCCCGAAGTCTCCGAGGCACGCTCGACCGTCTGATGTAATCAGAATGTTACCCTGAATAGAGAATATAAGTGGACACGCAGGTGCACCAACTGTTTCACTCCACCTACCGGGGCGATACAACCGTGCAAGATGTTCGATCCATGAAGATAAGAGAGGCCGTCACAGACCTCCGCAAGCTATTACCGGCGCGATCAGTAGTGTGCCCCCTCTCAACCTTGACGGACGCGTACCAGCATCAACCGATTGGCGTCGTCATGCTTCCGGACGTACTGCATGATATTTCCATCCGGCATCCATGGACTCACAATACAAAGTGGAAAGAGGGTCTCCGAAACCTGAATGACAGGAAGTATGTTTGGATGGGAAATTTGTTTGCACCCTTCGACTTCATGGTAAAAAGTCTGTGCGTAGAATGTGTTGAGTTCGACCCCGATTAAAAAGAGTAGCCACGTACCCTTTTGATTTCCGCTAAGTGAACCGTGCTCCGTGTCCGGATCGCCTTGATGCATACCTGGTCCCCATAATAATATCCCTTCCAGATGTCCAGGAATCCAAGGGGTTGATAGTCCGGTGATCCACCAGATATTTCCACACTGGGGAAGATGTTCAATGCGCGGATGACGGCGTGCATGTGGAGTCTAATCCACAGGTCTCGCATAAGAGAATTACTGAGATGGAAGAGTTGTATGCCCTAATCACCAGAGAGCTCAGAGGACGTGGGACGGTTCAGCGAGGAAAAGGTACCTTATGAAAAGTCTCCGCCAACACTCCCGCATCGCTCGGGGACAGACTCGCCGGAGACGTTCCAGCCCTTGAAACCACTTCGGAGATCGAGTCTATCCATCCTTCCTCCGTCCGCGATCTTGGGGAATCCCGAGAGACGAAGGGCAGTGCACGTACAAAGTCTTCCCCCAGACTAATAAGGTTCTCGGGGCCAAGCGATAAGAAGTCGACTAGATCCACTGCTTATCAGTTGCCATCATTCGGGTTTGTGTAGGTTTGTAGCTCACTCTCGTGGAGGTCTGCTTCGGGCATGGCTGTTCGACCAAGTGAGAAGGTCGAGACGACTGTTGAGGTTGCTGATAGGGGGCACTTTCAGCCTCGTGGAAACGGTGCTGTTCCTTCACTTACGACATAGTTGGTTACTATATGAGGTGCATCAATGAGGTTTGCGCTGACGTCTGTCAATCGCAATCATCCTGGAGGTCGTTTTAGACGCTGGTCGCGTCCCCTCTATCCCCGCAGATGTTCAAAGTCTTGTCTTCCGTCCGAGGTTCTGCACGAGTAACGCAGTCGGGTGACGCGCACTGCCTGTATGAACCGCCATGTGGATGGAGGTGACGGTTCCAAACACCCTTAAGTATTGACGCTAGCAGGCTATATGTACTTGCGGCCGCATCACAGGCAGAGATACAGCCCGTCAACTGCGACGGGAGAGGAATGCTCCACATTGAAGCGCGCGAATGATAAGAGTGAGATGCGTGAGATTGGTTTGAGATACGAGCCCGCGACCATGGGGTGATGACCCCGTCGCACCGGTCATGAACGGACAACGGACGGAACTGGGGGAAGGGAAAGGAAGGACGGGGTTGTCAGACGCAGCATGGTTTCCACTTTCTTCCTCTTGCACGTCGTATATCGAAGTGAGGCGAGTGGTTTTCACCAGGGAAATGACGGAGGAGGAAGGAAAGAACGCTGGAGAACTTCGCCATTCGCACGCTCTCGGAGTCTCTAACGGACACCTACCGCTTTCCACGGCAGGGTTATTGCTATTACACGACACCAACTCATCCAAAATCAAACAGACGGCCCGATGGAGAGGGTCATAACTTGGGGTACTAACCCCCAGGAATGGCAAGAACACGTCGGCCATGGTATCCTCAAGTTTGCAACATACAACGAAGACATTATCCCTATTCCCAGTACCGCCAGACTTGTCCCCGGCGTCAAGGTCGCACCGCGTCTGAAACCATTGGTACAACGACGAAGGTTCGATCGGACCTTTATACATAATCTCACCCTGTATTAGATAAACAAGTAACAAGAAATACGTGTATAGGAAGGGCTACGAGTAAAAATAATACTGTGGATGCGGATACCATTCAACCCCGACGGTCCCATCCTCGGAAGTTAGTGTTCTCTCACACACCAGAACGCCGCAGCCTCGTTCAAACAGGAAAGGATATCTTGCACGCTAGGTCTCGCCCTGCGATCTTCCCGCCAGCACCGTTCAACGGTCTTCCACAGCTCGTTGCTGAATCCAAGTCGCTTCGCCCCCTCCGGTTTATTCGGTCGGACCCCTTCCACGATCGCACCCATAACCAGAACATTCAAATGAATTTCATGGTAAGGGTAGTGCCCACATAAGACCTAGGATATCACCGGTCACCGATTAACCATTCGCAAGAACGGATTCATTCGCGCGAACACTGACCTCGTAGATGACCATCCCGAGAGCGTAGCAATCAGATTGTCTTGTCGGTCTGTTGCCTTCTGATTCCAGCATCCCAAACCTTTCCGGGTCCAGCAGTTCGGGGCTCATCCACCGGTGGGTCCCCCCACTAGTGAATGACATCAATGTGTCGTTTGAAATCAACGACATCCGAGAGGCCCTCACGGAGGCACGGGTCACGACGCCAGTAATGGTCGTAAGGCCGAAGTCGGCGATACACGCCCGCCGATCCTTGTTGATAAGGATGTTCGCCTTCGTAGATGGGTAAGAGGTTTGTGGATAGCTGATCTAGTGAGAAACTTATACCCCTTTCAAATCCCCGTGAACTATGCGGAGGTCGTGCATATACTTCAGCCCACTCGCGACGTCGACCAGCTGGACAGTGAGTCAGTAAAAACTCTGTTGAGGTCAAGTGGGACACGCACAAGTTCAGTGCGGTTAACATATCGATCCTTCTCAACAAACTTATTTATGTTTTCATTCTCCATCCACTCGGAAACCATCGCGAGCCGGTGTTCATTTACTGTCACTCCAAGCAGTGGTAAGATATTTGGATGTCGGAGGTGTTTCCAAGCGACTCCTTCCCGACAGAACCTCTGCAACACATTCATTCGGACAAGTGCGACGGCAAAAGCAGAACACTTACACTGAGAATGATTCTTAGATCACTCGTGAGGTACACACGCACGACCTTGATAGCAACCTCGCGCCCTCCGTATGTACCCCGCGACACGGTGGCATAACCTCCATCTTCGACTTCCACAGAACCTTTCGAACAATCTGGGATATGCATGGACTTCGGTATCACGTGGTGCCGACTACACGTCTTGCAAAGCTCGTTAAACAACTTCTGTCGCTCACGATCCGACAAATCAGGATTTTCTAGACGCTGTGACTCAAGTTAACCCCCGAGAGCGCAGAATGTGGAAAAGCCCACCATGTCCACTTCGTTGACACGCCTCTCGATTTCCGGTGCAGAATCTCGCACAAATTGGAAGAGGGAGGTGATTCGTGGACGTATTTTTCCAGGTTGCTGTCGCGGGACCTCTTGGAGGCTCAACGTTGAAAGCAAGTTACACACAGCAGGGACTCCCCACCGGTGATGTGGGATATCGCTCCAACAAGCTGTAATCATGTCCCAAACGCCGTCCCGCAACCATCGAGCCTGATATGGATCCTTTGGGCGGTCGGGGCGTTTACCGGATTGAATGCGGGAGACGACGCTATTGTGATAAAATGCATCACCATACGGCAGCACCTCCGTGAGAACCTGATAGTGACAGGACAATTGTGTCAAGTATCAACCCGGTTCACGGTGGAGGACGAACATACCATGAAGGAAGCCATCGCGAGGGAGTAAACATCACCCTCTTTTGAGAGGAAGACAATATCCAAATCAAATCGTTCCGGGGCCATATAACGGACAGTCTCTAGCTTGTACATGGGATCCCAGGGGTTACTGTATGCGCCGGCAATCCCAAAGTCCCCGAGGCACGCACGGCCGTCTCGGGTGATCAGGATATTACCCTAGACGTATCGAACATCAATATCGAGGCAGGCAGACTGACTCGTCTTGCTTACCGGAGAAAGACAACCATGTATAATACCTAACCCATGAAGATACGAGAGGCCCTGGGAGACCCCTGCGAGCTATTGTGGGCGTGGTTAGGGGTTTACTCTCAGATTTCGATTGATGCGCACCAGCAGTAGCCGATTGGCATTCTGATTGGTCTGGGTGTACTGCACAATGTTCCCATTTAGCATCCATGGACTCATGACGCAAAACGGAAACAATGTCTTCGAGACCTGAATAATGGGAAGTAAGTTCGGATGGGAGGGGTACTTGGACCCTTCGACTTTACGGCAGAAGGTCTAGCGTGAAGGACACTGAGTTTATCTCAGATTCAATAAAAGAGCCGCGTACCCTTTTAATTTCCTCCAGTCGGAATGTACTTCGCGTCCGAACTGCCTTGATGCATACAAGTTCCCCACGATAATTTCCCTTCCAAATATCGGCGAACCCGATCGGGGTATGATCAAGCGGGAGTTCGTCACATAGCAGTACGTCGAGGAACACGTGTGATCCACGGAGGAGGGCATGAACATAAAGTCTAAACCACAGGTACCGCAAGGAAGAAACGCTGTGATGGATGAGACGCACGGCCTAACCGCCAGAGGCTTCAGAAAACAAGCGAAGGTTTCGTGAGAAGAAGATACCTTGTGAAACGCGTCCGCCAATACTGCCGCTTCCCTTGTTGGACACTTTCCAGCCCTTGAGACTGCTTTGAAGATCAACTCTGCACATTCCACCTCTTTTCGCCATATGGAGTGAAGCCTTCCGTCTCGGTGGAGGACGAGTAACGCGCGGTAGAAGTCTTCTCCCAGCCTGATGATATCTTCGGGGCTAAGCGATGTGAAGTCGACTAGACCGACTGCTTATCAGTTACCACTAATTGGGTTTTTGTATCTCAGCGGCTCACTCTTTTGAAGTTCTGCGTCGTCCATGACGAGCCGAATAAGCGGGAAGATCTCGGCAACGGAAGGGGGAACCTGTGGTCCACGATTGAGATTGAGGTGCGTGTAAGCCTCGCGGATGACACACCATCTCCTCACTCCGCATTTGCCCGAATCGGTTAGTGTCCAAGAGTATTGATGCGTTTGTCCCCGACACCGCCAATGGCGATCGTCTCATTGACCGGGTGCTCCACCCCATTTCAAGCTCCCCGTATGGCTTCCAACCCGCTGCTTTACCTCCGTCAGTTTTTTGCGCACGGGTGCTGGAGTCGAATGTCGTGTATCGCACCTGTGAACCGCCACGTAGATGGAGAAAACCATTCAAAGCCTTGGATCCAGCAACCCCGATCCGCGGATCCAAGTGTGAACCTTCGAGCTCGTGGACGTCCGAATCGACCCAGTCGATAGGCGTCGCGCGAGTCAAAGTAAACACAAAGTAGAACCGTTGTAAAGCCTGTAGATTCGTTGCTTCTCTCTCTATCTAGTACAGGACTTTATTACACCAAGCCCGTCCCTGCAAGGCAAAGGGGTCAGTCATAGATGGGTGACGAGCAGGAGATGAGGAAGGGTAGAGTTTTCAGATGCAGTATGACCACTCTTTTCTCTCCCTCTTTTGCACGTCGTGCATCAGAGTGAGCTGTGCGTCTCTCATCGAGGGAATGGTGAATGGATGGAGTGAGGGGGGTGATGAAGAACGTCGTTTTTTTACACTGACCTCCGATGAATGACTAGTTATTCGCATGATCCTCACCCGCACACGACCCCCCGAGACTATTACACGATGTCGTAACCCCATCGGGAACGAACGGAATTTGGTCTGCCTTCACTTGATCAAGCGGTGAGCCTCATCCCCCGGTATATCAGCCTCGGGAACGACAGGAACGCGTCGGCGGTGGGGGTGGAAGGAACGGAAGTGTGGGTTCCGTCGCGTCGTGCTGGGCAAGTTCTGAAGTGGGGCCGACAGGAATTGCGGGAGGCCCGGGTGGGATCCTTTACGAAACCGGTGTGGTCATTGAATATTGAATATTGACAGCCTGGGAAGGGGAATGGGATTTGAGTTTGAAGACAGGTAAATACGCGGGTCGCAGCATCTTTGGCGTTGGCTTGTGCGTTCTTTGAAGTACAAGCCTTGAACAAAACGCGGTGCTGTGTTTCTCTGGGGGTCAGACGGATGATGCTGGGGGGTGGATGAGGGGAAGGAGGATGGACGGATCAGGAATCGAGATCATGACAGGGACTAGACCAAGAATGCAGACTCGAGCCGGACGACGGTGTGCGTACGCGTGGATTCTCTGGCTGGAAACACGCGTCTGGGTCTAGTGTATGAGGTTCAACGCAAAGCAAGAGAGGGAGGCGGTTGGGTCGCTGGAGCTGTCCTGCGGTTCGATGGATCGTTCTGTAATCGCGGGATTCAAGCTGGCGACATTCCCGCCACCAGCCTTAACATCGTCCCTAAAACAGACCCAGCCCTCTTCGTTCTCACTATTACCTTGGCCGGTGCCAAAGCCCTCAATCAATGATGCCATCCTAACCTTCGCCTCGGTTGCTGTCAACTCTAGTTTGTACGTCGACTCTCGTGTTATCTGTCTTGCCATTGAAGGCCTCCAGCCATTTACAGGAGGGTCAGTCGCATGGGAGCTACCCACCATGCCCTCATCTTTTTCACCCCTTTCTTCTTTCTACTCTAGCAGCCAGCGATCTCTCTGGAGACAGGAGGGTCAAATACATCGGACTCCCGGCTCAACCCCCACCCCTGGGCCCATAGGACACGCGCCGTCCATCCCATTGTGGCCATCCGGGTGAAGTACTCACACTTCACCCCGGACATCGCGGATGGGACCACCGGTCTCTTGAAGACAGCAGGGGAGCTTGGGGTAAGTGAAGTTCACTGCATGCTCTCCCTTCAGGAGGACTCATATCACTGTCCATTACCTAGGTCGATTGTTCCGAACAGCCACGTCAGGACAGCCCCTTAGTTTACTACCCACGGAAATCCCCTGACTTCGAGGGCAGATATTTCCGTGAATACATCGCGAGGTACTCGACATTCTCAAGCTCAAACTACTGGGATAACAGGATTCCGTAAAATCCCAAGGAGAATATAGATGCTTGGGGGACCGAGCTCTCAAGAAGCACTCAGGGTGATCGTTACCCCGATGTGCATGACGTTGTTTGCGGACACCCTCTTAAGCTCTGAACCAGGTACTGATAGAGGTCGATAAATACAATGCATGCAGTCCTATCGTGCACTTCAGAAATGGGTATGACAAGATGTAAGTATACGAAGGAAGATAACAAATCAAGTGGGGACCGTCAATTGTATCTCCTGTCCGAGATCTCTCAAATACCAGGACAAAGAATTGTTGTTCAAACAAGCAAGGATATCTTCTACGCCAGGCCGGGCGTCACGATCCTCCAGCCAGCATAACTCGACGGCGCTCCATAATTCATCGTTGAATCCAAGGCTTTTAGCCCCCTCTGGTTTCTTCGGTCGATCCCCCTCCACGATCGCATTCATGGCTAGAATATTGGACTGAATTTCAACGTAGGGGTGGTGTCCGCATAAGACCTACAGCATTATTGGTTAACCGTCCAAAACCACGAATTGGTTCACGCGAACACCCACCTCGTAGATGGCCATCCCGAGAGCGTAGCAATCGGATTGCATCGTTGGTCGATTGTCCTCTGATTCCGGCATCCCGAACCTTTCCGGATCCAACAGTTCGGGGCTCATCCACCGGTAGGTCCCCCCCGCAGTAAATGACATCAGTGTGTCATTTGAGATCAACGACACCTGGGATGTCCCAGCAGTCACATGAGTCACAACGCCGGTTACAGTTGTGAGGCCGAAGTCGGCGATGCAGGCTCGTCGGCCCTCGTTGATGAGGATGTTCGCCTTTATGGGTGAGTGAGAGGGGTGTGAACACCTGGTCTGAGAGAACACGTACCCCTTTCAAATCTCCATGGGCGGTTTGGAGGTTGTGCATATACTTCAAGCCATTTGCGACGTCAGCTAACTGAACCACGAATCAGTCGGGCTCCGATTGAGTCGAGTGTAATACATACAAGCTCGATTCTGTTCACGTGTTGATTCTTCCCGACAAACTCATTGATGTTTCCATTCTCCATCCATGCGGAAACCATCGCGAACCGATGATTACTCACTGTCACTCCGATCAGCGGTAAGATGTTCGGATGCCGGAGATGCTTCCAGGCGACCCCCTCTCGACAGAATCTCTGTAAGATGTTCATCCGTACAAGTACGACAACGTGTGCAGAAGACTTACGCTGAGGACAACATCCAGGTCGCTAGTGGTGTACACGCGCACAACCTTGATAGCTACCCGACGTCCTTCATATATACCCTGCGATATATCAGCGTGTCCCCCGCTTGTGACTTCCGCGGATCCTTCCGAACAGTCTGGGATGTGCATGGACTTTGGGATCACACGGTATCGGCTACATGTTTTGCAGAACTTATTGAACAATTTCACTCGCTCTCGATCTGACATGACATCATTCTCGAGATCCTGCAGCTTGTGTTAGCCTTGGAGGAGAGTGGAGAAGGTAGGGGATCCTACCTTATCCATTTCATTGACGAGACTCTCGATTTCCGGATCCGGGTGACGCCCCTGTTGCCCTGTTTCAATGCCTAGATCCTGTTATTTACCCCAGGGTTTCCGATGTTTCGAGTGTTTCAATTACCTGAGTTCGCATTCTGGACCTCCCGCAGACCCAATGTTGAAAATAGCTCGTATATTGCAGAGACTTCCCATCACTTCTTTGGGTCCTTGCTCCAACAGGTCGTAATCATTTCCTACACCCCATCCTGTAACCATTGATTTGCATTTTGGTTCCTTGGATGGGGAGGTCGTTCCCCAGATTTAATGTGGGAAATGACAGTGTTGTAGTCGTGACTCCTGTCATATGGCAATACTCCTGTGAGGACCTGATAGTAATGAAGTGATTGCATCAAACATCATTCTGTTTTCCAGCGGAAGAGGAACGTACCATAAAGGAAGTCATTGCAAAGGAATAAACATCGCTTTTTTTTGAAGCCAGGTTAACGACATTGTCGTCACCAAACCGTTCTGGGGCCATATATCGGGCAGTTCCTAGCTTAAACCTAAACCAGTGGTGCCGGAAATCAGCGAATGCATCTGCGATCCCGAAGTCTCCAAGGCACGCCTTCCCATCCCGAGTGATCAGAATGTTGCCCTGGACATACGAAGCGTCAACATGCGGTTGAGCACACAAGCCTTTTCGTTTCACCTACCGGAGCAATACAACCGTGTAAAATATCTAGCCCATGAAGATACAAGAGGCCGTCGCAGACCCCTGCCAGCTGTTGTAGACGTAGTCAGCGGTGTACCCCTATCGACTTTTATGGGTGTGTACCAAGATTAGTCTATTGGCATCTTCGTTCTGTTGGATGTACTGCACGATGTTTCCATCTGGCATCCATGGGTTCGCGATGCAAAGCGGAAACAGCGTCTCCGAGATCCCAATAATGGGAAGTACGTTTGGATGGGAAAGGTACTTGCACCCTTCGACATCATGGCAATGATTCTGGTATGGGGCGCACTGAGTTTAACTCTGGTTAAGAAAGGAGCCGCGTACCCTTGTAATTCCCTTCAAGCGGGTGATACTCGGTATCCGAATTGCCTTGATCCATAGCTGGTCTCCGTGGTAATTTCCCTTCCAAACGTCGACGAAGCCGAGGGGCTCGTAGTCCGGTGATTCATCGCACAGTTCTACGGCGGAAAAAATGTGTGATCCGCGGAGGAGGGTGTGGGCACAAAGTCTGAACCACAGTGACCATTGTGAATGGTCGGCGAAATCAAGGTTCATGGCCTGATCATCAGAGGCTTCAGATGGCATGACAGGATATGGCTACGGAAACGTACCTCATCAAGTATTCCCGCTAATACTGTTGCATCCCATAAGGACAAACCCGTCGGAGATATTCTAGCCCTTGAGACCAACTCGGAGATCCTACTCACACAGCTCTTCTTCTCTACAAACGGGGGAGGCATCGGACTGAGGGCCAATGACGCATGCACGAAGTCTTCCCCAAGTTTGGTCAGAATCTCGGGACTAAGGGAAGTGAAGTCGACTAATCATTCGTTTATCAGCTGCCACCACTCGTGTTTGTAGATTGTTGGCTCACTCTCATGAAAATTTTCCATCTTCATGGGTACCTGACCAAGTGGGGAGGCCACGGCAATAGGAAGAGAGGCTCCCGATCGACTGTCAATGTTATAGGGAGCGTACCCCAAGCCTCGCGGAGGCCACGTGGCCACGACAGCTGCCTGAATCAGACAGTTCACAGGTACCGACGCGCTTGCTACTGGTGTCGTCAATCGCACGATCATCCCAATGGTTGGATGCCTCCCCCAGAACCCTCAAAATCCTTGTACGACTTTCAACTCCACATCTTGTCTCCATCTGAGTTTCCTGCGATTACCAGAATCGGGTGCCGCGTATCATACCCGCGAACCGCTGCGGATTGAGGTGGCAGACTCGAAAAAACTTTGGTCCGCTGAAACCATTCCGCGGATGCGATCCTGTAGCCGAGGTAATAGTCAGTTTTGGACAGATGGTGAAGGGAGTAGCTTAAGGAAGGATGGAGTTTCCAAATACAGTGCGACTTCTTTTTCTCCTCGCCTGCACGCCGCGCATCAAACTCGCCGGAGTATTTCTCAAGGGAATGGTGAAGGGGCATTGAAACCCAACCAACCGAATCTTTGATGAATCAAGCCAGTAATCCTCACGATCCTTCCACAGATGTCGATGATGAACAATCATGACGACCATTCGTGGTTGTATCCTGTGAGGGCTGTGGAACTCCTTCAGAACACACAAATAGTTTCCTTGAACGTCGAGGGAAGGGCTGACCTGACTACGGACGAAGTGCAGAATGGGTTTCTGTTGTTCTGCTAATCCACCATACCGGCTCTTCCTTCAGAAACAAGCAGAGCCAGGGGTCTGTATTCACGCGGTCTAATAGGAGCAACGTGGCAAATGTCGGCGGCGGTGGTGGGAGTGGAAACTGGCTCCGTCGCGTCATACTGGGCGGGTTCTGAAGCGAGGTCGGAGGGGAGGTTGGGAGCCTGTGGCGGAACGGGAGCGGGGAGCTGTGGTGATTGGAGGCATGAGGGGAGGGACGAGCCGCAAATGAGTTTTGAAGCTGAAGATGGGTGAAGATGCGGAACAACTCCGTGGACATTTGGCACCGGCTCATGGGTCTCGAGCTTCTTTGTGTGCACCGTGCGCTGGACGAAGTTTACGCGAGACGAGAGACACATCGTGTCTGGATAGGTTATGGGAAAGCAGACCCCTTCGGAGGATGATAGGAGGGCAAGAACCTGGGGAACCCTCTCCCCCCGACCTTGTTCAGCATGTCCCAACTCCGGGCTACTTTTGCGCTGTTTTCCCGTCAATATCCAGATCCATTCCCTGTGCTTCTCCAAGTCCGACGGCCAGCAGGACTGAATAAACGACTAAGTATGGACACGTCCTCCGTCTGCCTACCGATCCAGCCTCGATCCAACCCTGCTAGCCAACGCCGCTGGACATATGCTTATACTTCGCATGCGTTCCCAAGACTATCACGCCCTCGGCCGTGACGAAACCTCGCTGCTCCAACATGATGACATCTCGAAGATTATGAAAGCTGATAAACGAGAACCCGGACTGAATTGGTGCCAACTGCACAAGTCGAGGAACTCCTTTCCTTGGTCTTTGATCCAACAACGGTGAGTGGATTCTTGTGGGTCCGTTCGAGTGCAAGCTTACTTCACAGTGGACGGCCGGGTGTGTGACTCACCCATTCCCGCTGCAACGATGCCAGTATGCGGTTCTGGGGTACAATATATTAGGGTTATGAGACACATATCTATACGATTCTATATACAAACGGAACATCATGGTTCTTCCCTCGGATCCACTCTCGCGAACCAGGGTGAGCTGAGGGTGTCGCTGCACCTGGTATGCGCGAGGACTGAATATTTGAATCTTGCAGCGACGGAACAACAACCTGTGCGTTCGGAAGGGTCTCCATAAAACCAGATTTGCCAGGGTTAAAGGTAGGTCCGACTCTGAACCACACGGTAGTGGTAAGGAGACCTTGAATGCGTATTTCATTTGCGGCTCCTGTGTCTCTCTCCACGTGTCCGGCAACTCTACTCGTGTCAATACAGATGAGGACCCCCCTCCCCGGATAGAATGCAATGACAAGAGTACGTAGTCATTCACCCCTACACAAAATGCTCTATCTACCTCACCCAGCTCCGGTGATTGCTAAAGACCCCGCACCACAGGCATTTATCCACGTCGTGTAAACCCTGGCCGAACAGGACAATATCCCGGATACTCTGAGGAGGCTCGTCCGGCACAGCTCTCCGTTCCTACACAATAAAATCACCATCGCGAGAGATGAACATGGGGTGGTGAGGAAAACTGAGAATGTAATTAACCATACACCTACTGGGAATGAGCGACACTCGGCGTTTTCGTATGCGGATTCTGAGTTGGAGCGTCGCTCTGTGCCTCCTGTCCTACTCCTAGAATGGTAACACAACATCTGTAAACACAAACTTTCTGGGACGATGCGCATCGCCAAGACATAGCACACATTCGTGGAGTGAGCCCTTTCCATTACACGCGGTTCCATCCCCATTGGACGGGTTTGGAGTTGACCACGACACTGTGGGTTTTAATTCGCGACAGTGGTGCTACATATGCAACATCACCTTGGACCTTGTATGACCAGAGGCCCACGGGGGCAAAGAAAGAGGTTCGATTCCGATCGCCAAGTGAACGATCGTCAGCTCCCAACGACCATGTCCACTACTACCACCATCACCACCACCTCAGGCCATGGTCCTCCTATCTCTCAGAGTTTGCGCGCAATCAAGGAAATCCTACAAGATGCGACTTGTTTGGCGACGTGCGTCCAGGGCGGTGTCACACGTCGCGTCAGACGACTGAAATTTGAGTTTGCAGGATCTCGGTGACCCAGGGCAATGCTGAGGTTGGATAAACGGAGGACGTGGACATGTAGACTTCTACTGATGTGTGCCCTATTCTAGCTTGATGTTCTCGAGCGAGACGCTTTCGAAGTCCTCCGCCTCATTCGGTCCTGGAGAAACACCGTCGCACCAATCAACCAGATCCCTCCAGAAATCCTCGCTCTCATTCCGGATTTTTTGGACATGGACGCGAGAAATAAAGACGTGAACACGCTCACCCACGTATGCCGGGCTTGGAGGGAAGTGTTCACGTCACGGCCCTCTCTGTGGACCCATCTCGACCTTGACAGCCAGGACGAAGGCGAGGCCCGCGTCTACCTCGAGCGCTCGGAACCCTTGCCCATCCGGTTGTCACTGGACAGAGAAGACCTTATGTTTCCCTCCGATTGCTTTTTCCGGATTATCCCACAAGTTATTGGACGACTCGGATATCTACTCATCCGGGGGACGCCAGAAAATATACAAAACATCACCGCTCGCCTGCCTCGCACCGCTCCTGTTCTTGAGCACCTGACGATATCTGCTTATTCCAAATCCCTGCCACATCGGCACCCCGTGCTCACGCCCACACTTTTCGACGGGGATCTCTCTTCGTTACGCAGTTTGGACCTGGGTTCCATCCGCACCGAACTACCCTGGAGGAACATGGTCAATCTCACGACTTTCTCGTTGAGCCATACGCCGCCGGGCGAGTCCTCCGTCGGACACCTTCTCGACTTCTTTAGAAGCGCTCCCCACCTCCGCGAAGTCAGCCTCTACTTCGCAACCCCAACCTATGGCGTTCGAAACGGGCGGTTGGTGTCACTTGCGCATCTGAAGGCGATGATGATCGTCGATCGTGGACCGTCTTCGGTCTTGCTCGATCACCTATTGATCCCGGTCGGCGCGGAGTTGCTACTGCAGGCAGACTTCGTCAGCTCCATTGTCGGAGACCTCCTCCCGAGGTGTCTCGATAACCTCCGGAACCTCTCCGACTTCACCACAGTCAGACTATCCATCGGTGGAGGGAGCCCGTGCATGAGACTCAGTGGACCAAATGGGCGAGTCAGGGTGACCCCCACCGCCTCCCGAGTCAGCAATACCAGTCTAGTGCTTGAATCTCTCCTCCAACTTGACACCTCGAAGACCGAACAGTTTAGAATCGAGAACGGCTGGCCTCTGTCCGAAGATCTTGTTTACCGAACGCTTCTTCCCATGAAAGACCTACGCGTCCTCATGCTCTACAAATGTCACAACCCACACATCTTTATCCGCGCCTTGCACCCCAACACGAGTTCACAAGAAGCTATGGTCTGTTCCGAGCTGGAGGAGCTCGTCCTGGTGCTCCGTAACGATGGGAAGGTATTTGATATGGATGATGTCATAGGAATGGCAGAAGCGAGGGCGTCGAGTGGGAGGGAACTCAAGGTTGTTAGGATCATTTATGGGGCGAATGAGCCTGACCTGGACGACGTGTTGGAACTCGAGGAATATATAGGACACGTGGAATACAGTCCTCAGATCGGTGAAGTCGATGAATGGTGGTGAGGAGGATTTGGTCACGGTGGATTTGGGTGATGTCTCTGGTGAGCGGGTCCGCGTTCGTGTCCTGATGTGATATTGGTTCTCAAATTTCGACGTTGGGTCATCAGAGCAGTGGGCCTTTTAGACTCTTATTGTGCGATGATGACCAGTTAGCCGTCTCGCTATTGTGCTCTTTTGCTTCCTATGGGGTACGCTCTTCAAATGTATACGCAATACATTTACGTGTTTCGACTGTTGGAATCGCTTTCCTCGTGGGTCTTCTGTTATCCAACATTTGAGGGGGCATATCGTTGATCTGTGCGACCCGGTGTCGCCGATCCGACCATTCAGAACTGTTCGTGTCTTCCAAGCTCAGCCCCAAGGGTGTGGCTCATGAAGCGAGTGTCTGTGCATTTGAGCGGGGTGTTCTGGGACTGGTTACCCGACCGGGTGGAAGGTTCCGCTGCTCACCACGACCATCTCGGAGCATCGCCATCCTTTTGACCCACCTCGTTTCTCCATGATATCGCGTTCTGGTTCCTATGAAGCCCTCACTCGTTCTGCGGACCCCTTCGTCACCATCATTCCCTGACACAGCCGATAGAACCTCCTTGAACATGCTCGTTCTCCCACTCCGCCATATCTCGAATCCCACTTCTCAGCCATACGTACGCGTACCCGAATCACGGTCACAGCTGCCTTCATTCCAATCTACCTCGATTCGCACTTCCCCCATACCTCGCTTCCCGACAACGTTCAACCTTCCTTTAACCAACCCTCTGCGGAAGACTTCGGGGAACACAGGTCCTCGCGGTTTTCCCCAGTTACCGTCGTCGCCAAGTTGAGAATGAGACAGTGCTACGTTGGCAACAGTCATCAGCGGTGTGTTGTTGGGGAGACTCGAGGAGAAGTACTCGCTCGTTGCACCTTCCGCTCCGGTCGCTGAGGAACCCGTCATGTGATTCGGTGTTGACGAAGGCATTGTTGAGGAGGTTGTCCCTCTTTTCACTGAGGGACGGGTTGGCACTCAGTCGCTGCCGACGATGTCGAGGTCCAAATACGACCTACTCCAGCCCAGTCGGAAGTGGCTGTGGCCATCTCTGCGAAAGGATGTGGCGGTCTATATCCAACAATGTTTCCAACCCTCACTCCAGCGCTGTTACCTACCCACCTAACATCCTCCCGCGGGCCTTTTCTTAGGGTATTGTAGAACTTCAGCTTCGGCCCTGAGTGACTGATCCTCCTCCCTAAGATGAACGGCATGTGATTGCGAACGAGCATGGGCCCACAAAAGTGGCAGTCGTCTTGATCGAATTCACATCATCGGGTCTGCGGCGAGACCACCTCCGCTCAAATTCAGTAAACGCACATGATCATGTATGTACGATAAACAAGTAACAGAAGGAAACAGGTGTAAATAGGATCGTCAACATATATTTATACTGTTGGGCTCGCGCATCGCGGGTTAAAACCCTCTCTTGTACCAGAATGCCGTCGCGTCTGTCAAACAGGAGCGGATGTCTTCTACGCTGGGTCGTGCGTTACGGTCCTCCAGCCAGCATAGTTCAATGGTCCTCCATAGTTCGTTGCTGAATCCGAGACGTGTCACTCTCTCCGGTTTCTTTGGTCGATCCCCCTCGGTGATCGCATTGACGACGAGAATCTCAGACTCAATTTCAACGTAAGGATGGTATCCACATAACACCTGGGGCACCAATGGTTAACCGTTAACCGTTCGAAACAAGGTTTCATCGATTCATACGCCCACCTCGTAGATGACCATCCCGATGGCGTAGCAATCGGACTGTCTTGTTGGCCTGTTGTTTTCCGATTCCGGCATCCCGAACCTCTCCGGATCCAATAGTTCAGGACTCATCCACCGGCATGTACCTCCTTCGGTAAATGACATCAATGTATCATCTGAGATCAGTGACAACTGGGACATCCTGGCAGTCGTGTGAGTCACGACGCCGGTGATAGTCGTAAGGCCAAAGTCGGCAATGCACGCTCGTCGATCCTCATTGATAAGAATGTTCGCCTTTGTAGGCCAGTGAGAGGCGGATAAATATCTGATTTGAGAGAACACACACCCCCTTTAAATCACCATGGACGATGTTGAGCTTATGCATATACTTCAAGCCATTCGCAACATCAACTAACTGGACAGCAAATTAGTCAGAGCCTAATCGTGGCCAAGTGCAACGCATACGAGCTCAATTCGGTTCACGTGTTGGTCCCCCCCAATAAACTCGTTGATGTTTCCATTGTCCATCCACGCGGAAACCATCGCGAACCGGCGGTTGCTGACTGTTACTCCAATGAGTGGTAGGATGTTTGGATGCCGGAGGTGTTTCCAAGCAACCCCCTCTCGACAGAATCTCTGTAATGTATTCATCCATACAGGCGTGTCAATGCGGGCAGAAGACTCACGCTGAGGATGACATCTAGGTCGCTCGTGATGTACACGCGCACGACTTTGATAGCTACCTGACGCCCATTGTATGTGCCTTGTGATACATTGGCATAGCCGCCGCTTGCGACTTCCACAGACCCTCCTGAACAATCTGGGATGTGCATGGACTTTGGAATCACGCAATGTCGGCTACATGTTTTGCAGAACTTATTGAATAACTTCAGTCGCTCTCGATCCGACAGGGCGCGGTTCTCCAGACGCTACGGTTCATGTTAGCCTTGGAGAGTGGGGAATACGAAAAAGCTCGCCTTATCCATGTCATTAACATACCTCTCCATTTCTGGCCCCGGATCTCGTAGAAACTGGAGTAGGGGGGCCATACGCGGGAGGAATCTTCCACCTCGCTGTTGCCCTGTTTCGATATTCAGGATTTTCCAGTTACCTCAGGGTTTCCGGTATTTCGAGTGTTTTAATTACCTGAATTGACGTTCCGGACCTCCCGAAGACCCAATGTTGAAAATAGCTCGCGCACAGCACGGGCTTCCCATCGTTTCTTCGGGTCCTCACTCCAACAGGTTGTAAACATATCCCATACCCCGTGCCGCAACCATCGATTCGCATCTCGATCCATTGGACGAGAGGGTCGTTCCCCGAATTGAACGCGGGAAGCGACAGAATAGTCATTAATCCCGTCGTATGGTAACACCCCCGTGAGGACCTGGTAGTAATGGGGTGGCTGCATCAAGTATCATTGTTTCCCGGTGGAGGATGTTCATACCGTGAAGGAGGTCATTGCAAGGGAGTAAATGTCACTCCCTTTCGAGGGGACCATGTCAAAAATGTTCAACATTTCCGGGGCCATATAACAGGCGGTTCCCAGCTTAAATCTGTGGTCCCAGAGATCGGCCAATGTACCTGCGATCCCGAAATCTCCAAGACATGCCTTGCTATCTCGAGTAATCAGGATGTTACCCTAGGTATAATGTACAAAGCATCAACGTCCAGGTGGTCACACATGCAATTTCGTTTCACCTACCGGAGCAATGCAACCGTGTAAAATATCTAGCCCATGAAGATACGAGAGGCCATCACAGGCCTCTGCAAGCTGTTGCAAATGTGGTCAGCAGTGTACCACCATTGATTTTGATGGATCTGTACCAGCATTAGCCTATTGGCACCCTCGTTGTTTTGGATGTACTGCATAATATTTCCATCTGGCATCCATGGGCTCATGACGCAAAGTGGAAACGATGTCTCCGAAACTTCAATGATGGGGAGCACGTTCGGATGGGAAATGTACTTGCTTCCTTCGACTTTACGACAGTAGGCCTGGTGTGAAGCGCGCTGAGTTTAACCCCGAGTATAAAAGGAGCCGCGTACCCTTCTGATTTCCTCCAAGCGGGTCATACTCCGTGCCCGAATGGCCTTAATGCATACTTGCTCTCCATGGTAATTTCCCTTCCATATATCCGTGAATCCCAGGGGTTCGTAGTGCAGTGATTCGTCAAACGGCCCCACGCTGGGGAAAATACGTGATCTGCGGAGAAGGGCGTAGACGTATAGTCTGAACCACGGGTACCATACGGAAGAACCATCAAAACCAATGCTCATGGCCTAACCACCGGAGCTTTCAGAAGGTGAGGGAAGATTTGATCACGAGAACATACCTCGTGAAACGTTTCTGCCAATGCTGTCGCATCCCGTGTGGACAGACCCGTCGGAGATACTCTAACCCTTGAGACCAGTTCGGAGATCCTGTCCACACAATCCTTCTCTCTTTCCACCCGAACTAACATCGGATTGGGAACGGATAATGCTCGCACGAAGTCTTCCCCAAGTTTGGTCAGGACCTCAGGACCAAGCGAGGCGAAGTCAACTAATAATCTGTTTATCAGCTGTCACCACTCGTGGCCATGTAGGTTGGCGGCTCACTCTCATGGCGCTTTGCGCTGTCCATGGCCACCTAACCAAGTAGGAAGATCGTGGCGATAGGAAGAAAGAAATCTGGCCAACTGTTGACATTACAGGGAGAATGCACCGCCAGCCTCGTGGAAACCACGCAGTTCCCTCGTTGTGGCCACGAGCCTACAGTTACCTGAATCGGATACTGGCGCCGTCAATTGCGCGATCATCCCGGTGGCTGGACGCCTTCCCTAGAACTCTCAAGGTCCTTGTGCGACTCCCAACTCGCCGTCTTCTCTCCGTCTGGGTTTTCCTGTAGGTACCAGGATCGGGTGCCGTGTATTGCACCCGTGAAACACTGCGGACACAGGTGGAAGACTGGGAATTTTTTGCCTCGCTGACACCGTTCTGCAGATGCTCACAGAGTCAGTCCTGGCAGATAGCGAAGGAAGCGGAGGGGGGAAGTGTAGAGTTTCCAGATGTAGTATTTCCTCTTTTTCTTCCCTATCTTGCACAGAAGTGATATGAGCGTTCTTCAAGGAAAAGATGAAGGGGGTAATTAAGAACACTGAAATCTGAACGAACCTCCGATGAACCACTAGGGTGGTCATTCGCGCCCTCCTTGGAAGAATGTCAGCAACGGTTGGTATTCACTGCCTTCCCCATGGAAACGTGAGGTATCTTCAGAACGCATAGGACTGTCTTAGACGTTGCGGAAGGTGCAGATCCAACGGACACGACGGACGCTTGGGAGCAGAATGCCAACTTCTATCCGTTCCGTCAACCTGTGAGATTATCACACTATACCATAACAGCTCCTTCACCGAAAAGGAGTCGGAGGTCTGCTTCTAAACAATCTGGTCGCGAGCTCCGTCCTTTGGAATATCAGCCTCTGGGAACCACAAGGAAACGTCAGCCTCGGTCGTTCCGGGAGCGACGTAGCTAGCCTTTGGAGGGGATGGGAGGAGTGAAAGCTGGGTCCATTGCATTGTACCGGGCGAGTTCTGGGGCGAGGCCTGCGGGGAGGGCTGGAGCCTGGGGTGGAGCGGGAACGGAGAGCTCCGGAACCGACGTGGTCATTGCCAGCTTGGGAGGAGAGGACGAATCGCGAGTGAGTTTTGAGGTTGAAGACGGGTGGAGACCCGCAAGGAACTCCGTGGTGTCTCTGGTAAGTTGCAAGCCTTGAGTTCTTTTACGAACCCGTGCTGGATGGGATTTGAGCGGGATGGGACGAGAGATGCATACATCGCATCTGGATGAGTCCTAGGGCCCAGGGAGCTGATCCTTTTAAACGGAGGATGGGGTGATGGCAGGAACCGGGAAAACACTCTCACTTTCGTCTCATCGCTATTCCTTTCGTTCTTAGGCTTGGGCTTCGTCAGGCACTTCCAGCCCCGAGCTGCTTTACACTTTTTTCCCGCCAACCTTCAGATATATTTCCCGTGCTTCCCGTAGTACTTCCCCAAACACAACGGTCAGCTGTATCGAATACGCGGTTCGGTAGAGGCACCTCCGTCCGTTTGATGTCAACCCCACTAATCAATTATGTGGTCATGAGGCCGCACATTCGTTCCCCAGGCCATCACCCTCTTGGCCGGAGTGAAGTCTCCTTCGTCCGTCGCGGCGGTGTCCCGGTTGACCATAGGAAATATAGCCCGTTCGCTCCTCCTTGACCTATGTCAACACTAGGGTTCTGTGAGAGTTACTCCGCAATTCTAACTAACTGTTATTAACTCGGACACGATATGGCGAATTATTAACAGTAACTTTAACTAGTTATTAACATAATCTCTAACCACACGTATACACAC
>Ga0307513_10001590_pt1 | contig 32587 bp, 28 predicted proteins | sample 15_EM_MG_FD_202174 | JGI IMG/M metagenome (GOLD analysis project Ga0307513, IMG submission 202174) | Populus trichocarpa ectomycorrhiza microbial communities from riparian zone in the Pacific Northwest, United States - 15_EM | ecosystem: Host-associated > Plants > Roots > Unclassified | place... | reverse complement strand
TGCCCAGAATGGACATGAGGGAATAGTGAAGCTACTCTTGGCCCGGAACGAGGTCAACCCCGACTCCTCCGACAATAATGGCAATACCCCACTGTTATTGGCTGCCCAGGATGGACATGAGGGAATAGTGAAGCTACTCTTGGCTCGGAACGAGGTCAACCCCGACTCTTCACACGTGAGTGGTCTTACACCGCTGTATTTGGCTTCCCAGAACGGACATGAGGGAATAGTGAAGCTACTCTTGGCTCGGAACGAGGTCAACCCCGACTCTCCATACCTGAATGGTCTTACACCGCTGTACCCGGCTGCCCAGAATGGACATGAGGGAATAGTGAAGCTACTCTGGGCCCGGAACGAAGTCAATCCCGACTCCTCGGGCACGCATGGCCGTACGCCGCTGATACAAGCTACCCAGAATGGACATGAGGGAATAGTGAAGCTACTCTTGGCCCGGAACGAGGTCAACCCTGACTCCTCCGACAAGAATGGCCGTACGCCGCTGATACAAGCTGCCCAGAATGGACATGAGGGAATAGTGAAGCTACTCTTGGCCCGGAACGAGGTCAACCCCGACTCCTCCGACAATAATGGCAATACCCCACTGTTATTGGCTGCCCAGAATGGACATGAGGAAACAGTGAAGCTCCTTCTTGCTCGAAGTGAGGTCAACCCCGACTCCTCGGCCACGCATGGCCGTGCGCCGCTGATACAGGCTGCCCAGAATGGACATGAGGGAATAGTGAAGCTACTCTTGGCCCGGAACGAGGTCAACCCCGACTCCTCAGGCCTGCATGGTATTACACCGCTACTACAAGCTGCTCAGAATGGACATCAGGGAATAGTGAAGCTACTCTTGGCCCCGAACGAGGTCAACCCTGACTCCTCCGACAAGAATGGCCGTACACCACTGCTAGCGGCTACCCAGAATGGGCACGTGGGAGTCGTGAAGCTGCTCTTTGCCCGGAGCGAGGTCAGCCCCGACTCCTCGGAATGGAGAGACCGGGCGGCATTGCTGTTGGCTACCAGGAGGTGTGATCTGGATGTAGAGAAGCTGCTCTCTGGCCATGAAAACCCTCAGCACAACTTGGATTCTGCTGATTCCCGAATGCCCCCCCCTCCCCCATGTTCAACAGCTGATCCCAACGCCCCAATCGCCCTCCAGCCATCTCCACAGTCTCAAGGCCTCACTGCTCACACACTCTCTCCAAATGCCCACGCATCGCCCTCCCCTCAGGCCACCCCTCCCCCTCCCGCTTCTCATACCGTAAAAATTGGGAAAATACAGAATACGCTAGCAAGGGTAAGAAAGTGCCGCTGGAGGAGAAATTGCTTCAAGGGGTAATAATATCTCTCATGATCGCCACCCAAGCCCCAGAATTTCGTCTCTTTTGGCAGTTTAATTTCCTCTAAAAGGTATCATGATTTGCCACACCTTTCCCACCCTTACTAGCTAATTCTGTCTTCCCAGTTTCTACGGTATTTCTTACAACGACCCCAAAACCTTCCCCCACACCCACACCTTTTCACCCCTACTATGATACAACTAAAATCTATTCCCCCCGTAGCCTCCATTGCTACCATATTAATAGCTATAATCATTGCCCAGTACTTACGCTATCACGAAAACCCCTCCTTTTCATAATCGCTCGTTCCCGCTAGTCATGTTTCCCTTCTGCTCTAGAACTTGTTTTTTTCGGAATACTGGCTTGCTGGCTGGATCCTTTCCTTTGCTTGTGCTATGTCGCGCTATACTCGGTGCCACCGTGAAACGGCGGGAAGTCGTCTCAGTTGGCGTAAATAATTATTTTTTTCCACTGCTACGAGTTTTATTATTATTTTTAAGTATGGTGTTTGGCTTTACGTGAGGGTCGAGGCGGGTGGTGTTTTGTGTTGTACCTGAGCAACAGTATTTTGGTATCTTGAGTGGTTTTGTTGCAGAGGTCTTCTGGGGGAGTGATTTTCTAGTATTGTGTGTACCGCAGACTTTTTCTTTTGTCTTCTATTTTTTCTCTGGACGGAGTTTGGGGAGCGAGCTTAAGTCTTCCTTTCTTTTAAAAACTTTTCTTTTTCCTTCCTGAACAGCGATTTTGATTTGATTCTTCTTTAGTCCTACCTATACTTGTAGTTGGTGTTGTGTCGGTAGTATAAAGTTCTGGGAGTGCTGTGCCGGCGTTTATCCCCTTTCTCGCGTGATGCATATTTCTATACAGGACAGTGGTTTAAATGAACTTTGGTATCGGGATTTCTCACAATATTATTATACAAAGAGCGAGTTATACACAGAGCCGTGATCGGCAATTACCAAGTAGAGAGGGCTAGTGACAAATAAACCTCACCGGTATATAACTACCCACCCCCTTCTATCCTACAACTTACTCCCTCCACCACCCAGTTCCTTCTCCCCTCCCTTCCCCTTCCCCAACCACCCAAACTCCAACTTCCCCCCGACCCCGGAAGCAACGATGACATTAACAACACTGGGCCCATCCCTATGCTCCCACGCCTCTCGCACAGCCCTGACTAGTCCCTCCTCATCCACAACCTTCCACCCCCTACCACCCAACCCCCCCGCAACAACATCATACCCAGTCTCGAAACCCAGCACGGTGCTCGTGAGGAGAACATCCCGCCTCTTCCCTTGTTTATCTCCATCCCACCAGTCCGCGCCCCAGCTAGGTGTGTTGTCGGATATGCCGTGGTATACGCCTCCATTATTAATGACGAAAATGATGATAGGGAGGCGGTAGCGGGACATGGTTTCGATTTCAGGAAGGGAGAAGCCGAGGGCGCTGTCGCCTTCTAGGGATATAATCCTTTTTCTGATGGGTGGGGAGGAGGAGGGGGCAGCTTCGTGGGTGTGGTTGTAGGCCATTTCAGCGGCTATGGCGTAGCCAAGGCCTACACCCATTGTTGCGTACGTGCCGGCATCCAGGCGCTGGCGGGGTTGTGATACAGTGAAGATGCTACGGGAGATGTCCATTGTGTTGGCGCCTTCCGAGACATAGACTAGGTTGTCAGCGCCACCCGGGGATAATGATTCCAGGGCTGATTTAATGAGGGTAAAGGTGCGATGGTATGTTAAAGGGTTTGTTGGCGTCGAAGCTTTCGCCCGAGCTATGGCTGAGTTTTTAGTAGCGGAGGTAGAAAGTGTGTTGCTCCAGGGGGAGGAGAGGTGGTGGTAATCTGTGAGGTGGAGCCTTAGCTGTGCGATTACGGAGGTTATGTCCCCATGGATCGAGAGTGTTGGATCGGCGGTGCAGCGATCGAGTTCTTCGGGGGAGATGTCTATCTGAGCTATGCGTACCCCGGCGGACCACTTTGGCGGCTCGCCAAAGTGCAGGATCCAGTTCAGTCGGGCACCCACGAGAAGGACGACATCTGCACCCGCGAGGGCGGCGGAGCGGGCGGTGGAGGTGTTGAGTGGGTGGTCATCTGGGAGGACACCTTTCCCTTGAGGGGTTGGGAGGAAGGGGATTTTAGTCCTATCATCCCCGTCAGCCCAACAAACCCTTTAACAGGCGGCTAAATAGCAGAAGGCAGCGAATCCTCACGCATCGACAAACTCCCTCAATACCCCCTCAGCTCTCGCGTACGCCGCTCCCTTCCCAATAACAACCAACGGCCTCTCCGCCCTCTTCAACGCCTCCGCGACTGCCACTACCCTCCGCTCGTCGCCAAGAACCCGTGGTTGCTCCTCCACCCGCTCAATCTGCACAACCTCCCTCGGCATCCCCTGGATGTAATCCGCCGGCAAGTCCACAAAGCCAACCCCTGGTCTCCCGTAGAAAGCGAACCGATAGGCATCCCGAATCGACCGCGGGAGGTCCTCCAAGCTCGGTGGTCGAACGGCAAATTTCGTGTGCGGCGCAAGTAGCGATACCGCGTCTAGCTGCTGGAACGCACCTTTTGTAGGCCCCGCGCTGGTTTCCGCGCTTCCAGCGAGGAGCAGGAGCGGGTATGTTGCGTTCGCCATGGAATTTCCGACCTTTACGGCTTTCAATTAGCTCTCCACCGTCAGTCGTAAATAGCCGGGAGGGAGGGTAGACGGCTTACACCAGCCATGGCATGTAGCACCCCCGGCCCACCGACAACAAGACAAACCCCCGGCCGGCCGGTCAAGTACCCGTACGCGCTCGCCGCGTACGAAGCCGCTTGCTCGTTCCTGAAGGAAACGAATTTGATTCCTAGGGCCAGACAGGCTTCTGCCACCTCGATTACTGGGATACCGACTATACCGAAGATTATTCGCACGTCGAGAGATTTTAGCGAGTGTGCGATTAGCTGTGCGCCCGTGTGTATTGGCGGGGGTTGAGAGGACATCGTTTTCCTCTTTTGTTTGTTTTTGTTTTTCTTTGAGGGGCACGGGTACGCGAGTGGCGCGGTGATGAGGTGATGAGGTGAGGTTGGGTTTGAGTTTCGGCCGTCTCTTGCGGGTTTATTTGTGTTATTGTTCCAGGATGACGAAATTAGTTCTAAAGACAGTGTAACAATGGAAGTAATGGAAGCGAGTAAAGTCTTGGAAGCTAGAAAGCCCTAACCCATTGGGCTAGGAGGTTCTAGCTGGATATGGAAACACGAAGGTCGGATCATTGGTGGGGTGGGGGTAGGGACAGCTGCGTATCGCAGCAGTTGTGATAGAATATAGTGAGTCGAATAAAGGAAGCGCAGACACGGGCTATGATGTTACACATTTTGACTTTGGGGGATGTAGCATTTGAGGAGGAGTCTGAATGGACCGCTGCGGTACGTCCTTCTCATATCGAGTCACCAGTTTGGCTAATACAGCCATCTTGTAGCAATAGGGTGGCGAAGTTTGTAGGAGAGATGGAAATACACATATAGTACACTATACAGATTGTCGAAGCTTTGATGGCAGAATCTTCGATATTTACAGTAGTCCGTACTATGGCCAATATGCCTGCTACAATCAATGCTTCTGCCTTGATATTTCACCACCACCACGGTTGCAGTGACAGTACTCACGCCTGTCAAGCCCAGCGGGACGTAAGATATGATCCGGAGTTTGAAATGATTCGTGAATAGTGGAGAAAATGGAGCTTAGGCCCATCATAGCCTATTTCCTACTCGAATTCTAAGCTTCCTTACCTGCTATACATATATCATACAATGTAGCTCTCAGCGAAGCACTATTGTGTCAGAATAAAACTCACCTCTGTCCAGCCCAAAAAAAAAAAGTAGAGGGAAGGCCAAAGGGGATCTCGCTAGAAAGGCCCCAAATCGTGAGCTGCCCTTTAGGCCGTGGTGTAAGGCCTTGTTTTATGATACCAGAGGCAGCCTCGCATAGTTAAAGGGCACGCGTGGACAAAGCCTAGAGACCAACGCAGGAGAAAAGAGAGAGAAAAAGAAAACGAATCGGTTTGCGCGCCTCCTAAAATTGTTTACGCCCCCAATCCACTCATCTTCCTTACCCCCCTTCCCTTCCTTTCCCTTCCCTCCTCTCCTCTCGTCGGAAACTCCTGCAGCAACTTCCACCATCACCCTCTCTACCGCCCTTGACTAATTCATACATTCCGCTCGTTTAAGAAGTCTGATATTCTCCAGCTTCGCTAATTTACATTCACTCCCACCCTCACATACACACTCTCTATCTCAGCGTAAGAAATCCCACTTTTAAAAAAACCCCCATCACATGATAATGCAATTTCCTAATCAAAAGAAAGAAAGAAAGAAACAGATCCGTCATGCCCACCAGGGTCATCATCCGTTCAGACCACGAAGGGCTCTACCAAGAGCGTCCCCTTTACTGCCCAATCTACGAATGCAGGTCCTTCATCCCGCAAGCTCGCATCGACTCGCACGGGGTGGGAACATGCATCCGATGCACCTCTAAATCCTGCTGCTTCTGCGGGAAGCTGGGAGTACACGCTAGTCACCTCAACTGTCCTGTCGTCATCCGCATGATGGAGCGCGCTTCCCGTGACCAGGACTTGGCAGATCTCTACCGCACAATGAGTAGAGGTGGTAGGCGGGGAGGGATTGGGAGTTCCCTTTACGGAGATGAGCACACCGATGCTGTCCCTCTTTTACGCCTTTCTATTGACCTGGGGGATGATGCCGATGCCATGATTGATAGTATGGCGGGAGATTCTAGCCGTCTTATTGGTCGCATTTCCCTCTCTGCGAATTTCTTTGTGAGTGTCTATTTATCATCAACGCCCCCCACATCAGCCTCTCATAAAACTCATAGCTGACAATACTCTTTACACTCGACCCAGGAAGCACTCGAAGAACTCGGGGATATCGAAGCCCCCGACCCACCCAGACGCCTTACCCGCGACCCGTATAGAGTCAACTCGACCCGGGCTACCCGCTCCATACCAATCCCGGAGATTCCCGCCGGAGCCTCACCCTCAGACCCTGCCAGCCCAGTCCCTGGCACCGACCTTCGTGTCCAGGTTGAGAGTTCCCCCTCAGCCGCACCTATCGTTTCCACCAGTACCGCCGCCGCCGATGTCGACCAATTCCACCACCGCCGCTCGAGAACTAGACTCTCAGAGGCAATTCGGCGCCAGATGCCGGACCAAGATCAAATTGAGATTCAGCGAAATAGGCACCGCTTCGCCCTATTGAGGAGGGTGAGGCAGAGGGAGTACCATCGCGTAATCGGATCAGGCTCCACTCACGCTTAGGTGATTGACCCGCACAGTTGTTGGATGGATAGATCCCCTAGAGGGGAGAAGCTTTGACTAGAAAAATATATTAACGTCTCGCGACGATAGAAACAGTACACCGCAGCCCGATCCCTCCCCCCCCCTCCCTTTCCCTGTTCCGAAAAAAACGATACAAATATCTCTCCCCCTTCCTCTTTCTTTCTCGGTAGCCAGCTAGTCTCAAAATGAATGATAGATAGATAGACGGGGTACGCGTCCCTCCAACCATTACCCCATTTTTCTGATTCTCCCCTTATCCCTTCCCTTTGCTATATTCTCTGTATCCACTTGCTATTTGCTACACACAGCGGGGGACGAGATTGCCGGATACCCCTCACTCAGTCATTGTGCTTGAATTTCTCATTTTTTCATTCTAGTGGTACTGTCTACATTATACTGTAGCGTAACATATCTAGAGGTTGTGACGCTACGTCATTCCTGATAGCTTACCTTATCGAAGGATGGAGTCTGGCGTGGGTGTCACGGACTGAATTTCAATAACTGAATTGAATTTGAATTGAATTGAATTAAACCACTTTCCCGATATGTTTTTGAAAAATGTGCCCTGCGTGTTAGAGGTATAGAAAGTCTTTGTGTGGTCTCATGAAGTCTCACTCGTAGCTAACGCCAGAGCAATAGTGCCTAGCACAGCACTTTTAAGCTCAAACAAGTCGCAAGGAATCGAGGTTCGGCACAGTTCAGAGCCGCACATATATACACCGTTACTCACAAGTAAACTAAAAGCGCTACCGGGCCCCGTAGCCACAAATACCCCCCCCGGGGGGCTCCCGTGATGCAGGTTATCGTAGTCTAAATCTGGGCAAGGCAAGCAAAAGAAACGGCACGCGATGCCATCTTGCTTGACAATCTTCATCCAGCGGAAGTAAAAAAAACCCGTCCGTTCGCTGCCCCATGAATGCCGAGTGGAAATATATCACACAGTATGATACGAGATTTGTGACAAAATTCTTGCCCCCCCCCCCCCCATTTTACACCAAAAATGGCTATTTTCACCTCATAAAATCACAACCAGTTGCTTTGCAAAAAAAATTTACAAAAAAATAATCCCCAGAGTCTTTAGACCTATCTAGATAATATTATTATCATTTATATGTGACAAGCTCTGTTAGTTAATTAACGCCCATGGTTGCAATATCATACTAGAAATAATGATGGTGGGCAACAAAGATATGATACCTCTGATTTTGTTATGTATGAGAGTCCCATACAAAAGGTATATCGAACATTGCAACCGCATCCTCCAATGGCAATCCTCAGCTCTCAACTCTCACAGGGGAATGGGAAAAATTCTCATAATTTTTTTTTTACCTAGAAAGTTTGAACAATTGCCTACAACTATAATATCTTGGTTTTATTAAGTCTATGCAGCTTTTTGGGATGAGTTATGAGAGTCCGAAATCTGCCATTTTTGGTGTACTGTAAAACGTGGGGGGGGGCACGAATTTTTTGTCGCCAAGATCGTACACTAAAAACTTTTTCTCGCGCCGTAATCCTCCACCATAGCATTCACCAGTACCCAATAGCTCCCTAGCAGCGCCTAGCCCATCCTCCGCTGCCTCACGCTTTCCGCCCATTGCCCCCCAGGGGCAGGAAGGAATCCATCCGCCCGGAGGGTGTTTTGTAATCCTCCTCCTCAGCACGAGCCCGAGACTGCAAAAATCAGGAAAGCATCTGCGTGCCATTTTATAGCTCAGTTCGAACCATTGGTGGTAGACCATCTTACTTTCCATGTTACCAGGGCCACTACACTCGAAAGCGGGAAGAATTATAGACTTGATGTAAACCTTAAGTTCATTGTACGCCTCGGGGGTCATGCCTTTTTCGGTGATGTGGTTCGAGGGGTAGTATGATAACAGATTCTTAGGGAGCCAAAGCACCTGCTATCGGAATCACTCAAAAGAAATGGATGGTGGACATGATAATGTCAATCCTATGAATCTGGGATATAGTACAAGTTCGTAAAATTCCATTCACCACCTCACTTCTTTCACCTCTTCACCTTCCCAGACATCTCTTACGGCAAGACACGAGTGCCCAAAAGAGAGGGTATTTTTTTTCTTTTCCTTGCCTGCCAAAGCCCCGCCACCCCACCCACAGGAGAATCCGGCTTCGATCTACCAAAGTGTTAGTGTCAAAACCCTTGCAGAATAACTTTTGGCATATAGTACCTTATGGGGGTCTTCATAGTGGGGGCATCTTAGGAATGCCTCGTACGCTGCCCGGGTGGGGTTCGTGGTAGGAGCATCAAGGAGGTAGTCTACGGTGTGACCCGAACACTTGTATGCTTGGACAAATTGAGCGAACTTTGCATAGAACTCGGGGTTTCCGTTTTTCTTGGTGTTTGCGCGTACGGTGGCGTGGAGATTGAGGATTCCTATCGTTTCCTCATGGGCTAGAGACAGTGTTCTCAACCGTCCAAAGCACCGGTAGGGCCCTGCGGGGGGACTGCCAAAAGCCCCGGACGAGACGGGACGGCACAAGGTAGTCCATCCTCGTCCGTGAACTCGCAGGATGGCCGTCATGATGAAGGACGACGAGCCCCACGATGTGAGACAATTTCAGGTAGGGGACGGCCGGGGGTGGTGGAGGACGGACTGCCCCGTTGAGAACACTGGCTGGAGAAGTTAGTTTTAGTGTTCACGTTGAAATAAAGAGCATGACAGGACAATGTCGCATCTCTAAGAGTATTAGTAAGTAAACAGGAGCATGTTACATACTGATTTTCATAGCTTCGTATGGATGCATGCCGTACAGTTCTTCGAATGCGAAAGTGTCCGACCTCGCCCCAATACCATCATAGAGCAGGGTGTCCACGAGGGCGTCCCCATTATGAGCCGAATGGTTTCCACCAACGATCATCTCTTTATCCCAAGGAGTAAGTGTTGAGTGTAGTAGGGTACGGGCAACCACCCTAGTTGTGTTGTGGAGAGCATAGGATGGCGTTGAGGGTAAACCACAGGTTGCGCACACATGTTTGTTAGTCCTATTTAGTTAGCGGCGGCGCGCATCTGAGAATAAACAAGTTCTCTCACATCCACCACGTCCACCCATCATCCAACGTAAGGATTTCTAATTTGTCCCTGTTGAAGGTGCTAATAAATCGACCACGTACGCGTTTGTAATGCTGAGCAGCGAGGTTTAGAGTAGAGACAGAGTCAGTTAATTATTTAACCTCTGCCTCGAGCGAGGCGATTCTAATGTCTTTAGAAGCTTCTCTTTCTGCCATCGCATTGTATTGTTCTTCTAGGATACGTATTCGTTCCGGGAGACCTGCCAGACCGAGACCACGCAAATTGCCGACATACAGTTCCCCTCTCCCTCCTCACCTCTAATCCCTCCTCTTTTTATCGTATGCTCGAAGGTATCTTCCGCATTTTGTTTCATTTCGTCTTCGCTAGCGGTGTTCGACTGTCGTTGTTTGGTTTTTTGTTTGGTTTTGTGTTTGGTTTTTTGTTTAGTGGTGGTCGCTTGTTCCCCGCCTCCGGCAACAGCAAGCTCAACCTGAAAGTGTTACCCGTAGCGTTGTTGGTGCTGGGAATGATCCGCGGTCGAGTACTTTAAGCGGCGGAGAGAATAAAGTGTTTGCAGACAGCTTGATGGGTAGGGATAGTGCGGACAGAACTTTACTGAGGGTGAAAACAAGAGAGAGATTCAAGGTGAAAATGAGAGTGGTGTTAAGAGCAGTTTCGTTGGTTTAGTTTACTGTTGTAGAAAGAACTTGTTGAGTGGAGTTGAGAGAAGAAAAGTGAGACGAAACAGAGCACGGGGAAGACAAGTGGGCCCCAGCCGATGGCAACCAAGCTAAACGTATGACTAAGCTTCGGCGAACGACCCAAGATATCCAACAGTTGGCACTACTCGTACTGTAAGTCGCCAGAGTTTGTGCATGGCACAACCTTTCAGATCGATGTGCCCGGCACGGCACTATGTTGTGCCAAAGCAATACATGTACAAATAAAGTGACTTTTCAAGAAGAAAAACCAAAAAAAACATCTACAAGCCCAATTAATATTGAATATCCCCCCATTTCCCATCTTTCTGAGTTCTCACTGTACTGAATGAAGAACAAGAATATTTGCTTCCTCAATAACAGAAACCAGCCTACAATAATGGTGCCAGATTGTGCCATCAGCTAATCTCACTACACTCTGGCATTTTGTTGTGCCGTGCCGGGCACATTGCATGGCACACGGCACTTCAAGTGCAAACAACGCTAGTTACCCGCCCTTCAGCCTCCCTGATTCACAGAAACCGTCAACACCTGGCGACCAACCGACGTTATCAGCGCCGCTGATCGGCCCACATACACCAGCCAACTTCAGGAGGATCCTACATCAGAGCCCGGCACGCGATACCTCAACATTCCCGCTATTTGCTGTTTCACTCCCCGGTTCCACCACATACCATAACCCCTCCCCTAGCGGACCTCCAGCAATGACCGCTGCGCAATACGTCGCCGTCCCGGCGAACGCCCTACATGACATCCTCTCGGAATCCTCGGACGACGATGGTAGCTGTGCCGATCATGAAGTTCTCAAAGAAGAAGAAGAGCGGGAAAAGTTACTGGCAGGGGGAAATGGCTTGTTCGGCGGTAAGCCCGGTGTGAAGATTGGAAAGAAGGTCCGCCGCGCGCGGGGAAAGAAGAAGGGTGTTCGCGACGTCGTTGAGATGATGGGTGGGAAGAGGCTGGGTATGGAAGAGGGGGGTGAGTTTGGGCTTGGGGCGGGTAGTGATGATGAGGCCGACAGTGAAGAGGGTGAGGAGGTTGATTTATTGAGGGAGAAGGAGGTTTTTGAGAGGAAGGTTTGTTTTCACTAGACGATTTGGTTAGGCACAGGGACGCTAACTGGTTGGGGGGCAGCCAAGGAAACCCTCCGTTAGGAGAGTCCTTCTATATACGGTTTCGCTACTGACGTTTTTGTTACTGCTGATTTCAGCATCGTTATCCTTGTCGCACGGGCACCATTCCCGGATGATTCCATTTGGGATCTCGAAGGACACTCGGCTGTCTAATGGGACGCACGACTTTAAGCCTACTACGCTGCTGATCTCACTGGATGGATTCCGTGCCGATTTTCTTGACAGAGCCATGAGCCCTGAACTTACGGCGATGGCGAACTCTGGGGTATCGTCACGATGGCTCACGCCTGCTTTTCCCTCCGTCACCTTCCCGAATCATTGGACCATTGCGACGGGACTGCATCCCGAATCGCATGGTATTGTAGGGAATAGCTTCTGGGACCCTGCCCTCGAGAAAGAGTTTTTCTACACTGATCCCGCCCGCTCTCTTCAAGGCGAGTGGTGGGGCGGCGAACCCCTCTGGGTCACTGCTGAGCGCCAGGGTGTTAAATCGGCAGTACACATGTGGCCTGGGTCTGAAGCTAACGATGGCTGGGGCGTTAGCTATCTTGACCACTTCAACGCTACCGAGTCTCTCGAAAAAAAGACCACAAGGATACTAGAATGGCTAGACCTCCCCCTCCCAGAACGACCACAATTTATTGCGGCATACGTTCCAAACGTAGACCATATCGGCCACTTATCCGGTCCAAACACAACTGATCTCGATCTCACCATCCGAAAAGTAGACGCCATGCTCACAGATATCCTCGGTGGCCTAGACGCCCGTAACCTCACTGACCTCATAAACATCATCGTAGTCTCAGACCACGGCATGGCCAGCACCTCTCGCGAAAGACTAATTTACATCGACGAAATAATCGACATGTCACTTATTGAGCATACAGACGGCTGGCCACTCTACGGCCTCCGCCCATATGCAAACGTGAACATAACAGCTCTTTACGAGACTCTCCTCTCGGAAACCCTTGCGGACCAAGCAAGGGGCAAGAAACACTGGGACGTGTACCTACGCGATAAGAACATGCCCGCTCGCTGGCACTTTTCTAATAACGATAGAATAGCTCCGCTATGGGTTGTTCCCGAGACTGGATATGCTATCGTTACTAGAGAAGAATACGACGTGGACGCTAATAGAGGAAGGTATGAGCCTGCTGGGTTACACGGGTATGACAATTTACATCCGTTGATGAGGGCGATTTTCGTTGCGAAGGGTCCTGCATTTAGACACCTATATGGGAAGGGGCGGAGTTGGGCTCTAGGTCTAGAAACGGAGGAGGGAGGTGATGTGGGTATTGTTGTGGAGGAATTTGGCAACTGGGAGGTGCACAGGATCGTCTGCGAAAGTTTAGGCATTGCCGAAGCCCTCGGCGGTACAAACGCGACCATTAAAGATCTTGCTGCATTCAAAGCCGTTAGCGGCCGGCCGGCCGTAGAGGAAGAAGAAATCGACACATCCACCGACGCACAAGCGGGCGAGCTTATTACTCTCACCGCCACCGCCACTGTCCCGACGAGCGCACATGAAGGTGTAGTCTCCATTCAAACTATCCCCGCAGACCCCAATCCGCAACCAAACCCCGAAACCACGCAACTACCAGAGCCAGGACAAGAAGGAACTCAAGGCCCCCCTGAGGAGGAGGGAGAGGAACCGGAAGAAAAAAAGCCAGAAGATATGAACCCCTGGGAATACGCAAAGTGGAAAGCCGAGAAATTGAGGATCGCCCTGGAGAAGTGGTGGGAAGGGGTTTGGGTCGGCGATGATTGAGATTTGCAAGGGCCTTCATTTCGTCTAATCGTTGTTCTGTGCCGTGTGCCGTGTCAGGTTGAATGGGTTAATGGGCGTCTTTTTCTTCTTCTACCTGTATTTATTTTTAGTTTCCCTGTGATGTCTGGGTGGAGGGGGAGACTGCACTGAGGGGGATTAGGGGAGTGGAGAGGTGTTTTTGTTTTTTGACATTTTCATTTTTTAAAGGCTATTGTTGGAGGAGGGGTATATAGAGTGGATAGGCTAATGCGATAGGATTGAGAATACACATACATGTCTCTCATTAAAATATTCGCAACGCACGCTAACAGAAAATGGCATGGTCGAGACAAGCAGATGGCTCAGGCAGGGCTAGCCCCAACCGTATCCGACCTTTCGTGATATCGCATTAAGCTAGGCTATTCAGACATGAACGGCGGTGGGATTACCAACACTACAGCATCCCCGATCCCTACTGAGTGACCCGCTAACCTTCTCCTATTGCTGGCTTGGCGTTATTTACCCCTCTATCAAGCTCACTCCCAGCGCTGCTTCATCACCCGCACGAACCCCCATGCAAGATACGATCTAGCCCTCGCGACATTGCACCAGTCCAGTAGATAATACATGTGGCGAACGGACTACGAATCACAAGTCAGCACTCGCAGAGAGACTAAGAGTGTTCCCGACGGAAGGATGGCGAGGTGAGAATAAAGTTATCGCGTAGCTTATCGCCTAGCAGGGATTATTGCTCACGGGGGGAGGCTCGCTTCCCGGGAACGCCGGGTAGTTAAGCTCGGGAAGGAAGAAGTTTTTTTTTTTTGGGGGTGTGCGAAGTTCGTATTAAGTTAGCCCACTGGATGTACTATATTTCACATTCGCGATACTCTATTTTGTTTTGTCTTTGTATCGTTTAGTTACTTTCTCGTTGTTGAACTTTCTTCCGTGTTAAGTTGGGTTTGACTTAGATATTACCCTATATCCCTCCGGAGCCCCTGATGGTGTTTTCATCGGATGTGGAGTACTGCATTGGCGAGTGCTCGGTTGTCTGGTCTACTATAGAATAACTTCAGAGTCTTGTCTGCTTTATGGCAAACTGTGGATGTTCATGATATATTATCCCCCTTCTAGAAGTGTTTCTCGCAATGTCCCATACTGGCGATTTATGGCTTGTTTCCGGCGGGGGGGTGCTTAGTGGGTAGTAGGTATATATCATAAATAACTACCTCTCCCCCGAACAAAGGAAAGGAAGAAAAATAATAATAATACAAGAGGAAATCGAATTTCTTTACCTCTTCAACTGGGCCGTCACCTGGTTCGTTGGATCTGGCCTCCGCCTCTTCTGGCTTCGTCCCAACTTTATCGCTGCTTTGTGTATGCTGGAACAGGAAGTGGGTTGTTCCTCCTCTGTTTCGGGGTCGCCACCTACTTCACAAAACGTGATACCTGCACATTCAATCCGTTTGGTGTTGTTTATGGGCTCCTACCCGGCCCCCAAAGAGCCACAGAGGTATTTGCTAGCTAGAAACTCTGCGCCCCTCAGCATCATTGGGAGAGTTTCTGTATGATTTCTAAGTTGAGTTGGCAGGACTCAACTAATTCTTCAGGATAATACCTTTTTCGGCAACGGGGTGGAGTTGGGATATTATACCTCTAAATCTACCCCACTGGCCTCTTGTAGGTTGTTTGTCGGTAGGACTGTTCGGGGAGCTTTAACAATGATGATTATCACGGGCCAGAATGTCACCTTCAACCTACTAGATCCAGTGCAGATCATAACCCATACTATCATGCAAAACAAATTCTTCTTTCATTTTTTGTTCTGCTGCACCGCCGGTCGCGGACCTCACCCCCAGGGGTGAGGTTAAGCGTTTCTTGCCATGTTAACCACTAGGCCAGCTAGGAATTTTCACATCATGATATAGCTACAAGAACAAATATTTATCCTGATGTTTTTTTGATTATTATTTTTCCGTCTGAAGTTAAGGATAGCGATGCTATTATAATATTATTATTTATTAAATAATATTTCAATAGAATTGTAAATAATTTTAATTCTGATCATTCCCACCAGCGCCCCCAAAGTGTGGAGCGAAAAGTAGTTTCCGCCTACTGTCGGGATTCCAATTGTGTTCAGCAGGGTATCGTTGGGGGCTGTCACTTTAAAAATGTCAAATTTTCTCCAAATTGGGTGCAGGAACTAGTTATGGGACTATGTATTTTGGTTTGGTGTTTTTACGTACTAGGGCCTAATCACTTCCGACATCCTAGATGACTGACGCTACTATAGTATCTGTCAAAAACCGAAATCTGGGCGATGCTCCATAGCCACCTGACTCGCCCCCCTCCAATGTGTAGACACCCATTCCAACCCCTCCTCATCCGCATCCCTCAATAAAAACCCTCCGTTGGATAGCCTCTGGAAGACCTGCCCGGGGTCATACTTCCGACTCACGGCCTTCAATTTGGCATAATTCATCCTCCCATAAGAAGCCAACGGGTCCTGATCATGCGAAGCGTCGTTCACATATTCAAGGGGCAAATACAACCCCTTTGCCTTCGCTAGTTCCCTCCACTCCTTTTCCAGCTGCCTTCCTCTAGCAAAGATATATTCGTCGTCAGCTGGGTTTGTCCAATCGAAGCCGTAGCAGACCCCTTTAGCAATGGATTAGCATGAGCGGGGTGGGAGAGGGGGTAAGCAGGGGAGGGTGGGCACATTGCTGCGGCTCATCAGATAATCCCATCGCGTTCCCGCCCTTGTGGGAGCCATACTCGATGGCGGACTTGGAAAGTGTGTGCATGAAGAATAAGCCAGTTCCGTTTGCGCGCTTGGCGATATCAGCTCGGGCAGACTCATAAAGGGCGTAGAGGGATTTGTCGAGAGCTATGTCGACACTAGTGGCTATGGAACCAATGGTATGTCTGTTTTTCCCTCGGTTTAGTGTATTCCCCTTTCATGCTGGGAGGATAAGCAAACCTTTTTGCCGGTCCAGAGAAGAGCGGTGCGAAGGCCTGCGTCAGCCCATCCAACCCCCCGACCGTCGGCCCTACGAGTGGGGAGATTGCGGGGACCTTATAGAACGATCCGAATGCTGCCGGCTGTTCATTGGCATTGCCACCGATGTAAGTCAATGCTGTGAATGAAGTGCTTGCATCTAGTATTTGCATGACACCAGACTTCCTATCTAGCTCTCCAACCCTTTGGTACTCCTCGAGAGCTTCGAGCAGTTTCTCGTTCTGTGTGCCCGAGTAGCGGAGAACCTCATAGCGGAAGCTAGCAAGCTCTGGGAAAGTTACTAGGTCGAATCGTGTGACAATACCGAAATTCCCGGACCCGCCTTTGAGGCCCCAGAATAGGTCTGGGTTTTCATCTACGTTTGCATTTATGATTTCACCTGAGGAAAGTACGACTTGGAAGTTCTTAACGTTATCGCAGGCCAAACCGTAGCCGTTTGTGAAGTAAAACACTCCGCCTAGTTGTTATTTAGCCAATAGCGCATCTTTAACGAAGGAATAGGAGGCAACTACCGCCGAGGATCAATCCCGCAACTCCAACGCTATGAATCCTTCCCCCCACAACACCGACTCCATCCCGTGCCAGCGCTTTATACACCGCCTCCCACCGATTCCCAGAACCAATTCTTGCGACAGTCTTATCACCATTGACTGACACCTCCGTCAATTCGTTCAAAGAAATGAGAATCCCAGTATCGGCATTCGCCCAGCCCGGATTGGCTGAGTGCCCGCCGCCGCGCACAGAGAACGGGATTTCCAGGAACGAGATTATCTTAATTGCGGTAGAGACTTCCGGTGCGGACTTTGGTGCAAGGATGCAGGAGGGGCGGAGACGGCATGACAGCGACCAATTGATGTCCGCGAGAGCTGTGTAGGTGCCACTGTTGGTGACGGGATCTGAATAAGAGGAATCGAAGACTAGGCGTGTTATTTGACAGGCGAGGTCTATGTTTCCCTCTGGGGGCTTCGTTTGCTGTTGAAAGAGCGCTGCTATATCGGCACTGAGAGCAGTACTGATGCTGAGGGACTGGATGAATCCCGGGACATCACCCGTAATATTCCTGGCAGGTGGCAAATGAGGGGATGCCATCGGAAGGGCAAAGAGTATTCTAGTAAATAACTTCATTTCTTGAAAATTGCTGGGGGAGAAGTATGCTTGAGTTTGTACTCGGGGGGTGATTGAAAACCGGAAAAGTGGTGGTCTATATTCTCCACAAAATGATCCGACCACATCAATAATTGAAGATTACTGTAAAGGTCCCTCAGAGGCAGCAGCCACTAAGAGTAGTTAGCGGTTGTAATATCCCAAGAACGACATGATAGCAGAAAATAGAGCCCGAATAAGAATCAGGAAAACCCCAAAATTTTAGACGAGTTCGTTGTGATAATGAGAATTCCCGCTCCCTTCGACCCCGACTTGTCAACCGGGAGCAGTTTCAAAGCAACTGCTCTTGCTTTTTGGCTTTGGTGAAATTGTATTTCTTTCTGTACAACGTCATCGTCCGATCAAACAATACCGACATTGCTAGCTGTACCCTCCAGTATCCGATTTTTATTGACCCCTCAGAGCAGTATTGCTTCCCGGCAGTGGAGTCAACGCCTCATCCAATCAAGAATATCACCAACTTCAGGCTCGTGCACAGTACCTGAACAACCGCAACCTCTACACTTAAGATATTTTGTAAATACAGGTACGTTCGATTTACCACTTTTCAGAGAGTTAGGAGGGGTTTTCACAGATGTTGACTTGAGCAGGAGCTAGGCTAATTTTAAGTTTGTATGCTCTAACCAAATTAAAAAGGCATACGAAGGTACGAGTACTAGTGCAGCTCATGGGTTTTGTATATTTCACTGGTAGGAGGTGTTGTGCTAACATGGGATAAGGTAGTACATTGGTATAAAGGCAGCCAAATAGGTATGAAATTCGCCCCATCACCCCATACTAGCGTAACACCCCCTGCTTGAAAAATATACCAAACTTATGGTGTACTAGTGCAAGCATCAGCCAAGATGCTTTCGTACGTACAAGGGCTGCCAAGTAAGTCCGTGGATGGTGGTGGGGGAAGTGGGAACACCGAACAGCAATCAACACAGCGCGGCGGCATGTTGCTACGTTTTTCTATGCAGTGAGCTCGATGTCTAAGACATCCCTGCTCTCCTCACCTTGTACGAGAGCATCTTGCCTGGTCCTTGTACTCGTACTTGTACGAGTACAAGTATCTCCTTAAGGTTAACGGTGACAAGGAATATCTTGGCATTCTCATCCCTGATTAGGAATCAACGGTGCATATCACTGCTGGATTAAGAAATGATCGACTGCTCTAGAAGCAACCTTGTATTGAAACAAGCCTTGATTGGAGTTGTCCAAGCTAGGCGAGCGAGGGATCAGTAATATATTCCCCCGTGTAGAACTATCGGCACTCTACTACGAGTGTAATCCCTCAAGTACGAGTCTACATATCTCCGTGAACCACTGCCGAGGAGAGCCCTCCGCTGCAGCCAGCCAGACAGTTTGTCGGCCTCCCTAAAAGAGCCCATACCACTTCAGCATTTTTGGCACAGTCCCTGTAACCTAGCCTTCAATCACGCAGATCTTTACGAGAAACTGTGCTCTCTGAAAAATCACTAGACTTTTCGAAGGTTATAGTGGGGGGCAAATTAGACACCTGTTGGGAATGGCATCCAGTCCGAAGGGCCCGGGGGGGAAGTTAGTTTGTTTTGTAGCCAGGCTTGACCGCGCTCACCGGTCATTGCTAAGAATATCTTCGTTGGCCGGATATTTGGTGAAGACTCCAGCAAAGTATCGGCTGGCGGAGGTATTTTTGGCAAACGCCAATGAGTAATCGAGCGCGTTCTGTAGGGCTCCGCGGCGTGATTTGATATTTTGTTTTGTTTACGAGTTATCTATGATACGTGACAAGGTGTGGTGGTAGTTATGCGGGGTAACCGGCCTGTACAGGGCTAACTGAAAAAAAAAATCACCGGTAGAGTGGCATGTACCACCCGAACCAGTCTGCTTCGCACTTTCCACTTAATATATTCTGAAGCTGAAAAAGAAATCAAAAGTCGATATTATGGTCCAAAATTCCCTCAAACATCTCCTCAAGTGCTCACAGATCATTAAAGAATTACTGGCTACTTTCTTATGCAATATTGTAAAGTTGAAATTTAAAACGGTGCCAAGCCTTGCTATTTCCCATACAAAAGAGTCAAAAATTGCGCCATGACCAATGTACCAACTATAGCGCTCTTGATAATCCCTCAGAAAGTTTGGGTATAGAGTTTTAAAGGGCTGGAATGTGAAATATAGGGAAAATTTGGTTTGGATCGCTTTACAAGATTGGTAGTCGGAAGATCGTAAATAGGGCTTGTTTTCGCTGGAAGCCCTCCAACTACCGGCAATTTTTGTCTCTAGTCTCGTATAGAATGGGTTTCATGGTTTTAGCTGTGGGGCGATAAGGAGAGCTAAGCTCTTCCAGAACCGGGAGGTGTGGAGAGTAGGGCGGTCATTCTGGCCCCGAGTCGGAGCAATTGGTTGGTATGGTAGTAGGTTACACTGTAGGTTTGCTTCGGTTTAACCATATGGTCCTCGGGAAAGCGCAGGGAGCTTGTTATGGAATGGCATAATCATCGCGCTTGGCCCTCCCAGGATTGAATATAAGCCCTAGGAGCTACGTGTACCTGTGCGATACTTCATCAAGAGACTGCAGGCGCGGGGGAGTTTCCGTCGCAGTACCAAATGTTTACTAGGCATAGGGCCTTCGAGAAGCCATCAGAATGACATGAGTTTTGCTGTGCTCAACTTAGCCATGAAGCGAAGAGGAGCTCGAACGAATGCCAACAAGTATTGGTGCTCTGAGGTAGTACGCCTAATAAAAATCTGAGGAATCGGGCCCGGGCTGCTAGTGGGATACTGTTTTTTTCCTGCCCACAGTCGGTCCTCAACCTTTGGCCTCCCCCGCTTAGACCTCACATAAAATACCAGGGGCCGTTGTACGATATCCTTCGCAATATATGGGGGATTTAAAGGGGGCTGTTTCTGAACTCCATACTCACCCCCCCTTAGCAAGGGATAAAGCCTTCTAGTCTAAATACCTACGATCCCCTCGATAGCACGCCTCTACCATTCAAACCTGTAAAAGGATGATTGAGCCAAAAAATAATAATACTCGTTTGACTTCAAATAGCACCGGTCACTAACGGTCAATGCGCTTGTATGGCACGTGATTACTTGGCTGAAAGCTAAAACTTGCTGACAAAGCTCCACCATAGCAACATGCAATCAAATTGTCTCGTCGAAGACCCTAGGATCGACCTTAGGGCATAGGGCTTAACCCTAACTTTTCGCGCGACACCTTACCCGGCGTTACCTCCTCAACGGTAGCCACTCCGTGAGAAGGGAACGGGGGGGGATAATAATATGAAGAAAAGAGGTGGGCAGAATCAATAAAGATAATCCTATAGCAGATTCAACAAGGTTCACGAAACGCAATCTCCTGTTTTCTCCGTGGGTCTAAAGGATTATTGTTGGTTATGCTGGCTGAGTGATGAGGGTTTGGTAGAAGGGGCGATGCAACCGAGCCTGTTAGACCTTCTGTGCTGACACATCACTCCTTCCTTGCTTAGGTAAGCAAACCTCTTTGGCCTATACTATCAATCAACCATTTCTCGAGACAAGACTTGCCTCTTGAAGTGGATTTATTAGCAGATCCACCATTGGTATGGGGGGGGGGGTGAATTCTGGAAACCTCCGACTGGTCATGTTGCATCACTCGTTGGTTTTTCGTAGCTGCGGAAAGGAGCGCCGGGGATAGCACCAAGATCTACTGTTTCCGGCCTTCCATCTCTTTGATACAGCACTTTTGTATTGATAAATATATATGTATTTCCCTAGACCTATTGATATTCTTGGTGTCCTGGTTTCTCTAGATGCAAGAGGAGTCTTTAATCACATGCTATATTTCTTCCCCTGCGAAATCATCAGCGGTCCTCGTTCTCTAGGAAAATGCTAATAATTGAGCCTGGTAAAGTTAGAGATGCTCTAGAAGGGAAGGGAAAATATGGGAATTGGGAAATTAAAAATGCAAGATACGAGTATTTCTAGTTTAATTAACGGCATGAAGCTAAACCAACGGTATCACTCGTTGGCGCCTATAGCTTCCTAACGAACCAACCACTCATATACGCCCAGCGGAAAACCGGGAACCTACACCTCACCTTACCATGCAAGCAGCACTACAACCAGTGATGCATTTTCTTGGGTTCATCATGGGCTCCTTCCATTCACCATCTGCTACATTCCCCGGACCCCCGCCACCGATTGTTCTCCTACCGCCGCCATCTCGTCCCTTGGACCACCGCCCCCGTTATCACTACCACCGATATGTTCTTGTCTGCTACCTGATACCTTCGTCTTTTGAAAGGAAGTGTCTTGGGCACTAACCAAGGCCGTCCAGTTTTTATTATGTTGGGTGGAGGTAGTTAGCCGCGCTTCACTCTCGATCGACCGCGGCTCGTATATCATATTTGTTTGGGCCAGATTAGGTTAAGCAGGAGAGCCCCCCAAGAATTTCCGCCACTATAGACATAGGAAGTGTATGTTCGGGCGGAAGGGGCATCAAAAGTTAAAAGCAGACAAGGTCTAGAAATCAAATTAAATCAGGGCTGGTGTGCCCTAGGGATCGCTGGGCGTGCGTTCCATAAGGATGTTCTTAGCGGTAAAGTTTTTTGTACCCCTCGTTTGGGGCGTTTGATGTATGCTATGTGATTGGAGTAGGTATATTTTCTCAAGTGAGGGAATTGCCTTATTAATTACTATATGTTGGCTGTTTGTTAGGCACACGAGACGAAAAACCAGAGAAAAGGGAAATTCCCTTTTGTACTCTCTTTGCTTATTCGTGCTTCTCCGCTACTTTCTCTGTCTGGGATATCTTGGATAGATTGCTGTTTCTCATTGGGAGACTTGGGTGGGCGATTTCTTGATGATGTTTTCCATGCTTACTAAATATATGGTCCAGAAACTCCCCGCGACGTACATCGGCTTAATCTAGGATGTTTAAAAGTAGAAGTGGGCAGCTCGTCTCTAATGAAACTAATCTGGATTTCTTGTAGCCTTTCTGCGCTCGAAAAGTAACCTGTGGGTACCGTTAGTTCCATACCGGAGGTTCATAGTATTTAAGCCTCCTATCGGGGGTGTAGCAACATATCCGAATGTCTTAGGGATCTGCATTGTCGCCCATGATGTCTGCACCGCCGTTCTTCTCGAGCATCCTTTCCACAGACGCCATCTGCCACTCCCCCGCCGAGGGGTGTCGGGCCGAGTCAGCGGTTGGGTAGGCTCACCCCCCCGCGGACAGCATTATGGAGTGGACAGGAAACGTTTGAAAACACTCCTCTGTAAAAAGAATAAGTGATCCCAAACTTTGCTTGTTAGTCTTCAGCCGTTTTTGAGCCAGAAATTTGCCCGGCATTACCGCACTAGAGAGCGGGTCTAATGTGAGCAAGCCCCTCACGATCTCCCCGTTGTCGTTTGGGGAAGCTTTAGCCAGCGTATCTGGGGTCTGCGATATAACCATGCACACCATGGTCTAACATTACACGCCACTTCCTGGTATGTGGGGCTGGACAGGTGTTGGGGGAGATGGATTTCGGGTGGAACCGCTACTGGTCGGGGAAGACAATAGTTTGCTATAAGGGCTGTTGCATTAGAAGTTATGTGGCGCTAGGATCTGGAGATTCTCGCTAGGCTAGTATTAAATTTTAGAAAGAGCTATCCCGCATTAGTACCCCAAGGAGTTGGTCCACAGGAACTACACTAGTAATTGCTGGGAAGTATTATACTCTTGGAGAAGTGATTCAGTTTTTAGAGTTTTCTATCACAGTTCCACTCATCTTACGTACAGTAATACAGTCTGTCAGAGGTTTCTGTAGGAACTAGCCTCTACTAGCTAATTCGAGACCTTCCGCTCGACGCTGGTACTGGTAGCTTGTAGAACACAATATCGATGGAGCATAGTTTCGCTAGGGTTCTCATGAAATACTAGCACATGGCCCGCAAAACTAATTTGCTCATAATTTCCCCATAATTTCCTTATAATATCCTAAAGCAGGTCGAGCATATCAACAGCGGGGGCTCAATCTAGCGGAATCGCATCATTGAAGGAATTGGATGGTGAGAAACGAGTGACCTACCATGATGGCATCTGGAGGCAGAAGTGCAAAACGATAGAATTCACCAGCTCTCACAGGCGGAATGTAGTGACCAAAAAGCGGGGTTTTTTTATTTTATGGAAAGAGGGTTTAGGAGCGCGGTATCCTTTGACGCGCTGCCTACAAAAAAATTGCCTTCTCATTTCCCCCAACCTCCCGCTCTCTCCTTATCAACTCCTACTAGCAAACTTCATCCCTTTCCAACACGACCAATTTCCTCAACACCGTGCCCCCGAAAATTGGAAGAAACGAAAAGAGGTCATTTCTTTACCAAGACAGTCAGATCTGTCTTCGCTACAAGTTATGGGTTCAAACAATTCCCCTGCACTTGACCACTCATTTCCGCTGCCTAGCACCCCTGCCGCGATCAGTCCTGGCCAAGTGAACGGTGTCGCTGTTAGGAAAGCCCTTACCAGAGATGAGCGCCGATTGGCTAAGATGGCTTTGGAGGCTAGAAACTCCAATCGTGATCTAACAGCTAGGATCAAAATGGATTCAGCCTTTATGCAATTCAAGGATTCGGAGATCAACGTTCTAAGGATGAAGGTGGAGAGCTTGGAGTATGAAAACAAACAGTTGAAAAAGGTGATAGAGGCCTTAGAGGCTGGGAGGCACAGAGAAGAAACGGCCAAAAAGCGTAGTGGCAGAGAGAGCCGTGAAGATGCGGCTTTTCTAGCAAAGTGCGTGGAAGAGATTGATAAACTGGACGACGTGTCGGATGCTTCTGAGCCACTTCTCTTAGGACTCCCAGATGACCCAGAAGCTTCGAAAACCTTTGTCCCCAGGGATCTGGGTCCCATGCTGGGGTTGTCTACTGGTTTGGATATCCGTGACCAGTCTGGGAATTGGGGTAAGTTGGTTTCCTGTTGTGTGGCCACACGGCATTTTAACACTTTTAGTTGCCAAACGTCTCCAAGTCCGAAAGTCCTCCAATATCGTAATAGACGATGATTCTTTGGCTGAGGAACCCGCTCCAAACCGCCCGGCAAAGACTAAAGTCGCCGCAGAATCTGCAAAGCACGGCACTACTGGCGGGGGTCATCTACTTGGGAACCAGGCCAGGAATTCGAAGGGCCAGGATCTGGGAATAGTTGAGGAAGAAATAGCAGGTGTTTCTGGTATCAAGGGCTTAGCTATTCCGAGTGCTGCGGGTAGTGTGCGGAAGATCGGTGTGTTCTTTCTGTCAGATCTCTCCCAGTATTATGGGTTCTAACATTTGATTTTCATTAGGCGGGTTGATGAGCTTTCTTGAAACCCTCAGCGACAGTCCCACAACAGTTATCAAGGACCAACAAGGTTTGGAGAAGCCACAGCAAGATGTTTCTCTGAATTTTCCGAAGGAGCAGGTTCGACAGATTGGAGCAGTTGGCAATAACATTTCTGTTTTCTCCAGAAAAGAGGCTAGTCCTAAGTCTCCTCAGGATCGCATTCTCGAGCAAAGGCAATTTGAACTTTGCAAATCATTTCTCAATGATGCTAAGAAATCCCAAGTTCAACCATCTATTCTAGACTCCCCTCCACTGGTTTTATCTCCGTTATCCTCCAAAGGGCCTACCGACTTGGACGATGTTCCACTTAGAGCTCAGGAAAATAAATGTGGTGCTAACCTGTTGGAGAATCGGGCTGAGATAACCATTAGCGCATCTAAGGAAGCCCGCCCGCCGTATAATTATGAGCACATCCGAGAGGTAGTTATTCAAAATCTCCCACCAGATATCAACTACAATAGACTTTTTTCTTGCATTCGTGGGGGTGTGGTGGAGGCAGCAATCATAAACATGCCAGCTCTAGAAGCCAGGATTGTATTCATGGAGCCGGAATCAGCGAGGCGTTTCCATAAGGCCCTCGAACGAGAAGGGATTTGGGTGCCGAGTGAGGCTATCGGAAGTCATCAGGGTAGAAAAGACGGAATGGTGAGATGTGGTTTGGGGAAATTTCTCTGGACTCCGAGGTCGGCCATTCCATCGCCGGAGATGATCGCAAATGTTTGGGAACATGGGAAAACCAGGTGTTTGGAAGTTAGAAACATCTCAGGCATGACAGTCGAAGCTATTGCAAACGATATCATGGGATACCTGAGGCCAGGGGCTACTCGCGGTAATGTTATAGAATCCATTATGGCAAGGAATTCAGATATAAATGGGCAGTATGTAGTTGTCATTCGGTTCACCGCCATCAGCTACGCTGTCTCTGTCCGGAATAAAATGGATGTGGATAAGAGATACCTGGGCTGTGTCAGCATATTCTTGCCGGACACCTGCGGGAAGTTAATCGGGAGTAGGCCACCTGAGATATGGATTGATGAGCCAAAGTCATTGAGGCCTCTCAATAGGGCCTCTATAGAAGGAGCCGATCAGAGACTCGGTCCGGGGCTGGAAACCGTCGGTTATTTCACCCCTAAACCTGGTCTGATGAACTGGAGCAAGAATTCTTGTCGACGAGATTTTCTCGGGCAACCCGGTCACGATCCGAAGCCTCAGGATCCTGGGATCGAGATCCAAAATGCTTCCAACAGTGCCTCTGTTCAAGGAGAGACCTTTCCCAATGGAGTTAATATCCGCGACCTGAGGCGTAGTGTCCTTATTACAAATCTCCCCCGTGATATCGACTACAATACCCTTTTCGGAAAAATTAGGGGTGGACGGGTCGAACATTTGCAGATATTTGAACCCCTAAATTGCACGGATTCTTTTTCTGCATTGGTCCTCTTCGTGACCCCGACTGGAGCACAAACCTACCGAGATTTCATCCGCGAATGGCACCTGATGGTCGGAGAGAGACGCATCACTCGCAAAGATAACATTCCTTCGGGCATGTTCAGCAACGTGAATATCCTTCCGTCATCTACCAGTGAAACTGGTGTTACTAGATGTATTTGCGTTTATAACATGCTAGAAAAAATCACCGAAGAAGACATCAAAGGGGATCTGAGAAAAGCAGGGATGACGGAGAAACTCTTGCAGTGGGACGACGCAAACGTTGAGTGTTCCGGGGGCGAGGATAGCTCCTCGAGTATCTTCTTACGTTTCACCAGTATCGCTGGTGCGCTGTGGGCGAGGAGGGCTCTTCAGAAGCTGGAGCGCTACAGGGGATGCGTTTTTAGGCATGCGCGCGACCCTTGTGCTAACGGTGTGGACGAACTTGTCGAAGCGCGCGATCCCGCCGCTAAACAAACCTAAGGGGGTGTTCTATGTCATTGTCGTTGTGCGCAATTTAATCTTGAATTTCACGTCTTCTCTGCGTTTCTCTGGTATGCGTGTCCGGGGGAATTTGGCTAAATTTTTCAGGAAAGGGGTTTGTCGTTAGGTGCTTTAGTGTCACAATTAGCCTAGATGCAAATAAAATATTTTTACTTCCCTCCCGGTATCCAGACCATTAGACCTACAAGTGTGACGAGGTTTCTTCAGAGATTTACAACATGCCAATGACAACTGACCTACTACTGCAGGGGTGAAGTATAGTATCCACAACCCCCACCCGGGGTAAAAATTTGCTTGACTTATTATGATGTTATGCCACAATCTCTTGAAATCACTACTAAATTCTTGAGTTTTCCACGGATATTGATTTTCGTAATTAGCCCGCTTTGTACTGTACATACTACCCGTTTAATGCTGTGTGTGAAAGCTAATTTACTGCTAGGGAGGCTTGAAGCTCCCAATGGAAAAATCGGCGAACAGCCTGCTCTCTTCACTAAAAAGAGGTTCGTTGATATCCGTTTTCTCGAGATAGTATCAGCCATCAGACTCAACGCAGTTGCAATCACAACCCATCATTCGGCCAATTGGTACTACTGTGATAGCAAACATTGGAGCTTCATAGACCTCCCTCGTAATCGGGGGCTCAAACACCTTTAGCACTATTGATGCCCGTGGATAGAGGGGCAAACGCTACAGGGATTGATTGACAGGATCATAGCAGAGAGCCAAGTTTTCCCGCTGGGAACCCTGGAACCCGTATTGCGGAAAGTGTGCTTCCGTTCCGTCCGCAACTTGCCTTTAATTTTGCCCACCCGGTTTTAAACCCTGGGAGCCCTGCTTGCCCCAAATATGACTGCTTACATGGCCTACCCACAGCTTGTGAACCTTGGGCACAAAAGGAATCTACCTCCATCCTTCCTTCATCCTTCAACCACAACACACCCCAGGACTTCCTCCATAGAGAACCCCAGAAAAACAGCTCTCTACAGTTGGAGCCCCATTTCTGTGTGCTGTTTGGTGCTAGCTGTCTCTTTTATCTCTTCTCTCCCAGCACTATTTTTTTTTCCAGGCTATTCCCAACTTCACTCTCATCTCCAAACCCTGCCAGAGCCCCTCGATTTCCTGGCGAGTTTTTTCCGGGAGCTTGATTCTTGGCGTACAAAAACTTCAACCCTCGGCTCTCCTTCCTCTTCACACAACCGCAAATTTATTTCACCATATACCTCTTGTGTTCACTCTTGTAGGAATCTATCCATCAACAGAAATGCCTGCAAGAAGCAATGGCGATGAGGACTGCCTCTACTTCTCTGGTGAAACCTCGAGTGGTAAGACATCCTTTCAGAAAAAAATAATCATTACCATATCAAGCTAAATATTTTTTCCAAGACTCTTCTCAGAAAGAGCAAGGCGATGGGCTTTCTCACTCTTCCGGATTGCCCCCCTCAGTTACTTCTTCGGCCGGCGGACCGCTTAGTGGTGGAATCTCTGATGCCACAGTAAGTAGGAGTTTTCGGAGACGCGCTCGTAGAAAGGCTGCAGCAGAGGCGGGGAAATTCTGTGCCCCCACCAGTGGCTTCAGTGCCTTAGCCCCCACCGGTGCTGTTGCCAAACAGGAAATTATGACCTCCGGTTCTTTTGATCTTCAGGAAGATATACCTTTGTTGCCTGGCTTTTCTCCTGCACCGGTCTGTCAAATGGATAGTGAGAACGGTATGATTATTTAATAGAAGTTTTCGACTTTTGCTAATGGGCTATTACAGGTCGCCGTGAGTTTTCCCAGGTCGATCATCTCTGCTGGGAACCGGCCGGTGTAGATTGCAAGTACTCCGCCTTGGTCCCCGCTAGGGTCCCCACGAGCAAATTTTCGATACTCGGCAGTGCTTCTGAAGCCGGTGTCCCATATTCTAATATACTTGGTCGAGAACCGCAATTGGGATTCAAGGATAATTTCGGCAGTTTGGGTGGGCTTTGCACCATTACACCCCTCCAGCCGACAGGATCAACAACCTATGCTACACCAATCTTGGGATCTGGCGCCCAGGAAAATCCTTCTCACGTCTTGAAGAAAACAAACTCTATCCCATTTTCTTTGATGGATCCTGGGGAGAGCGAAATGGGAGCGTTCATTCACGCTTTGGGACCGGGGACTGACTCGGCGGCTCTGCTTCTCGATTCTTCAGACTCTGCAGCTGCCTCTCCTCAGGCAATACAGGAAGCGCAGAGGATCGCGAAGAACAAGCGAATTTTTGGGTGGGTGGATGGTGTAATATCTTCTGCAGCCGGTGTACCAGAGGGTATCTCCGCTGATTCGTCTCCTTCGCTACTGGTTTCGCCGGTCACGGAGGATTCTCTTGATCTCGTTGGCTTGGATTCATTGATTGGTGGACTCTCTCCAAATAATTCAATCACGGAACCTTCGGTATCTTCCTACCGGCTCCAAACCCGCAGTCCAGATCAGATCTCGCTTTTAGATCTCGATTACACAGGCGTTTCGCCGGGTTTTAGCCATTGTGCAATGAGCTCAATTTCAGCCTCTCCCGCCGGTGAACTTCTATTACTAGATTTTGGAGATGGTATACAGGATCCCACCCCAGCCAAGGACGCGGGTCTTCCTCTTTACAGTTCCAAGGAAATTCCGCCAACCCCTACTCCCTCACCACCATCATCTATCTCGACTAATACCATCCCCGCTCCAGTCGGGGATGAAAGCGGGGAGTCGACTTCGAAAGAATTACAGCGCAAGCCGACTGTGGTCAAGGTTATTGTTTCCGCTCCCAAAGAAGCAAAAGAAGTGTCTTCTCCCATTCTAGGGCCTATCATTTCAGCTGTAGGAGGATCGAATTACGAGGTGGGAAACGCCGCGTGGAACCGCTGGGTTGAGGAAAATTCTGAGTCAACCCATGGTGTTTCTCTCTCTCAAAACACCCAGAGACAGAGCCGGAGGTCCCAGAATACCCGCAGGTGGTCCCCTTCTGCCCCAAAGAAGGGTAGGGGGATAATTTACCCAAACATTTCTCTTCGCCCAATGGGCGGCCCCAATGGGATAGGTTCTACTGCTATCAGAGAGCCGAGAAAGAAGGAGAGCGATGCGTCGGGGTGGAACAATTACGCTCGCTTCAGCGGTCTTGGTGGTTCGTTGTTCAAAGGCCAGATGGAGTCGGTGGTTGGGTGCTACCAGGGACACCCGATTCATGATATTCCGACACCGGTTGTTGAACCCGCCTCACCATTGACTACCACCAACATCGCCCCCGTTACTTGGGCTGGCTCTGGACTGCCTTTCGAGGGCCTTGCTTTTCGTCCGCTCACCCTGGGGTACCACAACCCCCAAACGGTCTCGTATAGGAGAACATATGCTTTCAATCGCGAACAAAAGGTTCGCGAACAACTATACGGCAAGCGCCCCATCCCTCCTCGTCCAAAGGCCTTCAAGACCTTTCCCACCAAGCTGGACGTCTGGGCCAGCCAGGAGGCGGATTTTAGACGGTGCTCGGGGCCACAGGGCCCCGATAGGGCTACCAAATAAAAAAAATAAAAAAATAAAAAATAAAAAAATAAAAAATAAAAAATAAAAAATAGAAATAAAAAATAGACAGGTGTCCCACATGATGTACTATAAGAACTGGGAATCTCCTTTGGACGTTGGGGTTGCTTTTCGCTGTGCCTTTTCTCCTCAATTCAGAGGGGGAAATTCTAGACGCCCTTGCGTCATCTCCAATTATTCTAGTTTTTACGGTATAAAAGGTGTCTTAGAGAAATGTAAATTAGAAAACAATAACAAAAAGGGCTAAGGCCCTGTTTGGCACGCCAGAGAAATGGCATTTTTCTAACTTTTATAGTATTCTTGTTTCAAATGAAATGTTGAAACATTGCAATTATTACCTATATCTCATCCTACAGGCTACCTACTGGACGTTTCTTTTTATTACAATAGTTAGAGTGGTAGCTACTATCTGGATATGGAACTTTTTATACATGTTGGCTAAAGAGGCCTGAGCTTTAGTAAAAACGAAGTTTTTAGGAAAAATGACATTGTTTTAAATAGCGTCATGCCAAACAGTGACCATGAAAATTTATCTCCTAGGTCCCCAGATCCTGAGCCAGATTGCAACATTTAATTGTGAGTTTTAATTTTGAAATTGTGAGTTTATAAACAGCATTTAAGTCATCAAGTAGGGTGGAAGCAGTGAAGTTTTTAAGGGGTATTTGCTGTATTCCCGAATCATATGATCAACACTATCGCACCTGCCACCCACTCCTTTGACCAACCAGGATGTTCGATATTTTGGTTCCTTAAGGCAGTCCGGTCATCTCAGCCTCCTTCTACATGTACCTGTTCGTTCACACAAGGAAAACTTCTCACAGCAAAAGAAATTCCTGTGCTGGCCGGGCAGTGTAGGCTGTACTATTAGTACTATTGCAGAGTTATTAGACAAAACTTTTGGTGGAAGGAAGTTCCACTCTTCCAGATCTTGGGGTGCTACCTGTAACGGCAATAATATTTGCGAATTGAAACCAGCTAGTCTCGGAGAACTATAATGTTTGCCAGGTTCCTCAGTTTTAATCCTGTATGTATGATACCTGAACTCTAATATTCCGACTCTTTCATCCTTCGCGGGATTAGGGCTCTGACATCAGGGCGCTTTTCGATGTGTGATATTATAATATAATAACTCCTATATTATTGTTATTATACTATTCCACAACGCGAATATAACAATCTAGTGCCGTATGGCGAATGGGATAGAACTTACCGACCGGAACCTCGTCCAGCCTGACCTCTTCTTTCTTTCTTCCTCTATGCGTATATGACCTTTCGCAAAACAATCAAGTTTCTCAAAACTTATTGCCCCCTTCCCCCCCCAACTTCCGCTGACTGTGGTGGAAGGATCAACTCGGATTCCAGCAAATAATGAAAGCATTCGAGGAAATTCAAGCATAGACAAAGCCGTTCTGGGCCCTATGTAGAAGATAGCCATATCAAATCATAGTGAACGGTAAAGGCTAATCTCGCAAATGGCATATAAGCACTAACAACTACGGGGACTTGGTTTTGGTGAGCGGAGCATCTATTATATAGGACCTATAGTAGGTGCCGGTATCTATGGAGTGCAAAGAGCCACTCCCGAGAGATAGAGAAGAATGCATCCGTTTTCCGACTGGCGCTCGAGTGTAGATGTATTTTTTCTTTCTTTTTTTCGGGGTAGCTCGTGGCCGATTTTCGCCTGCCCCGACACAATCGGAATTCCTCACATTGTTTTAGGAAGGGTGAGATCTTTAGAAGAAATGGAAGGGGGATTTCCCCGCGGTAGCGATGTCGGACCAATTCGCCCATGGAAGCGACATGAAATTTGGTGACAACCCGAGAGTCCAGTTAGCATTATCGGATAGCCAGGTTCAGCGCTTTTCCCGATCACCACTGGAGATAGACGAGGGGAATACCCCAGGTTGTGATTCTTCAAGCATCTAGAGTTGTGGCGCCTCGCCACAACCATAGCATGAGCAGTGTTCCGAACCGCCCGGGGTCACAGGGACGGCGGGGATAATGCCAAGAAGACGGGACCGGACGGGACCGCTAACCGTGGTCCTGGGTAGGTCAAGTTACGCATGGGACGGCCGGGCTCACCGCAGGGTCCTACACGCTAGGCCTTTCCTAGTATAGTGAGACACACGTGATAGCGGCTGCTCAGGGGGGCGCCAGGGGTGATGGAAGGACGACCGGGATTGTCCGGGGGACTACCGTATTTTTTGGTGTTATCCGGTTTTTCGCCAAGAGAGTGCGTCACTTAAGGTTGGAAGGTGCATAGAGTCTGAAATAAGGCCCACAATGCTGCCAGTTCATATGGTAACCTAGGGGTGGATTT
>Ga0307513_10001589_pt1 | contig 32602 bp, 36 predicted proteins | sample 15_EM_MG_FD_202174 | JGI IMG/M metagenome (GOLD analysis project Ga0307513, IMG submission 202174) | Populus trichocarpa ectomycorrhiza microbial communities from riparian zone in the Pacific Northwest, United States - 15_EM | ecosystem: Host-associated > Plants > Roots > Unclassified | place... | reverse complement strand
GTTGCACCTGGCTATAATGAACGCCAAGAATCAGTACTTCGGGCTGCGTTCACTAATTTTTACTATGGGGTGTTCACTATAGCAAGTTATTTTCCGGTGTAAATTGACTTTCGTGGTCGCAAGAACTGGTCTGAGACACTAATTCTTGGCGTTCATTATAGCCAGGTGCAACTGTACGCACTCTCCCCCGAGACATGCATTTGCACCTTCGATGGACGAACCAACCAACCAGCCAACCGATACCTCACCTCACCGTAGCACAGTTCAAATAGAGTAGAACCGGAATGGCTCGCAATTGGCTACCGGGGGCGTATTGATCGTGATTGTCTAATGTTCGTATTTTCCTTAACCTTGATGAGTGGATTGGGATGGTTATTTATTTATTTATTTACTTACTTACTTGCTCACATCCTCAGCTGGAGGTGAAGAAGTGAGCTAATATCATACCGTAAGACAAAACGGAGGCGGAGGGGGGGGTGGTAATCGTAATCTACAGGAACAGCGCAGGAACAATTATTAACAAGTGCAAGTGAATGAATGGCCATCGTTCCTGCTGGGGGTTTTAGCCGACATGTTCTATTGTACTGGTAAATACACATACCTATACCCATACCTACTGCTGGTGTGGTACTGTTCCGTCTGTTCTGCTGGGAGTATGGTGATACTTGCTAGGTGCTTGTGTAGTACTCAAGTATGTCAGCGTCTATCCCTGCAGGAATTATCATTTCAGCCTTCATGCGATGTTGCAGCCTTTTTTTTTTTTTTTTTGCGAGGTGGGGGGATGTTGCTTGTTCCTCCCATAGTGGAGTTATTGTGCCGGTAGCTATTTTTCTTTTTTTGGTATTTGGGTTGTTTGATAGGACGGCTAGAGGTACGGTGGGTTGTAGTTGGAAAGGAGGGAGCGAGGGGGAAAAATTGGGAATAATTCTCCCGCTGTATTTGTGTTCTTGGAGGTTCCACTGCGTTTCTTTGGAGGGTCGTTGTTGCTTTGGTGGGCTAATGTGTAGTCTAGATATTTGTTGCTCTTCATTTCTATTGAGGTTGTCTGGTACTCGTAATGTCCTGACGTTTGTGAACACGACCGCTATTGCATGATGCCGAGATCAGGGCAAAAAAGCTGAATTTTGGCGGTATGCAATAGCAGTTGTGTGTTCACAAACGTCAGGACATTACGAGTAGTGCTCTGATGGCTTATTTTTGACATGTTTCGTTCTACTACTCCTGTCCTGTCGTAGCTTATCCATTTGGTACCGGTGGTAGAGGTGTGCGATCTTCTTGGTTTAGCAATGTTTGGCATCTACTGGACTACCGTACCGGTATCTCTCCTACGATCATATGTGCCTTTTGATCGGAGGCTAGCTTTATACGGTGCAGATTAACATTTCCGAGTTCCACTTGAAAGTCTCTATCACCGTGCAGCCGCCTTGGCCAGTTTGTACCCCTTGTTTGTATAATGTTTGAGTACGGTTTTAATCAACCCGTTGGGCATTTCTTGCTTGTACAAGTATGTGTATCTTGTTCCAAGCTAGAACTCGTCTAGTTTGAACCCATCAGGGTCAAGTTCAGTGGGAATAACAATAATATGGTCTGAGCTTGTTCTTCAGAATATGTCCCCCCATCTTGGCGTTTTAAGCAACAACGGGGTATTCACTACAGTGTACTCGAGTAGCTAATGGTGGAGGAGCAATAGTATGATATTGGGCTACCGGGAAACCTGGTGCGAACTCCAAGTGTGCTAATGACCATGTAGCTGCGCAAGGCAAGCTGCCCCCATCAACTGATACGATTCTTTCTATCGTTCGTCCGATGTCAACCTCGCCTGGGTTGGTGTATGCGGCATAAACGAGTGTGGCCGGTAGTTGGTTTGTACGTATACTTTGTTTTTTTTTCGAATACGATACATTAACATCCAGACTATTACCTCCTTTCCTTTGCTTACCCGTATCTTTTTGCAGTTCTAGTTATGGTCCGGGTGGTTTGGTCGGTTTCGGCCCGCGAGGGGCTGCTTTTCGGGGATGCGGCTGAGGAGTGCCATGGAGTGTGGCTTGGGGATGGATGAATGATAGGGTGCGCTCATATTTTTGCGTAGCACGTACTGTAGGATATCCACCGGGTTCCGGCAAGGCAAAAATCGTAATGTAAGTTTTTATTCGGTTTGAACACAGTGATTCGATCGTTTTTATTACTGTGAAGATGGGGGCTTAGGTGAGTGGTTGTGGGTGGTCGTGCGTGGGTGTGTGCTGCAGGGCAGCCGAGCAAGGCCGTAAGTGCTGTATGTAAGTGCTACTTGGGCATACGTAGCGGACACAATGGAGAAGCAATTATTCGGAAGAAAAAAAGTAAGGTACGATATCAGTAATTATAGGGATGTATGTGGTGGAGAAGTTATTGAGGTACCGGCAGAAAGGAAGTGCGAGTGGAAAAATGGTGTGAATACTTTCAAGAACACCTGGAGACAGGGAAGAGGTGGCGCCCCTCAAATTCAAAAAAAAGTTAACTTACTTATTATACCCCAGGTGGGAAACGGGTTACGGCGGGATCTCGCCGGGCAGGGCGGTGTAACTTACTGCGAAGGACTCTTGTTAGTGCGAGCTTAGAGTGCTTTTAGATTGTGAATTAGACTTGTACTTGTTATAGTATGCGGTCTGAATCGATTGATTAAAGAGTGCGCCGGCTACCTAGTCTTTGTGGCAGCTGGAATCCGACGGGCGAGGGAGAGTGTGAGTCTGGTCACTGAAGTGGAAGAGGGTGCATCTCAAGGAATGCTCACAGCATTGTTTGTTGACAGGGAGGGCAAATTGGGCGGGATTTATTGCTCTTCTTCTTGGGGTACCCTGTCGCACCTTTTTGACAGGAAACAGGCAAGAAAGCACCACCCCCACCAACTCCTGGGTAAGCACACCCCTTGCGTGGAACATCTTCCGTGTGGAGCCAGACGTCCCCCCGTCTCATCTCCCGTGAGCCTAACCCAGGCTATGAGAGCAAGGTTGCAGCAGCAAAAGCGAGCAGCAAAGGTGGACAACGAGCAGCGCAAATATACAGTGCGATATCATACTCTACTATTCTATAGACAGGAAGAGTAGGGCACACTATTGGTGGGGAGGGGGGGGCGTTGGACATAGGGTATGTACCGGTAGTTATTGCCTCTGGAAAGTGAATAATTGAATGATAGGCTAGGATTCAACGGTGCCTGGCATGTGGAAAATTGAATGCATTGTCTCGTCCAAAAGGTCATCGCAATTGTATGGGGAGACGACAGGACTGTACCGTAATGGGGGGGAGGATATTCTCTTGTGCCATCCTACCGTACTCAACGATTAATCTACCTGTACCACCTCAGCCATCCACCTTCTTTCTTTCTTCCAAGCTGCTACCAGTGTTGCTATCTTCGAGCGCTGGTACCGGTATTTGGTCGCAGTACGGCATCCTGTGAGTTGTCACTCCTTCCCTTCCCTCCCTTTCCCTTTCGCTCCCTTTTCATTCTCCCACCTCCCCACCCTCCGTTCATTCGGTCGCTCACTCTTTTCCTTCACCCCCCTACAGCCAACGACTATTTACGACTCTCGTTTATTGTTTTTAGTTGATCCGCGATTTTAACGAAAGGGGCGAATTAGGGGAAAGGGAGGGAGGAACAAGAAAGATTTCATGAGTTCTCGATACTAAACTACCGTGATTCAACTCGAACATCTCTTTCTTTCCTTCATTCCTCCACTCCTATTTCTCTTTTCCAAGTCTGGCCTGGTCTGGTCTAGACCATCTCTCTACCGCTGCTTACGGGGATCGCTTAGGGAGGGACTAGTTTTTAGGCAGTGAAAGCATTTCAAGGTCTTTTTCAGTGAGCCAGAGGCCCCCAAAAGGTCAGTTTTACTCGCTCGCTTCTGTCACTTTAATTTCATTTTATTCCACTTTTGTCTGTACGCGTTTGTTCCTCCCCATCCCTGGCAACCAACGGATATCCCTTCTCTACCGCTCTCAATTCCGCACACCCACATCTTCGCCATCTCCTAAACTCCCTTTCCTTTGTTTCCCTCTTTCCTCCCTTCCCTTTCCCGCTCCGTCAACCATAAACCCGCCAACCCCCATCTCCACCAATCCACTCATTCGCTCTACCCCCTCCCCCTCCACCTGACTGGTCCAGTCTCACGCTCCTTCTTTGATTGCTTTCTTCCTCGCCGCCGGACGGGTTCCTTCGTTTCTTTCCCATTTCCCCTTCCATTTCCCTTCCTTCCTAACCCTACACTCATTTTTGTAGATCTTGAATCTATAGCCGCTCCCTTTTTTTCTCTGTTTTGATTTCTCTCTCTCACTTACTCTTACCGTTCCCCCCGTTTTAATCATTCCTTCCTGAACAGAGACTCGGAAGCCCAACCTTATCCCCAAACAGTCATGACTTTGCCACGCTCGCTCCTCTCCATGTTGTCACTTGTCCTGGTACTTTCGCTTCAGTCGCTTACGACATCCGCAGCTTATACTCCCGGTGAGCTCCCACCTTTTATTTTTATTTTTGTTTGTTTTTTAGAAATGTCATTTTGAACTTTCAACTGATTACTCCTGAATGTAGGCCCCGGTCACGATCTCTTCGCACGACAAAACCCCAACTGCGTCAAAGACTGTCAGGTTCCTCCGTGCGGTAAATGTGCTGCAAATCAGTACTGTACCCTAAGCGTTCAGACGTGCGATGCTTGCCCAAAGGCGACCTGTGCCGACGTTCAGGGTAGTGCCAACAGCAGCAGCAGTGGTGGTGGCGGTGATTCATCTTCACCATCTGTTGGACCAATTGTGGGAGGGGTGTTTGGAGGATTGGCAGCGGCGGGTATTATTGGGTTTTTGCTCTATAGGACATTTGTCAAAAAGAAGAAGCAGGAAAGGATTTCAATGGCCGCAACGGCTGCCGAAAAGGAGAACGATTTTGGGATGTTAAAGAGCGCGAGGGTAAGCCCACGTGATGTCTGCTTTTTATATACCATGTACTAACGGTTATTCAGGCGTCAACCCATACCGTTGCTTCGATCGCATCCACCGTTCGTACCCGTGCATCAAACGTCATCCAGATCGCATACATTCCTGGTGTCACCAATCGCTCAGGGCCCCCTACACCATCCCATTTGGTTCCACCTATTCCACCTCTCCCAATGATGGGTTCACCAACAGCTTCGCAATATCCCCGATCTCCATTGGCTGGTGGCTTCCAATTTTCTGCCGACGATATACTACGTGGTTCCATGTACACTGTCAACAATGATAATAGGTCATCCGTCGCGACTACAATCTATGGTCAGAATGCTGTGGTCTCCCAGCCTAACATTATCCGCGCCGGAAAGGCTGCCGTGGTTACGGTCAAGGGAGGAAGCAGTCTCGCTACATCTATCGCCAGTTCACCGTCGTCAACTGTTCCACCGGTACCAGCTTTGTACCTGAACGGGAAGGGCAAGGCAAGACAATCTACATTGGACAAAGTACCGCCGAGTCCGGCCTTCTCTGTTGGATCGACCTTTTTGAATAGGATGAATAGCGTAAAGAAATTAAAAACCGACCTACCGGAGGATGCTGTTGGCGAGAATCACAGCACAACATCGTTCATGTACGACTCGGATGACTCGGATGACGATATCAAGCCAGGCCAGCGGATCAAGCGTCCCCAGTCGGCGTGCAGTAGTTGCATTACTGATATGGATACTAGCTCTCCCTTCTCAGACACTAATTCAATGGCGGTGGATGACACGCCGGGCCCACCCAGCTCTGGGCAGCCACTAGCTGGTGATGCCCGACGGCTATCACAGAGCTTAGCTCAACGCCAGCCGAGGACCCTAGATACTACAGCTATGTCATCACAGAGAACGGTTAGTCCATTCGATGACTCGAACTCGATGGAAAAGCGGTGAATGGTGTAAAAGGGAATGTTTTTTGTCTTTCTGCCATTTTCTCTGTCATTTGCATAAAAGGGCTTGCGTACGCCATATGATTCCCATGTTGGTCCCGTTACGTTACCTTTTTTCTTGATTTACCTCCCGTTGGTCTTGATTGAGTGTTTTCTTTATATTCATCACCCTGCTACCAACCCGCCGCCCATCCATCCATCTATCCTGTCCTTCTAGTTTGGTAGAATATCAAGAAATCCTTCTGTCACTCGTTACATTACCATACTTTACCACCCGCCTCCTTCCTTCCTAGGCTTCGTGTATTATTACTATTATTTACTCTATACTTCTTACTCTTAGTGCTATATACTAGGACCCCCTTTTAAATCATGTTCAGAATATCCTGACATTTTGTTTTCCCGTTTGTGTGATAGCTGTTGTTCAATAAGTACTTCTCATTCGCTCTTTTTCGTGTTTGTCTTGGGCTTTGGTTTGGTTTGTCTTTATTTCATGGGTCTGGGTCGGTTGGGGTGGCTGGGATTTTATCTTGCTTCTTTCATTGTATTGGGAGGGTGGGCAGTATGTGGAATGGAATAGATTTGCAGTAGAAGCTCACGAAGCATGGATGGTGACTAGGCTGACGATTCGTTTCGTTTGGAAGTGACCTTTTCTCTCCTTCGTTGAAGTTTTTTTGTTTGGCAGAATATTAGCCCCCTCCCCCGCCTGTGTGTTTATAAGGAGTGGTGAATTGGTGTGGCGGTTATTTTATTTGTTTTTATTGTTTCTTTGTATTGATAATGCTTGGAAAGGAGGATTCGTATTATATCGTCACTCTCCGAGGCTGAGATTGGATATTAGGGGAGTATATATACAGTACTATGCTATTGTTTACTGTAGGTTTTTTTTGGAGTGGGAATTGTTGCAGGGTGAGGACGAGGCAGGTGTAAGAGGTATTCATGGGATGTAGTGATGGTGATATACGATTGTTAGGTCACGCTACTGTATTTCCGTGTTGTGCGTGCGATTTGGTGATGGCGGCGGGGGGGGGGGGGGGTAGCGTAGCCTTACAGGTGAGGTGAAGTGGGTAATCACATCTAGGGCGGGTAGCCCTGTTCGGCGAGCATAATTCGGAAAGACTATTGTAGTATCATAAAGGTTGAAAATGGAATCTTACTTTGTATCTGATTGGCTCATATTTTCCACTTGTCCTGTCCCAGATCTGGCCTGTGGTGTTTCTCCCGGTCTTCGTCGGGCTGTTGTATGCAGCCCTATGCTCCTTTTGCATGATACCACGCACGGAAGAAGGTATTATAGCTTTCTTCAAGAAAAAAACACCTATTGTACATGCAGGAACATTTCAGGGGTGTATTTATTTATTTATTTATTTATTTATTTCCACCCTCCTTCACCTGATGAGGTAAAAGAAAAGGAAGAAGAAAAAAGCCATAAAAGTGGAGAAAGAAAATAAATAAATTAGTTTTTGTGTCATGCCGAATCTAACTTACTCCACTCCCCCCCTCCTTCCCTTCCCCCCCACCCCCAAAAGCCCCGACAAGCGGCCCGCTCCTAACCTCCCACACATCCTCACTACTCATACCAACCTTATACCTCACCGCCTTCTCCCGGAACCTCGCCATGATCATAGCCCTCCGCGCCACGGGCCCATAACTCCGCGTGCGCATGCAAAAGCGCCAATCGGCCGCCTTTTCGCTGCAGGATTTGAGCTCGCCGTACCTGTACACTGCCCTCGCCATCAACCCCTGCCAATGGAAAAGGAAAGAAGTATTTGGAAATTACCATTCAAGAATTGCCCGCCGAGGGAGTAGCAATAGTACATTTCGTCAAAGGCGGTTATGCAGGACATTTCGGTTGGGAAGGCTGTTGCTTCTGCTTCTTCTTCTTCTTTTGCTTTGGATTGTGTTGGGGGGGTTGGGCCGGGTTTGGTGGTGGTGGTGGTGGTTTCGGAGGTGAGGTTTGAGAGGAGTTCTGATAGTTCTGCGTCTGCGGATGCTTCGCGGGGGTCTTTTCCGGGGGGGGGGGGTCCCCGGAGGACCATTTTTGGAGATTTTGCTTTTTGTGTAGTGGTGGTGGTGGTGGTGGTGGTGGTGAAGGTGTAGTTATATCGTTTCCTTCTTTCTGGTCTCATTGCCTAAAGTATTATACGGCCGGGTAATGCTTTCATATTCGAGTGATCGTGCATGTCTCCGAGGTTCTGACTTTGCAGGGAAGCATTGACGCAAAACTGCGGAGGGTATTTGGAGGTATATTTGACAACTGAGTGAAATAATAATAATAATGATGATAATAGGCGGGGAGGGGAGAGGCTTGACCCCGCCACTCTTCCTTTATTTTCAATTGCCTTCCTTTCCCCTAGCTTCCTCTTCCCCTCCCCCTCTCCTTTCCTTCTTTCCTTCCTTCTTTCATTCTTTCCCACCTCTCACCCTCATCCCAAAACCCAATCCTTAAACAAACAAAACCCAATCTAAAACTCCCACCACAATGCCTCCAAAAGCAATCCTCATCGACATTGAAGGTTCCGCCCCTTTCCTGCCCCTCTCCCCTCCCCCTCCCCCTCCCCATCCCTCAATCCAGCTAACAAACCTAGGCACCATCTGCCCAATAACCTTCGTAAAAGACACTTTATACCCCTACGCCCTCGAAGCTCTCCCAACCTACCTCTCGCAAAATTGGACCACAAGCACAACTACCACCACCGCCGCCTCCACCCCCAACACTCAAACAAACCCCCTAATAGTCGCATTCCCCCAAGCCCACACCTCAACCCCCACAGCCCTAATCGAGCACATACAAACCCTGACAGCCCAAAACTCCAAAAACCCCGCCTTGAAGGCCCTCCAAGGACACCTCTGGCAGGCCGGCTACGAGTCCGGAGACTTGGTGGCTCCGATTTACCCCGATGTTCTCCCGGCCATACGTGCGTGGCGCTCGCAGCATCCCCGACCGGTGAGGGTGTACGTGTATTCTAGCGGGAGCGTTAGGGCGCAGGAGCTGTTCTTCCGGTACTCGTCCGAGGGGGACGTCAGGTCGGTCTTTGATGGGTTTTTTGATACGGGGGTTGGCGCGAAGGTTGAGGCGGGGAGTTATCGGAAGATTCTGAGTGAGGTTGGAGGGGAGGAGGCGGGAGGAGTGGGGTGGGTTTTCTTGAGTGACCATGTTGGGGAGGTTAAGGCTGCTATGGAGGCTGGGATGATAGGTGGGGTTGTTGTGCGCGAGGGGAATGCACCACTTAGCGAGGAGGATAGGGCGGATATGTGGGTTATCGAGGGAGGGTTTGCGGAGGTTACGGAAAAGTTGTTTACTGAATAGGTGGGGTCGGTGATAGAGTGGGTGGGGGGTATTTCTTTTCTAATAGACGCCACGGCGGTGCTATCGAATCTGAGGAGCATGTGCTGCCGAGTGACTCTACATGAACAGCCTCACTCTCACCAATCACCTGAAATTCTGGGCCATCGTATATAAAAGAAACCCAAAGACGTCTATTTTGTTTTTTATTTTGGGAAAGTATGCAATAACCAACCTAGAAGGCCAGCCAACCGATCCCCAACTCAAAGCAGAAAAAAATGCTGTGCATAACAAACCATTTTTGCCCTCATCCAGAGTTCCAATTCAACACCCCTACTATTTCCATCAATTCGGCAGAGATAGCGTTTCCCCGCTCTGCCCTGTGCTTTTCTCAATGTCTGTTCAATATCCATTAGTCATTGAATCCCGTAAACATAGTAGGAGCAAAGGTGGAAAACTCACCGCTTGAGTGTGAAATAGCTTAATTGATTGAAACAATCGGGCCAGCCCTCTGCCACGACCCCTCATCCACCTCCTCACTATCAGTGGCAGCACAGTTACCGCAAAAGTGGCGACAATGCAGCCCTCCACGGGACGCCCTCAGACCAGTGTCTGGAGATACATCCTCGCACTTATATGCGAGGGAGCAAAAACATCAATCTGCCATCCTATCAGCTACTGCAACTTGTAACAGGTTGCTGGGGGGGTATGCTAACTATCGTAGTATTCATCCTCATCGTCCATATCAGCAAGTTGCTCAAAGTTAACCCTGTATCTGAGAATTGAACCAATGCCACCGAAGCCTCTGACAAACTGATTGCCTTCTCCAGACCTATCAGATACGAATTCAAGAGTTGCACCGAAGTCCTTGTACTTCTCTGCTAGCCATTCTAGGAAGGGGGTTTTTTCAATGATTTCCATTTCTTGGCTTGACTCCTTATCCATGAATTGTTCTCGGTTCTGTTCCTGGAGTTTGGTGGTGTGAAGAATTACTGGGGCTCCACTGGAGGACTGGAGTGTCCAGCGCGTGACATCAAGATTCTCGAATACAATGAGAGCTAGAGCAAGGAAATATATGTTAGCTTATGCTCTGCTCCTTTTAATCCTGAGGTGGGTGCTAGGTTGTATGCGGTATTGTGCACTTACTCTCGCAAGCGCCGAGTTCCAATGCCCTCAAGGTATCCTCAACACCATAGCAGATCATTCCGCTGTCCTGGGAGATCTGTTCAAAGTACCTAGCAATCAACCTCTTTTCCTGTACAAATTTGACATTGCTGAGCGTTTCAGATGCCAGCTCTATTGCCTCATTAAATCCAAGGTCTCCACCATGTGAGATGTCAACCACCTTGATAATCTTGACCTGTAGCCTCTGATCGAATAGCTCACTCTGGGCAAGCTCAGACTTGAAATCTGCTGACCCAGCGAGAATCAAGCCAGAAACATTGACTTTGTCAGCACTGATGAAGTGCTGAACGGCCAACTCGGCAACCTTTCGAACATAGTTATGCCGCTTCTCTTCCCTAAGGCGGGCAAAACGAAGTGCAGATTGACCGCCTCGGCCATGCTTCTTTGGGAGAGCGACGGAGAACTTGTGGATAACATCCCGCGTGTTCCCGCTGAGAGTTCCGAAAAGGGCGCCGCCACCATCCATCACAATGAATCCAAATTTGCTGTCAGATTCAAGGAGCTCTGATAGAGCTTCGGTATGGAACTTGTTGTCGCAAAGGTACAGTGATGTATTGATTGGCTTGAAAGGCTCAAGGCCTATGCTAATTTTGCGCTCCTTGCCCTCACTTGTGACTATCTCACCGCAGTAGATCACTAGTCCGTTCGGTGGGACTCTGGCGTACAACTTCAAACGTTGCTGGGTGGAGGTGATAGCGGACAATACAGAAAGACGATTGACTCTGGACTTGATATTGGAGGCAGTTCCCTACAAAGCCAAAAGAAAGCAAACAGAGTAAATTAGCAAATATGTTCGGGTTTATTTTGTGGGGTTTCAGACAACAGGGTGACGGCGCTCCCATGCATAAACAAAAGTTAGATGTCAGAAATCCGAAGCTTGGGCAGCTATGCCGGAACCAACACTGTAGAAAGGGTAAGGCATACACAATGGCATGAACTTGACACCGTGGAGTAGTTTCCTTTCCTCTCAAATATTTACTGAGAGTTTCAGCTTCCAACTTTGCCTTTGAGGTGGGGCGCCGTCACTAATGCTTGGGAGGGAAATATACGGTCGTACTAACATATTCTTCAGTTAACATCTTTGCAGCCCGAGAAATCTGATCCTTCGGCGGAATAATGAGGGAAATCATGCTTGTCCCATTCCCTCTCGCTTCAGTAAGACTTTTTATAAGCTTCTTAACCTGGATCAAAGTAGCTTAGCTAGAGTAAACAATCTTGAGGAAAATTGAGGATAAAGCGAAAAAATCTTCCTGTATACCCTCCTTTTTGCCACGTTTACCAAAAGCAAAGGAATTGCCATGTATACATACCTTCCAGATCTCAATATTCCTCTCAGCATCGTTTGCCTGAGCCTGCGACATCTCGTAGTAAATTTGCGGGGGGAAATTGTCAAAAATCGGTCAGGAATTTCAAGAAAAGGAACTAATGAAAGGTGTGTGTTGGGAGAATGGTGATTATATGTAAAGATGGAAGAGTTCAAAGTAAGTCAGAAGGGCGTTGGTGAGAGGTGGCATAAAGCTGGATCTTCTCTTGGCGGAAATGACAGATGGAACGGTTGACGAGAATACCATAGTATGCCGAGAATCTGATAAGATAAGGAGCAGAAATAGAAAAGATGTGAGTTCTATTTGCCCCGAGGTTAGGATCCGGACACCCCACACAAATATTATCAAAATCTGTCAGGGCATCCGGATTAATAATCACTCCCCAGCACCCTGTCCGGCTTTCTGGCCACGGTGCTGGGCGTCTGAAATCGACCCTCTCCACTCGAGTAGTATGATATGAAACCAATAGCGAATGCTCCGCAACAATTGCAGGAGCCAGCTCCTCTTCAATTCCATGGTCCCTAATCTTTTTTTTTATCATGCGAGTATTGGTTCTGAACAGTGAAGTGGGCATCTTCGATCAGGAGGGCACGCTGGCATAATAATAGGAATTTATGTCAAGGAACTAGGGGTTTTTTGTGTGTGTATTACTAAGCAAACCTTGATATCCGAAGGTCGGTTTTAGGTGTCCCGCACGATATGTAAATTCCTCGGCAAGGAGCGGACACCGAGAGTTTTCTTGGCACAGATGTCCGAGATAATGTGGACAAGGGACCGGAATCTCGTCACTTGCTGCGGAAACCCCCCTCCTCCCCTCCCCCTCCTTCCGGTGCCACTTCTGGCATTTCGCATTTAGACTGCTTCGCCCGTTGTTTGAAATATGGTTGCTTCTTCTGCTGCCATGGATACCATTGCTAAACCGGTGTCTCAGTATCAAAGCTCCTCAATTCAAGCAAACATGCCTTCTACCTCACCGCTTCCCTCTGTGGCATACCTCGGGCCCAGGAGCTCATATTCTCATCAAGTAAGTTCATGCTTGCCTCGCATATGCCCTCTTTTAAAAAGCAATTGAACTGGGATTAACAAGCGACGCAGGCAGCGTTAGGGTGCTTCGACCCAGAAAAGTATGTTCTTGAACCTCGGACCACGATCGCCGGTAACCCCCCCCTTCCTCTCTCCCTTCCCTCCTTCCTTCCCATCCCCCACCTCGAACTCCACATCAACGCTAACGATCAACCAATCAACCTCACAGACGTCTTCGTAGCGGTCCAAGCCGGCGCAGTTGCTTACGGCGTAGTCCCCTTCGAAAACTCTACGAACGGGAACGTAGTCTTCACTCTGGACCTCTTCTGCGACCGCACTCGTTCCTTCCGTGACACCTTCGTCTGTGGCGTGACATACCTCGACGTGCACCACTGCCTCCTCTCGAGCGCTGCGTCGCTCTCGAGCGTGGTCAGGATCTACTCTCACCCGCAGGCCTTCGGGCAGTGCGAGAACTGGCTCGGTGCGAACGCGCGTGGCATTGAGCGCATCGACGTCTCGTCCACCTCGAAGGCCGCGCAGATCGTCGCCGGGGATGCCGGCGCCGCCGCTATTGCGAGTAAGGTCGCTGCCGATGTGCACGGGCTCAAGGTCCTCGCGGCGAACATCGAGGACTCGGCGGATAATACTACTAGGTTTTTCGTGCTAGCCGCGCAGCCGGAATTAAGGGCTCCGGTGTCCAAGGGACCCGGGGAGATGGATAAGACGCTTTTGTCTTTCACCGTTGATCATAAGCTTCCTGGGGCACTTTGCGATAGTTTAAAAGTCTTCAAGGATTTTGGGCTTAATCTTACTAGTATTTCGAGTAGGCCCAGCAGGCTCTTGCCCTGGAATTACATTTTTTTCGTCGAGTTCGAAGGGCACAGCGATACTCAGGATGTCCAGACTGCGCTGGATGAGCTTAGGAAGTACTGCTTGAGCTTGAGGGTCCTGGGGAGCTATAAGGATCAGCTGGGTAGGAAGGAGGAGGGTTCCCGGGATAACGGGAGTAAGGTAGCGGAGAACGGAAAGACGTCCTAGTAGGAGACGCAAGAAAAAGAAAAAAGAAAAGGAAACTATGGGGGCTGGCAGCGTGTAGTGGTGCTAATTAGAGCGCTCAACCCATATCCTAGACCCATTTCATTTAGACAATTCTTGGGCGAGAACATCAAGTCTTTTAACCAATAGATATCACGGACAGCACTCGGTAATTCATGGATAGAAAGGTAAGCCTTTCCAGAACCCTTCCTTTGTAATGTAGAGCCAGTAAAACAAAGGGATATCCTATCAAAGCACTTTTCACAGTTGTAAAATAAGTGACCAGGAACTCGTAGAAATAGCAGGCCAAATGAGCAACACAATGGTCACAACTATCCCCCCAAATATACATCGCAGACACTGAGCTTCTGCACCCGTTTTTATTCGTCCCAGATATAGATCATCGCTCTAATTGTAGGATGCGTGGGCCATTATTGAACATCGATTTCCCAGCCGGCCGTCATTAACGCCGCAAAAAAACATGAAATAAAAAGTGGCATCGTTCAGTAAGAGAGGAAGAGAGGCTATCTATTTTCCGTACTTCTGGAACTCCCAATCCCGGTTGTCGAGAGGGCAGACTTGACGGGTCTTTAGCCAACGAGAGATGCAGTGGAAGTGAAATGCGTGCTAGGGTTGAAATTAGCGTTAGCCCAATACCTGCTTGAAACGGGGGAAACTCACGTTGCAGATACCCCAGGCAACAGTACACTCCTCACTCACTGCACTAGCCTGATTTGCCTGGCATTCGATGCCTATACAGAACAGTGTTGTCAGCTCCAGCTTCACCGATAGCAGCAGTGAGAGAGAAGAAAGAAGAAAGAAAGAAAGAAAGAAAGAAAGAAAGAAAGAAAGAGGCCATTCGTACAGAGATCCATAATGTGGTTACGGCAAATCGCACAGTTTTCGACAACGATATCCCAAGACCACAGTGCTACCGCATTCCACTGTCATCATCCAGAACATGTTAGCACCCAAACTCCTAGCCGATAAACCTGGTCACTCGCTCCGCATGACTGAGTGTGACCGTGAACCTCTCTCGAGTAAAGATAGAGATAAACATACCTTCTTGACCTCGAATCTGGGTTTCTTAGTAGGCTCAGACGATTCTCCTTTGGAGACGGTCTTAGCGTCTTTCATGTCAACGTCGGCCATTTTTATTTATTTGTTCGTGAGGTGTGGTATTGGTGGTATGATATATGAATAGTGTAGAGTGAAGCTGTGTTTTGGAGTACGGAGTGACCTCGAGAGGGCAGCGGGGCAGGCAGGAATTGTGGAGAGTTGAGTTGGGCGGTTGGGGCTGGATAGGTAACCTTAGTATGTTAGGCACGTACTCATAATATTGCATACAAGGGCTTTGTCAGGTAGAGGCCACACTGCTCGCTTGTCAAATGAATCAAGATAACCTGGATTGATCGCCTGGATAAGATAAGATAAGAGACCGCTTTATCTCACATTCGATTGGAACCCTCAAAAAAGGAATCCAACGCGTCTTCCCACAAAACCCCACTATCCCTAAGCTCAATCAACAATTGAACGACGATGGAATTACCCCGGGACGAACCAGAAAATAGATACCGTTCTACTCGTCAGTTACCGTACACCCTGAACGAGCGAGCTAGGGTTAGTATTGAAGAAACCCTTTGTATGTATCAAACCCATCTGACAGAGGTCTGATATATCATCTCATCATAATGTATGGTTATAGATCCATCGGCTGTTGAGTTCCTAAACAGTATATCTATCCCCGGGACTTCCACACCCTCAGAGGCTCCCCATCCAGCTTTTATCCCTCCCGGCACCTTCCAGCGTTGCATAACTACCCTCATTGCACACCCATATTACACTACTCAAGTGTCGAAGAACGAGCCCTACTCGACTGCCCCAGGAAATGCTTACTTGCTACTACGCCGCATGCTGAGGTTGGTTGGACCGCTCAATGCGGAGTTTGCCAAAGCATGGGAATTTAATAATAATGCTCGTGCGGGTCGTCAGGTAGTTAGAGGAAGGACAAGGGGTAGGGGCGGTAAAGGCAAGGGACCAGATCCCACTGAAGGATTCTCTACGGATGATGATCTGAACGGAGACCTTGCTACGACAGAGTCGCTCTTCAGTGTCGCGGATGACTTTTGGTCAATTGCTGGCTGGGCTTTCACTTGTTCAGTGTCTCATCCTAAACGCTGGGAGTGGTGGAAGTTGGTGCTCGACCTGATGATGGATGTTGTGGAGCAGGATTGGGACGATCGTTTGGGGACTAAAGAGGTTACCGGGGATAAGAGTGCGCTGGATGGGGCGCTGTTCGTAAAGTTCTTGCCCCAGGACACGGGTAGCGCTGGGTGCAAAAAGATTGTTAGGGCAATCATGACACGCGCCGAGGAGAAGAGTTTCAATGAGTGGAAGGAGATCTGGGAGAATGAGCTGTCTACTAAGAGGCCAAGGAAGGTTAGGATGGGAACTCAAGATACTACCTTCATGGGCGACGAGGAGGAGGACGATGAAGAGGAGAAGGATATTAAAGGAGAAGCGGACGGCGACGGCGATACAGAAATGCAGGATGTCGATAGCTCTGGTGCTGAAGTGGAAAGTCTTCCCTCTGTATCAGAAGCATACGGCGGGATTGAGTCTGTAGACCTCCGCCAACGACTGCTCACCATGGCAAGCTCCCCACCCCCACACCTCACCAACGTATCTAACAACAACCAGCTTTCGACAGTCTGCATCGCAGGCTGCTACGTCCCAACAAAAGACCTCTTCTACGAATTCACAGAAACCTTCATCCGCCTTCCCCTTCCACACTTCCACTTCTTCACTTCCACCTTGCTGGACACCACCACAGAATACAAATGCACCCTAAACCAACTAATCCTCAGCACAATAATTTCGACAAGAGCCCCAGTCTACAACGGTAGACTGACCACCACCGCCCTGGTCAACAATTATCTCCCATTCGAAGCAAAAACAACTCATCTAGCCGACAACGCCAGAGTGGCGATCCTACTAGAAAGCTTAACCCGCCTCCTGATCAACGCTAACCTCCTCGAGTACTCGCAGGATTTACAAGCCGCGGTGGCCAAGGGTATCAAGTCGCGCGCGTCAAAAGTTCCCAAGTCATTTGCCAAGCCGGGCACACAGAAATACCTCCTGGATCGTGAGATCAGGGGCATTTGGAGTGCGGCGGAAACAAGGTTGAAGGCGCTCGCGGAAATTTTGCGGATACAGAAGGAGGAGGAGGAGATTCAGGGTTCTAGTTTGCAAAGTTGAGCTAGGGTGTGGAGGTGTATTAATATCTCGTGCGTTCTCTTTTTTCCAGTTTAGCAGTTCATCTTTACACGTTTATGCTAGTATGCCCACACTGGATATATCTTCCTCTTCTAGCTTTCTTCTTTCTTCCGGGCATTGTGGGGCTTACTGGGTTTTATCTGGGTGCGGGGAAAAGGGGCGTTTTCGGATCTTTGGATAGTGTATACGGTTAGAGTTTAACGACTTGATATTCCTACTTTTGTGGTTGTGGGTATATTATTTGGGTGGAAACTAGATTGTAATAGCATTTGGACGACTCATTGTAAGGCAGCTTAGAGTAGAGTTATTTGCCAGCGCTGTAAACCACTTCCCCCGGCACTCTAAGCGGAGAGGGGTTCCCTGGTCCTAGAGTGAGAGTGGTACCGGCAGTTTAATCACAAGCTATCATCATACATCCACCACCACCACCCCAAAAAAGCTACAGCTCACCTTACCACCCCCAGTAACCCTCCAAAGATACCACACTCCAGCATATCATACCCAGAATTTCCCCCACCCATCCCTTCCTCGCCGCAAAATCCACCAACCAACCACCCGCCAAGCCCAAACCCAAGCCGAAACGGCCCGGCCCGAGCTCAACCCCAACCAAACCTCAACCTCACCCCATCCCGCCCAAACCCACACATAATACAATACAATACATATCATACATACATACACCAAAAATGACCACCCCTCCTCCTCCCCCCGAGGACCCAGGCCTCCTCCGTTGGACCCTAAGCTTCCTACTCGTCGGCATGGCCTGGTATGATATATAACACCCAAACAAAGTCCCAAACAAGTTATCATAAATTAACTTTTTATTTTATAGGGGCCTAACAAACCCGTATGAAACTCCTTCCTTCCTTCCTTCCCCGAGCGCAATATCATCCCGCACATAATTAACAAGGGGGCCCAGATTCATTCGTAAAGCCGCGATAGAGTACCAGCCGCCCAAGCGTGCTGTCCTGGAAGATCCGCGGAATGGGGTTTTGAAGGGGTGGATTTTGAAGTATGATATGATATGCGCCTTCCTCTCGCTTCTTCCTTCTCCTTGGATTGCTGAGCGGGATGGCTGATGATTGCGGGTGGTTTAGGGCGGCGTTCGCAACGTATGATTTGCTGAGGAGGCCTGCTTATGCTCTTCCGCTGTGTATGTTTTTTCTCTCTCTCCCTTTTCTTTTTCTATTCTTCGAGGGCTGATATGATACGCGGTATGGGATGTGATAGTGATCAACTTGACTGGCTCGGTGTGGTTTTTCTTGTTGATTGGGGGCGCTGGTATTATATTTTCTTCTTTCCTCATCCTCCTTGGTTCGGGTAGGGCTGATGTAGGGTATGATAGAACTGAGTTTGACGGTCCCGGTCGTTAATTCGCTGGCCTTCTTGTTTACGGTTTTGGGGGATTGGTTGGCGGTCGGGAAGACGGTTCATAAAGGTTTGCGTTCCTTTTGTGCTTATTTTGGGTTGTGGGATGGAGGGCTAATTGCGGGGGCACGACAGATACTTGGATTGGGATGGCGCTAGTGCTTGGGGGGATTGGGCTTTGTGTGCATAGTAAGCAGTGAAAGAAGAAGGAAGGGAGGAGGGAGGATTGCGAGGTATATGCCATGCCACGTTTCAAACGCTGAGTTGGGTTTTTGTAATAATTGTGGTATGATAAATAGAGTGGTATTCTTGATTGTGATGCACTGTATCATACAAGTACGATACCAAGACCCCCGACCCGTAAAAGCTCCGAAAAGCACTTACCGTATTGTACAAACCGCAACTGAGTCCCCCGAAACATGATAATAGCTAATCCTAACAACCAAAAGAGCTGTCCTCCACAAAGTTATGATATATCATAGTAGCACTACAGCTCTTAACCCCCTCCGCAGCCATCATTCATGCATCCAACCAACCCACTCCATATCAGGGCCACCCCATAGCCACCATAACCAGCCACTCTAACCAATCCAATGCTAGCCATTCCCACCACTCCACAATGGATTCCCACCCATCCATAAACACCCTATCACTTCTTTACTCTTCCCCAATTCCCAGTTTCACAAAAACGTTCGTGATACCGCCCAGTGGAAGACCAGCTTTCTGTTCAAATTCTCTAGCCATGGTGTACACGACCCTGTGGATTACCTCTTCCATCGCCCGTACTGTAGGAGCTGATTGGGACCGCTGGCGGGGGTCTCGAGGTGGTAGTGGGGCTGTCTGATCGATCCAGCGATTGTGTGGAGAAACATAGGAGGGTGGTGGATGAGTAGAACTTTCTCCGTGCATCATTTGTCGGTTAATGTCGAGCTGAGGGGAAGGTCCAATGCTTATTATGGGACTGCTAAAGGACAGAGCGAAGGTTGGGGTAACCACGAATCTCTCCGCCTCCTGATTAGGCCCACGGGTACCCGGGGTCGTGAAGAGTCTAGTGGCGGCGTTCCAATAATCCGGATCACTTCGATCCCTTATGATGCACCCAACACGGACGGTAAAACTATTCTGCTGCCATTGAGGAGGTGGATTAGTGGTTATAGGAGCTCCGTGCACCTGCCCGCGGCCGGCACGATTAGTACGATTAGTACCGCCTGCCTGGCTGTCGTTCCTGCTTGATATTAACATCCCCCCCTCCTGACCCCGTTGTTCCCGACCCCCTTCCTCTTCTGGCTCCTCTGGCTCATTTGGCTCGTTCTTCACCTTGACGATTTCCTCCTCCATCTTAACAGGTTCTCCGCCCCCCAAATCATTCGGGGGGGCGCTGCTAATATTCTGCCGTCTGGAATTCATCCACCGCATGACCTCCCCCGCAGGGCGGAGTGAGAGAAGCCTCCACACCTCTCTTGCTTGGTTTTCGGTTGCCAGTCGGCTATTGAGTGCCCGTAGATTCTCTGAATTCAAGTACCACCCGTTACGTCCTAGAGCTTGGGAGGGGACAGATGGCGGAGGCAGTGGCTGAAATTTGGTAATCGTCTCCATATCCTATTGGGGTTAGATTTTTCCTCTTTCTCTTTTTCTGGGATAGAAAACAGTCAGGAGGAGAGGAGGCTAACATTCAGAAATGAGAAGAGATCTCTACTCCAGTGTGCAGCCCCGGGGTGATACAAGGCCAGAGTCTGAGATTTGTGCTATTTTCCCAGAGTCTGCTTGAGGGTGCGGATGAGGCAGCGTATGCGGGGGTGGTGGTGTTTGTGGCTTCGTAGTGTCTGCGTATTTGACTCGGGGGCCCGTGGGTCGGGTGAGGATGGTGGTAGGTGGTTGGTAGTGACTCCTCGCCAGTGTGGTTTTAATAACACACGACAGCCACGTATGCCACTAGGGGCCTTAAACCCCCCTCGGAGTAGGTAAAGGCGGCCCTTTATTTGTAAAAACAGTAAAAACAAAAGGTCATGAACTCGAAACTACATGTCAGATGCGCAATCATCCCCCCATCATTGTGCTTATCCAAAATCCTTCAAGGAAATCACCGCATGTCTAATCATGAAATGTCACTCGCGAAAACAAAAACTACCAAGCAACTGCCCGGGTTTCCCTCAGAATGTGAGGCGGTGGTCCCTCAGATCTGCTATGGTTATGTTGTGAACTGAGGTCAATAGGGGGCAAAGGTATAGGCAAAAGTGGCTCGCTTGTCTGACTTTCCAGATGGAATAAACAGGCCCATCAATGATACAAACCCTTCTAGATGTCAGAGTGCGACGCCCGAAGAATCCCATCAACCCGGATGACAATATCCAACAGGCTGCGCATTCAGGCCTCCCCACTGCTAATCCTTGCCTAGATCCATGATAGGAATAATCTACAGAGAATCCGTGAGCACGACCCTTCTCAATAGGGTACCAGTTTATTCGCAAATGTTTTTCTTCTTCTCCTCGGTGGATCACTTCTTCCATCGGACCCACCGACGTTCCCTTTTTCCGCAACGGCCAAGTGATGCATCACGGATCACAACACCACCACCCATCCCCACTAACGTACTGGATGGAACCGGGAGGGAAAGTAGATCAGACGCAGAAGTGAATCGGTTTGTACGATCGTGCAAATCCTCACTACGGCAAGTTCGACAAGATAAATCCTCCGAATGCAAGCTCAAAAACGGGCAAATCTAGGATGGTGTGCTACCAGAGATACTAATATCTCCTGCCCCATCTGAATCCCATCTCCTCAAGTGTTGTTGTTCCGTTATATTGAGATTTCTATATTATTTCTTATTTTTTTGGTTACGTTTTGGCTGATCCACCTCCCGGCCCAATACATTAACGGAAGTCACTGGCTTGGTTTATATCTATCTATCTACTGTGAGACTCAGATGTCCTCTTTTTTCGACCCATATCGGAACAGGCGCGGCGGGAAATATCGTACAGTACAGTACAATGCGATGCTAACACAGCTACTGCAGCCGTGACCAATTACAAGTCCCGGAACATCACCCTTACTTCCGCCTCCGCATCTGCATCTCCTCAGAGTGCGAACCAATTTGCTAACGCACTTTACTTTACTTTACTTTACCCTCCTTAACACCAGTCCCCCGCTCGAACACCTGTATTATATATAAAACACCGCACATCATAGGCTTCCGACGGGGGAAGAAAAAAAAACATGGACCTACCTATCATACCTACTACCTACACACCCACCCACCTACCCACCTGCGCCGTGCGCCGCCGTCGTCCTAATCCAACCACTAAGATGGCCTTACCTTGCACAAGGAATCTACCAAGCACGATTCCCAATGCAGCAAGATGTCCATATTACCGTGCTCTAGGTGTATATTAGATAGATACAAGCAAACTTTGTGCAGTACAGTGCTGTACTGTACCTTAACTCACCCACCCACCCATCCAGCACATCGTAACTTACAGTACCCCACCTCCCACCTCCATCACGCACACACGCACATGTGAAGAATCAGCCTTAAGAGGAAGAGGCATAACACCCCTCCATTGATAAAATAATGTCCCCAGCATTCCCCATTCACACAAGTCGAATACCGTACTCGAGTACTAATATCAGAGTGTATTATTTAAATAGCGTCCAGAAGTGCATTTTCACCTCACCTCACCTCACGTCAGGAAGGCAGCCCTCTTTCTTCCTCTTCTTCTTCAGCAGCGTGTTGCTCTGGCCTTTTATGCGCAGCATTATAGGTTTGAATTTCGATCTAGGCTAGGGCACGACTAACCATAAAGACATATAAATATCATAGAAAGTTGGGAAAAGTCGGATTGGTCGCTGCTAACATCGAGATGGGGGGGGGGGGGGGGGTTTTTCGTTTTGTTTTTTCGTTTTTTGTGTTTATTTTATTTTTTATGGTGATGCCCACACGGCCCGGCCGCCCCGCCCCCCCCGTAATTCCTTTTCTTTTTTCGTTTATTCTGTTTAGTTGATTTGAGATGGAGCTGCCCACTCTAACCATGGAAATCAGGAATTTCGGGAGGGGTTTGGGTTTTTCTTTTTTCTTTCTTCTTCTTCTGCTTTTTCTTTTTCTGCCTCGGTGGTGGTGGTGGTGGTAAGGTAAGGCGAGGCATAGAATATGTAAACGTTTGATTGTCATTTTGATAATGGGTGTTTTCGAGCCAGCTGGAGGAGGAGGAGGGGGGGGGGGGGGGGTGGAATACGGTGCCGTATCCGTTAGAGTACGTACGTGGTCTATAGTCTGGTATAATAAGGTCATCAAACGTACTCGTAAGCTCGAACAGACAAACAAGCACCGGCACTACCGGTGCAGTCTTTGTAGTATCATATTCCCCCCTTGACAGCACTTGTTTAACCTGGGCAAATACCACACTGTACCGTATGGGTAATAGTTGCAAAAAAGCTTGACCCTCGTAGAAAGGAGAGAAAAGGAAAAGTTGAAACCCCCTTCATTCCCCCGACAGAAGCATTCTCCATCCGCAGCGTGCCGCCAAACCGGCCACCGGGACGACAAGTCCATAAATTCCAATGGAAACCGCCGGGTAGTAAATCCGACCCGCCGGAGGGGTGGGGTGGGGCGGGGGTGGTGGGGGGGTTGTGGCATAAGAACCTCAATTCCCCCGCTAACGCTACGGGTATGTTTGAGCGCCGTTTTATACGGACAAGTCAAACCCGACCCCCCCTCCCTTCCTGCCTACCTATTGTGCCACACAATATGGGGAATGATGACGGGGCCAAGTTAGTAATTCCCGTCCAGCGCAGCAGCATAAGTTAATACATCCCCGTACCGGCATCAAAAGTGAGAGAGATTCCGTCCGGCCATAGTTATGGCGGCAGTGGCATACCGTAACATGCAACTTATCTCATCCAGGCACGAGATTTTTGGTACCGGCAGTGCGGGAGTATGGGCGAATAGGATGGGATGTACTGTATAGTACTAGTAATCTATGGTAGCGTTACGCTGCTGCTGCTGCTGCTGCTGCTGGTAGTATAGGTGGGTAGGTTATCGTACGCAATCAGTTGATAGATTAATTTGGTTTGATGTGCGAATTGGAAGTTGTCTTTTGCTTAGCCGGAGGTGGGATGTGGAGTGAGGGTATACCGGTATACGAGTAGTGGATTGAGAAGCGGGGGGGGGGATGGGTGGTTTTGATATTTGGGTTTGGTGCTGGGTGGGGGTGTGGTGGTATAATTTTTTTTTCCCTTCCTTCCTTCCCTCCTTCCTTCCTCCTTGGTAGCTTACAGTGCTGTGTTGAAGGAGCTTGGATTCGTGCTATTCGAGCACCGTATATATTATACCCAGGCAGGCAGGCATTGGAGGTATCATATCGTAGGTAGGAAAGAAACCTACCAAGACCAAACCCCTCCCCTCCTCCCCTCAACGTACTGTACCAATACCAGCCTACAATATTCCCACCGAGCGAGTGACAGCCGGAGCATTATTTATTTATTTATTTACCTATGATATGATACCTTTACTGTAGAACCCCATTGCCATAGAAACCCCTCCCTTCCCTGTCGGTCCATGATATCCACCGGTAACTTGCGGTATTGTACCACGCTAAACGGATCCGTGAACGAAGTGGATGAATCAACCACCCAACCAACCAATGCACCCCTTGGCAAGCTCCCGCTTCGGCACTCGACAAACCGAAATGGATGCAAAGAACAACTCATCGCTTCCCACCAACCCCCCCTCCTCTCTCTCCTCCCCCATTGAATCCAAAGGTCTACGAGTATGATGATACCTTTTTATTTTTACCCTTTTGTTTGCTTTTTTTCTCTTCCTTTTTTTTCTCTTCTGCTTTCCGGAAGGGTAGGGTTGAAATCTTTTGTATTATTATTATTTCAAATTTAATGGAAATTCGTTATTGGTGTTTTGGGGGCTGGAGCCGGGGGAGATGTGAATGAGGGAGTTTCTTGCCCATGGCCTCAGGGTGATAGATTATACTTTGTACTGGTACCTGGAGGACCGCGAGCACGTTCGTTCCTTGTACCGTAGCAGACCGTGCCGGTAGTTGATGAGGAGCATGATATCAGAAACTTCCCTCTACACGGGTATCATTGTTTCGGGGGTGAATTAAAACATCTACGATGGGGGGGGAAAAAAAAAGTAAAAAAAAGTAAAAAAAAGGGAAAAGGGAAAAGAAAAGAAAAGAAAAAGTGTGGCTGGTGTACTTTCACAGGGTTGGGAAATGGGGCAAAAATGGGTTGTTCTGGATCTGTCTTGGAGCACACAGCCCAATGTCGAATGGAAATTTGTGGGAGGCGGGGTTGTTGGAGGGGGGAGGCTGTTTTTCCTTCTTCTTCTTCTATCATACGGGCTGCGGGTATTACAAGTACTCGTACAATGACAAGTGCGACAACAGCTCTAAAAAGTGAACGCGTCCTGAAGCGGAGAGGTTACTTTTACCGCAAAAAGTTTCTCTCTCTCAGCCGTACTCAAGTACGGTACTCTAGCGGGCCAATAGACTGAACACACCCGAACCGGGCAAAGGTCAGGAAGAAAAGTACCGTGAGCCCGCTCGTAATCCAGATCATCCATCCATCCATCATACACTAGCTGAGCCAATTAAGCGAACAGGCAAAGAGGGAGAGAAAAGGGACCTTCTCTTGCTTACCACAAACTGTCCACCTTCGCCACCCTATTAACTTTATAGAGCATTTTGTTTACACACTCCCTTCCCCTTGCAACCCCTCCCAATTGTCCTCATCCATTGAAGAAGAAAAAGTGCGTGAGAAAGTGTGAAGTTATACTCTTTCTCTTGCCTACCGTTGGTCGAACGCTTTTTTGTGTTTTTCTTTTTTCTCTCTCTTTCTTTCCTTTTCTTGTGTGTGAATCTTTCTACCCTTGGTGCTTCACTTGCCTGCTTCAACTGCTTGTGCGGTGCGGCGGTCGGTTTCCTTTTCAGCCAGACAGACCAAGACCGGCTTAACCAGTAAAAGCCAATATACAAGTACTGCTCTGCCTGATTACCGCATACCCATAAATCCTTTTTGCATCAATCTTTTTTTTTTTTTCCCTCGAGGTTTTTTGCTTTCCCTAGTCTTTCAATTCGGAGGTTATCGCTTTTCTTTTTCTTTTCCATTTTCATTTCTTCCTTCCATCCTGATGGCATCGTAACTCAATTACCGCGTCGGTCATAGAAAGCAGCAGCCGGTAGGGAAACCAGGAGCTTTAGGGGGGGGGAAGAAAAAAACGCGAGGAGGTACCGTACTCGTACCGCAACAGTCCTTGCACCGTAGCAGCAGCAAGCAGGAAGCGGAGGCATAAGCACAAGCAGGAGGGAGCAGCAAGCAGAGGCACAACCACCACCACTGCCAGCAGCAGCAGCAGCAGCAGCAGCAGCAGCGACACACAGACCGATATCCCGATCAGTGAGAAAGGTGAAAGGGAGAAGGGAAAGCGAAGGGGAAGTCATCATCAATAACGGGCATCATCATCCATCATCATCCATCATCATCATCACCATCCATCATCATCACTATCGACATCTCCACCATCGTCGTCCTCTTGTATTCGCAGCCTGGAAAATTGAACACACCGCAGACGTGGGTGGAGTGAGTCTCTTTCTATTTTTCCCAATTATCTATTATCCATTATTATCCAGTATTATTATTATTATTATTATTATTATTATTCTATTCTTTTGGTTCGTTCGTTCCTTCTTTCGTTCACTCCATCCCACCACCCACCTTCTTCCTCACTCTTGCTCTGCTCCTCCTCCCATTCGGCCGCCCGCTCCAACCAACCAACGAACCGTCACCTGGACCTTCCGTCGCTCGTTACCAGCGTCCCGTCCCTCTCTACTCCTCCCACACCCACACCCACACACTCTACCTACATTCATTCATTCTCTTCCCCCGTTCCATTCCCTCAAATTATTCCACACTCGTTGTCGCTCTAACCCTCTATCCTACCCGTACTTACCCAACACTTTCTTTCCTTCTCCTTTCAAGCACCCCTCTTTGGTTCGCATTCACTAAACCTTTTGCTCAGATAGATCGCCCCTTGCCCGTCGCCCGGCTTGGTTGAGCTGATCGCCAAAACCGGCGCCGAATAACGTGGGAGTCGACCCAAGTGGAAAGGTACCAACTCAATTCGCGTGGTTCAATTATATTTTTTTATTTATCGTGGCAACCGTTCCAGCGTTGCTTCTCTGACTCGCGTCCAGGCCGTATCGTACCCGTCGGTTGATCTGGATACACCCAACAAAAAATGGGTCATACCGCTGAGCCTTCGATGGTGAGCTCTCAGGGGAGCTACACAGCAACCGATCTCTCCCGAAGGACGGAGAATACAAGCTACTCTATCCCGGAAGACGGAAACCCTGTCACGATACAAACCTCCCGGAAGAAGAAGAAGGACCATGAGGTGACTAGTACTGTTAGTACTGTTGGGCATGGGACAAACGCTTCTCTCCTCATAGAATACTTTGAGAGTGGCAAAGCCAGTACTTCTGGTCGTCGCCCCAGTGTCCGTGTCAAACTTACTCCGGCTGCAAAGAAGCGCCATAACTTTAAGGCGTCACCGGATGGTCAAGGGCTACAAATTTCCGACGTTTCATCAAGGCCTGGAAGTAGACAGGATCGCCGGCCATCGCACACTCAACGGGTGTCACTATCCCCGCACGTTGGGGAGGATAGGATGATTATGGGCGAGCCCAATCACAACCGATCTCTTTCCGGTGACCAGACATCAATCGTCTCCTCACAAACCTCCAATGCAGACGATTCTAATTTGAGTCACTACCCGCTCAACGTCACCGTCATACGAGAGGCGGGCAGTCCCCGGTCCACCTACAGCTCACCTCGCGAGATGGAGGAAACCGAAATTGCCTTCCGTACCCGCCGACGACCAAATAGACCTGGTGCACGGAGCCATATCGAGGGGTATCAGAAGGATGTGTTGAAATCTGCGCAAAAAGGAAGGAGCAGAAGTGTTAGCAGGGAAATTGATGTGGCTGGAGAAGCGGGGCTGAAGACTGCCAAATTGGGCCGGAGAAGAAGTCGAAGCTTGAGCAAGGAAAGATTGTCCATGTCTAAGGAGGAGAAGCAAATGATTGAGCAGGGTGTGATGGAGGGCCTCGAGAAATTGCGTCTGCCCAAACAAGGCAAACAGCGCAGCCGCAGTGGAAGCAAGGCAGACGCAGATCTATTGAAGGCGCCCCGCATGCGAAGCCGTAGCAGGAGTCGGGATCGCGAGATTGATGAGATTACTGCCGAGAAGCTTCGTCAGAAACGGAAGGCATCTATTGATGCAGAGAGACAGAGGTCCGCTTCGAATGTCACCAATCCAGCACTCCTTGAACTTGTCGAAGATGCCATCAAACGCATGATCCTGCCGCAACTTAATGAACTAAAAAGTGCCCAGAACCAAGCGAAATTTGAACAATCTCTCTCACCAACATCAACGCTCGATCGACAGGGAAGTACGAAACGACCCGATAAGACTCGTAGCATGCCAGATGTGAAACCTATGGTTGTCCTATCCCCCGACATCGACCAAGGGAATGGACAAGGTGTGGTCATTTCTGGCGGCAGCAGGGAGGGCGATAATCAAGAGGTAATCGATCAATTTATTGACAAAATCCTTGTTATTGCGGGTGGAAGCGCTGATTTGCCATCACAAAAGTCCGAGACGTCGTACTCGAGGGCGCCCGGGTTTGGTGTGAGCCCATCAGTTCATTCGGTTGACGATGGGGAGGGCGTATCTCTCGTTGGAGCTGTGCCTACTCATGGTAATCGCGGGAGATTGGAGATGCCGGATCATCCGGACCGGCTGGACACCCCGGGGACGTATGCGGAGACTAGGGCATCCATTCTCTCAGCAAATTCTGGGCTTCCCTATCCGAGCCAGAATGGAATGCCAGCCTCTGGCAACACTCCTCCACCGGTTCCGAAATCAGAGTTCCCAGTGTTCAGTGAGTTGAATCTTCACTCAAGGGCATCGAGCATTGTTTCCGAGCGTACTGGCCTTGATGACCATCGGTCGGATATGAGCAAGCGGTCCCTGGCCAGCAAGGGGGACGTAGATGGGCCAAGCATCGTTAGCTTTGCACCGGTCGGAGATGAGGGGGATGATGGGGATGACATTAGCTCAGTATCGTCTGGTTCGAGACGGAGCATTGGTTCGCCAACAACCCTGGCGCCTGGAGATGCGGCTGTTTCGATCTTATCCATGAGTTCAACACAGAGCACTAAGCTGGCTAAACAGAGGAGAAAAGGAAAAGGAAAGGGTGGCGAAATGTCGGAAATTAACGAGACTGATTACCATGAAACTTCTGCAAAGAACCAAGCAGTTGATGATTATTTTGCCCAAGTGCGGGAGATGGCTCAGTCCAAGGCGCTGCAGGAGCCGGGGATGCACGACACTTCTATTGAGGCTCGGCATGTCTCGACTTTTACTGGGAACGATTTCGATGAAATCCACATGGAGAAGTTTGATGGCCAACAAGTATTTTCTCTTGGCGCCAATCCATCCATGAGATCGACCCCCGTAGTCGCTAATTCCGTTCAACCATCTGTCCTTGACGCTCCTTCCAACGTTGGCTCCAACCTTTCCCACCGCCAAAGTCCTCTTCCTCAGCTAGCAGCGAGTGCGTTACCAAGGCTAGACGATCCGATGCCCGAGTATGCGCATATGGCCGAAGATGACGAAGAGATTAACACCAACCCCTCAATCATACAAGGCCCCGGGCGCGAGCCGGAGGACTGGCAGTTCAACCAACCAGCTCAGTCGGCCAATGAGCTTCATCTTGGCGGCGACCGTGGAATGGGTGTTGATGACAACTTACCCCCATCACACCGTGTAGGTCAAGTCATGTCACCAACTTCACCAGCACTCAAAGACGAGGGCTACATCTCTGCGGCAAACCCGGGAATGGCTTCGCCTAGTCCTATGACGCCTGCTCAAAATGATCCGTCTATGGGGATGGCAGCGATACGTGGCGTCGGTTCTGAGGACGACAACTATTCATATCACGGCCACGCAAGGATGGCAAGCGGGAATTCTCACGGAATGCCTTCGCCACTATATGACAGTTCGACGGGCAGAGGTATCGACAGAATTCAGTCGAGGGACATCGTCGCTCTGATGGATCATGTAAGACCCTCATTCTTCGGGTAAATGCTTTTTTTCGCTGATGTCTTTTGCAGCTTACCGTTCGCGACGCGCAACGAAACGCTCGGGACACCGAGATTCTCGTCACTCTTGTCCGGAGCGCAGCCGAAATGAGGAACTCCTTTGAGGATATGAAAAAGACCCTTGAATCCCAACAACATGCGATCATAGATGGAGTTGACCAGAATACCGAGAGAAGTGTCCAGAAGATCCTGCAAGGGCCGCGACCGTTACCACCATCCGCCCCCAGAGCACCTCGATATGCCAAGAACGATGACGATGCCGAGGATGAGGGTCCAGCCAAGAGACGCAATGTTTTCCGCAGGGCACTCAAGGGGCTTAGCATGAGAAGCTCCAATGACTTACAAAGGATCGAGGGGATGTAAGTTTTCCTAGAATCTGCGGGGTTCATTAGTTTCCATGCTAACAAAGTCAACCAGGCTGCAGACTCTTTTGGGGGAAGTGGAGGGATTAAAGGGGGGCCAAGAATTTTATCAGCAAAGTTTGCTACAAAGTCAGAGTAGGGGAACCTTCGACGCCATGAAAAGTATAACTGAGGGCCAAGATACCAACCCAAATTCTTCAGGTGGGAACTCGGGATACTATAGTGGTGCTCCTTCCAAGCAGCCCAGTAGCTCCAGATTCCAAGACGAGCGACCGCACCAATCTACTCGCATTTCCCCGATAGAGGAAGATACCGCTCTTCGAACTCCGCCACGCTCGAGAGGAGGCTCCGTTCCTCTGGAGACACCTCCCGATTCCAGGGTCCCGCCGACGGCTTTCAGCAATGAGAACACTCCGACCAAGTCCGAGAAGCACCAAAAGCGCGAATCTAATTCTTCCTCGCTAAACCCTAAGAATAAATCCAGGTGGTCAGAGACTACCGCGTCTTCGGGATTTAGAGCAAAGTTTTGGCCCGGTAATCGTGGTGAATCCAGGTCTGATGTTGATCTTTATGACCCTTCTATTCCCAAAGACATGCAGCAGGGATCGGCGTACTCGGAGGAGCCAGCAGAGAGAGCACACTCCCCTCATCCTCCACCCTCATCTAGAGATACTGATGCCCCGATAAATCACTCTAACCGCAGGTCCCTTGAAGTGCACCATCCTCAACCTCGTATCCCGTACAACCACCAATTAGAAGCGCAGGCGCAGCAGCTCTTGGCCAATGGAGTCATCCCTAATTCGCCCGGCATGAATGGGTCTACCTCGAGTCTTGGGACCTTGCCACCTCTGGGCCCTGGTGGATTTTCAAATGGAAAGTTGATGTCCCATCTAGCTCAGGATGCCTATGACCAGCACCGCCAGCAGCTCCAACAGCAGCAGCAGCAGCATTCTCCTAAGGGACCAGCCATTCCAGCCAAGGTTGAGGACCCTATTACACCTGCTCCCACGGGCGATGCTCCTTCCATTACTTCTCGATCTGATAGAAAGAAGAAGCACCGGGAGAGAGATGAGAATGGCAAGAAACCCAAGAGGACTGAGGAGGAGAAGGCGGCGCGCCGGGAGAGGAAGGATAGGAAGGCGCGTGAGAGAGAAGCAGCAGGACTTGATGCTGTTTCATCCGCCTCTAGGAAGAAGTCAAGGGATCAGCTATCTTCTGATGGTACTGCTGGGCGCCACGGAGTAAGTTCCCCCCAGGGATTCATATTCTCATAGCGTTAATGCCTATTTGCTTCTGTAGGATACCGTTGCCCCCCTTTCTGCCAGATCGCCTTCCATTCAGTCCAGGCTGAATGGGCCTCGTCCACTGTCGAGCAATAGCAATAAGGAGAATACCCGAAGACATAGACACCAAGGTTCACAGGGCACTGTTGGTAAGCTTCCGCTTCGATCCAATTCCCCCGTCAAACAATCAAAAGGCTAACTACTATACGCGGTAGATACCTTCGGCAACCCAGACTATGACTACGGTCCCTACCGGTGATCTTGACACATAACCTCCTTGAGCGGTTGCCATTGTAGCTTTTCCTTTTTCTTCCCCTGATCTCTTTGTTTAGCTTGTTTATCTTATGCGGACAAATGCTCAATCTTCCCTTAACGATGTCTTTTCCCTCATTCTTTTTCTTGTTTACGGGGTACAAGCTTTCTTTTCTATCACGCAAAGTTTCATGATCTTTACAAAGCGAGAGCGAAGTTTACACCACTAGTCGTAGTTAACCTGATATTACCATTTATACCACTGCTTTTTTTTCTTTTTCTTTTTCTCTTTGCTTTTCTTTCCGCTTTCCATGTTCTTCATCGCGAAAACTAGCGAGGCATGTCTTGTTTTGTTCATTTGCCTGTTCGAATTTGAAGTGACTGGCTGAGCGAAAAACAAAAATGGAAAAAAAGTCGTCAATTAGTAATCACGCGCCTTTCTCTTCTTCCTCTCTTACTCTCCCTCACTCTTTTTCTCACAAAAAAGAAAATCGCAAAAAAGTCAAAATTGGAGTTTGGGTCTTTTTCCTTCTTTTTTTTTTCTCCCTCTTTTTTTTCCTCTCTCGTTTCATAATGTTACTGCCATACTTCCTTATGGGTTTGAAAAGAAGAAAGGAAAACAATTGAGAACGAGATCTATTCGGAGTGAGAGAAATAGTCCGTAGTTGGATGGATGTATTCTTTTCCCTCCCCATCCTTTCCCTCCCTCCCTCCTCCCCCTGGTTCGTGAGGGTTGGGTGGATGGGTAGTTTGCGGGGTGGAGGTTGTTAGAGAGATGGCCGTGTGGATGGATATGTGTATGTATGTATGTAATGTCATTGGGGATGATTGAACGGTACGATTTGGTACGTTTGCTTTCACGAACCTTATGTGGTATCTCACTAGTACTCTACTTGCGCTCGAATTAATTTATGCGCCATCGACACACCAGAAACTGGGGATTGCAGAAGCTATTTAAGGGGAAAAAAAATCTGAATATGCTCTATGGAATGGAATCTGCTATTACCCGGTTTTTCGCCAAGACCGGGCGTTACTTTGTGTGGGCGGTGCCTGGAGTCTGAAATAGGTCCCCTAAATGCTCCCATTCCCATAGTAACTAAGGGTGGGTTTTAGGTGTCCTGTACTTCACTCCTTAGTGCGTGGCGCCTGTTTGATCACCA
>Ga0307513_10001588_pt1 | contig 32620 bp, 33 predicted proteins | sample 15_EM_MG_FD_202174 | JGI IMG/M metagenome (GOLD analysis project Ga0307513, IMG submission 202174) | Populus trichocarpa ectomycorrhiza microbial communities from riparian zone in the Pacific Northwest, United States - 15_EM | ecosystem: Host-associated > Plants > Roots > Unclassified | place... | reverse complement strand
CTCGATCCGTATACAAAGGAGAACTACGCCATCCCTTCATCGCGATGCACGCGCTTAGTGGCGGTGGACTATGCCGGCTCGATACCTGCTGCATTCAACTCGATGATTAATGCGACGATGGCGAGGGCGGTGTTGGGTGTGGAGACGTATATAAAGGAGCAGGTTAAAGTGGCGTCGTTGCCTTTTACGCGGTTGCCTGCGCCTGGGTTGATTCTGCGTAATACTGAACGCCATTCCGACGCGGGGGTGGTGGGGGTGGGAAACGCTACTGCTACGTCTTCGGGGAGTGTGCCGGCGATGTCGGATGGTTCGTCGTCGTCGTCGTCGTCGATGAATGCGGGTGTGTCGGGTGCGGCGTCGGCTGTTACGGTTCTGCCTGTGCCTGAGATGGGGTGGAAGCTTAGGAGGAGAGATGAGAGGAGGGTGTTGTTGGAGACGAAGTTTGATGTGGAGAGGAAGGTGTATAGGTGTAGTGTGTTGCTGGGTGTGCTTTCTTCCAGTTCAGGATCGCATTCGAGGAGGGATGCGACAATCACCGGTCTTCCATCTACTGCTACGAACACGACAAATTCTACGATGACAACGACGACGGGATCGGTAAACGATAATGGTACTCCTCGACCTAGTAGGCTCATGCTCAGCAGAAGCCCGAACACTTCTCGACGGACGCGAGAACCATCTGAACAATCGATACCAGATACTATCTATTCCGCGAGCAGCGATTCGATGCTCGTACCCTCCACCAATCCATCAGTGCCCACACCCGAACCTACCCCTCTTCTCTCTATGCCGGGTGGTATGAGTATGCCCACCTCCGTCGGCGCGATGTCGTTCCCATCCGGAGCCAGTTCTATTTCCACAGGGGGATCAGGGTCGTCGTCGCTTGCGTCTGCATCCGCGTCGACCTCGACCCGGCCCGGCGACGTCAGTGGCGCGATGATGCCGGCATCGGTGGTTACCCCGCCGTCGCACGGACGGACGTTGTCGTCGATGTCAGTGTCCCCGCCGCCGAGGATGCGACAGCGTGCGGCGTCGTCGGGTGGGAATGGTGTTGTGTCGTCGTCGTCGACTTCGGGGTATTTTTATGGGACGACGATGACGACGGCGGCGGAGGCTCAACAACCGCATGTGAGAGGGCGGACGGCGAGTTCGGCGTTTACGGTGAAGGGGGAGGTGAAGTTGAGTACGGATTTGGTGGTTGTGGAGGTTGTGGTTGATGCGAGGATGTTTGGGGATGTGGGTGCGGGTGGGTATGCGGTGGATGTGAAGGCGAGGAAGAGGGCTGGGTTGGTTGTTACTGGTGGTGGCGGTGGGGATGAGGAGAGGGCGTTGAGAGATGCGGTGCGGTTGTCTGCGCTTAAGGAGGGTGGTGATGCGAGTTTGACGCCGACGACGACAACGACGCCTTTGGCTTCGACATCGAGTTTGGTGTTGTCGTCGTCGCAGCAGGAAGAGCTTGATCTTCCGTTTATCTGTACGGTGCACACGATGCCGTCGTCGCCCCTTCATTCTTCTGGCCTGAGCGCGGAGGCACCGTCACGAAACCTCCTCCGGCTTTCTTTGCCGACGGCGCAATACCGCGTCTCGAGTGTGCGGGATCCATTGACGGGGGAGATGAGGGGTGCGAAGCCCAAGCCGGAGTGGTTGGAGGAGATGGAGCGGGAGGGTGGTGGGTTGGTAGTGGAGGTGGGTGTTAGGGCGCTTGGGGTGGGCGAGAAGGGTTCGAGTGTGAAGGGTAAAGGCGGTAGAGTGTGGGTGAATGTTGCTGGGAAGGGTAAGGAGGTGGGGGTTGTGGGTGAAAAGGAGAGTTTGACGAATCTAGGAAGGGAGGAGTTGTTGGATGATCGGGTGGCGAGGATGGGTATACTCTCGAGGTGCGTTGCGTTTTTTTTTTACGTCCCACTTTTTTTTTTTTTCTTTGCTTTTTCCTTTCTTCGAACGACCACTCCTCATCGGCGTGTTTTTATTTTTACGTCTACCATTCGTGTGGTCATTTACACTTGGAACGCGAGGACGCTAATCTACTTTTGGAAATAGAATGCCGAACGAAGCGGAGGCAATACCGGACGAACTGAAAGCGCCCATTGGGGTAGCGGATGATTTACTGCTTCCGCCGACGACGCCAGTTGAGAATGACAGAGTTGGTGGAGGTGTCTTGGGCAAAGGTGATAACGGAGAAGAAGTGAATGGGACAGAGGCTTCGAAGAAGGAGGAGTCAGGGGGGGAAAAGAATGGAGTGGAGAGCCAAGGGAATGGCGAGGATTCGCCGGGGACGGTACGGTTTTTCCGTTGTTTTCTGTTATTGTTTCGATTTCTTATCTCTCTATTTTCTATGGAACCAGCCGAAGACGGAAGTGGCGGCTGGAGGTGGGCCTCATGGTGGCCTTGTGGGTTCTAGTGGCCCTGGAGGGCTTCTTGGGTTTTTCCAAAAGTACCACAATCCTCTGACACGGTTCACTGGAGGGGGTGGTGCTATTACAGGGAGTAGTGGGACGGTGGACGTTTCAGTGCCAGGTGCACTGCCTGATGGGGATAGCAACAGCGCACCCAGCGACGCTATTTCTGGCAGAGCATCAGGGACGGAGGCGTCGAGCATGACGATAGGCATCCATCGGCGAGACTATCCGCTGTCGACGGTGATACTGGTTGGACTTATCGCGTTTTTGATTGGGTCGTTGCTGCGGTCGCTGCTGTCGCCTGCTGATTTCATCTATGTGGTGACGGATGTTGGGGAGGCGGAGACGGCGAACAGCGTGGGTGGATGGCGAGAGATCCGACGGCTGCTTGAGCTCAAGTATTTTGTGGGCGGATGGGATTTCCAGGTGGCTGTTGTACGCCGACATTTAGGATAAATAATATAATAATAATCGGGGAATGAAAGTGGTGGTTGTAGTGGTTTATTTGGTTTCCAAGTTGTTTCCCCCTCGACCATCCAGCTCACTGTTGGCCCCGCTGCTGGCGTAGATTCCCGTTATATCCCAGAACGCGGTCGGCAGCACCGATCCACGCACCCAGGTGTCGGACCCTTTCTGCCCGATCCCACGCTTGGCTGCTTTAACCCATCCCCTCCTTCCCCCCCTCCACCGACTCTCACCATTATCCCCGTCCTTACCACCGCACTCCCCATGGCTGCTGTCGCCCCCCCGGGCCCATCAAATCCCAGTCCCATGCAGACCGACCCTCAGGACATTCCACAGCTATCATGGGAAGGTGACAAGATGTCCGTATCTGCTGTCCCTGCCCTCCTTTTTTTCGCTCACATTTCCCCTCTTCCCTAGGTTCAACATCTACATCCACGATTATTGCACCAAACGCGGCTTTACGAGCACTGCGAGGGAACTCATGCACGAAGCAGACATTTCCTCCGACGCCACACCCCCGATCAATGCCAGACAAGGATTACTCTTCGAGTCCGTCCATCTCACCAATCTCCGCCCTTTTTTTTTGTTGATCGAAACTTTGTCTTTTATAGATGGTGGAGTGTATTTTGGGTTTTATTCCAAGCCAAATCAAACGGTGGTGGCTCAGAGGATGGACTGGTATACACACATGTCCGTCGTATCCCTATTACAATTCCGCACTCGATGACTCACGCTAATATCCTACTATCACAGCATCAAGCAGCCCAACGGGCAGCAAACCAGCGCTTGCAAGCACAAAACAATGGAAACCACCCGTTGCTACCAGGGGCGCAGCAGCCGCTACCACCCCCGCCCCCACTTCAGCAGCAAGGACCACAGCCACAGGGACCACAGCAGCAGCAGCAACAGCAGCAGCAAAATATGGGTGGCGGCCGGCTGGCGAACGGTATGCCCCAGAGTATGCAGCACCGACCGCCCCCGAACGCGTACATGGTCAATGGCCCGATGACGAATGGCGTTGGCGTCGGCATGAACCTGGGCATGGGTGGCCAACAACCTCCGCAGCAGCAGCTCCAACCAGGCATGCCTCCGACTCCGATGAACTTTGCGGGGATGGGTGTCCACCCCGGCGGCCCACCACTACCACCGCAGCCAAATGGGGTTCCTGGTCCTGGGGGTCCTCAGCAGCCACAGCCCGGTCAGCAAATGCAGTTTGCGATGATGTCGGGACAGCAGCGTCCCATGATGAACGGGATGCCTCCACAGCGAGGCGGACCCAACCCGAATGGTGGGCCCCCGTTCCAGAGCCCGACGATGGGGCATGCGCATTCGCCACAGCATAATCCGGGCATTGCTCCTCAGCAACCCGGACAGCAGCAGCAGCAGCCGGGTCAAGCACCCATGGCTCAGCTTGGAAATCCCGGACCATCGCCTCATCTTATGAATCGAGGGATGTTGCCACCTCCACCTCAGAATGGTGTCCCACCACCACAAACGCAGACGCCCGGGCAGCAGCAGGGGCAATTGCCCCAGGGACAGGGGCCTCCGACGCCAGGGTATCAACCTCAACAACAGCAACAGGGTGTCCGACCACCAAGTCGGACGACTACGCCGCTCCGGAGCGGGATCATGTCGCAGAGTCCTTCATTGGCTTCGAGGCAGCCGCCTCCGCCTGGGCAAGGACCACAGCAACAGGGCGGTGCTGGACCGATCCCCGGGGGTAGTCGGGAAGAAGCTGTGAATTCGGAGATCATGATCATCCCCCAGAATACGCTGAATGTGCTGCAAACGGAGCTGGGTCTTGGGGATAAGGAATTGTCGTCGCTGAGTATGAATGAAAAGGTGTGTATTTTGATTTTTTTTTTTTTTTTTTTGTGGTTCTGTTCGTCCATGTCCTTTTTTTGTCCCTCGGTTTTTGTAAACTTGACACACAACCTTGTCGTTTAACCTTTTTTTTTCCATCATGACATCGCTTTGATCCGGCGTTTTTTTTTGAGTTGACACTCGCCTGATGTTTTTCCTCGAACATCTTCGTATCGCCATTTGGCCTTGGCAAGAATGGACACTAACTTCTTTCTTCTAGAATCGGATAGTAACGAGCTGGAAACAACGGAACGGAGGTGGACAGCAATTGCAGCGGAAGGACGGTCCATCTGGGATGATGGGCCAACAACAACAGCAGCAGCAGTCGAGACCAGGGCAGCAGCAACCCCAGCAGCGGAATAAAAGGAACAGCACGTCGCCAGGCGAAGAGGTGAGCCTTTTTGGTTGTTGTGATTTCGTTTGGGACGGGAAACGAACCCAAAAAAAAAAACTTAGCACGATACGCTACCGCGGAATGAATCTTCGCCGCCTGAACGGAAACGTGTACGACGATCGCCGGCTGAGCCGCCTGCGATGGCACCTATTACGTACCCGCATCATCCACCACCACAGCATCAGCAGCCTCAACAACAACAGCAACAGGGGCATCCGGGTCAACAACAACAGCAGCAGCAAGGACAAGGGCAAGGCGGTCCGCCTGGTCAGCAGCCCAACGCGCAACATCTGGCACAGCAGCAGCAGCAGCATGCGATGATGATGATGGCGGGAAGGATGCCGATGAATGTGGTGAATGGGGTGCAGCAGATTCCGCCGGGTGGGGGTGGTCAGGGACCGCCTCATCAGCAGGGACATCCGGGTGGGGGTGGGGGTCCGCCGGGGCCTGGTCAGCAGCAGCAGCAGCAGGGGATTCCGCAGGGGTTGATGGGGGGGATGCATGGGAATATGACTTCGTCGCAGATTCAGGTATGTGTTGCTCTTGTTTGCTTGGTCATTTCTTTATTTTTGCTTTTATCGACTTTGATTTTACCCTCCTGTTCTCTTTACTGACGATCGAGTTTTTTTTTTTTTTTACCAACAGCAGCTATATCGATTAAACAAGGGGATAGGCCCCCAACCAGGCGGAGGAGGCCCGCCAGATCATCCATTTAACGGCCCACCACTCCCCAGCGGGCCGTCCCAATTTACATCTTCCCCTCTCAACCGGATAGGCCAAGCGAAACCGACGATGATGCCACCCCCTTCGCCCGCCATGAACGGCCCACCGAAGGATAGCAAGGACGGGATTTTGAATAAAGGTCCTGGTGGTGGTGGCGGCGCGGGGAATAACCAGCAGTCGAACGGGCAAGCTCCTGGGGGGCATAATCCGGATGGATCTCCGCGGAATGGGCCGCCGTTGCCTGGGGGTGCTGGCGGTGCGGGTGGTGGTGGGGGTGTTCCACCGCCGCCTCCGCCACAGGCGCCTGGTGGTGGGAATCAGCCGGGGGGTTCGCAACAACAACAGCAGCAGCAGCAGCAGGGGATGCCAGGTGGGATGATGGGGTCTGCGTCGTTGCTTGGGATGCCGCCGCCGTCCGGGATGGGAGGGCCGACGGACATGGGCATGTTTGATGGGGGGTTTATGAACCTTCCTGATACGTTGGATTTTGATCCGACGACGATGTTCAGGCCGGATGGGGGCGATCTTAATTTTGAGAGGGACTTTGGGCAGTGGTTTAACCCGGATGATGTTACTGCGGGATTGGATGGGATGAAATGACTGTTGGCGTAGCGAGGTGGAGGGGCTGGTTGTTCTGAGGTGGTGTTGGGAGGTTCTAAATTATTTCCTGCGTTGTGTTTTTCCTTATCTTTTCTTTTTTTCCCCCCCTTTTTTTCTTTTTCTTTTCTCTTTCCAGCCGCGAGCACCACACCTCTCCTGCCACACTATTTGTCAGTTTCTGCAGTGCTTATTTTTTTTCTTGTTTTATATTCCCTTTCGACCGATATCCCTCAACTATCATACCCCCCCCTCCCTATACGCATGCGGTTCTCTGGATCCATCTTTTTCTTATTCCCACCTAAAAGGCCACTTGATGTTGCTCCTCCGTTCTGTGTGCCCCCCCGCCGTTGGTAGTTCTACACTACGTCTTTTTTCATAGGGATATTATATCTTTCCTTTCGCTTGTTCTTGGATCCCCCCCCAACCCTACCCAGGTTTAGATTGCCTCTTGCTTCTTATTTTAATCCTTTTTTGCTTTTGATTTTATTGTCATTACCCCTTTATATTCTTCTATGCTGTTGTTTTAACTAGTCCTTTCTTTTCTTTCTATTTCCTTTTCTTTTTTTTCCTTTGCTCTGCTTTTGCTATCTTGGCTTTCTACGAATATCATTTTATTTTTTTTGTTTCCTGTGCCCCCTTTCACACTATTTAGCGCTTCCACCTCAACCCCCGATTTAATTCAAACACAGGATCTTGACTTCTACGTACCTACTCTTTTTTACTTATTCTGGGTGCTACCGTTTGGTCGCACTCTATCTTGTTTACTTCTTTCTCTGTTTTCTCTCTCCGTTTCTCTCTCTCTCTCTCTGAATCTTTTATTTTCCTGTCTAGTTATCTCATACTCTCCGTCGTAGTGTTCTGCTCACATGTAACAATCTTTCCTTCCCCCCCATCGAAATCTACATATTTATTCGCGCGTCTCAATACTTTTGCGTTCGTATCACCTGGCTTTACTTTGGCCCCGAAGCCAATTAGGCTTGTTCTCGTTTTCCTCTTTTCACGAAGCGGGTCATGAGAGCATTGATTGATATTGAACCGTGGTCTAGAACATCGTTCTTGAGTGGGAGATGCGGTTATAGTTACTTATCGATTATTCTCGTTCTGGACCTGCTCACTCACACGGACACGCGGCACTCGCGCGGCACCCCTCTGTCCCACTGTACGTCCACTGGGAACTAAATGGAGAATACGGCCACCTCGCAGTTGTGTCATGAAGAAGCCGTTAATCTTCCGAACAATGTCGAAAGCACGCTTGTGGAAAATAAGACAGCTGACAGGTTTCCGGTTGGGATTTAGTGCTACTTACACATCACATAATTGTTTCCGAGCTTCTTTTGAGAACATGCGTGAGACGCCGTGGCGGTTAATTGGGGGGGCAATGACATGAAAAAATACAAAAGAGCTGAGATATGAGCCCACTCTGTGTTTATTTGGGAGGGTCAGCTGTATTCTCGTCCGACCACTACCCTCACAGGTGACCACGTTTGTTCTTTTGTCAGATGATAGTATCTATTGGGATTCATTGAGATCTGTTCACTCACCTGTGTTTCTCAAAATTTATAACATGTCTTATGGAATTGTATGAATCCTGTGAAGCCCTCTAACTCGCGAGTCTCACTCCACTGGACTGCCTTGACCGAAGTTCCGTTGGCCATCGTTCACCATCTAGTAGATGAACACAAGTTGAACTGAACATAAGTTCGTCAATTCCTGATTAATTTGGACTCACCCCAAGCTCAAAAGCATCCTCTACTACTCCATCAACTTTATGTGAGTTTTTCAGCGAGATGGGTGAGCAGCGGTTTGACATGCCAACACAAAATTGGCTTGATCTGGCAGATGCACACAAAATTGAACATAGTGAATCCTCAAGAGATTTGAACACACCTGGGCTTAAAACCATCATCCACTACTTCACCAATACTCTTGGAGTCGCCAGCAAGACAAGCGAGCTGTGGTTTGACACGCCAACATGAAGTTGGCTTGATGGCAGATGAACACAAAACTGAACATAATAATTCTTAATTGATTCGGACTCACCTGGGCTTAAAAGCTACCTCGTCAATATTCTGTGAGTCGCAACTGAGAAGAGCAACTGTTATTCGACACACCGACACAAAACTGGCCTGATCTAGCATCAAAACACAAAACTGCATATGCATGTAAGTCCATCAATTCCTGATCGATTTGGACTCACCCGGTCTTACATAAAAGAATCATCTATCACTCTGTCAACTTTCTGCGAGTCACCAGAAAAAAGGCTATGATAGGAGACACTGACATAAAATGATCCTGATCTGGCACAAAGATGAACATAAGTTCATGAGTTCTGGGTCGATGACTCGATTTGGACTCACCCAGGCTTCAAATAATTACCGGGTGCTTTGTTAACTTTACATGAGGCACCAGCGAGACAGGTGGGCTGCAGTTCGACACGAAATTCGCCTGATTTGACACAAAACATGAAACTGAATACAGGTTTGTCAATCCTTGAGCAAGCTGGACCTACCTTTGTTTAAAAGGATGTGAAATACATTATGCCTTCATATGATGGGGAGAGAAGATGGGGGGGAAAGCAAAAGACAGGAAGGGAGGCTCACACAAGGCTCACATGTCAGCTGCGAGTGGGTTAGAAAGGTCTTTGGGGTCAAGTTTGGGGTTGGAAATGCCTTGGCAGTGCCAGTACGGCATATAGTGTTTGATTAAGGCTGGGTGTTCCTGGTTTCCATATAAGTAAAATAGCCTAACTCGGGTGTGTCGAGGTCGACTGCCATGCCATTCTCATATCAATCCATAAGGCAATAATCAACGCATTCTCCCCAAAGCATCCAAGAGCTGCCTGCGATGGCGCCTAATACATACCCACATCATCATCAGCAGCCTCAACAACAACAACAAGGGCATCTGAATCAACAACAACGACAGCAAGGACAGGGGCCAGGACAAGCACAAGCACAAGCACAAGGGGGTCCGCCTGGTCAACAGCCGAACGCGCAACAGCTGGCACAGCAGCAACATGATGCGATGATGATGATGATGGAGAGGATGTCGATGAATGCGGCGAATAAGGTGCAGCAGATTCCGCCAGATGGGGGCGGTGGTCAGGGACCGCCTCATCAGCAGGGACATCCAGGTGAGGGTGGGGAGCCGCCGGAGCCTGGTCAGCAGCACCTGATGGGAATCAACGAGGGGGTTCGCAACAGCAGCAGGGGATACCAGGTGCGATGATGGGATCGATGCCGCCGCCTGGGATGGGAGGGCCGGGCATATTTGATGAGGGGTTTACGAACCTTCCTGATACGTTGGATTTTGATCCGACGACGTTCAGGCCGAATGAGGGGGATCTTAATTTTGAGAGGGACTTTGGGCAGTGGTTTAACCCGGATGATGCTGTTGGTGGTCCGTCGGGCGGTGGGGGTATGCCGCCGTCCGGAATGGGAGGGCCGTCGGACATGGGCATGTTTGATGGGGATAGGGGGGATCTTAACTTTGAAAGGGACTTTGGGCAGTGGTTTAACCCGGATGATGCTGTTAGTAAGGGATTGGATGGGATGAAATGACTATTGTCGTAGGGAGGTGGGTGGTGTTGGGAGGTTCTAAATTATTTCCTGTGTTTTGAATTTTTTTCTTTTTTCCCTCTTTCCAGCCACAACCACTACAACTCTCTTACCGCATTATTTGTCGGTTTCTGCAGTGCTTAATTTTTTCCTGTCCACTCCCTTGCAACCGATATCACCACTATCATGCCCCCCTCCCTACACTCCCTACACACATGTGGTTCTCTGGATCCATCTTTTCTATTACCACCCAAAAGGCTACTTGATGTTGCCCCCCGTTCTGTGTGACCCCCAGTTGGTAGTTCCACTACGTCCTTTCATACCTACTCTTTTACTGGTTTACGTATGTATTTTTGGTGCCACCTTGGTGCCACCGTTTGGTCGCACTCTATCTTGTTTGCTTCTTTCTCTGTTTTCTCCCTCCTTTTCTCTCTCTCTCTCTGAATCATTTATTCCTGTCTAGTTATCTCATACTCTCTGTCGTAGTGTTTTGCCCACATGTAACAACCGTTCCTCCCTCCATCGAAATTTACATATTTATTTGCGCGTCCCAATACTTGCCCAATACTTACATATGCGTTTGTATCATTTTGGTATCACTTGGCTTTACCTTGGCCCCGAAGTCAGTTACTTATTTTCGTTCTCTTATTTTCACAAGGCTGGTCAGCTAGGAGGGCATTGATGTTGAATTGTGGTCCGGAACACCGTTTTTGAGTAGGAGATGCAGTCAGTTAACGCGGCACTCGCACGGCCCCAACCCATCCACTGGGTCTGGGTGGAGATGCGGCCACTTGCAGTGACAATGACATGAAGAAGCCGCAAGGATGTCGAAAACACCTCTGTCTGTGGAAAATAGACAACTGACAGGTTCCGGTTATTTAGTGCCACACATAATTGTTTCCGAGGTTCTTTTGAGAATACGCATGAGAAACGCCGTAGCGGTTAATGGGCAATGTAATGAAAATACAAAAAAATTGAGATGTGAGCTCACTCTGCGTTTATTTGGGAGCCGGGGCCCGGTGGGATGGTTCAATTACCCGTTCTCTTTTTTGAGATCATTTTGCCTCCCTTGAGCCACAGGGTAGTTTTCACCCTCTGTAATATTGCCTACAACTCATCAGCATTCAGGAGCAAAAATTGAGTCTGAAAAGTTTACATTTTAACGGAGCCAGCATTAGACTGCCGTTTCATGCCTCCGATCTAAATCAGATCTGGGCAAGATCTGAGGCACCTGCGCGAAAGAAAAAAAGCAAAATTTCCATAGTTGCAATGGCAGTATTTAATAACATTTGACCAGCTTACCCTCAAGGCTCAAATTATCATCTCGTTATATAAATTCTTATTTCCGCCACAATAGCCTACTCACAGTTTTCTACCTAGTTGGGAGGGAAATCTAGTTTATGAAAGTCAGATTTGAGCTTAAAAAATGTGTATTTTGAAACGTACACACAAAATCTCATGTCTCCTTTGAATCTGTGATTTCCGCGAGCTAAAGCGCGCAGGAGATTTGTTTGCAAAGGCTACGACAACCTGAGGGAGTGAGTTGAGTGGATGTCAACTGCTGTCTAATCCTTCATCTTTTCTTTCCTCTCATTCTTAAAATACCCAGTAAAATGAAAGGAAAACCGGTGGGATTGTCAGCTATATTTTCGTCCAACCACTATACAGGTGACCACGTTTGTCTTTTTATTATCCGAATCGGAAGGAATACTGAGGCTTAGGCTTGATCGATTTTGAAAACTGGAACGCTGATCATGACTGAACAGCTACTTATTAATGGCTCTGGAGATGATGGATTTGGGGATCCGGGAAAGGGCAGTTTTAGTGATTTTACTTGGTTTGGTGAAGCCTGCAGGCATAAAGTAACCTAACTTGGGTGTGTCGAGGCCAACTGCCGTGCCCTTCTCATATCTATCCATAATGCAACCGTCAACGCATTCTCTCAAGGCATCCAAGAGGTTGTTCCTTTCTCAGAGGTATTTAGCGATTATATAAAGAGCTAAGGGTACAAGAATAAGTACATCGAAAAGGTCCGCCAAAGAGTGTCAAAGGTCGAAGCTGATTTCCTGCAATGAAGCTAACCAGCATCGAATGAGAAGGGGGGGAAGGGATCTACGAGGAAACGGTGAATGGATCATCCCGGTGTGTAAGCTGGTGGGTATTCGACGATTGCAGATGACAGAGGCGTTCCATCACCTCCCGCTCGCGGCATACGGAACCCGCTATCCTCATGCGTGACGACTGTCCTCGAAGTCCCAGGCGGAGATGATCCTACAAGGTGTTCTTCACGCTTCCTGTTCGGTCGAAGAAGGGGAGCGGCGCTGCCAGCTGAGCTGGGGGCGCTTACTTCTGAGCTGGGGCCACTAGCGCCCGCGTGGATGCTATCTCTAGCGCTTGACTCTGCATAAGCGTCGGCCTGAGAAATGATCGGGTTAGGATAGAAGCTCGGAATTGTGTTTGGATATGGGGATTGGGGTGAAGTGGAGGCCATCGCCGCCTTGCGAGCAAAGAAACCCCGACTATTTCCCACCTCTGCTGTTTGATAGGGGCCGTGTACTCCAGACGCCTCAGATGGCGGCCCGCTAATGCCAGAAGGTATTGCTTCACTGGTTGGGATATCGCGGTAAAAAGGTCGCACTTGCTCAGCCTCGTTGGCGTAGCGCTCTTTCTTTTTTCGACGGTAGTAAAGGAAGAAAAAGATAGCGAGAACGAGCAGGAGTCCGCCGAGGATACCTCCTACAATCGCTCCGATGGGTGGACCGCTCTTATTGGCGCCTGTAACAGCTGCGCCTGAATTTCCGGACGTCGTTCCCGCCAAGCTACTTGGAAGATTGCTACTGCTGGAGCCGATATTGATGCCATCACCAGAACTGGTGTTAGAGGAAGTCGTCGCGCTCCGTGATCCCGAAATCGTTGCTGTCGATTGCCCGCCGCCTGGCAGAGTCGTGACGACGGTGATGATATTTGGCGTGGTTGTGGTGGAGCCTGAACCACTATTGCCCGATGATGACGCCGGCACTTGTGTAGCTCCATTTTGAACTACAAGCCAGGTAAGGACCAATGGTGTAAGGCTGTTTTGTCCTTGGCTTGTGACTCGTAGCGTGTGGGACCCGAGTGGAAGTGTTCCAGTCTGAAAAATAAGCTGGGAATATTGAGAAGTACCGCCAAAACTGCCGGGAACTGTGAAAGTTGTGGATGAGCCTCCGTCTATGGAGTATGCGGCTGAGGTTGACCCGTGTGGCAGTTCCACCGGGATGTAGCCAAACCAGGTAATGCCAGTGCCTTCATAAGTTCATCAGCATCGCAAAAAAAAAAAGAAAAAGAAAAGCGCAAACTCACCATAAAATGAGAACGACATAACTGCCCCGGCAGCGGGTGCCATCATGGATAAAGTTCCACCGAGGGTCTTCCAACCCGAATCATAGTCTATGGCAGTGTCTGTATTGGCAATCACGATATTTACGCCCGTGATATCGGCATTTGGGGATGGGACATATTGAAATTGGTCGAATAAGAAAGCTTGAGTGCTACTCGTTGCCGTTACCTTCAGCGTGTGTTGGCCATCTGCGATGTTGGTCCACGAGCAGAGAACCCAGTTGTTTTCAACATATGCAAATGGTTTGCTGAGAGGGATGGTAGCACCGTCAACTTCACAAGTCCACACGGGATCCTGAACGCTTCCAGAGGTCTTGACATTGGTCGTTCCAATGACCTTACCATTCGAACCTTGAAAAAAAAATGACAACGCTGTGAAAGGAATGGGTGATGGAATCAGAGGCGCCTTACCATTGAAGGTATACGAAAATGACCCTGAACCTCCGGTGACCGCATGCAAGGTATTCATGAAGGGTTGCCCAAAATTTCCTTGGTTGTTCCAATTCGCCCCATTTTGCTGTGTCCAGTCATTGCTGTAGTTTATCGCACTGTCGTTGTCGTCAACTGCCACCCAGCGGACAGACATCGGTCGAGTTCCTAAGAGTACGTCTTACCCGATAAAAAAAGGATGAAAAAAGGAGCGTGATAGCCTCGATGGGCTGATTGACTGGTTGAGAGAAAGTAACGAGCCTCGCAAGCTCCCTCTTCTTGCTGCCAAATCATTTCATGCATAAAAGGAAGGAGCCACAGGGCGCCCATCAGAAGCTGCCGCTTGGAGTTGCTCCATACTTGTACATGTACCTTGTTGCCCGAAGAGTTTCAGGGTATGTAAGCGATATGATCACAATCAGAGTGTGCGGTTAAACGGCTGCCGGGACAAACTTAGTGATCTTCAGCAATATTTCAGGAGAAATTTCGGCTTGAACAATCGCCGTTCTGGTGTATTCCTATAGCATTGAACGTTGAGGGTGTCTATATATGGGTCATAAGATTTGCTTTGAAAGTGCCATGGAGGAAATAAATTCTAAAGATAGGACAACTGGATTACATACATATCTGGATTTCGAGGCGAAAGCGATCACTGGAACCACCTCGGGTGTTATCAAGGGACTGGCTCAGAGATAGCCTTTGGATCTATAAACCACCTAAGGCCGACAAGCGGCAGAGCCCGCTACCTCCATTTAACCTTTCAATGCAGTAAGAAATCGGAACAGCAAAATTGGCAGTTGCGTACAAGAATAACGAGGAGACACTCTTTTTTTAGAGTCTAGAATTCTCTCGTAAGGTGTTTGAGCAAAGGCAACCGAGGGTGAGAAATGCTTCTTCTTCGAAGGGGACCAAAAGCCTTTGAGACAAGTGGAAAAGGGGCGCTGGTGGTTGGAGCACGCGAAGGGGTGGCCTTGGCTCCAAGGCCCGGGATAGTGTGATCCTCAATGGCTTCAATAGATCCGGGGATGGTTCGGACTGTGGCCAACAAGTTGATAGAACTGGAGGCAAAAAGAAAACTTCAACATAAAGCGAAATGCCAATAAAAAGTTAGAACTTACCTTCGACCGACGTCGAACCCCGATCTTTCATGATCAAGTAAATGATGGTTGCGTAAACGAAGAAAGGATATCTGCATAATGTCCGGTTGGACAAGCTTGGCCTTTGTATGCTCGACAGAAAGTCCTCGGTGGTCATAAGAAATGGAAAGGGCGGTACACTCGATATCTCAGGATTTGCAGCTCGTTTGCCACCCAAGGGCCTCTATATTGGACACCTGGATGCGCGTCGTCAATAACGAGCAGTAGAATCCGAAGTCGTCATCCTGGAGAAAAAATCATATAAATAGAATATGTAGGGGGAAGAGCAAGGGAAGGGGGTGTGCGTTCTACCTTGCGTTATAAAGAAAACTGTGCCCCAGCCCTGAACGAGCAGGAGTCTAGGGAGGATGTGTGGTCGATGGGCGGTCGCTGCCTTCGTTAATCGTCACCTAAGGTTTGGCCGACTCCTGCCGACTCGTATTCGCCATTGGTCGTTGACGTCGGCATTTCCTTTACTGAACATTGATGCATGATAATCAATGATCGCTTGAACGATGACGAAAAAACTGAGAAGCATGAGCGCCCCCCAGAAGAAATTTGTTCTATTTTGATAATCGACATTTCAAGGGTGAGGCCGCGGTAAGTGGCCGCTGATCATGAAGGTTACCAAGTTGTTACCGTGAGAATTCCATGTGACTAAAACCTCCAGTCTAAATTTAGCAATTTTCACCTGAAATGCTCGGTTTCACGATAGCACGACGAGGGTGGTTGCTTTTTGGATATTACTTACCTAATGTGGTGAGCTTTTTTCGAGTGGGTGCGTCGTGATTGAACGTTCCAACTTCCATTGTCACATTTCTCACTAATACCGTGATCACAGCCTGAAAATGCCATTGTGAAGGCCTCATGCCGCAGGACGCGTTTATATCTCCGTATTGCAAAACCGACCAGGGCACTGGCTGACAGTGAAAGAATGAGATCGGTGGCGGATGTCAGCCATGGAGGCTGACGATCCCAGACCTATAAAAGACCATGAAGGTTACCGTCTCTCCTCAGTTCCCAACCCACTGTATATGTCACTCGGCGAGCTCAACACCTTCGAATAACAACAACTTCCTGTCTGCCTACGATGGCAGACATTTCTTTCTGCGGTCTCGAATAATATTTGTGCCCTCCACCGCGCTAGCAACCAGGAGCGCGTGTGGGGGGCAGCCTGAAGATCCCCTGACGGGGTGGTACGTTCCCCCTTCTTCTATTTTTACAACCCCCGATCATACCTACGAATTCCCTTGTGCAGATCTCGTCGTTCATCGGCCTTGTCCTTCTCTTCAGTTCTTTGGAGGATTTGGCAGCGACATCGGGGTCTACATTAAGGTGGATTCCAGCGTTGCAATTGTTCATCATTCAATTGTACGTGCGTTTTCTCCGACAGCAGTCCGGATTCATTGACTCCAACCTCTTTCTAGTATGTGGGTTTCTGTTGCTCCTTGGCGTTCTCCTTGGACAACTGGCAGCGATTGCAGGGTTCCCTCCAGAATCCCATCGCTGCGCCTGCATTTAGGCCTAACCTTGTCAGTTGGTTTCTTGCGTTTCACTACGCTGTCTTCTTATTGACATTCAGGGATTACAGTGTATCATCCGAATCGACACTACCTTCGTGCATGTCGTGCACATGGATTTGGATTTTTGAAAGCTTCGCGTTATCGTCAATCCCTGGCGCTGGCACCTCCTTGGAATGGCCGGCCGTGATTGGAGGTTTCCCCAAAGAATCCCGTCGCTGCGCCTGTATGGAGGCCATTCTTAGTTAGTTCCCTCTGTTTCACTACACCATCTTCTCACTGACACTCAGGGCCCACAGCGTATCGCCATCAACATTATCTTCGTGCATGTCGTGCACATGGTTTGGGGTTTTTAAAGGCTACGCGTTCTCGTCAAGCCCGGTCGCTCTGTCCCACGCTCCCCCTCCTTCGCCTGCGGATACTGCAGCAATGCGGGTAGTGGACGATTACTGTAAGCTCCTATAAACCGAAAGTGCGTCGAACATCCTTCTCTTCTCTTCTTTTATATATGCTAATTAGACGCTTCCAGAATATTATCGATCGTCCGACCAGCTCTTCGGACTTGCGTGATTTCTTGTGTGAAAATGTACGTTTCCATAATTACCCAGCCTACCCAACTGACTGAATTATTCTGGTAGTCTCAAATCCAAGCCCCAAGTCCCCGCCTAGGCGACCTCGATCCTAAATCTCTTCGATGAAAATGCCCAAGTATCCCCGAGCGCTGGCCTATCAGTATTGGTACGTGTTCCTTCGTTTGATACACAGCCTCCTGTTTATCTTGTTTCGTCTTGCAGTACCAAAGAACGAAATGCCCCATCCCAGCTCCTTGGAGGGGTCTCTATCATTTCAATTAACCTTCCACGATCAAATCCGTTCATCCATTTCTTGTTCTCCCAGCGGTACATTTTTCACTTCCCCTCAACACTTCCACCCGCCTGACCTTTGCACCACTTCTAGTATGTGTATATAACCGGCCCCGGTCCCAACCATTTGGAGTGGAGGGGTGTCAAAAAAAAAGGAGTGACAAGGAAAGAGTGAACATAAATCGGTATGTCAGTTCATTTGAAGTGATATGTCCATCTACCTACCTAGTTCACCTTCTAGCTTTAGATCCAGAAGTAATACAATTTGTCAGAAGATGTTCCTTGTAGGCTTGCTGAAGTAAGGTATCGGGTATGTCTTTAGCTTCTCTTTCATTCTCTTTGTCGTCTTGACCGATTCATTATCTCATCGCAGATTAATATGAGGAGTACCCGGGAAATCCAAGAAAAAACCAACGTCTGCAAGGATTTACCATTTTCCGTTCGAAAGTTCGTCACGCGAAATCTCCAATACTTCCCTTCACTTAACCTCTTTCTTGCCTGCAGGCCCACCAGTTCACTTTCTGAAAGCACGGAAGCGCGTTGACCGGCTAGGGTCCAATTCCCTCTGAATACAACAGTCGATTGAGGTTGGCCTCTCGATTTTCATGGAGGACTCATAGCTCGCCGTCGTAGGGCGGCAAATACGCAGCTCATGTTGGATGGTGTGCAGGTTAGAGCTCTTGTCTCTATAACCATAGGGTTATCGCCATAAGTAGTTACGGTGTAGATAGACCACGGATATTTGGTACATTGTTGCCACCGGGCGTTGTAGAAAAAAAAAAAAACTACTTTGAAAAAGTTTGAACTAGGGTATAGCAAGAACCGAGGTTTAAAAGATGCGTAACCATTCGTCGAACGAGAGGAGGACACCTCTTAGAAGTAGTCACCGTTCTAGTCGGACAGTCGCTGCATTTGGTTTAAAATGCCAACTCTCCCACTCTTGACTAAGTAACATAGAATGGCTGAATTTCAAACGTATAAAATTCAGTGTGCCACCGGGCCGGACCCGGAACAACTTCTGCCCAAGTCTTCCCTCTACTAGTACTTACGAAGGCTCGACGACTAAAGATCTCGTTCGCATTGCTTGCCACTTAAATACGGGTAGTCCTTGATGGTGGGAGAAGGTGTTATGGTGAGTGGACAAGTTACTTCCGACGCCAAAATTTCTTGTGGGTTGTGATACAATCTCCTTCCCATTTTTTATCTCCAAGATATCCCTGAATCTTTCTATCCTCTCGGCCACTAAACCTTTTACAGATATATCGGCATCAGTGGGTCGATAAATACTGGTGTTGCTTATCTCTTGGCCGCTTGGGGGAATCATCTTGATGAGTTGAGATTCATGATAAACCTTGTGGGATTCTATCGCCTCAAGGCAGATACGATGCAAATGCCGAACATATCTATTCAGATTCTTCCCTCTGCGTTTTATTTGTCTTTAAGGATGGGGCATGAGGCAATTATCTTTGCCAACGTGTTGCTTTTCTGGACAAACGTTCTCCGAGCTTATGAGCCCAGACACTGATAAAAGGAGTTTCAGGACCAATCGTGCCATTATCCGATTCCTTCCCCCTTCTCATGCAGATAATCTCCTTCTTGGCCTTTGGGTCGCTATTCGTCCTGGCCCATGGCCACCCTGGACACGACGACCAAGTGCCTCTCGACTACGTTAGGTTTCCCTTCCAACCCCTATATCGTGGAAGGAACGGTGAAGGCAAGCTTCCATCTTTCTTGTGGAAATATCGGCTGAATCCTCATTGTTCGTCAGTAACGGGTAATGCAATTTTTTCGGGCATCACGACATTCGCGAAGCTTCCCTGGGTTCAATGTCTTACGAGAGACAGAGAAACACCTTTCGACATTGCCTTCATCGGTGCCCCGTTCGTAAGTCCCTTCTCGAATCGCATGGAAGGGGTCATCCTTCCTCAACCTTTTGCAGGACACTGGGACTAGCTACAGACCAGGAGCACGTTTCGGCCCAGGTAAGGTCTTAACATTTCCACCAAGGTGGACGATCAACTCATAAGGAATCCAGCCGGAATTCGTGCAGGTTCCCGTCGTTTGAGGCTTTGTGGTGGATATAATGTTCCTCTCGAAGTCAATCCTTTTGATACCGGCCTCAAAATCGTTGATTGTGGCGATATACCGGTAACGTGAGCCAGGCAGTAGTCCCGAATCCCCGGTTTTGTAGAATTCATCCTTTTCATTAGTCCATACGACAATAAATTTGCAATTCAACAAATCGAAGATGGACACAAAGTCTTGCTGCATCGCGAAGCATATTCCCCTTTAGGTAACGACTCGATGACCGGGGAGAAACTTGTTCCCATCTCTCTCGACGGCAAAAATCACCCTCGGATTATCACACTTGGTGGGGATCACACAATCGTCCTTCCGTTGCTTAGATCTATCTACTCGATTTACGGACCCATCTCCGTCATCCACTTCGATTCTCATCTCGGCATGTGACGCTGCCATTCTGATGCTCAGAATGCTCATTTGATAACTCAGATACTTGGAAGCCCTCAGTTTTTGGGGGTGCCCCTTCTGACCAGGCGGCTATCAACCACGGCACATACTTTTATTGGGCTAGCCAAGAGGGGCTAATTAATAACGGGACATCAATTGTAAGTGTCTTTTTCATTCCATTTCTACCGCCCCTCCCTGCCCAGATAAGCTTTGATCCTAGTACATTCTTTTTCACAGCACGGTGCGATAAGGACCACGCTATCGGGACCTAAGGACTACGAAAACGATGACAATACGGGGTTTAAGCGAATTGAAGCTCGTGAAATAGATACTATAGGTAAGAATGCTCCCCAACTCCGTCCATCGACTGCGCTTTACATTGAAGTTTTGAGGTACGGGCGGAATAATTAAAAAGATCCGCGATACCGTAGGAAATCGCCCCGTTTATCTATCTATTGATGTGAGTCCCAACTATAGGGAGTTCAAGCTGGTCTCTCGGTTAATGTCGATTTAGATTGACTCCATAGACCCTGCCTTTGCTCCAGCGACTGGAACTCCAGAAACAGGTGGCTGGTCTACACGAGAGTTTCGCACCATTTTGAGGGGACTCGATGGCCTCCAGATCGTCTCGGCGGATATTGTCGAAGTAGCACCCGCCTACGATACGAACGCGGAGCTGACAACCATGGTACGTGTCGTATTTATCTTTTTTTTTCTTCAGGTTCACGTTCGAGCGCCGAGCTCACATCGCCATACATTAATGCTAGGCTGCAGCCGATGTAAGATCATCTCTCGAACTTCACTTTCAACCCTCCCTCATTGAAAAAAACAGGTTTTATTCGAGGTTTTGAGTGTCATGGTGAAGACTCCGTTAGGTAAGGTCGTGGTGGGCTGAAAGGAATCAGCATTCGGAACCGAGGTGAAAAGCCTGCCTCGCAAACTTTGATGCCCTACTTTCGTTCTCCTTGCTGCTCTGATATGTCTTGGTTTCTCATTCTTCCTTTTTCTTTCTTTTTTGAATTGAAATGCATACAGAGTTTCTGCTTAGTACCTTTGTACTCGACTATCATATGTACATAGTTCAAACCTGCCTTGACCATGACATGGAATTTTAACGGTTTTGTAAGTGCCCCACAGGGAGAAAACAAAGAATCGAGATATACTTCCCACCAGAATCGGTTCCCTAGACCGATCCCCATGTGGAGCTTACTGTACGTGGTGGTTGTTGAACGAAAGAATGGAGTTTGCCTGCAGCGGCGAATGGAATTCGCAATTCTACATCCAACATTCTGACTTCGTTTTCTTTATCATGAACTAAGACCCTCCGTCATTCATTTCCAAGTTAAGACCATGTAGAGAGGTCGTTTCGAAAGAATGGTGCACTGTTTACTATGCATGTGAGCTGGATGTTTACAAAACTGACAACAAGTATGGTGGTAGATTGTATCAAGGGACTTCCTCAAATTTATAAAACCCTAATTTTTAGCAATGACAGCGGGCATCTTTGCGGATGTTGTCATTTTTGCATTATTGTAACTCTAATGATAATGATGCATGTTCATCTCGTTGAAGCAAGCAAACATCTAGACGTCGTGCAGGCGAGATTTCTCTCAGAGGCAGCTCAAATGACACCCACTTCAACACAAACATAATTGACTACAAGTAGCTTTCAAGTCTGATAATTAATACAAACAAAAAATGGACATAGATGATAGTGGGAACAGGGAATGTATGACGTACTGAACCTGAGGACACCTCATGTAGATAATCAGACGGTCCCGGGCCCTTCGTCGACGGGGAGGCTCACGCCATTTCTAAGGGAACTAACGCCATCGACGACCCAAAGGAGGGCGATGATGGCGAAGACGAGGGATGACCAATGCACAAAACCTGAGGAAGTCTGGTGAACGAAGACACCCGAAAGATACCAGGTAATAACTATGGAGGCAGGAAGGTCGCCTTCGGGGGTACCACGGGCGTAGGTGGCGGCCGAACCCGCAAGAGAGGAACTAGTGACAGGAGGATTAAGGACAGGGCTGGAGAAAAGGGCGAGGAAGTGCTTACAAAGTAAGGTAGATACAGACTTTTGTCCAGAGACCTGCATCGTCGGTGGTTGCATCCACACCAAATGCATCAAATGCAGCAAGAAAAACGAGAACAATTGTCCAACCATGGTAGAGAGAGAAGGGAAGGTGAATGAAGAGCTTATCAACATATGTCTCTGGTTTAGGCAATCTGATTAGAGTGACATAGATATACTAAGAAAAGATTTAAAAGTATGACATGGAAAGCAGAGAAATAACATACGGTGGCGGAAATGTTGACGAAAAGAGCGAAGACGAAGGCTGGGAGAGGTATGAGGGAGCAGGCTGGGACGCAAGGGCGAATGCTTACCGAGTAATCCATTTGTAGTCCTAAGGCCGACATATGTGGCATTGAAGAAAACAAGGAAAGGAAATGACCAGGAAATGCTATCGATGATTGTCTTCTTGCCTGCTGGAAAGAACTGATAGATGACCGTGCCTAGGAGGAGGGTATGGATGAGGGGCCTGAGGAGGTGAGCATGTGCTGCGCACGCCGCACGGGTGAAGGGCGCACGTACCAGACGAGGAAAACCCAGGGGGCAGGAGTGATGTAGGTCTCCTTTCCAGACGAGCCTGGCAATGTGACGGAGTATATATTTGAGCCGAGGAAGGCAAAGTAGACAATGGTGTTGATGATCTTGAGAGTGATTCCATCCTTCCAAGAAGAGTCGGACATGGTTTACTGAGACCTAAAGCTGTCCCATTCGTCCTTTTTGTACCAAGCAGTGACATGATTCTCGTCAGTTCCTTCATGCCATCATTCTCGTCCGGAAGTTCAACTTGAGTTATGGATTTTTTACTAAGACAAGACAAAAGTGATCCGGTGGTTCTTCCCACGTCAACCCTTCTTCATGATCTGATTCCTTAAAAGAGAGATGCAGCGTTCCACCATTATATATATTGGATAATAGCGAGGTCATAGGAAGGAAAGTTGACATTAATCACTGAAGTGATTGCCTATCTGTAGTCCAAGGTTCAAACTTTTCAAAATCGTTTTTTTTTTCTACAACGTCCAGCATAGTGGTAACAATGGACCAAATGTCCGAGGTCTATCTACACCGTGACTACTCATGGCGATAACCCTATGGTTATAGAGACAAGCGCTCTAACCCGCACACCATCCAACACGAGCTGCGTATATGCCGCCCTACGACAGCGAGCTATGAATCCTCCATGAAAATCGAGAGGCTAACCTCAATCGACTGTTGTATTCAGAGGGAACTGGACCCTAGCCGGTCAACGTGCTTTCGTGCTTTCATAGATGAGCGGGTGAGCCTGCAGGCAAGGGAAGAGTTTAGGTGAGAAGAAGTAATGGAGATTTCGAGCGACGAACATTAGAACGGAAAATGGTAAAACCCTTGCGGTCGTTGGTTCTTTCTTGGTTTTCCCGGGTACTTCTCATATTCATCTGCAACGAAAGCAGCCAATCAGTTGCACGATAAAGAGGATGAAAGAGAAGCTCAAAGACATACCAGATACATTATGGCGGCAAATCTACAAAGGAAACCTTCTGACGAATCGTACTTCTGGGTATTTCTGTTTCATCCTGCAAATGGGCATCGTAAGTATGGCGAACGAGAAGCGAGCTGTGAAGGAAGAAGGGTCATACTGCTTTTTCCTCATGTCGGCAGCGACTGCAATTTTTTTTGACACCCCTCCACTCCAAATGGTTGGGACCGAGGCCGGTTTTGTATATACTAGAAGCGATATAGAATTCAGGTGGGCGGAAATGGTGAGGGAAAGTAAAAACGAACCGTTGAGAAAAAAAGAAATGGATGAACCGATTTGAACAATAGGCACCCTGAAAGGAACTGGGACGAGGGGCGTTTTTTTCATTGGTACTGCGGGACGAAACAAGATAAGCATGAAGCTACGGTTCAAACGAAGGAACACGTACCAATGCTGATAGGCGAGTGCTTGAGGATACTTGGATAATTTTCTTCAAAAAGATACAGGATTGAAGTTGCCTAGTCGGAATGGATTTAAGACTACCAGAATAGTTCAGTCAATCGAGTAGTTTGGGTGATCACGGAAACATACAGGTTCAAGAAATCACACGAATTTGAAGAACTGGTCGAATGATGCATAATATCCTGGAAGCGTCTAATCAGAACAGAAAAAAGGAGTGTGAAAAGGGTTCGACGAACCTTCAGCCTATAGTAGTATACAGTAATCCGCTGCCCGCATCGCTGGAGTATTAGCAGCCGAAGCGAGAAGAGCATGGGAGCGAGGGTGCCAGCGACCGGGCTTGACGGGGACGCGTAATAGGTTTCAATAACCCCAGTCCATGTGCAGGACATGCACGAAACTAGGGTCAATGGTGATACGCTGAGCCCTGAGTGTCAATGACAAGATGGCATAATGAAACAAAGGAAACTAACAGAGAAGCTTCGGCCGAAATGCAGGCGCAGCGACGGGATTCATTGGGGAACCCTGCAATCACTGCGGATTGGTCTAAGGAGGTAGCAGCGCCAGGGCTTGACGATAGCGTATAGCCTTTAAAAATCCCAATCCATGTGCATGACATGCCCGAAGATAAGGTCAATGATGATACGCTGTAATCGCTGAGCGTCAGTGAGAAGATGGCGCAATGAAACCCAGGACACTAACTGAGAAGGTGGGGCCTCAATACAGGCGCAGCGATGGGATTCTCTTGAGGAACCCTGCAATCACCGCCAATTCCAAGAAGCACGCCAAGGAGCAAGAGCGACGTCCTAGAATGAAGCTGTCAATGAACCTATAATACTGTCAGAGATAATGGACGTACAAATGGAATGATGAACTGCGTGATGAACTGCGACGCTGGATTTGCTTTTGATACTGCAATCCCAGAGTATTGGTGATAGGATCGCGTAGTGAAACACAGGACACTACTTAAGAAGGTTTGGCCCAAATACAGGCGCAGCGACGGGGTTCTTTTGAGGAACCCTGCAATCACCGCCAATTGTTCCAAGGAGCACACCAAGGAGCAAAAGCGACCTCCTGAAATGAAGTTGTCAATGAACCCAGACCAAGGTCCAGAGATAATTCACGTACAAATGAAACGACGAACATTTGCAACGCTGGAATCCACCTTGATGTAGAACCAGATGTCGCTGCCGAATCCTCCACGGAATTGAAGAGGAAGACCAGGCCGATGAACGACGAGATCTGTACAAAGAAGGGTATGACGGGGATTTGTAAAAATAGAACAAGAGAGAACGTACCACCCCGTCAGGGGATCTTCACGCTGCCCTCCACACGCGCTCCTTGTTGCTGGCGCGGTGGAGGGCGCAAATACTATTCGAGACCGCAGAAAGATATGAGAATGTCTGCCATCGTAGACAGACAGGAAGTTGTTGTTATTCGAAGGTGTTGAGCTCGCCAAGTGACATATACAATGGGTTGGGAACTGAGGAGAGACGGTAAATTTCATGGTCTTTTATAGGCTTGAGATCGTCAGCCGCCGTGGCTGACATCGGCCACCGATCTCGTTTTTTCACTGTCAGCCAACGCGCTGGTCGGTTTTGAAATGAGGAGAGCGGGAGCATCAATACGGACTGTGAAAATGAGATAAAGGCATCCTACTGCGGCATGTAGGGCTTCACAACGGCATTTTCAGGCTGCGATCACGACTATAAGTCAAAAATGTGACGATGAAAGTTGGAAGTCAACGACGCACCCACTCTGATAACAAAAATTTCTCCACGTTAGTTATTTTTCCGTGCGCGTATCGGCAACCGATGAGCTGGCCATCAACGACCCGCTGCCCCATGCCCTACTTATCTGATGCGGCTATGCCTACATCACCAAATCACTGGAGTGATTTAGGTGCAAGCGCCCATATCGTCGGAGCATGTAATACAATATCTCCTGATTAGGACAATGCTATCTGAGAACCGCGGTTCCAAGGATTTGCGATGGGCTTTGAATGGATGGCCGCAGTGAGCGCTTGAGTGTGTCTGCCCAATCCGGCAATCGACTGCACGTGTTGGCAAATAGACGTAAATATCGCGTGTATAACGCGACTGTTCATCATGGCCTTGAAACGCCTAATAGGCTTCCTCGTTCCGAGGTTTTCTCCGAGCCACACACCTTTTATATACCCCAGTATTCAATTGACTTTTTACATACTAGTCCCATTTACCGTCCCTTATGTCCGCGTCAGCCCATTGTCCTATTTGCTTCAACCATTTCCCCATCGACGCGGACAAGCCGGAATTCGTTATTTTTCCATGCGGTAAGTTAGTTATGTTTTACCATTATGTCAACGCCACCTAACTCTATTTATTTTTATTATTTATGGTGTTCAAAAATTTGACAGGGCACGGATTTTGTGAAAGCTGCACAGGTCGACTCTTCCCAACGTCGGGGAAAACGAGATGTCCAAATTGCAGAAAGTTTATCCACCAACGCGATGGTCATCCAGTCTACCTTCAACTCGTGGACTCCAAGTTGGTCTTCGCGACCAAGGTGATTGAAGGATTTGGTCAAATGAATACCGATACTCCGGTTCTGAGCTTGAAGAGGGCGAGTATGAAACTCGGACAAGTTGCAAAGGAAAACCCGGATCAAGCCATTGTGGTAAGCGCATTCCTCTGCTTTCTAAAACGTACTCTAAGCGAATCAATCATATTCAAATTTGCATCCACACAGTTACCCCTTCTGAAAGCAATCGAAGACTTTAATGACCGCATCGTCCCCAATTTCACCACGGTTGAAAAACAGAAACAAGAAATCGAGGCACTGCGAAAAGAACTCCACAGAAGCCACCAAGAGAGAGAGTCGATGCAAACCAAGTTGCGGAAGACCGAGTCTTTGCAGACCGAGGTCATTTCTCTCCGGAACGCGCTTTCAGAATCCGAAGCCAACACGCAAGAAGCGATTCGACTGGCCGAGGTCGCGAAGGACGACCTGGGGAAAGTCCATGAGACGTCTGGGCAGTGGCAGCGGCGCGCAGCAGAACTAGATCAAGAGAACAAACGTTTCAAGGACATGCTTGAGCGTCATGCCAGTATCGTGAGTCTCCCTTGAATTTGTTTGACTTCGTTCATGTAATGCTTTGTATGCAGGGTCGATTGCAAAAAGAGAAGAATCGCAAGCTCCACAAACAGCTAACCGCGATGAGGGAGGAACGGGCAGAGGCAGAGAAAGCGACTATGTCGGATGCGCTTACCCACGTAAATACCCAAACACCTTTACACCTTTCTCCATCCACCCCGCTAACTTTTCCGAAGGAATACGACGGTGATTTTTCCGGCCATGAAGCCTCAAGACCACAGAGGAGTTTTCTCACCATTACGCCGTCGCCATCTCGAGCGGCGCGACGGTCATTCCAAGATGAAAATAATATCAGCCTTGATTTCGTGGGCATGCCTCCGCCAACCTTTCCCTCCGATTGGCAGATAGAACCCGGAGTGTTGAAGAAGCGGACCATTAACGGTACACTGGTCGGGACCCAGAGGCGAGTTGGTGGTGTATTTCCGCTTTCCCTGGACCGAAAAGGACATCCTACAAAGGCGGTTCAATTAGGACCAAAGTCCCTTGTGCATGTTGGTCGTTGATGGTGGTTTGCAGAGTTTCGATTTCGATGTTCTCCCTATCTATATTTCTTGTAATTAAATTATTGTTTGTACGGCGTGGGGCGAAGTTAGCACAGTCGAGGAATAGATTGGCAAGACTCAGACAACCCATGTATCTTTGAACGGGATATTCCTGATCATACATAAAAATGCCATAGGAGTCGACATAGAAGGCATGAGTGTCAAGACGGATGATGTAAAAGTAGGTTATCTATTTCTATACACGATATCATTAGAGTCGTTTAACAGAGGACAAGATTCAAAGGGAACTCACAAGGATGATACCATCGAAGCGCTGCTTGAACCATGCCATTGTGTCCTCCTTCTTAATGCGGTGCGAGAAACCGATTCTCGCCTTCTGCTGCCTCCGTCTCGCTACGCGTGCACCTGGACGACCCATTACGACGTAGAAGTCCATGCCGAAGATACCAATACCGGGGTCGTATCTTGCGCCCAAGTCGATGTGTTCCTGGATACCGAAACCGAAGTTTCCTGTCTCCGAAAAGTTCTTGCGCCTCAACTCGTATTCCTTCACTTTCAAACCACGCTCCAGAATTTCCTCAGCTTTGGGTCCGCGGATGGTGACATGCACGGCGATTTTCTCATTACGACGGATACCGAATGTGCGGACGGTGTAACGGGCTTTTGAGGTGACGGGTGTTTGCCCGGTAAGCTGTTCCAGCACTTTGGAGGCACGAGTCAATCGATCTCCAGATTCACCAACGGAAATGTCTGAAGGTGTACGATCAATCATTTTGCCCGCAAGATTTTTGGGATATTAGGACGCACTGATTACGAGCTTCTCGATGCGGGGCTCTTTCATGACATTGGTGGGAGTCGTTTTTTGGTCGGCCTAGAGAGAACATAGTTAACGAGGTGTCCTGGACATCATTATGGGCTTTGGCACTGACCATTTTGGTGAGGGATGGTGTTTGGTCGCTGTTCCTACCTTGCGGTGAATCCTTTCTTGGTGCTGGTGCGTATAGTGGCTGAAACCTTATTTTTCAGTTCTGTACAGTGATCGGAATTTGCCGTAACTCCGCATCATCGGATCCCGAGATCGGCTTCTTTCCTTCTCCCTGCACTTCCACTACTACGCACCGACGCCGACAATTCATACATCATCGGCCCTCCTTCTACCCGTAATGCATAACCTTCCATCAACCCTTAAATCTTTTGTGCCAGCTGGATGAACTATTAAGAATTCTTTACATCGACCCCTTGCCAGGCATTACGCAGATTTTCCGGTGTATTTTTCTCCGGCTTCCTATTGCTCAGGTTCACATGAGTTTGGCTCATGCCTCGGGACCGATGGAAACCCTCGAAACAAAACAATCATATGGATCTTATTGAAAATTAAATCTATTCCTCAATGGGCTATCTCCGCCATTCCTAGGCTCGTGGGACTCCCTCTAATCTGTTTCAGAAACCAAAATCTTGATGCGCTCTTAATAGGGAAAGGATTCCTATATGCTTATCTTCTCATGAACTGTCATTTCGATCCTCTATTTCTCATATTCAAGCTGGTCACGAGCCTACGCGCGAGCTAGCTTCTCGGTTCACCGCAAATCAATTGAAATGTACCCGACCCAACGGCTTTTCTCTATCATCAAGTGCGGGGCGACTTTTCACAGCTTATGTACACTAGCTTACCATACTGCTCCACATGTAGTCAAAAAAGGCTCACGGACATCACTCGCGTTTGCGATCTTGGGAAGAAAGTTGCTGAGACGGTAGGTTCATACCTCCCTGCAAGCTATCCGTAACTACCAATTCATTTTTCATCGGGTAAAGAGGAGGTTCAATCTACGGGGCCGATTTTGCGTGTCAGAGAGGGGGCGATAAATCATGTTGCCTATGGATAAAGCTTAAGCCTCACCGCGCCAGACCGAATGGCGTGTCCGCCGCACATAACTCCGGTCCTCAAGCTCAAGGTTCATCGACATCTCTCGTCGTTGGATTCGTCAGTAGTCTCGTTTCCCAGATAACCATCGCTGTTGCCCACTCTGTCGAATAAATGTACTTTTAGCGTCAATCTACCCTGCTACTTTTCCAAGATGATGGCCAGAAAAATCAGCCTGTGGGAAAAAGCAAGGTCGGCGATGTTTTTCCTCCGCTCCAGTGCAAACAAATTGTGCTATGACGATCTCTTTTTTGGTTCTAATTGCCTCCTAACTAGGTATCTTCATTCTACTTCTCTAACGCAAAAAAGCTAGATCACTGAAAAATATAGTGTGAACAAGCCCAGTAGGGAAAATCTTGGCACGATCACATGAAGAGTCCCCTACTTTGGAACGGTCCCGCACGGGCTTTTCGAGCCTCCGACATCCCTCAACGGTTCGACCATTCTATGTATATACCGGGTCTGATTGAATAATGCATATTATTCAAACCCACGTTATCCTGACAACGGGAAGTCCGGACGCAATTCGACCGACTTGGTCTTTCAGGGAATTCTGTGGGGTCATGGATCACGCTTACTAGCTCCGGCGCCTCCTGCAGAGCGCGTTTATTTCTTTAGATCGCTGATGACTCCGTCACTGCTGCTCCCCTGAGTATTGGGCCACAGCTTACTTCCCTTTAAGAAGGCCGACGTTAACTTGTGCAGATTCTCGTCCCCGCTTTTTACCCTTCAAAACACAATCGCCCAGCATCTTTGGAATTCCCGACAAGTCGGGATATCTACAAAACATGGCTTCTTGTCGCATTTGCTTAGAGGATGCGAAGAAACCCGTCGCCCTTCCCTGTGGTATGTTTTTTTCTGGGATGGATTTAAAATCTCCTCACAAGTTGCAAAAAGGACACATTTTCTGCAACGGCTGCATCGTGAAAACTGTTCAAGCAGTCAAACCATATACCCATCTTCAACCGTGTCCTATCTGCAGGGCAATATATAATATTGGTAAGTTTAGCCAACCCAAGGACAAGGATATCTGTTTTTTATCACCAAAGCACAGCGCCCATCAACCTAAACGTGGTTCCCGCAAACCTGCGACCATTCGTTACCCCTAGTATCCGCAGAGTCTATATCGATCCTCCATCAACGTCACAGGGGAGCGACGCGGCCGACGTCAACGAACAGCCCGCAACTCTCGGGTCATCGCCCACGGCTGTGACATCGTCCGCATCGGAGCTCGCACGCCTGCGGGCAGAGAACTTCGCACTGCGTAATAACTGCGCCTTGTGGCGGAAGCGTGCGGAGATGCACGGAGCGGCCAACCTGGGCCTCCTCAATTTTGCGCGGGTCGTACGCGATCAGGCGTCACATCTGGCTCGGGAGCGAGATGAGCTCCAGACCCGATGTCATTCTCTCAAGCGCAAGGTCGAAGACTATGAGTGAGGCCATTTCTCGGTCTTTGATGTGCTGTTACTCAACATAAATTTTTCAATAGGATGGCAAAGAGCTCGGAATCTGCGATGGTCGAAGCTTTCTTGCAGGGGCGCTCTGAACTCCACGACTCCGGAAGCCCCGTTCCAGGCTCTTTGTTGTTTGCACCTCCATTTCCATACTTTCCTGAACAAGGGACTTCTGGACGAAGTCCAACGAGCGAAGCTACCGTTTCAAACTCAGCGGAACCGCCATCCAGAGGTTCTGATTTCAATCGATCGAGGAAGAGAACGAGGACTGACGATTCTCATGGCCCGGAATTTGGGAAGAGAACGACCCCTTTATTGATTTCCGAGAATCTCGCTCACGGAAAAGGCGAACCACTAACACCTTGATTACATCTATACCTCCTTTATTCCTCTCTCCCGGTTCCGAGTCTGGTTATTTCTGGTGGATCACAGCATCGTATATACATAACACTCACATTTTCCATTTCTTCTGTCGGGGTCGTCACTCATATATTTGGCATTTGTATTGTAGTTTGACAAGCAATTTTTTCTCTTCATTTTACACACTCATCCACGGAGCGGCATCTAAGTCGAGATCTATTTTTGGCATAATTGATCCTAATTGATTGTTCCTTTCACGGCAGTCGTTTCGCTGCGTGACCCCGACTCCACCGTGCAGAGCCCACGGGGGTCTCTATCTTCCTTGGTCATCGCTGTAATACTCAAGTCTGCCGATGACAGAGTATAATGATGGTCAAAGCAATCCTAGCCCTCCCACCATTTGATCATGTCGACGCAGACGTCATCTTGCGATCGTCCGACAAGGAGCCAGTTGACTTCCGAACGTTCAAACTACTGCTCTCCCTATCGTCCCCATTCTTCGCCGAGATATTCACACTACCACAGCCGATAGGGTCGCCCGTATATTCCGATGAGGGCGCAGACACCAGCAGGGGCGTCGCGGTTGTCCAGATGGCGGAGGATCAGGTGACATTGCGGCTGTTGCTGGGGCTTTGTCTCCCCGTCAGCGTCCACGAGATGCCTAGGTTCTCATCTTTATTGGAGATCCAGAAGGTCACTGAAGCGGCCTGCAAATTCGAGATGGACGGTCTGTTGAAATACTTGCGAGGGGAGTTGGTGTTGCCGCGCTTCATCGAATCGCAGCCGTTGCGAGTATTCGCCATCGCCTATAGGTATGGATGGGATGTGGAAGCAAGAAAGGCAGCGAGGTATACACTCCGACATCCCATGAACACTCCTTTCGTCTCGGAACTCGAATTTATCTCTGGTGCGACATTTTACAGGTTACAAGAATACCATAGGATGTGCGGAGAGGTGGCTAGCTCGCGTGCATTGCTACAACCTGCTTTAGCCGAATCCCATGACATATGGACGTGGATCGTCTGTAAAAAGTGTCCCCCAGCGTGGAACGTCCAGAGCAAAAATTTCCCGGATGCTCGGAAGTGGTGGGCGCAGTGGATAGAAGATATCGCGGAGGAACTCCGCACAAAGCCTTGGGGAGAGATAGTGAGAAAATGGGATTTGCAAAACAGGGCGATTGGACAAGCGGCTGGTTGTCCTAACTGCGGAAAACGCGCGCAGGAAGACCTGGAAGCTTTTTCACAGATGTTAGCGGTTGAGATTGAGAGAGATATTTCGTCGGTTTGTTTGTCCACCACTATCGTTAGGTTTTTGAGCGCTCATATGTTATTTTTGGCAATGCAGGTTGATCTGGATCTTACCTTCGATGACTGGAGTTCCGCATCACCCACGGTTGTATAGTAGCCTGAGTATCTTAAAATTGCAAGGCACTTTCATGGCACGCTGGAGGCCGGCTTGAGGTTCTGAG
>Ga0307513_10001587_pt1 | contig 32625 bp, 40 predicted proteins | sample 15_EM_MG_FD_202174 | JGI IMG/M metagenome (GOLD analysis project Ga0307513, IMG submission 202174) | Populus trichocarpa ectomycorrhiza microbial communities from riparian zone in the Pacific Northwest, United States - 15_EM | ecosystem: Host-associated > Plants > Roots > Unclassified | place... | reverse complement strand
TCTAGTTGAATGTCGGCCATACCAAGCTTCGCAGCTCTCGAATTTTCACTTGCGGCTGATCATGGGCACTGTCTGGTCCTTGTCAGCTCATTGTGCTATCAGGAACAGTACTTGCCACCGCATGCACACGATTCCAGTAAGAGTGCAAGGACTTGTAGAAGTTTCCAGCGAGTTGACTACCACCCTTTCACCTTATCACAGCAACATACTAGTTCGGCCCCCGTTTACTAGCCCTGGGTGAAACGGTAACAAGAGGATGTGGGTCTCGTCCCAGCATCGCCCTCCATTCCCTGCATCTGATCTCGAGCTTCCAGATACAAGCATCGACTCAATGGTATGAGGATAAATCTTGGTCTATACCGGTGTATCGCCCACACACATTCAGATTTCATAGGCGATTCCGACGAGTGGTCCAAAGTGGTTGAGGGTACTTCGCATTTTGCTTAGTCCGATTTCGAAAGGTGAGTGCCCTTATAGACTTTGTGTACTTCGATCCTCGTGTTTTCCCAGCTTTTCCCTCAAATTTGAAAACTATTTGCCTCACTCGGCAGTAGACACCTTCAAACATGGGACTGGCGGGGCCATTAGCACTACCTACTATGGGTACCACGCCAGGCCCTCCAGGGTCTTCGAGGTTGGAGGTCGAATCGTCGGGGTTGAGGAGAACGACGATGTGAATGATAGTAGCACGCTTGGTCTCACGAAGGTTTGCACTGTCCTGGGCTCACGAAGTGTCGTCAATGGTGTCCCTCCAGCTTAATAAGTCCGATTTACCAGTTTTGGGATAGGATGTACAGTACAGGGCCAATCCAACAGTAACGTACATCGACAACAACAAGACTCGAAGCACAGCCGAAAGCAGATATCTGCCCCCTTAGGTTCTCCCCAGACCTAATCTCACTCTTGCACTCCACGCTCAGGTCACGTGCATCCTATTCAAGACCGAGGGTCAAATCATACGAGCAGTTGGGGTCGAGTTCGCAAAGCCTCGAGATGGACCTAGGTACCAGAGTTCTGCCTGTGTAGAGGTCCTTGTCTAGTATGTGACCCCCTCATGAGCCAGCGTTGATTGTCTGACTCGTCTCAATGGTGGAGCTGTGCACACCCCGCACATCCTCAAACCTCCGGGATAGGACCAGCCAATGAACTGAACAGATTATCAAATCCAATCGTAAGGGACGTTCCTGGAGTCGGGGCGGGCCTTGCGGATCACCCAGTGCTCTATGCAAGGCGCGACTACAACGACCTGACTCGAGTCGGCTTGAGGAGTATCAAATCTATTGCTCGGTATGCTCTCTTCAAAGTAGGGCCGTTAACCTCTAACGGTCGTAACCATCAGTTTTCTCTTGTATTACCTGACCAGGAGGGGACATGCAGCCAGCAGAAATAGCCGCACTCATTCGTTCTTCTGACTCAATGATCTTCCCACCACATTCGTACAAGCCCATCCCTGGTCCAAGCTCCAGCCCAAACTCCCCCGATTTGGAGCTCTTCGCAGGGTCGTCCTCATTTGCGCCCGACGGAAAGGCGGTGATTATCGGCATGGGTATCGTGCTTCTCCGGTATGTCGTGTGTTTGGGGTCTGCCAGCCGTACCTTCGGAGCCTGACGCAGAGATGGAGTCGTGGATCGATCAAGCTTAAGTCATCCGATCCGTTTGATCAGCCCCTTATCGATCCCAAGTGAGGCTTCCCCTGATTGCATTTCAGGACAGCCTCATACATTTCAGGACAAGCTACTTGGCCACGCGGAGCGATGTGGACGTCCTCCCAAGGGACAGGCTACTAGTCAGGATTGCGAAGGCGGATGTGTACAAGGATTGCTGGGTCCTGGGCGAGTTGGAAACCGTTGTGAGAGCCGGTGCACCACTCTGTACGTCTACACTAGTTTTCAACAATGGTATGGAGCTTATCTGGTATTGAACAAGTATCATCCGATGTGCTCCGTGAGGGTTTCCTCGTTGGAAAAAGGCGGAGTGCTCGATTCCACCTTCAAGGTGCATGGCATTGCAAACTAGAGGGTTATTGACGCTCCTGCACTCCCTACACCTCCAAGTGGGAACACAATATGTGCTTCTTTAGCGCCCGTGACGTCCACTGTTGACCAGTCTGCGGAGTAGCCCACTCCAGTGTACGCGATTGCCGAGGCGGCCACCGAATTTATCGCAACAGAGCTGGCTGCAAAGAGACATGCGAAATAGTACTTGCTTGTGTCTTTCCATGATTTACCATGTGATGTCGTAGATTAGTTAGGTCTCAAATGTGGCAGGCTCGGCTTGAACCACAACTTACTATATGAACTATCGTGAATCCACACCATCGCCCGCGCCTAGCCTGTCTGAACTCATCCTCATGGCTGACGACGTTGCACCTAAACTTTCTTTCCCACCGCTGCCCGACTTGCCTAACGATCTCGCATTGCAAGTCTTCACAGACGTCTCGCTGCGACCAAGCTATGAAAACGGATCGTCACATACGGACAACGAGGTGCTCTCAGTGGTCGGGGAAGCAGCAACACAGGCTGTGTTCACCGCGATCCTCTTCGCAAGGCAGCCTGGTCTGTCCTCAGACGAAATCAAGGCGCGTTCGCGGAAAGAGACTAAGACGTTCTGCTGATATTCCACTGCACGTGTTTACAGGAGATACGATCAGAGTGGATGTCTCCAAAGACAACTACGCCATGGCTTGAGCACTATAAGGAACTCCAAAGTGTTCGAGTACTGCCAAACAAAGACCGCACGCGCGACGTGGTGGAGCGGGCATTCTACGCGTCTGTATATTTCCTTGGACCTTTTGACGCGCTTGGCCGTGACGTATTAACCTTTGACTGACCCTTTATCAAAGGTATATGGGTGCATTGTACATCTCACGAGGCCAAACCACGCTTCATATGCTCCTTCAGGAGCTAGTAGACCCTTCTACAACTCCGAATCCCGGGCCTGTTGGCCATCCACCGTCCTCATCGACGAGTAAGCCCCTCTATAAGGGCGTCGTATTTCGGCATTTAATACAATTGTTCTAGAACCGCATCCACAAGCGCCACAACTCAGTTGTATCTCCCTATTGAATCAGGAGGCCCAGAAACAGGGCTTTAAGGTGGAATACTCGGCGGAGTCCAAGGGTGTCGCTCACGCCCTGCAATGGGAGGTTATTGCCATAGGTATATATCCATGTGTCATATTATCTTACATGCCACTAACCCCACATAGTGAATGGCAAGTTCTCAGGCAGCGGCTACGCCCTAAGTAAGCAGTCAGCCAAAGAGTCAGCCGCAAAAACGACCTTGATCAAGATGGGCTACAAATTCTGTAAGCTTCCTCCATCGGCACCTCACCTGGCCCTTGCGTTGATATTGTTCCTTCGCGTCGGCCCTAGAAGGACATTGAACTTTTTCCAGCGTGTTGAACGCGCTTCCATCATGTATGCAAAAAGATCCAGGGTCTTATATGCAATCTGTATTCCATCGATCATCTCAATTGTGAGTTCTCCGCTGTTGCCCCGCGGAGCCTGCCAACGTCAGCCATCGCACCGCAGCAGTTATCAAAGTCTAAACAGTTCGTCAGGCTCTTTAAACACCTAACGTGCCCGACCCAAGTCAGAAAATCGCCTCCCTTTGCACGGCCATAATATTGTGTTCCTGCAGATTTGTTTGGTCTATCTAGTGCACCGACCATGGAGGCCGAATTGGACGATATACGGCGCTCGGCTGATTTGCCGTTACTTCTTGACTTGGAGATAGCAGAAAAGGTCTTTTCACATAAGAGTGTATTTGGAAACCGTGTGCGTATGCATGTAGAGAAGGAAGAGCCGCAGGATTATGAGAGGTGTGGGGCGCAAGCGCTTTGCACTTAGATTGGTGCAATTTAAATCTGATCACAAACCAAGGTTTGCTTTCCTCGGTGACCAAGTATTGTCCTTCATTGCTACGGAGGTCGTCTTCGAGCGCTATCCCTTTGCGAGGCCAAGTTTTCTCACCGTGAGTCACTCAACCAACGTGAATTTAGTCGCACGGGCGCCTGAACTGTGTCTGTCTACAGGAGAAAAGGGCACTTGTGACTAAAAACGAGGAGATTGCAAAATGGTCCTCAGCGTACGGACTCCCACAACGTATCAAAGCGCATCCATCGCAGCAAGCGGTAATCCAATTTAGTACCGTTGCGAAAGCCTCAGTTTTTGAGGCGTATATCGGCGCCGTATTCGACGAAAGTGGCCTTGCTCTGGTCGAGACTTGGGTCAAGCCGCTGATACGAAGGGTGCTCGAACTTGACGACAAAGCCCAAATGACGCCAAGGGGCGAGCTATCACCTCTCCCAAGAAGAGGAGACTCAGATGCAGGAATAGACGACATGTCTGACGAGATCCTCCTCCACCGACTCGACGCAATGTCGATAGCTGAGTCGAATTCAACAGCAGTTGGAGCCAATTACGGAGGCTACAATTCCTCTATGAATCAGTTTCGCCCTGGGTCTATTGCGCCGTCTTCCCATGACGGTTCTCTCAACTGCCCCGATACCCCGAGCACTGGATTTTTTAACGCGGCCGACGCTCAACCTATGGCCGTTGCCACAGGAAAACCGAGCCCTTTGAAGAACGAGATTCGCGGCTACGAACTGGGACGCTATTCACCGAATGTCGGACACCATTCGCCTTCTCAATTTTCATCTGCCTCCAGCTCTCAGTATGCCTCAGATACGCAGTCGCAACAATCTCCACCGTTCGCTAGTGGCTATGAATCCCACAGGAGCAGCAGCTCAAACACCGTGCGACCTCCTGTGAGATCTCCGCGGGGTTCACCTAATACCAGTACCAATACCAATTCACCATCTCCTCGACCGTCGCCCAAATTCACGAGCCCAACCAGCAATAGCGATTCTTCTAGCAGTGCGCAATCGCATACCTCAACGCAGAGCGTGACCGGCGGACACCTCGCACTATTCAATCAAATGGCCACACAAAAGCAGGAACAGGTGGAGTGGAAGATATCGTCGTCTGGACCGCCGCACAAACCAAGATTCGACGCACAGGTTTTCGGTAAGTCTCACCATTCGCATTCGACTTGTTCACTCTCTGACGGATTATCATCTCGCACAGTTCGCAATTATTGTCACGGGAGGGGTCAAGCTCTGACCAAGAAGCAGGCCCAGCAGAGCGCAGCAGAGGCAGCTCTCCGAAGTTTAGGTTGGATGTGAGTTTCAGGTGCCCCTCAGCTCAACTCGTGCTCACTAGTGCCGCTCGCAGCGCACTGGCCAGCACGCGTTGGCCTGAGGCACGCACCTCGTTTTGGACGCGGGCGGACGTTCGAGCTTGGCAGCACAAACAAAGCCGGATACTCGTGCCGGAGCGTCAAATTCAGTCGCTCTTCCGGATCTTATTCTTACGCAAGAAATAGTAAGAAGGGACCGATATGCACGGATGATCGCGTTCGCTAGGCTAGGCATTACTACATGTTCACGATCTGTACTACTACGTCTAGAGAGACATACAGCTGCACAAGACTTCTCTTATAAAACAGTGAGCGTTCTGAGGACAATGGTCCATACCCTATAAATCAGCGGAGGAAAACGTCGACAACTAGTGATCAATAAAGATAAGGCGCATGGTATAGCAGACAGTATGCCACTGGGGGTATGAGTGGCAACAAAATAGCAAGAGGGTCGAGATATATACGCGAGAGTGGTTAACCGAGCAGCTTGTTGAGCTCTTCCAGGCGCCGTTGCTGCAGTTCTTGTTTGCTGAGGGGCCTGCCTAGGGTCATATTGGCAAGATCTGCTTTCTTCTTTTGCACCTCCAAAAGCCGCTGCTCAATTGAGTTTTCGATAATGTACTTGATTGCGATGACAGGGTGGGTCTGACCGAGACGGTGCTGCGGTAAGAGATCACATGTCAGTACCAGGTATGCCCCGTGTCGGGTGGACGTCATCTACGTACAATCCGGTCAACAGCCTGATTCTCGACTGCCGGGTTCCAGTACGGGTCCATTAGGTACACTCGCCGGGCAGCTGTGAGAGTCAACCCAACACCACCAGCCCTCAAGCTCACTGCATATCAATGTAAGCTTCTATTCCTTCCAGGGACAGGTAGGGAGAGACTGACCCAGTAGGACCTCACACTTCGGGTCATTTTTAAGCGCATCCATGGCTTTAGTGCGGTCCTCTCTCTTCATGGTGCCATCCAACCGCTCGAAGTGAATGCGATTAACTTCCAAGGCCTCCTCGATGCGGTCGAGCATGCTGGTCCATTGTGAACTGGCCACAAGCATTAGCGGACTCGTGCAAATATGCGATGGATACCACTTACAATACGACAGACTTGGTGATGCCATCATCAATTGTTTCACCGTGCTCGTCGACCGCCTCGATTTCCTCAGCAACAGTAGGGTCGTAATTGGACGAAGAAGGATTTTGTTTGGAGAAGGGGAGGAGGTCCGCGATGAGCGCCTGAACCTTCGTCGAAGGTCGGTAGTTAACGATTGGAGTCCCCCTCTGCCTTCGTTCCTTCTTCGCGTTGCTGGGAGACGCCATCCACGGCTTTTTGACGCTACACCCTGCCATCATCTCAGGTCCATTCGCGCGCACCTCGATCGCGTCACACGCCTGAATGTAGCAATTGCAAGCGGTACACAAAATTTGAATGTCCTGAGGGACATTGGGCCATTCTGAAACTCCAAGATTACGGAAGCAGGTAAGACAGAAGAGGTGTTGGCAGCGAGTGATGATAGGGTGGAGGGTAGGCGGCATGGGGCTGTTCGCCCGACTGGCTTTCATCGCAGCTTTCGCGCGAGCTTTCTTGCAACTGGCTTCGTCCACATCACCGCAGAGGTCAACTCCATTGGGTCCGTCGACATTAGGCGCAAGCTCCACTCCACAGTCAACACATTGGGCAGTCGCAGTTTCCTTGAGAAGCGCAAAAACCGCAGTCGCACGCTCCAAGTTGATACCCTCTTTGGCGATATCTGCAATGGCTTGTTCGTATTTGGCCGCACTGTCCTCTTCCTCCGCCCTCAGACTTTTAATCAGGGTCAAATCATCACAGATCTGTCGTAGCCGCAAGATTTTCTGGAGGATATTGACATAGTTTCGCATAATCTCATTCTGTGCCATGTTCTTGAACTCGGCCTGAGACTCGTTGAAATACATATCGTATACCTCTCGCTCTTCGGGGGTGAGCTTCAGCACATGCATGCGATCGCTACGTGGCGGTAGGGAGAGGATCGGCTTGCCATCTTTGCCCTTTGTGTCCTTGGTGCGACGAAGGGTGAGGAGCTTCATAAGGGTTTGCAGACGTGTGACACCGAGGTGGTCGTTGAACTTGACTAGATTGCCGATTACAGCTGTCCACGTTGCCTTGTCATCAAAAGGCTCGACCCGGAGGAACTTGATAAGTGCATATAGGTCATCGAGCTTGTTTTGAATAGGAGTACCGGTGAGGCATAATCTTCGGTCAGCAATGAGGTCACAGCAAGCCCTGCTCGCAACAGTTGACGTCTCTTTGATGCAACTAAGGCAGACATGATTAGCTTGAAGACAAAACAATGCGCAGAGGGGTGCTCACTGAGCCTCATCAAGAACGACCCTAAACCAGTGTATTGCTTGCAAGGGGCTCGCAGTCTCTCCCCCGCACATCTTCCGTCTTCGGACTGGCTTCTTCTTCTTCACAACGGGGTTGCCATCCTGGTCTACTTCGAGGACACCGCCATCAGAACTCCCACCGTCTTCATCAGGATCCAGCTGTCCGGTGACCTGGCCAGATCTCATCTGCTTTGAATACTCAGTGGCAAGTGTCGAGTATGTCGTGATCACGACATCAAAATTCGCAATATAGACGGGATCCGGTCGTCGAGAGGCGCCATGGTACACGTAGACTCGAATCGGAGCGCCAAGTTTTAGAGGCCAGTTTGGTGCGCTGAGGGACATAGTGCCTAGCGCCTCGATGCCTGTCCCAGTCCCAGTGGGAAGCGGTGTTGCTGCTTGGGAAGACGTAGTCGTTACAGAACCAGACGAATTGATACCTCCCACGACCTGAACCTCCCCTCCCCAGTGTTCCTTGAATTGGTCCTCCCAGCTGGCAAGTGTCGAGAGCGGACAGATAATCAAAGTTGCCCGACTCCGTTCCTTGAGCAAACTGAGTCGATTGTACTCGATCATTTTCTTCTCATATAATGCCTTCAGTTTAGCCTTAGACGCGCTCACTTTCGACGTGTTGGGCATGTCCCAGGCGGCGCTAGCAAACTGTGCGGCCGTGAGACCAGGTGCCGTGTCCGGATCTATCGGGCGTTCCATGCGCTCAAGTGGCTGGGCGCCAAAATCCTGCGCTGATAACATTGTGACTGCGAGTAAGGATAGCGTTTCCTATCGCCGCACGTTAAGGACTTAGTCATCGATCACCGCAGCACAGCAGAAGGAAGAAAAACAACTCACAAGCGACTTTCCAAGTCCCATGTCATCGGCCAGAAGTGCCCCCTTGCACTCACGGGGCTTAGTGAACACGATTTCCTGCGTGATCACATTTTGCCATGCGTGACCTTGCGGATTCCACAGCGAACCAGCCTTTCCTGCTGGACAGACGATTTCCTGTTCTCGTTCCAGCAGGAACGTAACCGCCTTTCTTTGGTGTGGATAAAGGTTGGTGCAGATGTTTCGACCTTTGGGGAAAGATGTCAGATGTACATTCGACTTGACGGACGACATACATCCTCAGGCACGTACCAGGGGAAGTTTCCTTGAGGTCGTCTTCACTTCGGAGCTTCTGGAAGACATCCTCCACTTGACTCCGCTGGATCTCGACGCTCTTCGAGGGCGCCGGCGGAGTACTGCACTTCGCAAAGGGTGTCAGTGGCAGAGGGTTGCTCCGGCCATTCGCTGTCGCTCGGGGGCCACCTGGAGGAGGGTTGTGCGGATTGTAATATTTAACCCGGTGTAATATGGGTGTAAGGTCAAAGACAGATGTCGGATGATCCAGCATTAACCCTGCTTGCATGAGAGTGGCAGATACATGAGGAAGGTTGCCTTTCGGCGTGAAGACCAAAATGGCAAGAGGCATGCAATTTAGCTGTGAATCAAAGTTAGCGCCGATCCGGTCTCCTATAATTGAATTCCACAAACATTAGGGCTTGTCGAACGCTTTATTCTCGGCTCTAATTTGACAACCCCGCGACTCAGGAGCGGCGCCAGAGTGGGTCCGGCTTGGCGACCAATTACCCCGAAAGAATCTTGAGCAGTTGGGTTGGCGCCTTTCGCTTTCGGGGGTATGTGCAGCGTCAAAGCATCAGTGGGAGGCTTTGCATTTGGGTCGATGGCAATCCGTATGGGAGCCCACTCCTCAATGCCTCCTCGCTGGGCAGATAAGTAAGGATTGGGATAAAGAACAAGAGCGGTGACATTGAGTTGACCAATGAGGACAGGGGCATTTGCTTCGAGATGTTCGATAGAGGACAAGGTGAGCGAAGGGGTGGATTCATGGGTGAGGTCGATGGTCTCTGGTTGTTTCGGCCACAAGACATTATTAATCTGTTGGGCGATGTACGGATTGTGAGCTAGGGTCTGTGTAGTGACTTGGGGCAGCGCGGTCAGCCGGGGAGGCTGCGAGGCATACTGAGATTGAGGGGGACTGCCGCGCGTCTGGCTGCTCTGATAGTGCATAGGATGTCTGTTCAGGACTGGCATGTGCTGGAGTGCATTGGGCTGACTCGCCCAGGCGCGGTTCTGGAACGGAGGACTGGATTGCCAGCCATTTGGACGCGGGATGTGCATTGGTAGACTTGATGGAGGAGCATTTGCTAATGATATGATGTGGTTATTCAGTCCACCAAGACCACCGAGGTGGAGGGGAGGGACGTTTGGAGCTACGCGTTGGCGCTTTGCAGGAGGAAGCTCGACGGGATCGTCGTCGTCGTCGGCTGTAAGATCGATGGGTTCCATATCGTCTCTTGATTGCTTTATGTGCTGGTACGGTAGCGGAGGGGACGGTGTTGAGGTCATAGCGGCAAATTCTCAAGGTGAATGAGCGCGTGAGGCTGGCACACAGCGTCTTCCAGACCCCACGGCGAGGGCTCGTCGAGGAGAATATTTGCAGGAGTGTGCGTGCGTGCGTGCGTGCGCTGAGGGGGACAGTTCGCGGAGTGCGAGTGTGCCGGAGCTGACAGAGGTTCAAGTTGTGTGGTTCCCTTGTCGGTCTCTTTCGCTCTCTCCCCCGTCTCTCCCCCGACTTGTCCGAGTCTGGAAAAGACTTATTAAATACTCACTAATAAAACATGAAATGTAAACCCCGTAAACCCCGTGACCTCCGAAAGCCGCAAATCTGATTAAGCAACGCCTGGACCAACGCCGGGGCCAACACCGGGGCGTCGGCCGCCCATGCACTCCCTTCCCGACCCGCATCTCTCCCCAAGTAATTCGTCTTCGCTCGTGTCAATGCGTTCTTCCTCACCCGGGGCCCACTCTGGACACCCACCTTGATTGGCGTCCATTCGTCAGCGTTCAAGACGATTCCCATTTGTCTCCATATCGGTGAGGGCACGATGAGTACCAGCCCTCTCTAAGGCGTCTGCTGTCACGCCTCTTTCTTACATTGTCGCCGGATTTGGACATGCCCTTGTCCCTCTCAAGCTGTCTTGGTACATAAGAGAACCGGCGGGCATTACTGCGAGCAATTTGTCAGCCCCAGATGCACAGGTCCGCCTCACAGCGCCAGTCTCCGTGATCACAATTCGCGAGAGGGACACGAGAAGTCGATCACTGCGTGCACCAGATGTCGCAACCACAAGTGATAGCTTAGAATATATTTGATGCGCATTTTTAGCCGCCAAGAATTCTGTAAGATTGTTGTACACCTATCAACAGCGGCGCAGAAAATGGAAAGAAGCGAAAAATCTCATGCATAGAAGAAGACACTCATTCGACCGTGAACATCAGTTACCGCCGATACAGCAACTCCGAGATACGCCTTGGCACCGGTTTCCTAATCCTATTAAACACGCGTTAGTACACCTACACATATGGCATTGCACTCATAATCAACATGCTCACCCAGCGCAATACTTCAATCGCTTGGCTTGCGGCAAGGTGCTTCGCGGCTTTCTTAGACTTTTCAACGCCCCTGGCAATAATCTGACCGTTGACTACGCGATACGGGTAATGCCATGAGTCTGCGCTACTCGTAGGAGGTTTATGAGGAAACTCGCCTTCCAATTCTGCTGTAAAAATCTTTTCATGGGCATTTCCCTGGTCACTCTCATACCAGATGAGAGGGGTGGGCGGCCTCTGTTGTGAAGCCCTTTCATTGAGAAGTGCCAGTGCCCCCCCTCTGGGTGGTTGGGGAATTGGCGTCGGTGCACTCCCACCCCGAGCGCGAGGGGTCGAAGGTGACGCGGTACCAGGACTTATGTTTGCCCTACGCATCCTGTCCGATAGATCCTCGTCCTCTTCTTGTATCCTCACGATCTCATATTCGATTAGTGGGTCGAGCCATGCATGGATGGAGGTCATGGGATTCGGGTAGGGTCCAGGCAGTCGACCGATCCCTTCATCATAACGATCTGCCTCAAAAATGAGCTGCTTCCAGTAGGCCCCGACGTAAGCCTTGAAAACGGAAGCGCGAACATCGGGGTTGTTACGAATTAGCGCTTCCTGGGCGCGGGCGGCCTGAATTCTTTCGTGTAGTCCATACTCTGTCGCCCACATAGCTAACTTTTCGTTGTTGATGATTGAATTTTTCTTTGTCTGTACCAGAGGCGATGAGTGATAATAAATTGGAACCCATCGTGGGATGGAACAGGTCGGAAAGATCAGGCAAACGAGACATAGAGGTACCAGGTACTCACCGTCAGATCACTTGGCCTTGAAAGCGGACAACTCTCATAAAGATTCTCCATCACGACTAGACCCAGTGTTGTTTCGCCGAGCAGCGCAAGCCTGTTATTTCACAAATGAACCATCAGCATCCAAGCGACGAAGAAAGGGAATCGATTAATAAGTGCCTCTCATAGTCCTCCGACACCGATTCGGTCACTCGAAGCGCAGCGGGAATGTCAAACACTCCCCGATGGGTGAACACCCGCTGAGCGTGCGCTTCGTTGGATAATTCTGGTAGTGGGGAGCCACGGAAGACACGGAAGGACATCGCGCGAGCTAAGTTGTCTGGGACGAAAGTGAGGAACAAGTGTGGGGGAACCGTAGAGCTGGGGACATATCCGCAGCCCCTAATCAGGTTTACATACCTTGTCCTGCTAATACATTCTACTTAACACTAGTCAGGCGCCCGAACCGTCTGGGGCACGACTCCGTCACACAGGGAAACGCCCCTCACTGCCCGCGAGCCTGACTAATCAGAATTGAATAGATACCATCAGCATTCATTTTGCATTGTTAGCCTGTCTTCTCGTCACATGAAGATGCCTTGCGCAGGCCGCATTGTTTCCTGATTGACGCTCCCTTGTCGAGGCTGGTGAGCGTTGGGATTCAATCGGGTTACAACGACGGCCAACAAAACCTCTGACAATCGGTGGGCTATCGCCAATTGCAAATAACCAAGAACGAGGTCGTGGAATGGCTTTCTGCGATAAGTTCTAGCGATTCTCTTGCACGGCTGATAACACGCGGCAATTTAAGCACGGATCGAAGCTCACACATGGGTATTCCCCTACTCTATGGCGAACAATTCAGAGATATGGGGTGTAAATAGGGCGCACGCTGATGTCAATCGGGATGTGGCGTGAAACTGTTCCGCGACAGAGAACCAAAGGGTCGAATCACGAGGCCAATCATGTCTTAGAAAGTTCCAGGGTGAGCCAACTTCAGGTCTGTTCCCTATCGTCCCCGATCCTTTTGGATGGCCGTTGCCACTGGCGTTTTCTGGAAATATTGGATGGATAAATACGCTTCTTCGATAGTTTTGTCCATAGGGAACTGAAGTCCTATTCCTTGGAATTGAGGTTGGGCAGGGACAGTTTGGGGAGACAACGTCGTCGCCTTTACTGAATGGAGTGGGTGGAAAATGAGTGGAGATTAGATGAGAGTACTGCAAAGAGCTTATCAGGACGATAAAATTGTCAGAGCCTGCCTGTACTATACATATGGGAGCTGCCTGGGAAAAGCGCCTTACAAGTCCTGCGAGTGACAGGGTCACGGTCAAAACAACGGAGAGCAAGAGTGACATGGACCCGATAAAAATAATATGTATGAGATGGGCTGTCGACAAGTCAAACCCGTATGCAGACCTTGAAGAGCCTGTTTCCTCAGTCATAAGCCCCCTGGACTTGTGAACCCATTCCTTCCATAGGTATCCCAAGGCAAGCTTCCGACTGTTTCGCTCTGCCGCTGTCGTTGTTCCCATTCCCAAGCTGCCTCCCATTGTGCATTGCGCCACTGAGTTTGCAACAGTATTCCCACAAGTAAAACAATGGCCGTGGTCAAAAGTGTAATGATCAGAATGCCTTGACGACGTCGCAAGGTGTCCCACAGTCCGTCTTCTCGTTTGGTTTCCAAACTTGTTGGAATGTTCCCAAATGTTGCGTCAGACCCATCAAGAGAAGTACTCGCGAATAAGGTTTCCAAGCCAGTTGGTGGACCAGGAAACCGTTGTGGCGCGAGCAGGAAAGGGTCATCGTCGCGAAGGGAAGGATCACCAGCCACTGGTACCCAATCCATTTCATCTTGAGGATAGCTAGATGTGAGTTCTGTGGCAGGGGGGAGTGACGAAACGAGAGAGGGGAGTCCAAAGATGGGATTTGGAGTGGTGGATTTCGTAGAAAGAACATTGTCCGATGAAGACATGGTAGCGATGCTCAGAGAATCGGGTTGAATTTGCGGCTGGATTTCTGGTGAACTCGCATGACGCGATAAAATTATAGGCGCTGCTCTGGATATTCGTACAACTTTCCAACCGAAAATAGCAAGCTGGCCGATGTGAGTTGAGAAAATGAGGGTACTTCTTAATGCACATACCACAACCTCCATCGCCAGGAGCGCGCCAAATGTTCCTTCGGTAACATTTGTCCCCCAGACAGAGATAAGCGTCGAGGCAACCAGGCGGCTCAGCCATAAAGCTACCTGGATCTTCTGTTAGAGTAGTCAGTGATTGCACAAACCATGAATTATAATTTGTCCTTACTATGAACCTCTCTCGACCCTTGACCCGTATGATAATTCCTTTTCTTTGGGAGCCGCGGACTTCTGCAACAGTACGATCAAAAAATAGCCACAGGATGCTAAGCATCACCACGAAAGGTGGAGGAGTGCGCAAAAATCGTGGGCTTCGCCCTCGCATGCCTAGAGTATGGATCAGTCGCCGAAACAAAATGAAAGCAAATCAACCGACCAGCTAAATAAGAAATGATTGTCCAGACAGTGTTGAGGACATAAAGAGCCCCTTGTGCTCTCCATAGCCATATCTCCCAGGGTTTCTCCCGATCTTTTTTGCCTGTGGATGAAGCTCGGCTGAGAGCTGGGCGTTGGCCTGGACGATTCGTTTCCAGCCATCCTCCGAAGGCCCGTGATCGAGCAAAATGTTCCTTTTGCTTGATGCGCTCTTGGACTGCTGGCATACAGGTGCGGCACACAAGGGGATAGCGGACTTCCAGAGAGGCTCTATAAGCGGGGAGACGGGCCAATGCGGTAGCATAGTTGGGATCCTGAGTATGAGTGAGATGCTGTCTAACAGTACTTCAATGGTGGACTGACGTCGGCTGGTGGTAAATAATTGGCAAGAAGGTTGGTGACTAAAGTTTGGTTGGTTCTGCACGTTTGACAGAATAGGCTGCTTTCGAAGGTCGACGGAAGTTTTGATTTGGATGGAGTTGCTGCAAAGGAAATGTCACCAAGGCCACACATGTGAGTGAATGCTCTTTAAGAACCCACCTCGACGTGCGAAAGATGATTTATTTGCTTCAGTATCGAACATAGCCGGGTCGGACGACATGATTTCTCCCGTCTTTGGATCGTATCGGTTTCGCGACGAACATGACGCGCACGTGAAGTCGTTGGGGTTTTCGGGAGGTGAAGAGGGCTTGGTAGAGCAATAAAAGCATGTCACCTTGGGGCGGGGTCGTAGCATGGTCGTCGCGCACCTATTTCGGTGTAAGAGCAAGGCGCGAACAAAGAATGCGATTAATGTTGAACTCTACCCCAATGCGCCTTTTCGTTCAATAGCCAACGTTGTGGAGGTTGTGGGTCATCACTAGTGCCTACAAGGGTGGCTAGGAGGCTGATTGACTGGCTGGACAGTACCCCCAGGACCTATTCGTAAGGTGGAGGCAGGATCGCACGAAGCTTGTTGGATTTGTATATAGTCCCCTGTGAGAAACCGATAGAACGAAGGTATATACCCACAGCACGGTCTTACTCTGCTCATTTTATTTTTTATTTCATCCAGTGAGTCGAGTCCTCCCATCATTCTCTTTGACGTCCGTGTGTTCACTTTCATTGTACAGTGCGAGTGTGTACTAGTAAGTACATGTCCATATACGGTGGCGATTATACCATTGTTAGGCCCGTTATCCTTATATTATTCCCTGGCTGGATGTATACTGCACGAGTGGTATTTATCCACTATGCCTTACCATGATACTGATTACTTTCTCAAGTCAAGGTCATTAGTAGAGTACTTAGGCACCGAAATAATTTGACGGAATGCACATTATCTATCAACAGAGTGATCCCCAACGACACGAACAATGTCTCCATATAAAACAAATTCGCGGGTAATCGGGTTCCGATTGACCGTGCGAACAAGATAACGAGTGGTCGAGATGCCGATGAACATGACTTCCACACAAAAAAGTTGCTTCTGGGATGGAGTCGTAGAGATCCTAGCCTCCTTGACAAACGTACCGTTCTGATGAAAGTTCCTGATCCCCCTGCGATACAGATAGTAAAGCTTCCATCTGTGGTTTAGTGGGCGGCCTCTTTTGCCAGCTGACTAATACTACTTACAAGTGCGTCCCAGGATCTGGTGTACTATCAAGCCTTCCCAAAGGTTTAGTCGAGCCTTACGAAACCTCGGACCAATAATATTGCCTCGCAAATTGTAAGCTGCAACACGATGACACACCCGGGAGTCTATAGCCGTAGATCCACTAAGGATTCCTCCAGTGACTTTTCACAGGACTCCCTCGCCCTTAGTGCTATTCCGTAGTATTCGGAGGATTGGTGCAGAGCTGGCATAACGACCTCCGAGATGTTAGGACGTGTTCACGGACCGTACAACATATATAATGGCCCATGGGATTGCCGCTATGCCACAAAAGTGAAAATCAGCCCTCCACCGTTATTCAAGAAAATGTCTACCGACCGTGTGCTTGTAGGTTCACTCATCGGGCTCGATGAATTATATTACTAATGCGAAACAGGTTACTGGTGCGAATGGATTCATCGGTGCCCACATCGTAAAGCAAGCCCTCGAAGCGGGTTATGCAGTTCGTGGGACGGTGCGGAAGTAGGACTTGAACTGCGACCATCAACAAACCACTAATCTTCATTACTGTTTTTAGGGCTGAGAATGCTGAGAAAGTCAAGGCTTACTTCAGAGAGTTCAGCAACAAGCTCGAGATCGTCTTGGTCCCCGATATAGTTGACCCAGCTGCCTATGATCAGGCGCTTCAAGGGGTCACTCTCGTCATTCACGCAGCATCTCCTCTTGCTGCCGAGGTACAGTGTTTCGCTACGCTTCAGTTCCACGCATGCTCAGTTTGCTCTAGACATCAGACCCAGTGAATGACATTTTGAATCCTGCCATCAAGGGCACCACCAACATCCTAAATGCAGTTCTTAAGTTCCCAAAAGTCAAGCGAGTTGTGATAACCTCTTCCATCGCGAGTGTCATTCCCCCGAACCGAGAAGACCTAGCTACTGCTTTGGACCATACGTTTACCGGTTGGTACTTGCTTAGGATCAGGTGTTCATAGACTAAACTCTTGTTGGTCCACAGAGAAGGACTTCCCTGAAGCCACACTCGACACTCCGTTTGCCAGTTCATTCGAAGCGTACAGCTTGTCGAAGGTCCTAGCTGAACGGGCTGCTTGGGAAATCTTGAAATCTCATCCCGAGGCCACATTCGATATCGTAACCACTCTCCCTGCCTTCGTATTTGGGCCCAACCTTCTTCAAGCATCTGTAAAGGAGACCGCCGGAACGAATGGGATTCTCTGGAAGATCCTTACTAGTGGGCTTCCCTTCCCATTGTCCAACGCGAATGTGCACGTCGAGGACGTCGCGCGTGCTCATGTTCTCGCGCTCGATCAAGGCAAAGTTCCCGGAGGCAGTCGTTATCTCCTTGTCGCCTCGAATGACCCTTGGTCATCTGCTCTAGAGTATGTCAAAGGAAAGTGGCCGGAGAGGAAATGGGCAGAGAAAGAGACGGCCGGAACTCCTGTCAAGTGGGACGCCAGCAAGGCTGTAACAGAATTGGGTCTCGAAGGATTCCTGAGCTTCAAGAGACAGATCGGTGACGTGGTTGAACAGCTCATCGCCCTTGGCGCTTAATGTTATTGCTGGCTCAACTGAATGTAGTCTATCCGTGGCCAATTAAGTGGTCCAATAGGAGCTATGGACAGTAGGAAATGCTAGAATTAATTTGATTCCTGAGAAACCGGATATTACGACCTTAATTTACCCGTCCTCTTATCGAATGAAACCCTCAAGGAACGTCAGAACGCAAATAGAGAACTCCCAAGGGTTTACTATACACATAGAGACGCATCACGAGACGACCCTGGCTACTTCGGCGCCTCATCTCTGCCATGCCACTCTGGTGTGGTCGGAACCAAGAGGCAGGGTTGAAACGCAAGTCCTCGGCCGCGTGAACAATAACTCCTTAGGGCTTCTAGGCGAATAAATTCTTCGTCCCTTTCAGGTGTGCCTGGGGTATCGCACGCCCGGCCCGTCCATTTTTTCCAGCTTCATTACCGACTGCGACTGCCGATTTCCAGGAATGCTCCCTCACGTCGAGCTCTCACGCGCATATGGCGTGCTGGGCCTTCAGAAAGTAAGTTCCATTGTTAAGACGCGCGTATGAGCAAGACTGGGCGAGCTGAATCGCGTCTTACAGGAGGCGACCATGGAGGAAGTGAAGACCTCCTACAAGCGGCTCGCCTTGCAGTATCACCCAGACAAGAACAAAGCGGAGGACGCAACAGAGAAGTTCCAGGAGATTGGCAGCGCGTACAACACTATCGTGAAGTATCTCGAAGGACCATCACATCGTTGGGTGGACGATGACGACTTCGAGGATATCTACCATTACGATAACGATTACTACGAGGACGACATGGATTTTTTGTTGTGAGTCCCAGGCTAGCAAATACTTTGGCAGTCGCAGGGAATGCTACTATTGACTGACCTCTTACCCCCCTTAGTTTCTTATTCGAGCAAGCATATGGTCGAGCCCATAACCGCCCTCCTTTCTTTTCCTTCCGCGAACGCAAAGGCGAAACCGACGAAGAATACCACGCCCGTCTCGCTCGTCAACGCGAGGAAGCTAAGCGTGCCGAAGAGCGTCGCTTGAAAGAGCAGGCCGCTGCCAAAGCTGCTAAGATTTACGAACGCGAAGAGGAGGCCCGCCAGGCTGCCAACCGCAAGGCCGCCAAGGCGAACAAGAAGAAAGTCGAGAATGAGGAGCGTGTCAAGAGGGATGCAGAACGCGTTAAGAGCGCAAAACTCCAAGCACAGGCGAAGCGATCGCAAGTCTTCACCAATGCGCGCAAGGGTGACCCTGAAGCCGTCAAGAAGGGTATCTGGGAAGACTGCGTAGATGCTGCTGGAGGTGAAATCCTCGATAATGAAAGACTAGAAGGTTTGGTGCAACCCTCAGACCCCAAGGAGACACTTATGCACATCGCGGCTCGTCTTGGCGACGAGGTTCTGATAGAATGGCTTATCGACCACAGTACGTACGGCTTTCCTACTGTACCCTGAATCTGGTTCATTCATTCATTTTAGACGCTGAGCCTGAAGAACGCGACTCGTATGGGCGTACGGCGTTCCACGTTTCTCTTCAGTATGGTCACCTCCCAATTATTCTATACTTCCTCGAAACCTTCAAACCCCATATTGAAGAGTCCCTACCCGTTATTGCACCTCCAGAGGGAACGACTCTCCTGCTACTTGCCCTCGAATCCAACGACTCAAAGGTCGTGACCACCACTCTCGAGTGGCACCTCGCCACGCTAGGGGAGATTCAGGGAGCATGGGAATTTGTCTGGGGCGAGGCGCGAGATAGGATTCCCGATGGCAAGTTCTACGGGGGTGAGGCACGCAAGGGAAGGAAGTGGGATCCGCAGGACTGGAGGAAGGTTAAGGATGTCCTCATGAAGTTTGGGAGGTTCACACCACCACCTACTCCAAGGACACAGGTCCAGCACCTCACCTCACTGAACCCGACATACATCGAAAAGCCCAGCCAGCCTCCTCTTAAACAGCGACCTAACGACAAATACAAGAACAAGAAGCACCCCAAAAGGCCCAGACCTCACTTGCAAACTCCTCAATTGCCAACTGATGATATCAAGTCCCCTCCCACCCCTATCTCTCCCGCAGTGCAGGTACTCGAAGCACGTGTCACACCGTCACCAACTTCCATTCAATCTTCGCAGCCGGACGACCAACGACGGCAGAGTTTGAACGGCGAAGCTCGCGGTCGCAGAAATTGGCGTGGCCGTGGCCGTGGAAGGGGCCGTGGGTCCTACCAGAATAGCGCTACTGGTCGACCACAGCACCAAGGCCGCCCACACCCTACTACACCAGTGCCTTCATAGTGGACCGTTCTCAATACACTCTCCCCCCACTCACGTCTTTGATTACACTGTCTCGTTCTCTCGTTCCTCTGGTTCTCATAAATGTGACTCTTGTCGGTTGCGAATCGCCTCTTGTGTCCGATGTCGAAGTGGCTACCATATGATAGATTACTCAAAGTCTCAGTTATGCACTCTCCGCACTTCTTGTTATGTATATGTAAACCTAATCCAGGGCTTGAACAAACGCAGTTGCAGACCGTTCAAAGGGACCAAGATGCAATGGATCGGCGGCATGCTATATACCGTAAAATCTGGGTACGAGAAAGGGACGGAATTGTTCTCTAAGTAATGTCCTATGGCCGCGCATACATCGCTTCGTGGAAATAACTGACTTCCAGACGAGGAGGTCGACCTGGGTTCGATAACGTGCTGGCAAGAACAGAGTTTACGCATGCGGTCGTTATGCGGCTTCAGTTTCGATTGCATCGTCTTCGTTCCACGTCAGCACGCCTTCGTAGGCGTCGTCTGTGTCGTGATCCCGCTTCCTATGAGCCGCAAGCCGGTCCCTGGATGGGAATAGTCGACAACAAGCTGCGAGAGTAGGTTATACGCGTTTTTCTCTCGCGAATGGACGAATAAAGACCTACAATCGAGTTCGCAAATGAAGATGGGAGTACTATATATGCAGGTTCGTCGTTACGGAGTGTACATACGTACGCTGAACTGGTAAACTTACTCTGCGGGTGATGCCAGCCTGCCCACGCCATTTGCTCTAATTTCCTCCGCTGTGGTCTCAACTGTAATATTTGAGTAGTTGAGTGTACCAAAAATCTGATTTGCTCGTCATATGCTTACTATCACGAACGGCAGGCTCAGGACGGAGTACGGAGGGCAGGCTTGGTGGCTGTTGGGTCATGGCAAGCTTGTGATATTTATTAGTGTACCAAACTGAAATGAATTTTGGTGTCTGTCTTGACCGTCGATGGCGTTGGGGACACGCTCACCGGTCAACTCAAGGCTCGAGTCACTCTTCCCAACGCCTCGCTCATCGTTGGACGCGCCTCGCTCATCGTTGGACGCGCCTCGCGCATCGTCAGACGCGCCTCGCAGCCGCCCTGCCTCGCCACTCCAAAGTGACACGTCAATGGCCAAGTCAGCAACTTCTTCGATCAAACTCCCAGCAACTTCCTCGTCGATAGTAAGCAGTCTCAGGCAAACCCCGGTCGTCCGGTGGCTCGGGAGCACGGGCCAACCAACCGCGGATGCCGACGACGCTGAGGGATCAGACGCACTCAGACAAGCCATAGAGGACGAGCATTTCGTACATCGTTCAGACTCTCGCATCAAGCTGGTCCGCCCTCCACAGGCCCACATCGCCTCTCATGCACGCCCCTTCCGCCAACCAGCATTACTGGATGAGTTGGCGAGGGCTGCGCGGCCGACCGCGTCGTCACCCGTTCCGCTGTCTGCAGTAGGCTCCAGTTCGCCTACATTCTCCTCTCAAACACCCACTATCTTTTCCCAGCACCCACCTACCCGCACCTCAGTGGACTACCTCCGTTCCCTCAATTCACGCGATCGTGGAATATCAACTACTGCTGTTGCTCACGCTCCTTCCTTGGCTACCCCTACTCGGTGGTGGTTCCAGGACGGGAACAAGACCGAAATTGACGAGTTGCTCGGAGAAGAAGACAGGGCGTCCACTGCACAAAAAGAAGCTGAGCACATCCGCCAGAAATGTCCGTTCGTAGTCACCTATTTCGATTCAAGCTTGCTCACGTTCCCCTTTCGGCCTGTACGTACACTACACTACTCCTGCAATACAGATCTTGCTCCGAAGCATCCTGTCGTCTTCTGTCATGGGCTGTTAGGGTTTGATATGATACAGCTCGGTCCTGCGATGGCACCCCTCCAAATATCCCACTGGCGAGGTATCAAAGAGGTGCTTGAGGAGAACGATGTCGAGGTGTTAATCACACGAGTTCCCGCGACGTCAAGCGTGCACGACCGAGCAAAGGTGCTAGAAGAGAAGATCACAGAAACTTATCCTGGGCAGGAAGTCCACCTGATCGGCCACAGTATGGCAAGTGAATTACTAGCTGAGGTTGTCCGTGTATTCACGAGGGACACGGTTCTTGATTTAGGGAGGCCTGGACTGTCGGTATCTTACATCCCGGCTGCGACCAAAGGCATTCAAGGTCCTATCGGTGACGACCATCGCGACCCCCCACCGCGGCTCCTACTTCGCAGATTATTTCTTGGATACTCTGGGAAAGGATCGCTTACCCACTTTTAAAGGTTTATTGGAGAAGTTACCCATTGGAGGGGGTGATGGAAAGGCATTTGAAGGGCTCACACTGGAGGCCATGGCTCGATTCAACGAGGAAACACCCGATGTGGAGGGAGTAAAGTACTTTAGCTGGGGTGCGAAGTTTGACCCTAGCTTATTAGACACGTTCAAGTGAGCCTCTAATCTCTCGTCCTTTTGCATGCGTCTCATTCGTACTTAGATGGTCACACGGGGTGATATTGGAGAAAGAAGGTCCAAATGACGGTTTGGTATCCGTCAGGTCTGCACAATGGGTATGCTCATACTATCCCTCCAACCCCCACCCTATTAATGCGTCGCAGGGCAAGTACCTAGGCACCCTAGAAGATGTGAACCACCTCGACCTCGTAGGGTGGATCAATGTTGCACGGTACAAGTTGGCAGAATGGTCGGGGAAAGAAATCAAGTTCAAGCCCGCCACTTTCTACCTCGGGATCACCCACACCATTGCGGAGGAGGTCGAAGAGCTTACGTGGGAAGACGAGGAGGAGAGGAAAAAGAAAGAGCAGGTAGTTGTTCGGTCCGCGTTATCCCCTAGAGAGGCAGACGGAGGAACCGTTGGGCCGGCGCCGGGCGTCGAGTGATTTCTTCTTGCTTCGTCGTGTTAGTCGAGCCGATTTGTTTAGCGTACGAGGTTCTAATGGACAGTCCTTAATCATTTGTAAAACTACGTAACGGAAGCAGACTTAGAGGTGGCGAGAATCCTAGCACCAATGACCTCATCCAATTGAACGCGTAATACAACGGAACAGAGCAAGAAATAAAGAGTTAGTAACCACGGTGGTCGAAGCGCCAGCAATGTTCCACCTCCAGTATTCACGGAGACTTACTTCCTCGGAGAGAGTGTAGCCAGCTTCGAGAGGCTTGGTCTCATACCTAGTGGTAGTTGTAAAGTCTGATTGAGAAGTGCCAGTGCTGCTCATCAGCCGACCTTCTTAACCCCATCTCGAAACCCGCTCCGACGGTGGCTTGGAGGTGACCACGACTTGGGTCGGTCATCAGGAGGCTACGTTCACGAATTTGCCGCTAGAGGAAGCCAACCATCAAGTCGGTTGGACCCACGTCATCCACCACGTCGAACCGCCCAAGACAACAACTGTATAAGTTACAACAAACATTCGTAGTCGTACTCAATCACCCAATGGTGAATTCATCCACCTCGATGATCCTCTCTTGCGAAAAGATAACGTTGGATCCACTGGATTCCAGGACCTCCTTAACACCAATCTCGCTTAGGCTGCCGACGGCCGTAAACTTCACGTTAACGGGGAAGAAAGCACCCGGGTCCGAAGGTGGACCCCCCGAGACGTTGAATTCGAGCGAGCCAGACGTCTCTGAGGCTGATATAAGAGGCACTGTCCAAACAAGCGAATGGCCGGTCAGGCTATACGATTGGGAGTCTGAGCTCACGCTTGCTCGAGAATTCGGCCTGTATGTGGGTGACTGTCAGCCCGTCTGCAAACGTGGTGGAAAGCGTCGAGACTTACGGGATGGGCACTTCGATGCTCAAATCATATATCGAGAGCTCCTCCTTTTCTAACTCATACTCAATTGTGACATCCCACTTTCCGTCATTAGTGGGTGTGGGCCAGCAGTTGATCGCAAGAGGTAAGTACCCCTCATCCTTCTTCCCTGGCACCTTCCATCTCAACAAACCAAGCGGTTGACCAGTAGGGAAGGTATCCGAGGCATTCTTGTGCTGAATAACCCGCTCGCCTGTATCGGGATTGAACTTGGCAACTTTGGGATGCTGTTTAAATACAAGATTGGTGGCTGTTTCTGGGTCGCTGAGGAAGATACGTATTGGTGATATTTGTCCACCAGTCGCCAAGAGCAGATGTAGGTCTCCTTTGAGGTCAAGGGACTCGAGAGAAGAATCGCGGGCGAGTTGAACAGAGAGATGCTCGTGAATTTGAAGGTGGACGCTGGAGGCAGGATTAGTTGCCTCCCCCCAAAAAAGTACTAATAAAGAACATTTACTTTTCTTTAGCCACTGCCGGCACGGAGCTTTGGGTTGGAGCGACCCCTCGAGAACTGCTGCCCGAGGTGACGGCAAGTGCAGGTGCGTCGATCTCTGCACCAAGCGAACCCATCATCTCATCCTGCCTTGACTTCTTCGTCGCACCGAGCTTCATACCCTTGCCTTTGAAGGAAACCGGTTTCGAGGATTTGGGAGCAGGGGACTCTGTGCGGGGGACGGGGCTAGGAGCATCGTACCGTGCAACACTCGAGTAGCCAGCAGTATAACCGCCAGAGTTGGGGGTCGTGCCAAAGTCCATGTTTGAAAGTGGAGGAAGGCCCTGTGCTGCTCGTCGTTGTGCCTCGCGTTTCGCCATATCCATTTGTTTCGCACGTCTCTTGAGCTCTTCTTTTGCTTCCAACTCTTTATTCTATATGGTCGGGATGTGAGTCTATGATCAGTCACAGAGAGAATAGGCCGACATACCCTAGCGATAATTTCTTGGATCTTCTCTTCATGGCTTTCCATCTCCAATACTCCTCGCACTTGCGTGAGGTTAATCTTTTCTCTATACCCTAGACTGACAATTTCATCAAAAGCACCAAGAAGCTCGAATGCATTCTTGAGGATTTCCTTCTCCTCGGCAGAACGACATAGGTCAGAGACTACGCGGGCGAACAGGTGCAAAGTATCAATGTCTTGCAGTATATTGGATGCCTTGTTCGTGATGAGGAGAATATAGAGGTCCTCGAGTGGCTGGTAAACGTAGCGGACTTCAGGAGTTTCGATAGATGTATGCTGCGAATGGGGCGGGATCAACTTCGGGAAGGATGTGAGAAGAGATTCGATTCGAGCTTTAGGCATTTCGCGGAACTGGCGCGAGATGACAGCTATTCAAGTAGCGGGTCAGTGACGGACAGCGAAGAAAGAGCTGTACTACAAAAGAGCTGAAAATGGTGAGCTAGTACCAGTGCGAAGCAGTGGCTTCAAGCACTCTTGAGGCTACGTGACTCTGCGTGTCCTTTGGACCCGTTGGTTGATGGACGTGGCCTCTGCTTACCGTAGCACACGGAGATTTTGCAAGGTGAGAGGCCATCTAGGTTTTAATCTACCATCGTACAATCGGAGGGCTTTCGGTTACAGTCGGTGGAAAGGCAATCGAAACCTTGGACCGTACTTCGTACACGGGAGGAGAATATCGGATGTCCGTGACCTCCTGAGGGCTCATGGATGACCAGATACTCACGCTTTCCGGCCTTGGTAACGATCGACGCGGCAAGAACGACCTATGAGGGAACTCTAGTCTGAGCTATCGAGTTGCGCCTTAGGAACCGTAACAAACCATGGTGTCAACTGTCTACAGTAAACTTTGTGATAAAAGGGGACGTGATAGTAACAAATCTGGGACTGCTAGAGGAGTTAGTGGCCAAGGTAGAAAGGGGTCTCCGGCCAAACAAAGGGTTAAACAGGACCGAGCTACGACCAAGGTACCCGATTTTCTCAAGTTGCTCGACCTGGGCTGAGATATGCTACTGTTAGATGCAGATCTTCGTGAAGACCCTCACGGGTAAAACTATCACGCTCGAGGTTGAATCGAGTGACACCATAGATAATGTCAAGTCCAAGATCCAGGATAAGGAGGGGTCGGTACTCTTCAATCACTTGTAACTGTTGCAGGAGCTGACTCTTCCTGATTTTCTGCAATTCCCCTTGTGCAGTATTCCGCCAGACCAGCAACGTCTCATCTTCGCCGGCAAGCAGCTCGAGGACGGCAGAACTCTCTCGGACTACAACATACAAAAGGCATGTACTCCTTGGAGAAGTTTATTTATTGTTGCCTCGGCACTGACCCTATTTGAAGGAGTCTACACTCCATCTCGTCCTCCGTCTCCGCGGTGGCATCATCGAACCGTCTCTGAAGGCCCTTGCTTCCAAATACAACTGCGAGAAGCAAATCTGCCGTAAATGCTACGCTCGCCTACCTCCGCGTGCCACCAACTGCCGAAAACGCGCCTGTGGTCACTCTAGTCAGCTCAGGCCGTGAGTGCATTTTCCACTTTCTCGCGCCATCTAAGCTAAGCTCTCTCTCTCGACCCTTACAGGAAGAAGAAGTTGAAGTAATGGGTACGCGCCTCGGTTTGGTTTGTTCAGCGACATGGCGGCTCCTTCTCCCCCTCCGCTTTGAAGAACATAGGTCTGTATGCCTAAGAACCAATATGAGATTATGAACATGCTTTTTGCGCCGACCAAGTGTTCTTCATCATAAACTCGCTAGAGGCAATGATCGTATTATGTCAACATTAAACGCCATCTACTATATTGGAATATTACATCCATGGTCATTCCATAGAGCGAAGGAGTGGTTGCATGGTTTCCATAATGTGGAGGAATGGGTATGTGCAAAATTCAAATAGGTCCTAGACAATAGCCAGCTCTGTCTTAAAGCCGTGATCGCATCACCTTCATCCATCGCGCCTTTTCAAGCTCCTTCCTACCCTTCTGTATCACAGCCTCCTTCAGTTTTCGCTGCTCACCCTGTCGATCCTTTAAGATTCTCAATTTCCTTGTCGCTTTCGGATATCTTTTTGCTCGCATAGGTAAAGTCCGAAACTTCTGCTTATCATTCTCGCAGACGAGCAATCGTGGCTCCACTGGCAGCGGGACGATTTGAACCTGGACGATGTTCCGGAGCACAGCTGGGATAGCAGGCGACGGGTCAGGATGGCTTTTGACCAAGAAGATGACCCCGGAAGAGAGTAGGCCAGCTTCGACAGAGAGAACACCTATTTTGGTGGCCGATACGGAAGCACGTCAATCACAAACCCACTCCCGCTCTTGATACGGCGGCACATACCAGGCAAATTCTTCAACGTCTCATACATGTGGTCAAGTGCGGGCGCATCACCCCCTAAGCCAAGGACCAGCCTGGCGATGTTGAATTCAAGAAAGAGAATGGGCGTAAGGCAAAGAAGGACATCGGCAGAATTCCAGCTCTCCATTTCATCAACGGTAATGGGAGGGTCAGAGGTTGGGTGGGGCAAAGGGCGGAGCGCGGGGAACCACTACTGTTATAGAGCCTCGCTCGCTCGTACCGTAGAAGCCCGAGTGGGGCATCCATCCAAGATGCTATCGCTGCCCTCAGTCGTCCGCGTTATGGAGTCTACTTTAACAATGTCTTGCACAAGGGCCCCCCGTATCTCAATTCCATCCGTCCGTGTGCTGGGCGGCAGGCTCGAGCGAGTGACCAGAGGTCGTGGCTCTGCAATACCCGTGTGGCACCAATCTCGAGTGTGCATGACGTAGCGCTTCGACCGATAACACACCCACCTCTGGGTCCGCTGCCGCGTGGCTTCGCTTCTGGAGGTGGGATTGGCAAAGCATGGACCATATGACACACTTACGAAACAAGAACTAAAGATTAGGATACATCACAATGTCGGAACCACACCATAGTTGCGAGGCCGGTCCTCAAGTCATTAAAACATTCATACAGTGCGTGTCCGACAAGTTCATATCGTCATCCATCTATATGCATTTCTTCGTATGAAATATCCATCTTCTTATTTCTCCTCCAAGACTTCCCTTCTTGCCTGCCGCGCAGCGCTGATAGCTTCCAGTGTGATAGAAGACCTCTCACACATCCCACGGAAGATACCACCCAGATTCATGAACAAGTTCTCAGGTGTATCCATCTCCGCGAGTTCGCCTGCTTCCAAGACGCAGATGCGGTCGTAGGAAAGAATCGTTTTGAGCCGGTCTGTGTAGCAAGAATCAGCAAAATGTTAAGGTCTTTGAAATATACGGACGCACGAGCAATACACAGAATTGTGCGGTCCCTGAAGGCCTTTGCGATAGTATGTTGGATGCGGTGGTCGGTCTCGTAGTCAACGGACGCTGTAACCGCCTAAGTGAGTATGAGGGCGAGGTGATTGTGGTACATTGCTGACCAGTAGCCTCATCCATGATCAGGATCTTAGCGTCTACGACGAGTGCCCGCGCGAGAGAAACTAGAGACTTTTGTCCTTGGCTCAAGTTCGAGCCCTCATCATCGATTAGTGTGTCGAGTGAGAAACGCTGAACAGGCGTCTGAGCACCAGAGCCTCCAGCTGAAGTCGAAGTAGAGCGGCCATCCAATTTAGTGGAGTCGATGAGATAAGATCGTCGCAACGCGTCATTTAAGATGGAATCATCATGCAGACCGAATGGGTCAAGGTTTGTTCGTAGTGTGCCAGAGAATAGGAGAGGATCTTGAGGAATGACTGGGAGAGGTCGGTCAAGAAGTGCCAAAGGATAGAGCAATCGAAACCTACTGGCCAATCTAGTCCGAAGGTCATCCAGTCCGAGAGTCTTGATATCAATCCCGTCAATTTCTATCTTGCCCGAGGAGAGCTCGGCCAAACGGAACAATGCGACCATAATGCTTGACTTTCCGGCACCAGTCCTATCAATTCGGTTCAGCAATTGAGAGCAACCGACGACCCCTGGGTAATTACCTTCCAACAATACCAATTTTCTCGCCGCCCTTGATGTTCAAGGACAAGTTCTTTAATACAGCCGGGAGCCCGGGTCGATATCTGAGGACAATGTTGTCCAGCGTAATCTGTCCAGCGCCCGGCCACTCCGGCGGTGGCTTGTGATCAGGAAGTTGATGTGGGGCCTCCTGTTCGATCTGATGACTATAGTACAAGATGCGTTCCACGGAGTTCATATTGTTCTCGACTTCTGCCAAGTGTCGGACAAGCCACCCAAATGCTTGTTGGGCGGCGAGAATATAGGAGAGTACGAGGCCGGTCAAACTAGGCGAGATGGTGAATCGAGCAGAGATAGCAAGAATTGAGACAGAGAACGTCAATAGGAGACTGAGAGCGTCGAGTCGGATTCCGAGCCAACGTTGATTCGTAACTGTGAGCCAGTATGCACTGCCAGATCTGGTGAGCTAAGAGGGGAGGCTAGTGCGAAGAAATCATACCGATTCTCGACATCCATTCGATGAATGTTCTCCCTCAGGAATCGCTCCGTCTCGCCATACGCTCGAATAGTGCTGAGTCCAGCCAGTGACTCGGAGAAATGAGAATACAGCGAGCTTCGCAAGATAGCACCTGAAACGTGTTCGGATTCGGGAGATGGCTCAGGCGAATGAGTTCACTCACCTAGGCGCTTGACCTCACGAGCACTGGTACTGGAGAAAATCGCCATGTACCAGTAGACGACACTGATAATGGTCATTGCGATCAAGGACCACGGTAGGACAATGGCTATAAGAACAACCGAACCAGTGATTTGTGCGAGAATATTAATAAGCATCCTAAGCTCGTCCCCAAGGGTGTTATCAATTGTGTCAATGTCTATGAAAAGGAGTCAGTAATTCGCAACTTCACAGGACTTCTATCCATACCTTTTGAGAAACGGTTCATGATACGACCGATGGGTGTTGTGTCGAAAAAGGACATTGGGGCATGAAGAACACTTTTCAAAGCACCCTATAGGAGAGTTAGTTTTGACAGAGCAGGGATAATAACAAACTCACCCGGTGCAGTGCCTGACTGCCAAAGTAAGTGATAAAAGAGAATATAGCGCCAAGTAGGAAAAATCCTATTGCTTGTGTGATACCCAGAGCGGCATAGATGCCCATGTAGAAACCTTGTGGCTCCCTAAATTTCATTTCCTGCCACCAGACGAGCCAGTACCCGGCCATCACATTTGCTCCTTGCATGAAGATACCGGAGAGAAGCAATAGCGGGATAAGAACGCTCCCATGGCCGGAAGCGAAGTATTCAAGATAAGCTAGAGAATGGAGTCAGCAATAGCAAAAGTTATCTGCCAGCACACTCGCTTTTGACGCTCACTGAGCCGGTATTTCGCTCTTCAACAGTCATTAGTTGTCTACTACCACTTGCCTTGTTATCATTTTTCTTATCCGCCCATTCTTGTTCCGTTTCTTCCTTCTCGTCGGCTTGGGAGTTTTCCTTGCTACCGAACTCCCGTGCAAATCGAGCAAATTCCCCATCGGCAGCCACAAGGTCTTGATAGGTTCCGCTCTCCGCGATCCGGCCATTGTCCATAACAAGAATGAGGTCACAGGATGGGAGGAAATGGAGGGCATGGGTAACGAGGATGCGCGTGCGCCCAGACAGACAGCCTTGCATAACATTTTGGAAGACAGCCTTGCCAACGTGTGCATCCAAAGCCGAGAGTGGATCATCGAAGATAATGATATCGCTGTCACAGTAGATCGCGCGGCATATATTAACACGCTGTCGCTGGCCGCCCGACAAGGTGATACCCCTTTCTCCAACCTCAGTGGCATCACCATGGGGCAGCACCTGCAACGAATCATGAACGAGTTAGTTTTGACCATCGTCCAATCTGGTACTCACCTCGAGGTCTGGCTCAAGAGACGATGCCTTGACTGCGGCCCAATACTTGGCTTTTTCAAATGGTCGCCCGAAACAGATGTTTTCACGGATGGTCGCGTTCTAGATAGATAATCAGTGGTTGATATAATAGTGAAGATCTCCGGAAACATACTTGGATCCACGCGGTTTGGGGACAGTAACCAACTGAGCCACCGAACGTGACTTTTCCCTTGATTCTTCTCATCTCACCGATCATAGCTTGAAGCAAAGAAGATTTGCCGCTACCAACAGGGCCAACAATCGCGCAAAGTTGACCACGAGGGATGGCGACGTCGATGTCCCGAAGTTCATACACTTGGTCAGGCGGGGGTGGGGTCACAGTTTTCTCCATGGGTTTCTCCTCGACTGGCTTGCCCTTGAGCCCTGCCTGCTTCTCGGCCTTGCCTTTCTTTCCTCCGTCTCCGTATCCGTCTCCGTCTCCGTCTGGGTTGACACCATCCCATTGGAAGGTGGCCCCTTGAATAAGCACAGCAGTATCCAGGTCTGGGTCAATTTGACGAGTATCAGTCAAAAGCTCTGCAACAAAGACGTCGTAAAGTCGTTCGATAGCACTTTGTGCATCCGCTATTGCGCTCAAACCCATAGCTGCAAGCTTTTAAGTCAGTGGTACTGGCGTTAGAGAGGCGTACATACGCATGAACTGAAGAGGCATTCGCAAAAGCTGGAAGAGTGTCAATGCTGTGAAAATCACAGCAGGATCCAGAGGGTGGCCGATTGCGGCGTACACGATGAAACTGACGATTGCTGCTAACACAGGCAACGTGAATGACATAGCATTATTCGCGGCTCTGATCAAAAGCAGGCTGCGAACATGTTTCATTTCGGCCTTCCTGTATTCACTGATCCTTTCCATAAACGGTATCTGAAATACTATGAGGTCAGAAATAGCAATTGACGACAATGTACTTACTTCCCAGCCAAAATATTTGATTACCCTCATACCTCCAAGCAACTCCTGTAAGAGTTTTGCACGCTTATCGGTCCAGGCCATTGCCCTTCGGCGCAGATTGAAGAGCCGGCGCATCACAAGAGTTTGCGTAGGGGACGCGAAAACGATGAAGCAGAAGCCAGCTAAAGCAGAGGGACCCAAGTTCACAAGCAAAAGCACCAAGCACAGGATGAGCTGGATTAACGCCGACCACGAGAGATGGAAAAACATGCAGGCGAAATCAATCTATAAGCCGAAGTCAGAACGAGATTCTCGATAAGAATTTGGTAGCCTACACGGGAAACGTCGGTTGAAATATGATTGACCAAGCGACCATTTGATAATGCAGCTCGAGCACGGGACGTCAACTTCAAGCTTCTTTGGTAGATAGCCGTAATGAGACCGCCTCGTAGGAGCTATTGACGGAATATTAATGCGAATGGTCCCAACGACGAGGCAAAACGCACTACGCCAGTACTTGAACAGTGGTAGAAACTGTGGTGGTAGCAGAGGGATGCAACGCCTTGTTGGATGAGTAGCGCGAACGCCAGACCAATTCCGCGCCCGAGAGATGGCGTAGGAAGGTCAGAGTGATATGCGGTCCATGATACCTGAGCATATCGAATGATTTCCTTGACAAGAAGTGGGCTTGTGATTTGTAACACGTCTCCAACGACCTTCAGAACACCTCCAATCCAGAACCAGCCGAATACTGCAGCATTCATGGCGTAAGTAAGGCTCGCCTTCTTCTTGCCAATGTTTGTTCTCCATTCCTTCTCGCGTTCGTCGGCATTTCCCTTGAATTTCCACCAAATTTTCTTGAGGCCGGGGCTGATCGACCCATCGGCGAGGCGTTCGTTGTGCTCTACTGCGGCTTTATGCCGACGATCAAAGGACTCCAGGATACGAGAGCTGATGACTTGTGCTGAGCGATCGTCCGCGAGCCTCCAAAGATCCGACGCTTCGAGGGGCCTTGTATAACCTGGCGCGATGGATCAGACTATCGAAACGCCTCGGGGGAATGAACCAAAGGGCGTACCGAGTGACATCATTGGAGTCAACCAGTTCCAGGATATGAGAGAGAACCAGCTGGCAGTGGCTTCTGGACTGAGAGGAGCATCCTCTACTCGGCCTTCTGGAGCGGTGAGTCGCGTAGAGACAAAAGGTACACGTTCCCACCTAGGACAAAAGGACAACGGTGAGGTGTTGCGTGCTTACGAATCTTGTCTCGCTTACCAACGTCGCTCGTCATATCTTAGGAAGGATTTTGC
>Ga0307513_10001586_pt1 | contig 32634 bp, 33 predicted proteins | sample 15_EM_MG_FD_202174 | JGI IMG/M metagenome (GOLD analysis project Ga0307513, IMG submission 202174) | Populus trichocarpa ectomycorrhiza microbial communities from riparian zone in the Pacific Northwest, United States - 15_EM | ecosystem: Host-associated > Plants > Roots > Unclassified | place... | reverse complement strand
CATTGACCTCAGGCAGCCGGATAACTTCTAATGAAAACCGTCAACCATGTCTGCGCACACCTGTCCACTATGTGTCCGGTCTATACACGTCGCCAAAAGAAAAGTAAGCAAAAGAAAAGGCGACCCTACTGTCTGCGTCCCTCCGCTTCGCTACGGGTAGCCTGCGGTGCTCGGCAAAAGCGGGGTCTCGCTCGAACTCGCCTTTGGCTCAGACAATCGCGAGCCCTGATCCGCTTTTGCCTGCGCTCCTCGGCGCATACAGAAGGGTGGGGGAAATGGAGCGGGGGCGGATCCGGGAACGGATACGGGGAGACCTGACGCGCAAAGCGCGTCAGGTTGGCCTCAAGCGGCCGCCATGTTTGCGGGCCGCTTCTACTGCTGAAGACAACACCGACGATATGGTCCGGAGCGCGATTGAGGAAGTTGCTAGCATCGAGTCTCAATGCAGTTGGTTGCTCGCCTGGGCCACTGTCTTGTTCGTGTACCGAGAGTAACTGATCTGCATCGATGCCTTGCAACCCTACCCAGAACAAAGCGCCACGATTGCGTGTGAACTGTCGCGCCGCGGAGTCATCTAGGGTGGCAAACACCCGATCCAGCACAGCATCTTCAACTGAACTTTGCATCACGAATGCCAGCATTCCGCCCGCAGGGGTACCGTACACGGCCGCTTCGCGATTGGCAGTGCCTGTCGCCGCATCGATGGCCTTCCTCAAACCCTCGCGGCCCTTATCCTTCGCCGCTTCGATCTTGGCAGGATCGAAGGACTCAATGCGCACTGCCGCGCCTCCCTCCAAGGTTGCGCCGCTACCCGCCAAGATTCGAGCAACGACTTCTCTCGCGAGCGCGACTCTTTCCTCTGCGTCTCCTGGTAAGCGATAAGGAATGGTCAACACAACCGCAAGCCCTGAGCGTAGGTTCTGTGCAACGCTAGCCACGTCTTTCCACAGTTCGTCCCAGAACTCCAGAGCAGCGCGGCGAGGAATACGGCGGCCCGTGTTTTCCGAGATGGACTTGCACTCGACCTCAAGCCCACTGGAGCCGAGATCCTCAATTAGGAGATCAAAAGTTCCACCGTTGTTCACTCTGTGCCAAGCCACACGTTGCCCTCGACGGGCGAAGTGAGTCGCTGCCTGCAGTTCCAAACGCAGACCGTGCATGTTCTCGGAACTGCTGAAGGCATTTCGTACCCGTTTGACGAATGCTTTAGCGTGCTTGGTTGAGCTGATCTCGAGGACTCCGAGCACCTGTGCAGCAAAGGCCAGAGACGGAAAGATACTTGGATCGTTGCAGGTCTCGTACGGCACCGTGCCACACCCCGCGACCAGTCTTCGCAGCCGGTCCAACTGGTATGCGATGGCGTACTCCGAACGCAGGTAGTCACCGAGAAAGAAATTCGACCGAATCGCCTCTTCCTGCCGCGCCACCGCACCTTGCCAGTGTTCCGCGCCAATTGCTCTCGCGAGGCGTCGGTACATACCGGGAACCTCCGCTGTCGTCATCTGAGTAGCTGGCACGTCGCCTCTTTCTTGCTGTTCGATCAAAAGTCAAGACTACCAAACTGGCGGACCTCCAAAGCTGACGGTCGTGACGGTCGGCAGATAGCCCAAACCAGAAATTGCCTTTCCAGATATCGGATGCCGCCACTCATCGGCCTGGTGGGCCGCTCATTTTTCTTACAAATCCGTGCGCAATTTCCAGATCTCCGGAAACAACACCACATCCAACATCTTGCGCAGATAACTCACACCACCGGTGCCGCCGGTACCGCGCTTGAACCCGATCACTCGCTCCACCGTTGTCACGTGCCGGAAGCGCCAGAGGCGGAAGGCGTCTTCGAGGTCGGTGAGTTCTTCGCCGAGCTGGTACAGGTCCCAGTACTGCTTGGGGTCGCGGTAAACCACCAGCCACGCCTGCTCCACTGCGTCGCTTTCCACATAGCCTTGCGTCCAGTCGCGTTGCGTGTGGCTGCCAGGGACGGCCAAGCCGCGGCGCGCCAGCAGGCGCAGGGCTTCGTCGTAGAGTGATGGCGCTTCGAAGGCGGCTTGCACTTGCGCCAGCAGATCGGGGCGGTGTGCATGGGGCTTGAGCATGGCGGCGTTCTTGTTGCCGAGCGCAAATTCGATGCAACGGTATTGCGCGCTTTGGAAGCCGCTGGAGTTGGACAGGTAAGGCCGTATCGCGCTGTACTCGGGCGGCGTCATGGTGGCCAGTACATCCCAGGCATGCACCAGCTGTTCCATGATTTTGCTCACGCGAGCCAGCATTTTGAAGGCAGCACCGAGTTCGTCCTGAGCCACGTTGGCAATGGCCGCGCGCAACTCGTGCAGCATCAGCTTCATCCAGAGTTCGCTGGTCTGGTGCTGCACGATGAACAGCAGTTCGTCGTGGGCGGGCGAGAGCGGTTTCTGCGCGCCGAGGATTGCGTCGAGCTGCAGGTAGTCGCCGTAACTCATGTCGCGGCTGAAGTCGAGCTTGGTTTTTTCGTCGATGACGATTTTTTCGGGAGTGGTCATGATCAAGTTACCGCATGCTTCTGGTTGAATTCTGGGCGCTGCCATTCGGCGGTTTCCAGGACCTGCTTCAGATGCTCCACCGCGTGCCAGACATCTTCGAAGCCGATGTAGAGCGGGGTGAAGCCGAAGCGCAGGATGTCCGGACTCCCCGTTCGCCCTGAGCTTGGCCTGTCCTGAGCTTGTCGAAGGGTCGAAGGGTCACCGGCGCGGAAGTCGCCAATCACGCCACGAGCAATCAACGCTTGCACGATCGCGTAAGCGCCTTCGCTGCGTGAGAGACAAACCTGCGAGCCGCGCTGTGCGTGCTCGCGCGGGGTGACCAGTCCCAGGCCATGGCCGGCACAGCGTTCTTCCACCAGGGTGATAAACAGGTCGGTCAGCGCCAGCGATTTGCTGCGCAACGCGGTCATGCCGCCCAACGCCGCGGCAGCGCCAAACACGTCGAGCCCGCATTCGAGCGTGGCCAGGCTAAGCATGGGCTGGGTGCCGCACAGGTAACGCGTGATGCCGGGCGCGGGGCTGTAGCCGGGCGTGAACTCGAACGGTGCGGCGTGGCCCCACCAGCCGGACAGCGGTTGCCGGAAACGGTCGGTGTGCCGGGGATGCACCCAGACAAATGCCGGCGCGCCAGGCCCGCCATTGAGGTATTTGTAGCCGCAGCCGACAGCGAAGTCGGCGTTGGCACCCTGCAGGTCGACCGGCACGGCGCCCGCGCTATGTGCCAGGTCCCACACCGCCAGAACACCTGCCGCGTGAGCCGCCTGCGTGAGGGCCGCCATGTCGTGCATGGCGCCGGTACGGTAGTTCACATGCGTCAGCATCAGCACGGCGGTGTCTTGCGTCAAGGCGGCGTTGATTTCACCGGGCTCAACCAGTTGCAGCCGGTAGCCGCGTTCGCGGCACAGGCTCTCGGCAATGTACAGGTCGGTCGGAAAGTTGCTGCGTTCGCTGACGATGGTTTTCCTCGACGGCGAATCCTCCGCGGCCATGTTGAGTGCGGCGCTGAGCACCTTGTAGAGATTGACAGAGGTGCTGTCGGTCGCCACCACTTCGCCAGGACCAGCACCAATCAGCGGCGCAATCTTGTTGCCCAGGCGCTGCGGCATGTGGAACCAGCCGGCGTTGTTCCAGGAGCGGATCAGGTCCTGGCCCCATTCCTGTGTGATGACATTCGCAATGCGTGCTGCGGTACTTTTGGGCAACACGCCCAGGGAGTTGCCGTCCAGGTAGATCACGCCTTCGGGAAGTACGAATTGGTCGCGTAGCGGGCGCAGGGAATCGCCGGCATCGAGCGAGCAGCAGTCATTTAGTGTGGTCATGGTTTTCCAGTGCCGTTCCCGGGCAGTTCTCGCAACACGGCGCGAACCGGCGAGGCGTCGGCTTTTGTCAGTTTGAGAGGCAAGGCAATCAGCTCGTAGTCGCCCGCCGGCACATCGTCGAGCACCAGGTTTTCCAGCACGCGCAAGTCATGCTTCAGCAGCAGGTGGTGGCTGGGCAGGTCCTGGCTGGTGGCGGGGTCCACGCTGGGCGTGTCGATGCCGACAAGCGCTATGTTTTTTGTAGCTAGCAGCGCAAGTGTGGCAGGGGCTATGGCCGTAAATGATGTCCACGACTGGCTGGCCACGGCTGAGGTGCGCAGCAGCACGCGCGGCGGCAGGTTTTCCAGCGCATGGGCGATGTGCTGCGGCTCCACCAGCGGGCCGCAATCCAGGCAATGGATGACGCGGCAGGGCCCCAGGTAGGGCAGCAGGCCGACGGCGCCAATTGCCGGCTCGCCGTTGGCGTAGTGCATGGGGGCGTCGGCATGGGCACCGGTGTGCGGCGAGAAGGTGAGGGTGTTGACATTGACCGGGCAGCCGGGCGCCAGCGCAAAGTGCAGCTTCTGCGAGTAGGCAGCGTCGCCCGGAAACACGGCGGCGCGCTCGTCCACGGCGGGCGAAATGTCCCATATTTTCAGAGGCCTGGCTGCACCGTGGGCGGTACCGGAAGAGGGGGCGCTGGAGGTCATGGTGCAAAGGTAGCACCGCTGTAAAACCCGTGGTGTCGGTTATTTCCAACAGGTTTTCAAAATAGTTGAAACCTAAAGTAGTTGGGGCGCAAAGCCCGCGTGGCTCCCAGCGCGGCCGGAGCGGCTCGGGCACAATTCGCAGGGTGCGGTGCCATGCGCTGGCGAGCCGCCATTTCATTCACATCAAGAGACAAAGGCACACCCATGACATCGAACGGCAAGGTCGCACTGGTTACCGGCGCAGGTTCCGGCATAGGCAAGGCAGTGGCGCTGGCGCTGCTGCGCACGGGTTATCGCGTGGCACTGGTCGGGCGACGCGCTGACGCCCTGAACGAGGTGGTCAAGGAGTCGGGCAGCCAGGACGCTCTGGCTGTGCCTTGCGACGTGAGCCAGCCCGAGGCGGTACGCGCTGCCTTCGACAAAGTGCGCGCCGCCTTTGGCCGCCTGGACCTGCTGTTCAACAACGCCGGCGTGGGCGCGCCGGCCGTGCCCATGGAAGAGCTGACTTTCGAGCAGTGGCAAAACGTTGTCAGCATCAACCTGACCGGCTCCTTCCTATGCGCGCAGCAGGCCATCCGGTTGATGAAGGCGCAGTCACCGCAAGGCGGACGCATCATCAACAACGGCTCCATCTCGGCGCACGCACCTCGCCCTAACTCGGCGCCGTATACCGCGACCAAACACGCGATCACCGGCCTGACCAAATCGATCTCGCTGGACTGCCGAAAATACGACATCGCCTGCGGCCAGATCGACATCGGCAACGCGCAAACCGAGCTTGCTGCGCGCATGGCCAAAGGCGTGCCGCAGGCCAATGGCGAGATTGCGATCGAGCCGCTGATGGATGTGAACCATGTGGCCGATGCGGTGGTGCACATGGCCGCCTTGCCGTTGTCCACCAATGTTCAGTTCATGACCATCATGGCGACGAAAATGCCGTTTGTGGGACGGGGCTGATTCGCTTCAATACAGCTGGTTGCGCGAAAGCGCAGCCAGTGCGGCCTGCAGGTTGTTTCTTGCGCAGGCCTCGTAGCGCTCATAAAACCAGGCCGTGCTGTAAATGCGCGGACGGTCGATGAAAGATTGCAGCACTGCGCTGCGACCCTTGATATAACGCGACCAGCGCACCCAACGGTACTCACTGCGCACGTCGCGCTCGAACTGCCGGTACACGGTTTCGTTCTGGCCCAGGATTGCCAGGTCGATATCGACCACCCATTGCGCGTCAGCGTTGTGCGGCACAGCCTGGTGCCGGGTATCGAGGATATGGCTGCTGACGGCTTCGCGCAGGGTTTCGTCGAACCTCATTTCCCGCATGAAGCTGGTGGCCCACAAGGCACTTTTTTCTTCATTGCGCGCAAGCCACGGCCAGTAGATGGCATCGTGAAACCAGAGCGCCAGTTCAACCGCGTGAGGGTCAGCCAGTTCGCCGCGAACCTGCGAGAAGTGACGCAGGCAGGCGTGCAGGTGAGGGGTGTTGTGGTAGCGGCGCGGCCAGCGTGCCCAGCTGCGCAGCAGGCGCCGGCCTTCCAGGTCCCAGGTTGGTCCGACACGGCCGAGGCTGGTGCCGAGTTCCGACCAACGCTGGAGCAATTCGTCGCGATGCGCCGGTACAAACCACATGGTTGGACCGGTCAGCCCACCTTGCCCAACAGCAGAAACTCCATCAGGGCTTTCTGCGCATGCAAGCGGTTTTGGCTACGGCACGCGGCTTGCCGCCGCTTCACGTGTGCTGCGCACACATGAGCCTGCGCCGAAACAGCTTGCTGGCGCTGGCGCGCCACCGGGTCGAATGTCATTCGACCCGTCCGAGCAGAAGGAACTCCATGAGTGCCTTCTGCGCGTGCAATCTGTTTTCCGCTTCGTCCCAGACCACCGATTGCGGGCCGTCAATCACTTCGGCCTCCACCTCTTCACCTCGGTGTGCCGGCAGGCAGTGCATGAACAGCGCATCAGGTTTGGCGGCTTTCATCATGTCGGCGTCCACACACCAGTCAGCAAAAGCTTTTTTGCGCGCTTCGTTTTCGGCCTCATAGCCCATGCTGGTCCAGACGTCGGTGGTCACCAGGTCGGCGCCGGCGCAGGCCTGCATCGGGTCCTTGAAAACCTTGTAGCTGTCGGCCGAGCGGATGCCGGCGACGGACTGATCGACTTCGTACCCACTGGGTGTGCTCAGATGGACCTTGAAGCCCAGGATTTCGCTGGCCTGCAGCCAGGTATTGGCCATGTTGTTGCCGTCACCGACCCAGGCGACTGTCTTGCCCTTGATGCTGCCGCGGTGTTCTATATAGGTGAAGATGTCGGCCAGGATCTGGCAGGGGTGGAATTCATTCGTCAGCCCGTTGATCACCGGCACACGAGAATGTTCGGCAAACAGCTCGATCTTGGTTTGCTCGTAGGTGCGGATCATCACCAGGTCGACCATGCGGCTGATCACCTTGGCGCTGTCCTCGATAGGCTCGGCGCGCCCCAACTGGCTGTCGCCGGTGGTCAGGTGGACCACGCTGCCGCCGAGCTGGTACATGCCGGCTTCGAAACTCACGCGCGTGCGCGTCGAGGCTTTTTCGAAAATCATGGCCAGCGTGCGGTCCACCAGTGGCTGGTGTTTGTCGTAGGCCTTGAATTTCTTCTTGATGAGGGCGGCGCGTTCAAAAATATAGGCGTATTCGGCGGCATTGAAGTCGCTGAACTGCAGGTAGTGGCGGATGGCCTTGGCTGCCGGGGTGCTCATGGTTTTTCCGCCAGCAACTGCTTGATCAGCGGACACAAAATGGCCACGATTTCGTCGGCCTCGGCCTGCGTGATGATCAAGGGAGGCACCAGGCGGATCACGCTGTCAGCTGTCACGCTGAGCAGCAGCCCCTTGTCGGCGGCGCGCTTGAGCAGCTCACCACAAGGCTTGGCCAGGTCAATGCCCAGCATCAGGCCCAGGCCGCGGATTTCCTTGACCGCACCGGATTTCAACTCGCTAGCCAGCTCGCGGCTGAGGGCAGACTTCAGGTGTGCGCCCACCTTGGCTGCATTGGCCAGCAGGCCGTCTTCTTCCATGATCCGGATGGTCTCCACACCGGCGCGCATGGCCAGCGGGTTGCCGCCGAAGGTGGTGCCGTGGTTGCCGGGGGCAAAGATGTGGGCGGCTTTCGGGCCGGCCACGACCGCGCCAATCGGCACGCCCGAGCCCAGGCCCTTGGCCAACGGCATCACATCCGGCTTGATGCCGGCCCACTGGTGGGCAAACCACTTGCCGGTGCGGCCCATGCCGCACTGCACTTCGTCGATCATGAGCAGCCAGTCATTTGCGTCGCACAGGGCGCGGACTTGCCGCAGGTAATCGGCGTCCATCGGGTTGATGCCGCCTTCGCCCTGGATGGCTTCAAAAAACACAGCCACCACGTTCGGGTTGCCGGCGGTGGCGGTTTCCAGTGCGGCCACATCGTTGAGCGGCACCCGGATGAACCCTTCGACGAGCGGGCCGAAACCAGCCTGTACCTTGGGGTTGCCGGTGGCGCTCAGGGTGGCGATGCTGCGGCCGTGGAAGGCTTTTTCGTACACCACGATTTCGGGGCGTTCGATGCCCTTGTCGTGGCCGAACTTGCGCGCCAGCTTCAGCGCGGCTTCGTTGGCTTCCAGGCCGGTGGAGCAGAAGAACACGTTCTCCAGGCCCGACAGTTCCACCAGCTTGGCGGCCAGTACCTCCTGGTTGGGCACATGGTAGTAGTTGGAGCTGTGGATGATTTTTGCAATCTGATCCTGCAGGGCGGGCACCAGTTTCGGGTGGTTATGGCCCAGAGTGTTGACCGCAATGCCGCCAAGCCCGTCCAGGTATTCCTTGCCGTTGACATCCCAGACGCGGCAACCCTGGCCGTGTGACAAAGCTATCGGCAGGCGGCCATAGGTGTTCATCACGTGGGGGGAAACGGCTTCGATGTGTTGGGGAAGGGCAGCGGTCATGGGGAAAACTCCGAAACAGGCACAAAAACAGGAGGGCCGCGGGGCGGCTCGGCGGGGGCTGAACTGATTTTAGGCGCAGACCTTCCGGCCTTTCGTGACGATGTTGCATCACAGCCATGCCCGGGGCCGGCATCGCCGGCTGCGGTTTCAGTCTTATATAAGATAGAATTGTTGTGCAGTGCAGCATGGGGCTCGATCCTGGCCCCGGGCACGCAAAAACCCTCCATCCGATGGTCTCCAATTCCGCCAAAGAAGTCTTCATTCAAGGCATCACCCGCGACGGCAAAACCTTTCGCCCCAGCGACTGGGCCGACCGGCTGTGTGGCGTGATGAGCCAGTTCCGCCCTGGCGGACCGCAGCCCGGAAGCCATTTGACCTATTCCCCGTGGTGTGTCCCCACGGTGATCAATGGCGTCAAATGTGTCGTAGTCAACAGCGAGTTGCGCGATGTCGAGCCCATGGCCTGGGACTTTGCGATCAACTTTGCCAAGGACAATGACCTGCAGATTGCCGAAGCCTGCCTGATTCCTGAGCCGCCCGCCCGCTGAAGGCAGGCCGGCGCTACTGGCCCGGGTGAGGCCTATTTCTTTTTTTCGTCGGCCAGCCAGGCCTGTATCTGCGCATCCGCCACGCCGGATTTGCACCAGGCGGCCACGAGCAGCGCTTCGGACGCCAGTTGGTGGTGCTTGGCGTCGGCCGCTGCGGCAGTCAACAGGGTAGAGGGCGTGCCGCTCGCAACCAGCTTCTGCTGGAATTCCTGCTGTGACTCGAAGGCCACGGCCAAGTCCTGCGGGTCGCCCAGTACGAACACGCGGCGCCGGCTGTCCGGCTTGACGCCGGCGACGTGGTCTATCGGGTCGTACACGGCCGACAGCGGCTGTCCCGTCTGGTCCAGCCCGCGCTGGGCCTCCTTGCTGCCGAGCAGGCGAGCCCGCGTCTTGATGCTCACCGCGCCGCTGCCGACCACTGCGCAATCGATATCCGTGCGGCCCATTGTCAAAAGCGCACCCACCAGACCGCCGCCGCCGCTCAGGCCGGTCAGCTGGATGCGCTGATAGCCATACCTGGCCTTGATGGCGTCCACTGCGGCGTTCATGAGATGGGCCTCCACTGGCATGCGGCGCTCGCGCGAATGGCTGGCGCCCGTGCTGCCGTAGGCGCCGGGCCTGCCGATGCGGATGACAGGCAAGCCGATTTCCTTGGCCGAGCGCTCGGCCCGGGCGATCTGGAGGCTCCGGCTGGCGGATTTGATATAGGCCTCCCTGGCCTGCGCAACGCCGCCGCTCAGCACGTCGCCGTGCATGAATAACACTGCGGTTTCCGCGCCCTGCGCATTGGCGCTGGGAAAGTAGCGAATGCAGCCTTTGGCGGCGCGCCCGGCGCTACCGTCCAAGGCACCCCGTTCGCGCCACTGCGTTTCCACCCAGACGGCGTCCTGCTTGGCGTTGCACTCCGTCTGGCTGATGGTGCCGGGATGGAGTACCTCATTGAAGTCGAAAATTTCGTCGGGGGCGGCATGAGCCATTCCCAGGCAGGCCGCGATGAGTATGGACAGGACGAATATGCGCATGGGCCACCTTTTCTTGAGCTTGCCGAAGAGGACAGCTTGCGCCGCATCGGCTCCGTCTGCGCCTGAGTCTAAGTGAAGCGCCCAACAAAAAAGCCGTCGAAAGACGGCTTTTTTGCTTTGCTGGCAGCGCACCCTGCAGAACGGCGGACTGTTGCCAGTCCGGGCGGTTGCCTGATTGCTCAGGCGGTGGGTTTTACGCGGCGGGAGTGGCCAGGGCGAGAGCCTTGACCTTGGAGGACAGGCGGCTCTTGTCGCGAGCTGCCTTGTTCTTGTGGAAGATGCCCTTGTCGGCAATCGTGTCCACAATACCCTGCGCCTTGGCGAAGAGTTCGGTGGCTTTGGTCTTGTCGCCGGCGGCGACAGCTTTTTCGACGTTTTTCACAGCGGTGCGGTACTTGGAGCGCAGCGAAGTGTTGGCGGCGTTGAGTTTGGTGTCCTGGCGGACGCGTTTGCGGCCGGATGCCAGGCGGGGGTTCTTTTTCTTGGGTTTGGCGGTAGCCATATAAGTGTTCCTTTAAAAGAGGAAGGGTCTGCGGATGATGCTAGCAAAGCCCACGATTATAGCAGCCATCGCCTGAGCCCCCACGGTCGTTCACTTCGTGTAACTCCCTGCCCCCGAGGGGGCCGCTGCGCCTGCGGTCCGGCGAAGCCGGTTCCGCGGCCCTTGCTGAAAAAATACCAGCTCCTCCAAGGTCCACGGAGGTTTTCCGGTCAAGCAGGGGCCGCGGGTCTGGCTTTGCCAGTCCGCAGGCGCAGCGCCCCCTCGGGGGGGGGGGCGCAGTACGCGAAGCGACAAGCGTGGGGGCTAAACTCCCCGGGTGACTTTATTCAAATCTGCGTCCACCGTCTCCCTGTTCACGCTGGTTTCCAGGATCACCGGTCTGGTCCGGGAACTGCTGGTGGCTTCCACCTTTGGCGCCAGCGCCATGACGGACGCGTTCAACGTTGCTTTTCGCATCCCCAACCTGTTCCGGCGTCTTTTTGCCGAGGGCGCCTTCAGCCAGGCGTTTGTGCCGGTGCTGGCTGCCAGCAAGGCGCAAAACGGCGAAGAGGCCACGCAGGTGCTGGTCAACCGGGTGGCCACCTTGCTGGCCTGGGCGCTGTTGCTGACCTGCGTGATCGGGGTGGCGGCCGCCCCGGTGCTGGTCTGGGTGATGGCCAGCGGGCTCAAGCAGGATCCGCGCGGCTTTGAGGCGGCCGTTTTCATGACCCGCTGGATGTTTCCCTATATCGGCTTCATGTCGATGGTGGCGCTCTCAGCAGGCATTTTGAATACCTGGAAGCGTTTTGCCGTACCGGCTGTCACGCCGGTCCTGCTGAACCTTTCCATGATCGGTGCGGCCTGGCTGGGGGCCCCTTGGTTTCAGGCCAGGGGCATCGAGCCGATTTATGCCATGGGCGCGGGTGTGATGCTGGGGGGCGCGTTGCAACTCGCGGTGCAGGTTCCGGCCCTGCTCAGAATTGGCATGCTGCCGCGCATGGGCCTGGGCTGGACGGCTATCCGCACGGCCTGGACCGACCCGGGAACCCGCAACATCGGCAAGCTGATGCTGCCGGCCTTGCTGGGTGTCAGCGTGGCGCATATTTCCACCATCATCAACACCCAGATTGCCTCGCACCTGACGCCCGGCAGCGTGAGCTGGCTGACCTATGCGGACCGGCTGATGGAGTTTCCCACCGCCATGCTGGGCGTGGCCATCGGGGTGGTGCTGATGCCGCAACTGGCCTCCGCCCGCGCCGCCGGCGACGCCGATGCCTATTCGGCCATGCTGGACTGGGGCCTGCGCATCGTGGTGCTGCTGGCCGTGCCCAGCGCTGTTGCCCTGCTGACTTTTGCCCAGCCGCTGGTCGCCACGCTGTACCACTATGGCGCGTTCACCGACCGCGACGTGTACCAGACCACCACGGCGCTCATGGGTTACGGCGCCGGCCTGCTCGGGCTGGTGGCCATCAAGGTGCTGGCGCCGGGTTTTTATGCCAGCCAGGACATCCGGACGCCCGTGCGTATTGCCCTGGTGGTGCTGGTGATCACGCAGCTGCTCAACCTGGCGCTGGTGCCGCTTCTGCAGCACGCCGGGCTGGCGCTGGCCATTGGCATAGGTGCGCTCATCAACGCCCTGTGGCTGTTGATCGGCCTGCGCAAGCGCGGCAGTTACCAGCCGGCGCCGGGCTGGGGCATGTTTGCACTGCAGGTGCTGGCGGCGAGCGCCCTGCTGGCGGTGTTTCTGTTATGGGCCGCCCAGGCCGTCAGCTGGACCGGGCTGCGGGCCGAATCTCTCAAGCGGATAGGGCTCTTGGCCCTTATTTTGCTTGCCTCAAGCGCTATCTATTTCGGAGCATTGTGGGCGGCTGGCTTGAAAGTGCGAAAGTTGATGCGTCGCTGACACTTTTCCGCCGGGGTACTCGCTTCGCCCGGCGGTTTGTGAGAAAGTAGCGCCATGCCCCTCAATCTCGATGTCCCGTCGCCCCTGCAGTACTTTGCCAGCCTGGTGCAGAGCGACGATCATTTCCCGTTGCTGGAGGCGGCGGTCAGCGTGGCCCAGGACGAGTACCCGGATCTTGACGTCGAGCAGGTGCTGGGCGATGTGGATCAGCTGCTGGCGCGCCTGAAACGCCGCCTGCCGGCGGATGCCTCGGCCCTGCAGCGCCTGCGGGCGCTCAACCAGTTCTTCTTCCGCGACCTGAACTTCGGCGGCAACATCAATGACTACTACGACCCCGACAACAGCTACCTGAACGCCGTGCTGAAAACGCGGCGCGGCATCCCGATCACGCTGGCCGTGCTCTGGCTGGAGCTGGCGGGCGGCGTGGGGCTCAATGCACGCGGTATTGCATTTCCGGGCCATTTCATGGTCAAGGTCAACCTGCCCAAGGGCCAGGTGGTGATCGACCCTTTTACCGGCCAGTCGCTGAGCCGGGAAGAGCTGGCCGAACGGCTGGAGCCGTTTCGCCAGCGCAGCGGCCTGGTGGACGAGTTCGAGGTGCCGGTTGGCCTGTACCTGCAGTCAGTGCCGGCCCGCGACATCATCAGCCGCATGCTGCGCAACCTCAAGGAAATCCACAAGACCCAGCAGGACTGGCTACGGCTGATTGCTGTGCAGGACAGACTTGTCGTGCTTCACCCCGATGCCTGGGATGAGTACCGCGACCGCGGACTGGCGCTGGCCGAGCAGGGCGAAGCGGGCCGGGCCGTGCCCGATCTGGAGACCTACCTGGCCCACGCCGAGGATGCCCTGGACCTCGACGTCATCGCCGATCGCCTGGCCCGTCTGCGGCATCAGAACAGCTGAACCTTTCCGACGGTAGTGATCTCACGCGTGAGTGGAGCCTCTTTTCAAGCAGGGGCCGCGGATCTGGCTCTGCCAGTCCGCAGGCGCAGCGGCCCCCTAGGGGGGCAGGGCGCTACACGCAGTGAGCAACCGTGGGGGCCTAACTTCTTTTCAAAAACTGGGGAATTTGCGGGCCATCGGCTGTGCGCGTCGGTCGCGCCAGGGTGGGCGTGGCCGGTGGCCTGGCCGGAGCAGGGTTCGTGCGGCTGGCACTCAGCGTGGACAGGCGTCCACCGTGCACCATGGACTCCTGGGCCGGCATCAGGCTGTTGGGCAGGGAGCCCAGCTGTTTGGACACCACCGCACTGGACACGGTCATGGGCGAGGCTGCATTTTTTGGGGCCAGGGTGCGCGCAGGCGGGCGCAGCGTGGTGCTGCCGTCATTGGCGGCCTGCGGCGGGTAAAGCTGGGGCTTGAGCCACTGCAGGATGGGATTCCACTGCGCCAGGTCGGCGGCTGCCAGCTGGGGCTGCAGGTCAAAAATCGTCAGGCCGCGCTCCAGGCTGCGCACATACAGCTGTGTTTCGCGCAAGGCGCCAAGGAAAGGCACACCCAGTGACTCCGACCACTCCTCGAGTGTCTGCGCGGCATTGGTCCGCCCGTCAATGCGCATGCCCACGACTGCCAGCCGGCAGCGGCCGCTGGCCACGCGCGGCATGGTCATCAGTTCGGCATGGCAGGCGGCGGCTGATTCGCGGTCAAACATCGAGTTGCACACCGGCATCACGATGGTGTCCGCAAACATGACGACCCGGGCCAGCTCGAAGCCGTGCATGCCGCCCGGCGTGTCGAGCACCACGTGGGTGATGCCGGTGGGAACGCGGAGCATGTTTTTCTGGTCCACCGCCCAGGGGGCGATGGCGGGCAGCGAGGCTTCGCGCCGCTTCAGCCAGGCGCGTGCCGATTGCTGCCGGTCCACGTCGCCCAGCATGACCGAACTGCCGTTACGCGCGCACCAGGCCGCGATGTGGGCCGCCAGCGTGCTTTTTCCACTGCCCCCCTTGCGGTTGACGACTGCGATGACCGGCATGTTGGCTCCAATGGGGACGAATGGAACAGTTTGATACAAACAGGTTCAAAAGTCCAGTACACCTAATGGGTACGTGTGCCGGCAGCTAGTATTTTTGTAGCAGGAAGGGCTTGAAGCCAGAGACTGGAACTGCCAGGCCTCCCTCAGCGTCGCCTGTTGCCGTCAGGCGACGGTGACGGCGGCGCCGTCGCCCTTGGGGGCGATCACGCCGATCTCATACACCTGTTCGCCGGCGTCACTCAGGGTTTTCGCCGTGGCCTGGGCGTTAGCGGCAGCTACCACCACCACCATGCCGATGCCGTTGTTGAAGGTGCGGTTCATCTCGAAGTCGGAGATGGCGGCTGTTTTCTGCAGCCAGGCAAACAGCTCGGTCTGGGGCCAGCTACCCTTTTTGAGTTGGGCGGCGGTGCCCTCGGGCAGCACGCGTGGGATGTTTTCCAGCAGGCCGCCGCCGGTGATGTGGGCCAGGGCTTTGATGGGGTGGGCTGCCAGCGCGGCCAGCACGTTTTTCACGTACAGGCGGGTCGGCTCCATCAGGGCCTGCCTGAATGGTTTGCCGTCCAGCGTGGCGGGAGTTGCCGCTCCGGCGCGCTCAATACATTTGCGCACCAGACTGAACCCGTTGGAATGCACGCCGCTGCTGGCCAGGCCCAGCACCACATCGCCAGGTTTCACATCCCTGCCGGTCAGGATTTTTGATTTTTCAACGGCGCCGACGGCAAAGCCGGCCAGGTCGTATTCGCCCTCGGGGTACATGCCGGGCATTTCAGCGGTTTCGCCGCCAATCAGCGCACAGCCGCTGAGCTCGCAGCCTTTGGCAATGCCGCCGACCACGGCGGCAGCGGTGTCCACGTCCAGCTTGCCGCAGGCAAAGTAGTCGAGGAAGAACAGCGGCTCGGCACCCTGCACCAGCACGTCGTTGACGCTCATGGCCACCAGGTCAATGCCCACGGTGTCGTGCATGTTCCACTCAAAAGCCAGGCGCAGCTTGGTGCCGACGCCGTCGGTGCCGCTGACCAGCACCGGCTCCTTGTAGCGCTTGGGCACCTCGAACAGCGCGCCGAAGCCGCCGATGCCCGCCAGGACCCCCTCGCGCATGGTTTTTTTGGCCAGGGGCTTGATGCGTTCGACCAGGGCGTCGCCCGCGTCGATGTCAACGCCGGCGTCTTTGTAGCTCAGGGGGGAAGAGGAGGAGGTGGTCATGCTGCTTGGGTAGAGGGGGCTTGGTGCGGACGGCTGCGCAGTACTTATTGATTAATGCGCAAGCCCGATAGAATCCAAGCCAAGATTCTAAGGGTTCACCCCTGTCAGGGCTGCATGCAATTCACTTCCACCCAAAAACGCACCGCCGCCTGGTGCCTGATCGCCGCTCTGGTGGTGCTGGCGCTATGGCTGCTTGGCCCGGTGCTGACGCCCTTTGTGGTGGCATCGGTGCTGGCCTATGTGCTGACGCCCGTGGTAAACAGGCTCGACGCCCTGGGCCGCGGCCGGATGCCGCGTGTACTGGCCGTCCTGATCGTGGAGACGCTCTTCATTCTGATCCTGCTGTCCATCCTGCTGCTGGTGGTGCCCATTTTTGCCAAGGAACTGCCCTTGCTGCGCGAGCAGTTGCCGGTGCTGGCCGCGCGCATCAACAACGCGCTAGGCCCCTGGCTGGCCCAGTTCGGCATCACGGTGGCGCTGGACGTCGAAAGCATCAAGGCCTTTGTCGTCAAGTACCTCAGTGCCAATTTCGAGGACGCCTTCGGGTCGGTGCTCTCTTCCCTGAAGCTGGGCGGCAGCGTGGCCCTGGCCATCGTGGGCAACGGGGTGCTGATTCCCGTGGCCCTGTTTTTCCTGCTCAAGGACTGGGACCGCTTTGTGGCGCTGCTGCTGGAACTGGTGCCCCCGAAACTGCGGGGCACGTTCGACAGCTTCATGGCGGAGGCCGACTCGGTGCTGGGCCAGTACCTGCGCGGCCAGCTGCTGGTCATGGGTGTACTGGCGGTGTATTTCAGTGTAGCGCTGGCGGTGTTCGGTTTCGACCTGGCTGTGCCTGTGGGGGTCTTCACCGGCTTGGCCTTTTTTATCCCTTACCTGGGTTTTGGCCTGGGAATGCTGCTCGCGTTTCTCGCCGGCATTCTGCAGTTCGGCAGCCTGTATGGGGTGCTCGTGGTCGTCGGCGTGTACGGCGCGGGGCAACTGGTCGAGAGTTTTTACCTGACTCCGCGGCTGGTCGGCGAGCGCATTGGCCTGCATCCGCTGGCAGTTATTTTTGCCCTGCTGGCTTTCGGGCAGGTGTTCGGTTTCCTCGGCGTGCTGATTGCCCTGCCCGCCAGCGCGGTGCTGCTGGTGGCGATTCGCCGCATGCGGGCCAGTTACATGTTGAGCAGGTTGTACCAGGGTTGAGCACGAAAATGGAAGGCATGAAGCAGATTGCACTGGACATCGGGCTGGCATCGCCTCCGTCGTTCACCAATTTTTTTGCCGGGCCCAACGAGGCGGCGCTCAGGCATCTGGAACTCTGGGCCGGCAACAGCCTGCGCTCGCCGGTGCCGACTTACCTGTGGGGAGAGCCCGGCAGCGGGAAAACCCATCTTCTCAAGGCCGTCAGCGAAACGCTGCGCGAGCAGGGCGCCTCGGTGGGCTGGATGGACGCCACCATGCTGGAGCCACCCGAATTCAGCGAAAAGTGGGCGGCGGTGATCATGGACGACTGCCACCTGTACACCGCCGTGCAGCAACAGGCGGCTTTCAACTGGTTCGTCAATGCGCTGAACTCGCCTGATGGCCATCCGCGCTGGGTGCTGGCTGCCGGCAGCGCGCCGCCCTCCGACCTGGCCCTGCGCGAAGACCTGCGCACCCGCCTGGGCTGGGGCCATGTGTTTGCGCTGCAGGCCCTGACCGAACCCGAGCGCCGCGCCGTGTTGCGCAAGGAAGCGGACACCCGCGGCGTCTTCCTCAGCGACGAGGCCATGGACTTCATCCTGAGCCGCTTCTCGCGCGATCTCGGCAACCTGATGCAGCTGCTCGACCAGCTTGACGCCTACGCGCTGCAAACCCAGCGCGCCATCACCATTCCGCTGATCAAATCCATGCTGGAGACCTTGTGACAACACCTGTCAGCGGCGCCGTGCGTAGCGAAGGGCCCCGAGCAAGCACAGCCCCCTTTTCCAATGAAAGGGGCAGCGAAGTACGCGAAGCGACGAGCGTGGGGGCCCGGATTGCACTGTTTGACCTGGACCACACGCTGATTCCCATCGATTCCGACTACGAATGGGGTGAGTTCACGATTGCGCTGGGCTGGTGCGACGGCCACGAGTTCAAGCGCCGCAACGCGGAATTTTTTGCCCATTACCAGGCCGGAACCCTCGACATCCACGACTATGTGCGCTTTGCCACGCAGGCCATCCGGGAGCAGGGCGCTACCAATTCAATAGCTGCCCACGCCCGCTTCATGAGGGAAATCGTGCAAAAAGGCATCAAGGATTCGGCCCTGGCGCTGATTCGCCGGCACCAGGCAGCAGGCGACGATACGGTGATCGTCACGGCCACCAACGAGTTCGTGACACGCCCCATCGCCGAGGCCCTGGGTGTTGCCGAGCTGATTGCGGTGGAGCTGGAGCGCGACGCCGGCGGCCGGCTGACCGGCGAAATCCGCGGCACGCCGTCGTTCCGGGAAGGCAAGGTGGCGCGTGTCCAGCAGTGGCTGGCCGAGCGCGGGCTGGACCTGGCGACGGTAGAAAGCACGTTTTACAGCGATTCCATGAACGACCTGCCTTTGCTGGAAAAAGTCACGCACCCGGTGGCCACCAACCCCGACGAACGCCTGCGGGCGGTCGCCACAGAGCGCGGATGGCGCATACTTGAGCTGTTCTAACTGCCGGAGGCCGTGCTCCTTGCCCTGCAAGCGCGGCCGGCCCGGCAAAATCTCCTGATTCAATGATCAAAAAATTTATCGACAAGCTGTTTGGCAAGTCTGCCGGCCCTGCCGGCGCCACCCGGTCCAAGAAATCAGTTTTCGGCGAGCGCCGCGAAGTCGGCCCCCAGGACCATGCGATCAACCCCAAGCTGGTCGATGACCGCGCGATGGACGTGGTGCACACCCTCAAGCAGGCTGGCTACGAAGCCTACATCGTCGGCGGTGCGGTGCGCGACCTGCTGGTGGGGTTGCGCCCGAAAGACTTCGACGTGGCCACCGATGCCACGCCCGAACAGGTCAAGGGCCTGTTCCGCCGCGCCTTCATCATCGGCCGGCGCTTTCGCATCGTCCACGTGATCTACGGCCGCGGCCGCGAGCACGAGGTCATTGAAGTGTCGACCTTCCGCGCCCACCTCGACAGCAGCCTGGCCGAGCAGGTCGGCGGCAACGAGCGCACCAGCAAGAGCGAACTGGCCGGCATGAAACACGCGGTGGACGCGTCGGGCCGTGTGCTGCGCGACAACGTCTGGGGCCCGATGGAAGAGGACGCCGCGCGGCGCGACTTCACCATCAACGCCATGTATTACGACCCGGAAACGCAGATCGTGGTCGACTACCACCACGGTATCCGCGACGCGAAGAAAAAAATCATCCGCATGATCGGCGACCCGGCCACGCGTTACCGCGAGGACCCGGTGCGCATCATCCGCGCCGTGCGTTTTGCCGCCAAGCTCAGCGCGCTGGGCTTCAAGTTTGAAGACAAGACCGCCGCCCCGCTCAAGACCATGAAGGGGCTGCTGGCGGATGTTCCACAGTCGCGCCTGTTCGATGAAATGCTCAAGCTGCTGCAGACCGGCCACTCGCTGGCCAGCATCGAGCAGCTCAAGTTCCTGGGCCTGAACACCGGCATCTACCCTTTGCTCGACGTGGTGGTGGACACCTCGGAAGAGCCTTTCCTGCAGCTGGCCCTGCTGGACACCGACCGCCGCGTTGGCGAGGGCAAACCGGTGGCCCCGAGCTTTTTGCTGTCGTGTGTGCTCTGGGCCGATGTGCGCGAAGGCTGGGCACGGCGCCTGAAGCGCGGCGAGCACACCATGCCCGCGCTGCAGGACGCCATCGACGATGCCTTCAACGCCAAGATCGGCGATGTGTCGGGCCGCGGCAAGCTGGGCACCGACATGCGCGAGATCTGGACCATGCAGCCGCGCTTTGAAAAGCGCACCGGCAGCTCGCCTTATTCGATGCTGGAGCAGCCGCGCTTTCGCGCCGGTTTTGACTTCCTGCGCCTGCGTGCGCAGACCGGCGAAATCGAACCCGAATTGTCCGAGTGGTGGGAAAAATTCAGCACGGCCTATGACGACGAACGCCACGAGATGATCGAGCAGGCCAGGCTGGAACAGTCGCAAAAACCCCAGGCACCGCGCACGCGCGTGAAGCGCGCCGATACCGACACCCCGCGCAGTGGCGACGCTGCCCATGCGCCAACACCTTCTGCAGAATCCGGCGAGTTCGGGGAGCCCGCGCCCCCCAAAAAACGCCGCCGCCGCCGCAAGCCGGCCAACCGCGAAGGGGGAGCTGCACTTCCTGCCAGCCCGCCTTCCGACGCCCCTGGCGACTTCTGAGTTTGCCGCATGCAGGCGGGCGAACACGGTGATCGCTCGGAGCGGGTCAGCGCCTATGTGGCTCTGGGTGCCAATCTTGGCGATGCCGCATCGGCGGTTCGCCAGGCAATGGAGGCGCTGGACCGCCTGCCCCTGACACGTGTCACCCGGTGCTCCAGCCTTTACAAAACAGCGCCCATCACAACTGGTGGTGAAAGTGCAGTCCAGTCAACAGGCCCCGATTACATCAATGCCGTGGTCGCACTGGACACCGGTCTGGCCGCGCCCGTCCTGTTGCGGCAGCTGCAGCAGCTTGAGCTGGCCGCCGGCCGCGAACGGCCTTACCGGGATGCCCCGCGCACGCTGGACCTCGACCTGCTGCTTTACGGCAGTGCCCGCATCGAATCGCAAGAGCTGACGGTTCCGCATCCGCGCATGGCGCAGCGGGCTTTTGTGCTGGTGCCGCTGGCGGAAATTGCGCCGGGGCTGGTGCCGCAGGCGCAGCTCGATGAGGTGGCCGATCAGGCCATCGAGCGGCTGGAGGCCGGCGCGCCTTGAGCAGCGCTCAGGGCGCCAGGCGCTCGCGCAACCAGCCGGCATCATCCTGCAGCGTGTATCGCAGGCGGTCGTGCAGGCGGCTTGGGCGGCCTTGCCAGAATTGCCAGTTGTCCGGCTTGAGCCGGTAGCCGCCCCAATGCGGTGGGCGGGGCGGCTGCAGCAGGAACTTCGCGCCATACTTGGCGGCATTGGCCACCAGCACGCCGCGGTTGGAAATGACCTGGCTTTGCGGGCTGGCCCAGGCGCCTATGCGCGAGTCCAGTGGCCGACTCTTGAAATAGTCGTCGCTTTCCTGCGCTGAAACTTTTTCCACCACACCTTCAATGCGCACCACGCGCTCCAGCTCCACCCAGTGAAACTGCAGGGCGGCAAACGGGTTGGCTGCCAGTTCCTCGCCCTTGCGGCTGTCGTAATTGGTGTACCAGACAATGCCGCGCTCGTCATAACCCTTGACCAGCACGATGCGGGTCGAAGGGCGTCCATTGCCGGCCACGGTGGCCAGGGTCATGGCATTGGGTTCGGGCACCTCGGCAGCAATGGCTTCCTTGAGCCACTGGTCGAATTGCTGGAGTGGGTCGGCGTGTGAAGCTTCTTCGTTGAGTTCAGCGCGTTCGTAGCTTTTGCGCAGGCTGGCGATGGAGTTGGGGGAGCTCATCTTGACATTGTGCACGGTCGGGCGCGGTCTTAAAGTGAGATATTGAAGCGTCACTTGGCTACGTGGGAAATCTGTAGACGAGTTAGAGCGTATTCTTCCTTCCCCAGAGAGAGAGTGTGTGTGGTGACGGCGTCGAGGACCGCGGCCATCGTACTGTGATCAGTAATGGCTCATGCTCAGTTGCCCCCGAACCGGATCAAGGCGATCCCTGCGAAAATCAGCACCGCCGATATCATCCGTCGTGCATTCACACCTTCTTTCAGCATGAAGGCTGAGATCAACGCCACGAACAGCACGCTTGTCTCGCGCAGCGCGGACACCGTGCCCATCGGGGCCCGCGCCAGCGCCCACACCGCGATCCAGTAGGCTCCCATCTGCATGGCGCTGGCCACAGCGCACAGTGCCAGCGTCTGGCGGCTGACCCGCACCACCCTTGCACCCTTCCAGGACAGCACAATCAGCGCGGTCGCGATGCCGTCGCCCAGGGTGATCAGCACCGCGAAGCCAATGGCCGAACCCGAGCGCCGCGCACCCAGCGCATCTACCACGGTGTAAGCTGCGATCAGAAACCCGGTAAGCAATGCGTAGCCGACGGCCTTGCCGGTTGCGCTGCCCGGCGTGCCGCCGACCCTGCAGTCTAATGTCCGGGCTCCCAACGCCAAGGTCAGGACCCCGACGCTCAGGACCATGACGCCGAGTATTTCCCCGGCCCCCGGCCACTCTCCTGCGAACACTGCGGCGCCGGCCATCACCAGCAGCGGCGCCGATCCCCGTGCGATTGGATAGACCTGCCCCAAGTCGCCATGGCTGTACGCGATGGGGAGCACGAAGTGGTAGACCGTGTGGATCGCGATGGACAGGGCCAGCAGTATCCAACTCGCGCGCGCCGGCATTTCCACCCACGGCAGTACACACAGCGAAATCGCGCTGCCGAGCAGCGTCGTGATCGCCATCACGGTGATCCGGTCGCCGCCGACCTTGATGGCGCTATTCCAGCCGGCATTGAGCGCAGCGGCCAGCAGGACGATGAGGAAGATGTCATTGGAAATCATGGGCAAAAAAACTTATCTGGAATGGTTGCGGCGAGGAAAGGTTTAATCATGTTTTTTGGCATAGCATCTGTAAAGTTGAATGAACTGACGACTAAATTCAGAATTACTGATGCGAAACCTCAACCTCGACCAACTGCAGACACTGATCGCCATCGCCGACCTGGGTACGCTGGCGGCCGCCGCGCAGGCGCTGCATCTCGCCCCGCCCACGGTCAGCCTGCACATCAGCGAACTGGAGTCGCGCCTGGACACCACGCTTTTGGTTCGAGGGCGTCGGCAGGCCAGCCTCACGGCGGCGGGGGAAGTCCTTGTGGAAGGTGGCCGGCGCTTGCTGGCGGGCACGGATGACCTGCGGGAGCAGGTGAAACTGCGAGCCGAAGGCTGCGCCGGCCTGGTGCGCTTGGGCACCACGGCCGGCGTCAGCACGCAACTGCTGCCGCAGGCACTGGAGGCGCTCGCACGCGACAGTCCGGGTCTGAAGATGAAGCTAGACGTGCTCGGCTCGGCCCAGGCGATGGCGCGGTTGCAGGCCGGAACCCTGGACATCGCCATCGTGGCACTGCCGCAGGCGGCAACGGCCGGGGTGAAGCTGATCCCTTGGCGAAGCGACCCCATGGTCGCCTTCCTGCCCGCAAGCTGGAAGGTACCGGCGAGGCTCACGCCGCAGTGGCTGGCCGAACGCGGCTGGATGGGCTTCGGGCCGGCCACGCAGATGTACAGACTCATCGCGGCGTGGTTCGGCCAGGCAGGCCTGAACCCGCGCCCGTGCATGGAACTGAACTATCCGGCTGCCCTCAAGAGCTTGGTAGCCGCCGGCCAGGGTGCGGCCCTGCTGCCATTGGAGCATCCGGACGATGTCAGGCCGGGCAACGGTATTCAGGTGCGCCCACTGAGCCCGCCGCTGGTGCGCCAGCTCGCGCTGGCCTACCGGGCAACCCGGCCGCAGGAGGTGACGATTGCGGGCGTGCTGAGAACGCTGGGCGAATTCGGGGGGCGCCGGACGCGCCGGCTGTGAAGTTGACAACGCGCGTGGCACACCTGCCACGCGCGCCGCACCGATAAAATGGCTCCCGTGACCAATGAGGAACCCCCCCGGCCAATGCTGAGTACAGGCTCACGCGCCCGCATGTTCTTCAGAGCCGACGCGGTAATTTAAATGAGATGGAATCTCCAGCGCAGCGCGTAATCCTATCCCTGGAGAAAAGGAAGTTCTAACTGCGGTGCCAGCGCTTTTAAATTATTGATTTATATAGACCTCAATTTGAGAGGCCGTGAAGCGCGTGAACTTGAAAGCGAATTATTATTCGGCTATATTCGCATTCCGATGAAACCCAAAGACGACGAAAAGCAGCGCGCGATTGCCGAGGCCACCTTCAACCTGGTGGCCCAGACCGGGCTGAGCGGCCTGACCATGGCAGACATTGCGAAGACGGCGGGTATTGCAACCAGCACGCTGTACGTCTATTACCCGTCCAAGGACGAACTCATCAGCCAGCTCTACCAGGATGCCAAAACCGCGACCATGCAGCGCCTGATGGAAGGGGTGCAGGTTGGCGCCCCTTTGCGCAGCCGGGTGCGCCGCATCTGGGGCAACTTGCTGCGGCACCGGCTGGAGCGTTATGCCGAAGTGGTGTTCCAGGAGCAGTATTACAACTCGCCCTGGTTCACACAGGGCAACCGCGAACTCTCCACCCGGCTGGCGGCCGGTTTTCTGGCGCTGATGGAAGAGGGCCAGCAGCAGGAGATTTTCAAACCGGTGCCGCTGCCTTTGCTGACAGCCAGCGTGGTGGGCTCGGTGCGCGAAACCGCCAACCTGATCCGCACCGGCGTGTTGCCCGACGACGAGGCCGTGCAGCTGGCTGCTTTCTCGCTGTGCTGGGACGCCATCAAGGCGTGACCGTTATGGATTCAAGCTAATACCCACCTAATTTAAGCGAATAAGAATTCGTCAGCTTTTGCTCACCAATTTGCTCCCCTGTTTCGTTACTGCTTCCCTTCCTGCTTATTCCCTACAAGGAGATCCACGATGCCCACCCTGAACATCAACGGCAAAAACGTCGCTGTCGACGCCGCCGAATCCACACCCATCCTTTGGGCCCTGCGTGACACGCTGGGCATGACAGGCACCAAGTTCGGCTGCGGCGCCGCCTTGTGCGGCGCCTGCACCGTGCATCTGAACGGCGCGCCCATCCGCTCCTGCGTCACGCCCGTGTCGGCGGCCGTGGGACAGAAAATCACCACCATTGAAGCCGTAGGCGCAGACCGCGTTGGCAAGGCCGTGCAGGCCGCCTGGGTCAAGCACGACGTGGCGCAGTGCGGCTACTGCCAGAGCGGGCAGGTGATGAGCGCGACCGCACTGCTCAAGACCAAACCCAAGCCGACCGACGCAGACATCGACGCAGCCATGGCCGGCAACATCTGCCGCTGCGGCACTTATGCGCGCATCCGCGCTGCCATCAAAGACGCCGCCGTGACGCTGGCTTGAAGGAGAACACCATGTACAGCACCCACTCTTCCGACATCTTTGGTCAATTGCCAAAAGGCCTGCAAGCCCTTTACCTTCAAGGACAGGATGCTCCTGAAAACGGAGCAATGAGCGGCCTGCAACGGCGCAGCTTTCTCAAGGTCGCCACAGCCGGTGGGTTTGCGCTCGGCGCATTTCCGCTGCTGGTGCAGGCCCAGGGCGCAGCGCCTGCTGCGGCCGCTTCCGGCCTGAAGCCGACCCAGCAGCCTTCCGCCTTTGTGCGCATCGACAAGGACGGCACGGTTACGGTCACCATCAACCGCCTCGATTTCGGGCAGGGCGTGCAGACCGGCCTGCCCATGATCCTGGCCGAAGAGCTCGACGCCGACTGGCGCCTGGTGAAAAGCCAGCATGGCAATGCAGACCCGGCCTATGTCGATCCGGCCTTCGGCATGCACCTCACCGGCGGCTCCGGCGCGATCAAGAATTCGTACACGCAGTACCGTGAACTCGGCGCCCGCACACGTGCCATGCTGGTGTCGGCTGCCGCTGCGCAGTGGGGTGTGGACGCAGGCAGTTTGCGCACCCAGCAAGGTGTGGTGATAGGCCCCGGTGGCAAGCGCCTGACCTACGGCGAGCTGGCCGAGGCCGCCATGAAGCAGCCGGTACCGGAGCAGGTCACGCTCAAGGACCCGAAGCAGTTCCGCATCATCGGCAAGCCCACGGGCCGACTTGATGCGCGTGCCAAATCCACCGGCAGCCAGAGCTACGGCATCGATGTGCGCCTGCCCGGCATGCTGACGGCGGTGGTGGCGCACCCGCCTGTGTTTGCAGGCAAGGTCAAATCGCTCGACGATGCTGCGGCCCGCGCCATCCTCGGCGTGAAGGCCGTGCTGCGCGTGCCGCTGGACCGTGGCGGCGAAGGCGTCGCGGTGTTGGCCGAGGGTTACTGGGCAGCGAAACAAGGCCGTGACGCGTTGAAGGTCGAGTGGGACACCAGCGCTGTCGAGAAGGTGGACAGTGCGAAGCAGCTGGCCAGCTATCGCGCGCTGGCGCAAACCACCGGTGCCATCAAGTACAACGCCGACGTCGCCAAGCTGGCGGCGGCGCCGAAAAAAATCAGTGCCGAGTTTGTGTTTCCCTACCTGGCGCACGCGCCCATGGAACCGCTCAATTGCACGGTGCAGTTCAGCGGGCAGGGCGCCGACACGCGCGCCGAACTCTGGCTGGGCACGCAGATGCCGGGGCTGGACACCATGGCAGCCGCCAAGGTGCTGGGCGTGCCGCCGCAGAACGTGAAGATGAATGTGCAGATGGCGGGCGGTGGTTTCGGCCGCCGAGCCATTCCGAGCAGCGACTATGTGGTGGAGGCCTGCGCGGTTGCGAAAGCCGCACGCAGTGCCGGCCTGAACGCCGCAGTGCGCACGCTGTGGAGCCGCGAAGACGACATCAAGGGGGGCTACTACCGGCCCATGCATGTGCACCGTGCTGAGATCGGCCTTGATGCACAGGGCAACATCCTGGCCTGGGACCATGTGATCGTCGGCCAGTCCATCGTGAGCGGCTCGCCCTTTGAAGCCTTCATGGTCAAGGACGGCGTGGACACCACCATGGTCGAAGGCATGAGGGAGCCCTACGACATTCCAATGCGGCTGTCGGTGCACCATCCCAAACTCAATGTGCCGGTGCTCTGGTGGCGCAGTGTCGGCTCAACCCACACCGCGTACGTGATGGAAACGCTGATCGACGAGATCGCCCGCGGCAGCGGCCAGGACCCGGTGGCTTACCGCATGAAGCAGTTCGGCAGCAAGCACCCACGCCACAGCACGGCGCTGCAACTCGCGGTGGACAAATCCGGCTACGGCAAACGCACGCTGGCGCCAGGGCGCGCCTGGGGCGTGGCGGTGCACGAGTCCTTCAACACCGTGGTGGCCTACGTCGTCGAAGCTTCGGTCAAGGACAAGACGCCGGTGCTGCATGCGGTGACGGCGGGCGTGCACTGCAACCTGGCGATCAACCCGACCAGCATCGAGGCGCAAATCCAGGGCGCGGCGCTGATGGGCCTGTCCATGTGCCTGCCGGGTGCAGCCATCACGTTGAAAGATGGTGTGGTCGAGCAAAGCAACTTTGGCGACTACGCCGTGCCGCGCATCACCGACATGCCGACGGTCGCCGTGTTTGTGGTGCCCAGTGCCGATGCGCCCACCGGCATGGGCGAGCCCGGCCTGCCGCCACTGGCGCCGGCCTTTGCGAATGCCGTGGCGCGCCTGACCGGCCAGGTACCACGCGAGCTGCCGTTCAAACTCGCCTGATGAGCACTGCCCGGTCCGAAGCCGACTTGCCCACGGTGCTGGTGCTGGCCTCGGGACGCGGTGAACGATTCAGCGCGTCCGGCGGCGGCACGCACAAGCTGCAGGCACTGCTGGCCGGCAAGCCGGTGCTGCAGCACACGCTGGATGCGGTGATCGCCAGCGGCCTGCCCTGGCATGTGGAGCAAGCAGAGCATCCCGGTATGGGCGACTCGATTGCGGCGGCCGTGCGTGCCACACCAGACGCTGCGGGCTGGCTGGTATTGCCGGGCGATCTGCCGCTGGTGCAAAGCGACACCCTGCGCGCCGTGGCTCTGGCGCTGGTGCAGCACGCTGTGGCGATTCCGCTGTACCAGGGCACGCGCGGTCATCCGGTCGGTTTTTCGGCGTCCTGCCGCGAGGAGCTGCTGGGCTTAAAGGGAAATCAGGGCGCAGCCCTTATTGTTCGGGCTCGGGAAGCTATCAATTCAGTAGCATTTTTGGCGCTGAACGATATCGGCATCGTGACCGATATCGACACCGTGGAAGACCTGGCGCGAGCCGAAACACTCCTTGCCGCGCGGTAAGGAGCGCCCCGACGGACTGGCCTGCGACTCTCTATTCAAGCAGGGGCCGCGGGTCCGGCTTTGCCGGCCCGCAGGCGCAGCGGCCCCCTCGGGGGGCAGGGAGCTACACGCAGTGAGCGACCGTGGGGGCCTTAACTTCTAACGGATCACCGCACAGGCCAGGCGCGGGCCGGCATTGCCGGTCGGCTGGGTTTTGTAGTCGTCCGGATCGCGGTGAACAATCAGGCCTTTGCCGACGATGTCGGTGTTGCCGCTGCCTACCGTGATCGTGCTGGAGTCAAAGCTGAATTTGGCAACGCCGCTGGCGTCCGCCTTCAGGCTGGGTAAATCGCCGGTGTGATGCGCGCCCATGTCATGGTTGCCGTGCGGTGCGCCGGTGGGGTTGAAGTGGCCGCCGGCGCTCATGCCATCACCGCTGGAACAGTCGCCTTTTTCATGCACATGAAAGCCGTGTTCTGCGCCGGGCTTGAGGCCGCGTACCTCGCCGCTGACATGCACCTTGCTGCCGGCCTGGACAAAGCTGACCGTGCCGCTGGCGGTGTTTCCTATGGTGGACTGCAACTGGGCAGTGGCGCGCGGGCCGCTGGCGTGGTGCGCGCAAGCGCCCAGCAGGGCGGCGGCCGCCAACAGGGTCAAGATTGTTTTCATTGGAGACTCCCAAGGATGGTTAAAGCTGAAAGAAATGTTCGACTTTAGGCTTGCGGTTCAGGCTTGGCAATAGTCCGTTGGGCTAGGACCTTTTTGATGGCACTGTTCGCTTTTGCACCATTGGCGTTAACAGGCCCTAACAGCAGCAAGCGTGCCAGCGCCGCATCCGAAATGCCATGACTGCGCAGGCTCTCCAGGGTCTGGTGTGCGTAGTCGTGCGTCGTTCCGTAACGCCCGCACGAGTCTGCAAAGATTTGCCGATAACGTGCCTCGCTCAGTTCGCCGGTGAAGTTGGGGCTGCGCCGGGAGAGGGTGAAGGCCAGCGCCTGCACCGCACCGCTGTCGGTGTTGCAGCGCAGCAGCCGCGGATCGTAGACGCCGGTGATCATCTCGCGCAGCCAGAGCCGGGCCACCACCTCCGGCACATCGTGCCGGGGCACGCGATAGACCATGCCGTGGCAACTGCCGCCCGACAGCAGCGCAAAGACCAGCCCCGGGCACTCGGGTGTGCCGCGGTTGACGCGGCTCCACATTTTCAGTGCGCGGTGCCAGCCATGCACACGGGCTCGCCGCAGTTCGGCAAAGTCGAATTCGGGTCGCCAGATCAGCGAGGCGTAGCCGAAAATCCAGAGGTCTTCCCTGCCACCCCACTGGTGCAGAAAACGCTCCAGCATGGGGGCAGGATCCCGTACGGGCTGAAGGTCGTTAAGCGGGCTGTTGTCCACGTCCACACTTTACAATGACCCGCCCGTACTGGCGATCACGCCGGTTATTTTTCCGGGCTTGGACAGGCGCCGGTACCGGCTGCTTTCATGGAGTTTTGTCAATGTCTTCTCAGTCGGATGATGAACAGCTGGGCCTTGTCCTGGGCCTGGTTTTTGCCATCGTTGCCGTGGTGCTTGCACTGGTGATTGCTGCCGTGCTGCCGCGCTTCTCCGGCGCCGACCGGCCAGGCACTGCCGCGGTTGTTGCCACGCTGCCTGCCGCGGCCGCACCAGCCCCGGTGGCGCCGGCCAGCGCGGCGATGCCTACACCGGCGCAATCAGCCCAGGCGGCCGCCGATGCGGCCAGCATCACAGTGGAGTACGGCGTGGTGAAGTTTTATTTTTCCTCCGGAAAGGCAGAACTCGCCCCCGGCGCTGGCGAAGCGCTGGTCGATGTGGTCAGGGCTGCCAGGAGCGGGCAGAAAGTGCTGATTGCAGGTTTCCACGACTCCAAAGGCAATGCAGCAGTCAATGCCGAGCTGGCCCTCAAGCGTGCGCTTGCAGTGCATGACGCGCTGAAGGATGCCGGGGTTCCCGAGAGCCGGATCATCCTCCAGAAACCGGAACAAATGGCCGGGTCCGGCAGCGACGCCGAGGCCCGCCGGGTCGAGATCACGCTGCAATAAGCCGGCGCCCCGGCGTGTTCAGCCGGCAGTGCTTTGTCCCTGCGGTGGTAACCGGGCTGTAACCTTCCGCCCTTTGCAAAAGGGGCGGTAACCAAGTACGATGGACGATGTAATAAAGTTACCAAAACCCATCACCTGCTATCTTTTGGCCGCTACCCACCCATGACTCTTCATTCCACCATCGCCCACGTGACCGCGCGCATTCGAGAGCGCAGCCGTGTCACGCGTGATGCCTATCTCCAGCGCCTCGACGGGGCAGCAACCCGGGCCGCCAGCGTCGAACGCATGGGCTGCGGCAACGTTGCCCATGCTTTTGCCGGCATGCCGCTCGATGACCGATTCAAGGTTGTCACCGAACGCGCGCCCAACATCGGCATCGTCACCGCCTACAACGACATGCTGTCGGCGCACACGCCGCTGCAGCCTTACCCCGACCTCATCAAGTGGGAGGCGCGCCTGCACGGCGCCACGGCGCAAGTGGCCGGTGGCGTGCCCGCCATGTGCGACGGTGTGACGCAGGGAACACCCGGCATGGAGCTGAGCCTGTTCAGCCGAGACGTGATTGCCATGGCGACTGCGGTGTCCCTGAGCCACGACATGTTCGATGCCGCGCTGATGCTGGGCGTGTGCGACAAGATCGTCCCGGGCCTGCTGATCGGTGCGCTGCATTTCGGCCACCTGCCCACGGTGTTTGTGCCGGCCGGCCCCATGCCGTCCGGTTTGCCGAACAAGGAAAAGGCCCGTGTGCGCGAGCAGGCCGCGCAGGGCCTGGTCGGGCGCGCCGAGTTGCTCGACGCCGAACTCAAGTCGTACCACAGCCCGGGCACCTGTACTTTTTACGGCACGGCCAACAGCAACCAGATGCTGCTCGAAGCCATGGGCTTGCATGTGCCCGGCACCGCCTTTGTGAACCCCGGCGGCGACCTGCGCGATGAGCTGACGCGTGAGGCTGCCCGTACGGTGTTGGGCATCCTCAAGTCATCCAAACGCTTTGCACCCATAGGCCGGGTGGTCGATGAACGTGCCATTGTCAACGCCATGGTGGCGCTGCTGGCCACCGGCGGCTCCACCAACCACCTGATTCATTGGGTGGCGGTGGCGCGTTCGGCCGGCATCGTGATCGACTGGGACGATTTCTCCGCGCTCTCGGCCGTGGTGCCCCTGCTCACGCATGTCTACCCCAACGGCAGTGCCGACGTGAACCAGTTCCAGGAAGCCGGCGGTACGGGTTTTGTGATCCGCGAACTGCTCGACGGCGGCTTCATGCACGAGGACGTGCTGACGGTGCGTGCCGGCGGCATCCGCGAATACACGCGCGAGCCGGCCATGCTGGACGGCAAGCTGGCCTGGCACGAGATGGGGCCTTCGAAAGACGAAGCCATCGTGCGACCAGCCAGCCGGCCTTTCAGCACCAGCGGCGGGCTCAAGCTGCTGCAGGGCAACCTGGGGCGCAGTGTGATCAAGGTTTCCGCGGTGCCGGATGACCGCCACGTCATTGAAGCGCCAGCGCGTGTGTTCGATTCGCAGGAAGATTTGCATGTTGCTTTCCGCGCCGGCGAGCTGGACCGTGACGTGGTCTGCGTGGTGCGCTGGCAGGGGCCGCAGGCCAACGGCATGCCCGAGCTGCACAAACTCACGCCGCCGCTGGCGGTGCTGCAGGGCAAGGGTTTCAAGGTGGCGCTGGTGACCGACGGGCGCATGAGCGGCGCCTCGGGCAAGGTGCCGGCCGCCATTCACGTGTCGCCCGAGGCGGCAGCCGGTGGCCCGCTGGCGAAAGTGCGTGACGGCGACGTGGTGCTGCTCGATGCCCTTGCCGGTACGCTCGAAGTCAAGGTGGCTGCCGGTGACTGGGCAGCGCGGCAGCCTGCCGTCATGCCGCAGGCGCTGCGTGATGCCAATGGGCTGGGTCTGGGACGCGAGCTGTTCGCCGGCATGCGCCGGCATGCATTGCCTGCTGAAGAAGGAGCGCCATCGTGGATGTGAAGATCGATATCACGCAGCCGTTGACGGCGCTGCAGGTCATGCAGGATGCTGCGGTCATTCCCGTGATTGTGCTGACCGATGTGGCGCACGCCGTGCCGCTGGCGCGCGCGCTGGTGGCCGGTGGCATCCGCATGCTGGAAGTGACCCTGCGCACGCCGCAGGCGCTGGCCTGCATCGAAGCCATCGCCCGCGAGGTGCCCGAAGCGGTGATCGGTGCCGGGACGGCGCGCAGTGCGGCCGATGTGCAGGCCTGCGCGATGGCCGGTGCTCGCTTCATCGTCAGCCCCGGCTACACCCACGCGGTGGGTACCGCGTGCCGTGATGCGCACCTGCCCCTCTTGCCGGGCGTGGCCACCGGCAGCGAAATCATGGCGGCGCAGGAAGACGGGTTCACCGAGCTCAAGTTTTTTCCGGCTTTGCAGGCCGGCGGGCTGGCCATGCTCAAAGCCTGGAACGGGCCATTCGGTGACGTGAAGTTTTGTCCTACCGGCGGTATCACGGCTGCCAATGCGGTGGAGTTTCTGAGCCTGCCCAATGTGGTTTGCGTGGGTGGTTCCTGGCTGGTGCCTGCTGATGCGCTGGCCAGCGGGGACTGGGGGCGGGTGACCGGGTTGGCGCAGCAGGCGGGTGAGTTGCCGCGGTAACCGTTGAATTTTTTCAAGAGAAATCGCGTGTTGGCCCAATAAGGGCGGGCGCGAGCAGCTATTGAATTTATAGCGCAAGCTTTCCCGGGCCTGCCATCCCGGACTTGATCCGGGATCCATGCAGGCGATCCTCTAACGCCGTTCGGGCTGAGCCTGGCCTGTCCTCAGTTCAGCCTGTCCTGAGCTTGTCGAAGGATCGAAGGGTCGAAGCCACGCCACAACACTTTCCACCGTTCGGGCTGAGCTTGTCGAAGCCGTCTTTGTCTTCAGTATTCGTAGTGCGCCAACTAGCCGGGGGTAGCCCGGCAGCTACTCACTTTTCTTTTGCGTCGCTGTACGGACCGGACACATGATGGACAGGTGTGCGGGGACATGGTTGACACTTTCCGGCGAATCAGCCGGGAGGATCGTATGCCATGGAAAGCGCAGGACATCATGAGTTTGAAGCACGAGTTTGTG
>Ga0307513_10001585_pt1 | contig 32641 bp, 29 predicted proteins | sample 15_EM_MG_FD_202174 | JGI IMG/M metagenome (GOLD analysis project Ga0307513, IMG submission 202174) | Populus trichocarpa ectomycorrhiza microbial communities from riparian zone in the Pacific Northwest, United States - 15_EM | ecosystem: Host-associated > Plants > Roots > Unclassified | place... | reverse complement strand
TCAATCGTTAATCGTCAATCGTAAATAGAAAAGCAAAGCAGCCTTTCTCTATTCACGATTGACGATTCACGATTGACGGCTTTTACCGATTCACGCCCAGACGCCCGGAATCGCTGTGGCGCAGGCGGGGCAGTTCCCGTCTCGCGTCACTTTCATGCGCTTGATGATGTAGCCGTAGCGTTCGATCAAAAGTTCGTCGCACGCGGGGCAGTAAGTGTTCTCGTAACGCCCGACGCGTCCCGGCAAGTTTCCCGCGTAGACGAAACGCAAGCCCGCCGCGCGTCCCCGTTCGCAGGCGCGGACGAGTTGTTCGGCGGTCGTGTTGGCCTTGTCGTTCATGCGGTAGTCCTGATGAAACGCCGTGACGTGCCACGGGATGTCCGGCGAGACGCCCGCGATGAAATCCGCCGCGCGTTTGATCTCGTCCTCAGAATCGTTGAAGCCGGGGATCACGAGCGTCACGATCTCCGACCAGAAGCCGCGCTCCTTGACCATTCGCACGGTGTCCAGAATGTTATCGACCACGCCGCCGAGTTGCCGGTAGTTGCGGTCGTTCATGGACTTCAAATCGATCTTGTAGCAATCCGTCCACGGACGCAGGTAGTCCAACACCTGCGGCGTCGCGTTGCCGTTCGAGATGAACGCCGTCTTGAAGCCTTCGGGCTTCGCGTGCTTGAAAACTTCCACCGCCCACTCAGCCGTGATCAGCGGCTCGTTATAACTCGACCCGACCATCGAAGCCCCGTAAGCCTTCGCCAGAGCGACGAGCCGATCCGCCGAGACGACCTGCGGTTGTGTGCCCGCCGCGTCGTCGCGCAGGGCTTGACTCGTCAGCCAGTTCTGGCAGTAGCCGCAGTGCAGGTCGCAGCCGAGCATGCCGAAGGTGAGCGTGTCCGAGCCGGGCAGGGCGTGGAAGAAGGGTTTCTTCTCCGTCGGGTCGCAGGCGAGCGCGGCCACGTAGTTTGTAGGCGCGAGCAGACGCCCCGCTTCGTTGAAACGCACTTTGCAGATGCCGCGCTTGCCTTCCTTGATCAGGCAGCGGTGGCCGCAGGCGTAGCAACGCAGATCGTTGTTCTGTAGATGTTCGGTCAACTCCGGCGCGGCTTCAGCCGTCAACTCGTCCAGCACTCCGGCGAGCGAAGTTGATTTCTTACCTAGTGGCATGAGTCTTAAAACCTCTTGTCGAAAAGCTCTCGTGAAAAAGCGGCCTGTTAGTTGATTCTTCGGGCGCGGTTTATACTCTGTTTAGATGCAATTTTAACGTTAATTTATGTCTTGAAGGTGCGGCGAGATGATCATCGAAACGATCACGGTGACGGCGTTTCAACAGCAGACGCGCATACTGGGTTGCGAGGAGACGCGGCGTGCCATCTGCGTCGATCCGGGCGACGATGCGGAGAAGATCGCGGGTGCGCTCGAACGGCACGGCCTCGACTTGCAGGCCATCACGCTGACGCACGCGCACATGGATCACGTCGGGGGCGTGGCGGCGTTGAAGAGTTTGCGTCCACGCGCGGAAATCATCCTGCATGCGGCGGACGAACCGCTCTACCGGCAGTTGCCCGAACAACCCGGCTGGATCGGCATCCCGCGCGTGCAGTGGGGCGCGCTCGGGTTCGACTACGCCGCGCCGCCCGCCGTGGATCGTTACTGGACGGACGGTGAAAGTTACGAGGTGGGCACACTCGCGTTTCGCGTTTTGCATTGTCCGGGACACACGCCCGGCCACGTCGTCTTGTTCGAGTCGCGCGAGCGCAAAGTGTTTGTGGGCGATTGCCTGTTCGCGGGATCAATCGGGCGGACGGATTTGCCGGGCGGCTCTTACGACGAGTTGATGGATTCGCTCCTGAACAAGATCATCCCGCTCGGCGACGACGTTACGGTCTACTCCGGCCACGGCCCCGACACCACCATCGGGCGCGAGCGACTCACCAACCCCTTCCTCACAGGCGTCTACACGCCGGGCAGACATTTCTAAAAGCCGTCAATCGTGAATCGTCAATCGTGAATAGAAAGAACTGAGGTTTTCTCTATTCACGATTGACGATTCACGGCTTTTGACGATTCACTATCTCAGCTTGCTGTCTTTCAATTCGTTCCACTTATCGCGGATGTCGCCGGTGAGGTCGCTGGGGAGAGTTTCGACGGGCACGTCGTGTTCGGCGCAGAAGGTGCGCCAGAGTAGAAATCGCGCGTCGAATTGTCCGGTTTCGTCGGTAATCGTGTTCATCACGGCATCGTTGTCGGTGCGTTTTTTGTCAGCCACTGTCCGTCCCTCTCATCCCTTGAAATTTCGCGCGCCAGCGCAGCCGGAAACACTATAGCAAGTTTTTCGCGCGGAGTTGATTTGCGGGCGGCGTTCTACGCGACGCAGCCGGGCGCGTTTAAATGCGCTCAACTGATATAGGCGCGGATTATTAAGAGGCGGAACTTTTCAGGTACATCTCGCCGGTGGGCGCGCTGACGCCGCCGGCGGGTTCGAGGGTGACGGCGAAGATCGCAGCGGTGCGTCCTTCGGGCGGGATGATTTCGTGCATTTCGGCGTGGCCCCTGGCGTCGGGCTGGAAGACCCTGCCCGGCATGGGCGGTTTGCCTTCGGCGATGAACCAGAGTTGGTAAGCCTTACCGGCGGGCGCGGGCGGGAGGTCTGCGGCCATCAGCATGGCGCGTCCGGTGCGCGCGTCGAAGGTCAGACGCGCGTGCGCACGCTCGGCCATTTTCGTCCCGGCGAGCGTGGCAGTGTGGGCTTCGGGCGCGGCGAGCAGTTCGCGGTCGGCGCGCGTGCGTGCGAGTTCCTGTTGAGTCTGGTTGACGGTTTCGGAGAGCCGCGCGAGTTCGGTTTGCAGACGGTTGTTGCGCTGCCAGACGAGAGCGAGCGTGACGAGTAGCGCAGCGACCGCGATGGATGCGGCCAGCGAACCGAACATAAAGAGGCCGCGACCGACTCTGATCTCGCGCGCCTCGCGTCGCTTCTCAAATTCGTCGAACGAACTGACGTTGGAAGTTTGCGACGCCGTGGCCGCGACGCCGTTCGTGGGCGCATGTCGCGCGTCTTGCGGTTGCGATTTGATGGCCGCGAGGATGCGCGCGCGGAGTTCGGGCGCGGCGGCTTCCGGCGACGGCGTCGCAGCGGCGTAGACGAGAGATGCCGCCGCATCGCGCAGGGCTGCCAGTTCCGCGCGGCAGTCGGCGCACGCGGCGAGATGCGCGTCGAGCGCACGCCGCTGCTCTTCGTCCCCGTCGAGGGCGTCGAGCGCGTCGAGCGCGATCATCTCTTTGTAGTCTTCGTGCTTCATCGAAAACTCAGATGCGGCGAACCTTAAAAATTCAAGCCTGCCCCGCGTCCCATTTTCTCGCCGAGCAAATCGCGCAGCTTGCTCATGCCGCTGCGCATCCGCGTCTTGACCGTGCCGAGCGGTTGACCGAGCCGCGCGGCGATCTCCGATTGGGTCAGCCCTTCAAAGTACGCGAGCAACAACGCGCGGCGTTGCTCTTCGGGAATCTCCGCGAGCGCGGCGCGGACGATCTCACGTTGCTCTGCGTGATAAGCGTCGTCGCTGGCGTCGCCGACGTTGTCGGGCGCGTCGCGCAAGGCCGTGTCGTCGGCGCGCTGGCGCGATTGCAGCGAGCGCAGTCGGTCGATGGCGCGCGAGCGCGCGAGCGTCACCATCCACGTAAAAGCGCGCCCGCGCGCCTCGTCGAAATTGGCGGCGCGTTGCCAGATTTGGAGGAAGACTTCCTGTAAAACGTCTTCCGCCTCGACGCGGCTGTGTAATATACGGAGCAGAAGACCTAAGAGGATGGAGTGATAACGGTCGTAGAGCGCGGCCAGCGCAGATTCATCTCCCCGCGCGATAGCGTGGAGGAGTTCCGTGTCGGGAGACGTTTGCGGGGCTGCTTCGACCATCAGGAGGAGAAACAATTAACGATGAAGTAGAAACGATGAACGATGAAGTAAAAAGCAAAGCACTTGTCTTTACTTCATCGTTCATCGTTTCTACTTCATCGTTTTATTTAGGCGATGGTGATCTCTTCGGAGAGATACACGTCCTGAATCGCGTTCAGGAGCGCCGCGCCTTCTTCGATGGGGCGTTGGAAGGCTTTGCGACCGGAGATGAGTCCCATGCCGCCGCCGCGCTTGTTGATGACGGCGGTGCGGACGGCCTCTTGAAGATCGCTCTGACCTTTCGACTCGCCGCCCGAATTAATCAGGCCGCAACGTCCCATGTAGCAGTTGGCGACTTGATAGCGCACGAGGTCAATCGGGTTGTCGGTCGTCAGTTCGGAGTAGATTTTGGGATTGGTCTTGCCGTAGGCCGATTCGGTGTTGAGCATGTTGTAGCCGCCGTTACGTTCGGGCAGCTTCTGCTTGATGATGTCGGCCTGAATGGTGACGCCGAGATGGTTGGCCTGCCCCGTGAGATCGGCTGCCGTGTGCATGTCGCCCTCTTTGCCTTTGAACTGCGGGTTGCGCAGGTAGCACCAGAGGATGGTCGCCATGCCGAGTTCGTGCGCGTAGGCGAAGGCTTCGCTGACCTCCGTGAGTTGGCGCGTTGACTGTTCGGAACCGAAATAGATCGTCGCGCCGATGGCGACCGCGCCCATGTCGTGCGCCTGATCGACCGTGCCGAACATGACCTGATCGAACTGGTTGGGGTAAGTCAGCAGTTCGTTGTGGTTGATCTTGACGATGAAGGGAATCTTGTGCGCGTAGCGGCGCGCGACGACGCCGAGCACGCCGTAGGTCGAAGCGACGGCGTTGCAGCCGCCTTCGATGGCGAGGCGCACGATGTTTTCCGGGTCGAAGTAGATCGGGTTCGGCGCGAAACTGGCTCCGGCAGAGTGCTCGATTCCCTGATCGACGGGGAGGATGGAGAGATAGCCCGTGCCCGCGAGACGCCCGTTGTCGAAGAGCGTCTGGAGCGAGCGCAGGACGCGCGGGCTGCGGTCGGACGCCGACCAGACGCGATCCACGAAATCGGGGCCGGGCAGTTGCAGTTGAGCTTTGGGGATGGTCTTCGAGGTGTATTCGAGCAGCGTGCGTGCGTCAGCGCCGAGCAGTTCTTCGATCTTACCGCCGGACGCGTCTCCGCGTTTGAGTTCGGTCGCCATAAACTCCAATCCTCCTGGGGGAAATATAAACGCGCTAAATTCTGCCGGATAGTGTGAACATAGAGGCACAAAGTATAGCACAGGACGGGGCGGCCTCCGCGAACCCGCTCGCCGCGCGAAGCCGCCGCCACACCCGTCCGGCAGGCGCGCCGCGCGTTGCCGTCAATTTCACGAAAGACGGGGCAACGATTACGCCCTGAATCAACTCAAAAATTTTCGCATCACGGCCTTACGAAATTTCGTAATACGCGCTTGTGCGCGCCTATAGCTTGCGTTAATATCCCCCCGCTGTCCCGAACGGCTCTCAACTGGCCTCTCTCGTCCGAGCAGGTTCATCTTCAATTTCCGCCCGGCGCGCCGGACGCAATCCAACTCAAAAAAAACTGATCTGAAAGGCTCGTTCGTCATGTTCAACCGTCAACGTCTCTTAACCTCCGTGTCTTTGTCGCTCGTCCTGTTGTTCGCCGCAACTGCTGTCGCCCCGGTCTTCGCCTTCGGCGATCAGGATTGGAAGCCGGTTGACCCGGCGCATCTCGCGCTCAAAACGCCCGTGGTGGAAAAGGACGCCGACGCCGAGGCCATCTTCTGGGAAGTGCGCGTTGACGACGCCGAAATGGACCTCATCTTCACCAACTACATCCGCATCAAAATCTTCACCGAGCGCGGGCGCGAGTCGCAGAGCAAGATTGACATCATCCCGTTTCGCCCGAACGCGAGGATCAAAGACGTGGCCGGTCGCACGATCAAGACCGACGGCCAGATCGTCGAACTGAAGAAGGAAGACGTTTTCGAGAAAGTCATCGCCAAAGCGGGCGACCTGAAACTCAGAGCCAAGACCTTCGCCATGCCGAGCGTCGAGCCGGGCGCGATCATCGAGTACCGCTGGCGCGAAGTTTATCCGGGCAGATCGGCCAACCGCGCGCGGCTCTATTTTCAACGCGACATCCCCGTCCAGACCGTGACCTATTACCTCAAGCCTGCGACGAATCTCGTCGGCATGGAGTCGCTGCGCTACCAGCCTTTCCACATGGCGATGCCGAAGTTTGAAAAGGGCAAGAACGGCTTCTACAGCACGACGATGACGAACGTGCCCGCCTACCACGAAGAGCCGCGCATGCCGCCCGAGGACGAGGTGCGCAAGTGGATGCTGCTCTACTACACGGCGGAGCGGGAACTCGTGCCGCAGAGGTACTGGAGAGACTTCGGCAAGATCGTCTACGACGTGTTCAAATCCGAGATGAAGGTCAACGACGACGTGCGCAAGAAGGCCGCCGAGATCGTCGGCGACGCCACCACGCCCGAACAGAAACTCGAACGCCTCTACGAATTCTGCCGCACCAAGATCAAGAACCTCGACGACGACGCCCTGAACCTGCCCGCCGAGGTGCGCGGCAAACTCAAAGACGAATCGCCCGCCAACACGCTCAAGAAGGGCGAGGGACGCAGCAACGACATCGGCGGCCTCTTCGCCGCGCTCGCGCTCGCCGCCGGGTTCGAGGCGCGTCCCGCGCTCATGGCCGACCGCAGCGACATCTTCTTCGACCCCGCCTTCGCCGATCCTTACTTCATGAGTCTCGTCGTGATCGCCGTGAAGGTGAATGACGCGTGGCGTTTCTTCGACCCGACGGAGATGTACATGCCCTTCGGCATGCTGGCGTGGCAGTCTGAGTCGCAGCAGGCGCTCGTCAGCGACCCGAAAGAGCCGACCTTCGTTCAGACGCCGCTCTCGACGCCCGACAAGTCTCTGGAGAAGCGCACGGCGAAATTCAAACTCGACGCAGAGGGCACGCTCGAAGGCGACGTGCGCATCGAATACACAGGGCATCTCGGCAAGGACAAGAAGGAATACAACGACGACGACACGCCCGCGCAACGCGAGGAGACTTTGCGCAACCTGATCAAAGCCAAGCTGAGCACCGCCGAAGTTTCCGACGTTAAAGTCGAGAACGTGACCGACCCCGTCCAGCCGTTCGTCTACGCCTACCACGTCCGCGTGCCCGGTTACGCGCAGCGCACGGGCAAACGCCTGTTCCTGCAACCGGCTTTCTTCCAGCGCGGCGCGAGCCAGCTTTTCCCGACGACCCAGCGGCACAACAGCGTCTATTTCCACTATCCCTGGTCGGAGCAGGACGACGTTCGCATCGAACTGCCCGCCGGTTACTCGCTCGACAGTCCCGACGCGCCCGCCGGTATCAACGCGGGCGAAACCAGCAACTACACCGTCAAACTCGCCGTCACGAAAGACGGGCGCACGCTCGTCTACAATCGCAAATTCTACTTCGGCAACAACAAGGCCGGTCTGCTGTTCCCCGTCGATTCTTACGAACAACTCAAAATGCTGTTCGACGAAATGCACAAGCGAGACAATCACACCATCACGCTCAAACAGGCCGCGACGACCGCCTCCGCCACCGGAACGCCGTCGAACTGAGCGCGTCTCACAAAATCGGAAGGCGGCTTGAATCGCGCCGCGAGGTTCACAAGGGAAATCGAGGTTTGAAAGAAATGCCCATACGAATGTCAGGACTCTGTTGCGCGCTCGTCTTACTGTTTTGCGCGCCCGCCTTCGCCGCCGCTGGTGACGACGCGCCCGCGTGGCTCACGCAGGCCGCCGCCGCGTCCGCCCCGCCCTACGCGAAAGACGTGCCCGCCGTCGTCCTCCACGACGACGGGCAAATGACCATCGGCGACGACGGCAAGATCGTCTCCGTCTCGACCTTCGCCGTGCGCATCCTGACGCGCGCGGGCAGAGCTTCCGCGATGGCCGTCGCCGGTTACGCCACCGACACGGGCAAGGTGCGCGAGATGCGCGCGTGGCTCATCCGTCCCGGCGGCCAGACGAAACGCTACGGCAAAGACGAAACCCTAGACCTCGCCGGTGATCTCAACGACGTTTACAACCAGTACCGCACCAAACAAATTGATGCGACCGACGACGCCGACGCCGGAATGGTCTTCGGCTACCAGATCATCACCGAGGAGCGCGCGCTGTTCCCGCACACCGTCTGGAGTTTTCAAGGTCGTCTGCCCGTGCTGCTGTCGCGCATGACGCTGTCGCTCCCGGCGGGTTGGAGCGCAACGGGCGTCACGTTCAATCACGCGAAAGTCGAGCCTGTGGTGAATGGCACGACCTACACTTGGGAGTTGCGCAACCTCGCGCCCATCGAACCGGAGATCGCCAGCCCCAAAGTGACGAGCCTCGCCCCGCGTCTCGCCATCAGTTACACGCCCGCGCAGGGCGGCGGCACGACCATCATGGGCGCGCGCAGTTTCGCTTCTTGGACGGACGTGTCGCGCTGGTACAGCGAACTGAGCGACCCGCAATCCGCGCCCGACGACGCCATCGCGCTCAAGGCGCGCGCACTCACGGCCAACGCCAAGACCGAACTCGACAAGATTCGCGCCATCGGTCGCTACGTGCAGGACATCCAGTACATCTCGATTCAGGTCGGCGTCGGACGTTTCCGCCCGCACTCGGCGACGGAAGTCTTCGCCAAAAACTACGGCGACTGTAAAGACAAGGCCAACCTCATGCGCGCCATGCTGCGCGCGCTCAAGATCGAGGCTTACCCGGTCTTGATCTATTCGGGCGACGCAACCTTCGTGCGCGAAGAGTGGGCTTCGCCGAGCCAGTTCAACCACTGCATCATCGCCGTCCGCGTGGGCGACGAGACGAAAGCGCCCACCGTTATCCAACACGCCACGCTCGGTCGTCTCCTGATCTTCGACGCCACGGACGACAACACGCCCGTCGGCGATCTGCCCGACCACGAACAGAACAGCTACGCGCTCATCGCCGCCGGGGGCGACGGCGCGCTCGTGCGGATGCCCGTCACCCCGCCCGAATCCAACCAACTCGAACGCGAGGCCGAGATCAACCTCGCCGCCGATGGTTCGATCACGGCGAACGTCAAACAACGTTCCATCGGGCAGTCGGCGGTTGACGAGCGACGCATGTTTCGCGGCCTCGCGCGCCCCGACTACGCAAGGGCCGTCGAGAACTGGATCACGCACGGCGCGACGGGCGCGAAAGTCGTCAAGGTCGAACCCACGGACAATCACGCCGACGGTCGCTTCGCCCTCGACATAGACTTCACCGCCGCCAACTACGGCCAACTCATGCAGGAGCGTCTGCTCGTCTTCAAGCCCGCCATCCTCTCGCGCCGCGAGTCGGTCTTCCTGACGAATCCTTCGCGCAAGCATGCCGTCGTGCTCGAATCTCAAGCCTACACCGAGTCGGTCAACGTCAAACTCCCCGCGGGCTTCGACGTGGACGAACTGCCCGACCCGGTTAAGCTCGACACCGCCTTCGGCAGCTACTCAACCTCCTACGCCGTCAAGGACGGTCAACTCCACTTCAAGCGCACCTTCACGCAACGCGCCGCCACCATCCCGCCCGCCGACTACGCCGCCGTCCGCGGCTTCTTCGAGCGCATCCGCGCCGCAGAGCAATCGCCCGTCGTGCTGGCGAAGAAGTAACGAGCCTTCAAGGGAGAAAAGGTGAAACGGGCGAAGGGCGCGTCGAAGTTTAAACTTCGACGCGCCCTTCGCCCGTTTCCCATCAAAACGTTTTTCGTTCCTACATCTCTTCCCCGCCGTGCAGCGTGAGTTGGCGGAACGCCTCGTGCAGGCGCAGGGCGACGCTCCCGGCGGCGACGGTGTAGCGGTGGAAATCGTAGGTCGTCACCAGCCCGACGCCGTGCGCGGCGGAGGTGAGAAATATTTCGTCCGCGTCGCCGAGGTCTGAAGTGTCATACGTGCCTTCGACGAGCGGGAAGGCGAGTTCTTCGGCGAGGGCGATAACGCGTGCGCGCGTCGTGCCGGCCATCGCGCCCGTGACGAGGGCGGGCGTGTGAATCGTGCCGCGCGTCACCCAGAAGATGTTCGCCATCGTCGCCGAAGCGATCTCGCCGCGCTCGTTGAAGACGACAGCCTCGTGAAAGTCGCGCGCGCGCGCCTCTTCCCACCCGATGACGTGTTCGAGATAGTTGACGCTCTTCACGCCCGTCAAAGGCGAGAGCGTGTTGAGACGGTAGGGCGAGATCGTCAACGCCAGACCTTCTTCAGGCGCGGGACGCGCGTCGCCCGTCATGACCAGCAGGTCTGTTTCGAGTCCGCCCGCGCCCTCGTCTTTCCAGACGCCGCGCACCGTGCGCGTCAACAGCGTCACGCGCGCGCGCCCTTCCTCCACCTCGTTCTCCTCGATCAGTTTGCCGAGCGCGCCCCGGACCGTCTCCTGTTCAAGATGGCCGATGCGCACGCCGCAACGCTCCGCGTGTGCGCAGAGGCGCGCCCAGTGTTCAGGCCAGAGGAACGGTCGTCCGCGATGCACGGCGAGCGTCGTGAAGACGCCGCGCCCGTAGAGCGTCGCGGAAGTCAACGCGGGCAGACGCGCCTTCGACAGTTCGAGCAGCCGGTCGTTATGAATAATTCGTGCGTGCATGTTTCGCTCACCGGGAACGCGCCTTCGAGTTGGAGAGAGCCTGCGAGGATTGCCGCGCGAGGATACATGAAAACGGCGACGCGACGCGCTAAATTTTATCGCCGCCCGACGCGATTTTATCGCGCCCTAACGCGCCCGCGCGCCGAGCGCACGCAGCAGGGCGCGCGCCTTGAGAAGCGACTCTTCATATTCCGCCTCCGGGTCGCTCTCCGCCACGATGCCGCCGCCGACGTTGAAGCGCGCCACGCGGTCGCGCACGGTCATCGTGCGGATCGCCACGCTCAGATCGATGCGACCGTCGAAAGAGAAGTAGCCGATGGCTCCCATCGAGAGGCCGCGCGGCGCGCGTTCGCATTCGTCAATGATCTCCATCGCGCGCAATTTCGGCGCGCCCGTGATCGAGCCGCACGGGAAAGTCGCGCGCAGAAGTTCGCCCGCCGTCACCTCCGCACGCAGACGGCCACGCACTTTGGAGACGAGGTGAAAGAGCGTCGGGTGCTCCTGCACTTCGCAGAGCGCGGCGACTTCAACCGTCCCGTAGCGGCACACGCGCCCCAGATCGTTGCGCAACAGATCGACGATCATCACGTTCTCCGCCGCGTCCTTCACGCTTCGCTGCAAATCCTGCCTGAGCCGCGCGTCCTCTTCCGCCGTCTCACCGCGCGCGCGCGTCCCCTTGATCGGCCATGCCTCGACGCGACGCGCGCCTGCTCCCTCGTCATGCGAGACGCGCAGGAAGCGTTCGGGCGACGCACTGATCACGGTGTCTTCACGGCGACGCAGGAAGGCCGCGAAAGACGCCGGATGCTCGCGCCTGAGACGCAAAAAGACGCGCTCCACGCTATCGCCTTCAGCCAGCGGGCAGGTGAACTGCTGTGTGAGATTCGCCTGATAAATGTCGCCCGCGTAGATGTGTTCCCTGATGCGGCGGACGGCGGCGACGTACTCCGCGCGCGTGAAATTCGACGCCGCTTCGTTGAGCGTGGTGAGCCTCTCAAGGTCCTCATGCTCCTCAGCATCGAAGCCTGCGGCTTGACGCGCTTCGTCCAGCGCGGCGCGTGCGCGCAGCGTTTGGTCCTCTCCGGCAACGCTCGTGAGGTAGGTTGAATTGCGCGTGTAATCGTGGACGACGAGCGTATCGTAGAAGGCGAGGGCGGCGTAGGGTTCGGGCGCGGCGCGACTCGCGGGCGCACGGCTTCGCAGCCGTTCAAATTGCCGCGCGAGATCGGAGGCGAAACTGGCGATGCACGCTCCACCGGCGACGGGCAGTTGAGACGCTTCCTGCGCCTGTTGCGGCACGCGGTAACGCGCGAGGCGTTCGTCGAGCAGCAACAGTAGCGAGCCGCGTTCGACACTCCCGGCGGTCGCGCCGCGCCGCACTATCAACAACTCTCCGGCGCGCGCCTCGACCGTCTCGAAAGGATCGAAACCGGCGATCAAAAAACGCGCCTCGTCCGCATCCCCACGCGCGCCGCCGCTATCGAGAATCTGCGCGCGACGCTCCGGCGCGAGTCGCAGCAACGCGCGCAAAAGTTCGTCGGCTGTGAACGGTAATTCAAGCAGGGTTGTCGCCGGTCGCATCGTTATGTCGCTCGCGTTACGCATCGCACAAACTCACAACGAGGACGGCAACTCTTCCACGGCTTACGAGGCGAGTTGATAAATGGCCGGGCGATATTTCGGGGGCGGACAGTCGCTTCTTCATTCAGCCGCCGCTGCCAGTGCTTCCGCTTGCAGTTTCTTGCCGAGCGAGGTGCGCCAGTGGGTTTCGAGTTCGCTGACGTTTTGCGAGACGGCGGGCTGGCCGTCAACCGTGATGCGTAGCTCCGCGCCGCCGACGTGGCCGATGATCGAGAGCGGGCAACCGAGTCCGGACGCGATCTGTTCGATGCGCGCGCGGGCGGATTCTTCAAAGCTGACGACGATGCGCGAGGGCGTTTCGGCGAAGAGTTGGGCAGCGACGGGGAGTGTGCCCGTGAGTTCGACGGTCGCGCCGGTCGAGGGACGGTTGAGGGTGGAGAAGCAGCTTTCGGCGAGCGCGACCGAGAGGCCGCCGTCGGAACAGTCGTGCGCGGAGCGGAGCAAGCCTTCGTCGGAGGCTTGCAGGCAGGCGGCCTGCACGGCCTGTTCGAGTTTGAGATCGAGGCGTGAGAGGCGTCCGGTCCTGAGCATCTCTTCGACGCCGCGCCGCTCGACGGTCGCGGCATACTCGCTGATGGTCAGGTCGTCGTGCGTCTCGCCGAGCAGCGCGATGAGGTCGCCTCCGGTTTTGAAACCGGGCTGGATGATGCGCCGCACGTCTTCGATGATACCGACCATGCCGATGACGGGCGTGGGGAGGATGCCGCGCCCTTCCGTCTCGTTGTAGAAGGAGACGTTGCCGGAGATGACGGGCGTGTCGAAGGCGCGGCAGGCTTCCGCCATGCCGTCAATCGTCTCGGAGAAAGACCACATCACTTCGGGGCGTTCGGGCGAAGGGAAGTTGAGACAGTTGGTGACGGCGATGGGACGCGCGCCGACGCACACGACGTTGCGCGCCGCCTCCGCGACGATCTGACGCGCGCCCTCGCGCGGGTCGGCGGCGGAGTAGCGACCGTTGCCGTCGAGACACATGGCGAGCGCGCGGCGCGTCTCCTTGATGCGCACGATGGCCGCATCCGCGCCCGGCAGCACCGCCGTGTTCGTCCGCACCATGTGATCATACTGGCGATAGACCCACTCCTTCGAGGCGATGTTCGGCGCGGCGAGCAGTTGCCGCAACGAAGCGTTGTAGTCTTCGTCGAACGCCGAGACGGACGACTTCGACGCCGAGATGACCGAGTCGAGTTCTTCCGAACTCTCGACCGTCTCGTTCAAGGCCGGAGCGGCGGCGCGCGATTCACCTTCAACATCGAGAGGGGCGGCCACTTCATCCCTCCGCCCTCCGCCCTCCGCCCTCGCTTCGGGCGCGCGTATCGGTCGCTCGTACAGCGGCGCTTCGTCCGTGAGATAGCCGACGGGGATGTCCGCGACAGTGCCTTCGTGGTGCATGATCTGTACGTGCCCCGTGTCCGTGACGCGACCGATGACCACGGCGTCGAGTTCCCAGTGCTTGAAGATGTCCACCACCTGCCGCTCGCGCCCCTTGTGCGCGACGATGAGCATGCGCTCCTGTGATTCGGACAACATGATCTCGTAAGCCGACATGCCCTGTTCGCGCTGCGGCACGAGCGTGAGATCGATTTCGAGTCCCGTCCCGGCGCGCGCCGCCATCTCGCACGAAGAGGATGTCAGACCGGCTGCGCCCATGTCCTGAATCCCGGCCACCGCGCCGCTGCGCATCGCTTCGAGGCACGCTTCGAGCAAAAGTTTTTCGAGGAACGGATCGCCCACCTGCACGGTCGGGCGTTTCTCCAGAGCCTCGTCGTCAAACTCGGCGGAGGCCATCGTCGCGCCGTGGATGCCGTCGCGTCCCGTCTTCGCGCCGACGTACAGGACCGGATTGCCGACGCCCGCCGCGCGCCCGAAAAAGATTTGATCGTGGCGCACGAGTCCGAGCGCAAAGGCGTTGACGAGCGGGTTCAGTGCGTAAGCGTCGTCGAACATGACCTCGCCGCCGATGGTCGGCACGCCGAACGCGTTCCCGTAGTGTGCGATGCCGGCGACGACTCCCGCGAGCAGCGCGCGATTGCGCCGCCCGTTCTGTTCATGTTCGAGCGTGCCGAAGCGGATGCTGTTCATGGCGGCGATGGGGCGCGCGCCCATCGTGAAGATGTCGCGGAGGATGCCGCCGACGCCGGTCGCCGCGCCCTGAAACGGCTCGATGAAAGAGGGATGATTGTGCGACTCGACTTTGAAGGCCGCGCACCAGCCGTCGCCCACGTCAACCACGCCCGCGTTCTCTCCCGGCGGCACAACGACCCGCTCGTTCCGCGTCGGCAGCCGCTTCAAATGCACGCGCGAAGATTTATAAGAACAGTGCTCCGACCACATCACCGAAAAAATTCCGAGTTCGACGAACGTCGGTTCGCGCCCCATCAATTCCAAGATGCGCGCATACTCTTCCCCCGTCAGGTTGTGTGCGGAGATAACTTCAGGCGTGATTTGATTCATAACTCAGGTGACGACTGACAGGTGACAAGTGACGAGTGATAAGTGACGAGCGACAAGTGACGAGCGACGATGATGAGACAAAGTATTTTGTTTTAACCCGTCACTTGTCACTCGTCACCACTTTCTCTATCTCTTGGCGAAGTTCGGCGGCGTTGATGATGCCGAAGTGTTTGTAGGCGAGTTTGCCCTGACGGTCGAAGAGGAAAGTGGCGGGGAGTTCGCCGCCCCACGCCGGGTCAACCTGCGAGATGGCCGCTTCCGTGTCGGGCGCATTCAACAGGTAGGCGGGCATCGCCGTGGCGCGCATCTCGCGCAGAAACTTTGGCACGGAGGTCTTGATCTCCGATACGTCGTCAGCCGAGACGAGGATGAACTCAAGCCCGCGCCCGCGATAGTCTGCGCCGATTTTAACGAGGTCGGGAAATTCCATGCGACAGGGAACGCACCACGTCGCCCAGAAATTGACGAGCAGCGGTCGCGCCGTCTGCGCATCGCCGCGTTGCAGGAGTTCTCTGAGTCCGTCGCCGTCAATTTCCTTCACGGGCGCGAGCGCCGCCCGGTTCGCGCCGCGTCTCCGGTTCGCCACCGGGACGCGCTTGCCACGCCGCGTAGCGTGGCGTTGCTTGCGTTTCACGACGTGCGCTCTCCCGTCGGGGCGACTGATCCCATCGCCCGGAAATCCGTTCGTCGTGAGCGCGTGCGCCGGGGCAAACGCACCGGCGGTACAGAGCGCGAGCATGAGGGCTAAAGCGAGTTTCTTCATCGTCGTTTGTGTTGGCTGCAAAGAGAGGGAAGATTAACAGCGGCGATCAAGCAGTGACAAGTGAAGAGTGAAACGATGAAGTAGGAACGATGAACGATGAAGGAAAAGTCAAGCGCTTTTTATTCATCGCTCATCATTCATCGTTCATCGTTCATCATTCATCGTTCATCGTTGGTCGTCCCTACTTTTTCAAGCGTGAACTGCCAGAGCATGCGGTCTTCCTGTGAGTCGTACCGGTGCGTGGCATCGGTGACGCGCCAGTAGCCCATGTGTTGCCAGCGTCCGACCGAGAGTTTGTTGAAGAGAGGGACGGCGTGGCCGCTTTCGATTGCCGCGAGCAGGGCGCGGTTGGCGGGCGTCAGGTGCTGGTCGCCGTGCCGCCCCGCGCCGGTGTAGTGGATGCGTTGGCCGCTCGCGTCCGTGTGCGTGTCGGGGTAGCAGGGATTGATGCGGCCAAAGTCGGTCAGCAGCGAGACGAGACGACCGTTGCGTTGGTAGACGCCGTTGCGGATGCGATGCGTGCGTTGAACTTCCGCCCAACTGAGAATTTCATCCGCCGACCCGGAATCAATCATTTCAAAATTCACCGACGGTAAAGTAGATGCTGAACGCGGAACGCGGAACGATGAAGTAGAAAAGCGACTCAAGCGGGTTAATGCTTTCGTTCATCGTTCATCGTTCATCGTTTTCAGTTCTGCGCCTTCATCAGCGCGACGGCCTTGTGCAGATCGTCCGGGGTGCTGACGGGGCCGTGGACGCCGACGATGCGTTCGACGACGAGGCCGGACTTCTTGAGCCAGTCGGCGAAGTGCGCGGTTGTGGCGTTGCCCGGCGCGATGTGGCCGTCTTCGGGACGGTTCAGGAGGTCGCCCTGAAAGATGAGCTTCTCTTTCGGCAGATAGGCGACGATCATCTCGTCCATGTGCGGGCCTGAGCCGATGTCGTAAAGCTCGACCGTCTGCGCGTCGTCGGCGAAGACGCGCTTGCCGTTCTGCAACGTCTCAAGCGAGAGCGGGCGGGGCGAGCGCGTGAGCGTGTCGGGGTTGAGGGTGAAGTTGCGCGCGGCGGCGACGCGCTCGAAGAAGGAGCGCAGCCCGGGCGTCGTGATGATGGTCGCGCCCTCGGCGATGTAGGTGCGGACGCCGCCCGCGTGGTCGTCGTGGTGGTGCGTGACGGCGGCATACTTGATGGGCTTGCCCGGCATCAGTTCCTTCACCCGCGCGATCACTTCGCGAGAGGTGTTGTCGCCGCCGGGCGTCTCGACGACCATGACGTGATCTTTGAAACCGACGGCGAGCACGTTGTAGCCGCCGCCGCGAATCGCGTAGACGTTCTCCGCGAGTTTGTTGACGGGCGGGTTTTCGACGGGCGCGGCGGGCGCGGTGAAGCCTGCGGGCGGTTTGAACTGCTCGTCGCCGTAAGTCTTATTGAAACTCACTTCGGCGTAGGGAATCTCTTCCACCACCTCGCCCATGATCTTCGTGACGCGCGCGGTCGGCACTTGAAAACGCTCGACGGCGCGATGGCCGGGGAAGATGATTTCCTGCACCGAATCGCCGAAGTAAGGGTCGCTCCCGAGTAATTCAAACTTCGAGACGAGGTGCGTGCGGGCGTCGAGGTAGACGGTCAACTGCACGCCGTCCTCGTTGGCGTAAGTCAGGACATCATGCGGGCGGTTGTCGAAGTTCGCGCGTCCGAGAGAGCGCAACTGCACGGCGCGTTCGTGCGCGTTGACGAGTAAGTTGTGCGGCAGCCAGCGCAGGCGACCGCGCAGCAGTTGCGGCGGGAGCGGTTGCGTAGAAGTGATGCGTCGTTCGAGATAGGTCACGCGCGCAGCGTCTTTGCCGTTCGACATCAAGCCCCAGTGCCAGTTGAAGCCGCCGGGATAGCTGCCCTTGTTGTCGTGATAAAGACGCCCGCGCCGCGTCTCGACGATGAGCGTGCCGCCGAGGGGCGTGCGCTCGTAGGGCGCGGCGGTGCGGCGGCTCTGGTTGCGGTGGACGGTGTAGCCTTCGTGCCGGATGGTGAAATTTTCAATCGCGCGCAAAGCGTCGAGTCCGCCGTAGGCCGCCAGCCCCGCGTCGAGCACGCGCCGCGCCTCCCGGTACGACGCCTCGGAAGCCGTCAACTCATTTGTCTGACCGAAAGCCGACGCCGCCAGCAACGCGACGAAGAGAACGAGACGGAACGCGTTTTTCGAGGTACGCATAAACGAGATTTCTCCTTTGGGTGTGATTGTCCGGCGGGAGACTAAACCTGCCTTGCCGTGATAACTACTAAATACTGGCAGGGCGGCGCGTAAGTTCCTGAAAATATTTTTAGGAGGCGGCGGCGAGCGTCGCGGCGAGCGAGTGGAAGAGGCCGCGCCCGTCCGAAGAGCCGAGCAAATCTTCGCAGGCGCGTTCGGGGTGCGGCATCAGCCCGACGACGTTGCGCTCGCGGTTGCAGATGCCCGCGATATTATCGCGCGCACCGTTCGGGTTGGCTTCGGGCGTGATGCGCCCGTCGGCGTCGCAGTAGCGGAAGATGATGCGGTCTTCGCGGCGGAGTTCTTCGAGCGTCTCGTCGTCGCAAACGTAGTTGCCTTCGGCGTGCGCGACGGGCATGCTCAAGACCTGCCCGCGCCGGAGTTCGTTCGTGAAAGGCGTGTCGGCGTTCTCCACGCGGACGTGGACGTGCTCGCAGACGAAGTGCAAATCGCGGTTGCGGATGAGCGCGCCGGGCAACAACCCCGACTCGCACAGGATTTGAAAACCGTTGCAGATGCCGAGCACGAGTCCGCCGCGCGCCGCGAAATCCTTCACGCTCGACATGACGGGCGAGAATGAGGCGAGCGCACCGGCGCGCAGGTAGTCGCCGTAAGAGAAGCCGCCGGGGATGATCAGCGCGTCATACTCGGCGAGGTCAGTCTCGCGATGCCAGATGAAGGAGACGGGCTGGCCGACGTGCTTCGAGATGACGTGATACGCATCGTGGTCGCAGTTCGAGCCGGGAAAAACTATGACGCCGAATTTCATTTACTCAATCTCCACGCGATAATCTTCGATGACCGGGTTTGCCAACACCTCGCGCGCCATCCGCTCCGCCGTCTCGCGCGCACGCTCCCCGTCGAGCGACTCGTCGAGCGCGATCTCGAAATACTTGCCCTGCCGTACGTCCGCGATGCCGCCGTAACCCATCAGGCCGACCGAGTTCTGAATGGCCTTGCCCTGCGGGTCGAGCACGCCCGTCTTCAACGTCACGTAAACTTTTGCTTTCACAGAATCACTCGCTCCGTCGTCTAATATTACAGAAAACCCCAGGCCGGCACACTTCTTCGCCGCGCCGGATTTTAGTCCCACGGTTCGGGAGGATTATGCTGCACGATGATCGGTGGATCGGCGTTCCAACTCACATCACTCGCCCTATCATTCACCTCATCACTCGCCTCAACATGAAACCTCAGTTCGACCACCTTAGTTTGCTCGTCCACCGGGATGGAGAATTCTTCGCCCTCGCCGTATGAACCCACCAGAACTTGATAGGCGGCCCCGGCGGTTGACCCCGGAGCGAAACTGGCCTGCAAGACGCACAAGTCAGTCATCCCGCCCGAGTGTGTCGCAGTGAAGGAATATTCGGCGGGGAAGCCGTCGCCGGACGGTTGCAGCAGTTGCCCGTTAAGCGTCGCGACGAGGAGGTACGCTTCGAGCGTGCTGGGCATCACCCGGATCACGACCGGTTCGCCGGGTACGACGGAAAAATTGTGCTCACTGATGAGTCTCATGCGAAACCTCCTGAGGGACTACCTCTCCCCGGCGAGTTATCTCCGCGCCGGGCGGCGAACTGACCTCTGCGCATGGCGGCGCGGGACACCACTTGCTGAAGGGCGCAATCTCCGCGTTCACTTTTTGCTGCGCCTCTTCCAGCAGTTTCGCCACCGGCTCAACCTCGTCTTCCAGCGCGAGAGTCTTGTAACGCTTCTTGGCCGTGGACAGCAGCACTTGCATCTCCGGCGTGATCACGAAGTCGTTGCGCTCGATGTCTTCGACCACACTTTCGAGGTCGAAGTGTAAATCTTTATAACCGATGTAGAGCTTACTGCTGCGTTCCGCCTTGTGGGCGAGCCGGAAAAACGGTTTGAGCACGACGAGGAGTGCGACCACGCCGCCAAACGCCGCCCACATTTTCCCGCCGAGTCCGGCGGTATTCCAAATCTGCCACGAGCCTATCGTCCCCGACGCGCCGATGGCAAGCGCGGCCTCGTAAGTGTCGTTCAAACGGCTGAATTTCGTCTGCCGCCGCGCGTAGTATTTCTCGTTCAAATAGGCGGTGCGGTAGGCATCGTAAAAACGCCTCAACTCGTCTCTGTCCAAAGCTATCGTCATAACTTTAACCTCGCCTCCGATCAACCGGATTCAGATGAGATTAACCATGTTCGGCGTTCTCGAACACGCGTGCGAAAACCTTGTCAACGTTGCGCAGGTAAGTGTCGAGCGCGAAGGCGCGTTCGATCTGTTCGTGGGAGAGATGGGCTGTGATGTCCGCGTCGGCGAGGACGCGCGTGCGGAAGTCGCCGCCTTCGTCCCAAGTCTTCATGGCGTTGCGCTGCGCCCATTCGTAAGCCTGTTCGCGGGAGACGCCCGCCTGCGTGAGCGCGAGCAGAAGTTGGCCGCTAAAGACGAGGCCGCGCGTGGCGTTGAGGTTTTCGAGCATGCGCGCCGGGTAGACGACGAGCGTGTCTATGAGCGACGTGGCTTTGGCGAGCATGTAGTCGAGCGCGATTGACGAGTCGGGGAGGATGACGCGCTCGGCTGACGAGTGGGAGATGTCGCGCTCGTGCCAGAGGGCGACCGATTCCAGACCGGCCACCGCGTAGCCGCGCACGACGCGCGCCATCCCGCAGATGCGCTCCGAGAGGATCGGGTTGCGCTTGTGCGGCATCGCCGAAGACCCCTTCTGCCCACTCTTAAAACGCTCCTCGGCCTCGCGCACCTCCGTGCGTTGCCAGTGGCGAACCTGCAAAGCGAACTTGTCGAGCGAAGAGGCGATGACGGCGAGCGTGCAGAGATATTCCGCGTAGTTGTCGCGCTGGATGACCTGCGTGGAGACGGCGGCGGCGCGCAATCCGAGGCGGGCGCAGACACGCTCTTCGACTACCGGGTCGAGGTGCGCGAACGCGCCGACCGCGCCGCTGATCTTGCCGACGGCGACTGACTCGCGTGCGCGCATGAGACGCGCGCGGTTGCGCCGCATCTCGTCGAACCAGAGCGCGAAGGTGAGGCCGAAAGATGTCGGCTCGGCGTGGACGCCGTGCGTGCGCCCGATCTGCGGCGTGTCTTTGAACTCATCGGCGCGACGCCGTAAGACTTCGAGCAGCGCGTCGATTCTTTTGAGCAGCAGGTCGCAGGCATCGCGGAGCAACAGCGCATTTGCCGTGTCAACCACGTCGGAAGAGGTCAGGCCGTAATGCACGAAGCGCGCGGCCTCGCCGATGTTCTCCGCGAGCGCGGTCGTGAAGGCGATCACGTCGTGGTCGGTGGTGCGCTCGATCTCGTTGATGCGTTCGACGGTGAAGGCGGCGCGCGACTTGATCTCTTCGAGCGCGGCGCGCGGAATCGTGCCCATTTCGGCGTGAACTTCACAGACGGCCAACTCCACGTCGAGCCACTTCTGGAACTTCGCCGCCTCCGACCAGAGCGCGCCCATTTCGGGCAATGTGTAGCGTGGAATCATGTCGGGTTTCAAGTTTCAGGTTTCAAGTTTCAGGACTGAGGTTCTTCGTTCTTTAACTTGAAACCTGAAACCTGAAACTTGAAACCTATCTCAGTGCATTCGAGTTCACCGCGTAGCGCGCGAGCAGCCAGCGGCCTTCGCGTTCAACTAGGGTGAAGGTTTCGATGGCGTCGGCGCGCTCGAACTTGGTGTTGTAGCCGACGACGAGCGTGCGGCCTTCGGGCGCGCCACTCGCGCCGCGTTCCTGCGCGCTCAGTTGAGCGCGGCTGAGGACGCCGCCGAGGGCGTTGCGGATGCGTTCCAGACTCGCGCGGCTCTCGTCGGCGCGCGCCGTGCGCCGCCACTCGTCGGCTGCGTCGGCGTAAATCTTTTCGTAGTCGGCGCGCGCGAGGTCGCTCGTGATGCTGTCAATCGTCGCTTGCGCGCCCGGCGGCAGCCCGCTCTGCTTTTGCTCGACGCCGCACGCCGCCGCTAACACGAAGGACAGAAACAGCAACGCGCCGCGCGCGACGATGCGCGTGCTCATAACTCGATCCACGGAGTCGGCTCTTTGGGGAACGAGAGCGTGATCTTGGTGTCGGTCGAAAAGAGCGAGCCGCGTTCCTGCAAGGCGATCTCGGCGGAGAGCTTGGCGACGTAAGGATTGTTGGCGCGTTGCGAGAGGTGCGCGAGGATGATGTGTTCCGCGCCGCCGTCGTAGTCGTCGCGCAGCCACACGGCCACGTCCTCATTCGAGAGATGCCCGGTGCGCGACAGGATGCGCTGCTTCAACTCCCACGGGTAGACGCTGCACGCCTTGAGCATGTCGCGGCTGTGATTCGACTCGATGATGACGGCGGCGCAACCGCGCAGACGCTCGTTGATGAGCGTCGTGATGTGGCCGAAGTCCATCAGCGTGGCGACGCAGACGCCTTCGTGACGCGCGGTGAAACCGAAGTTGTCGGCTGCATCGTGCGGGATGGTGAACGGGTGAAAGTCTATCTCGCCGATGCGGAAGTCGTGGCTGGAAGAGATTTCTTCGGTGCGGTCGCGCAACACGTCGGCGCGCTTGCGCGGTTCGTCGCGCGTCACGCCTTCGCGCTCGCCGATATATGCCTCGCGCGTCTCGCCGGAAATATAGACGGGGCAGGAGAGTGTTTTCAGGAGCACGCGCAAGCCGCCCGCGTGGTCGCCATGCTCATGCGTGATGATCACGCCGTCGAGTCGGGCGGCGTCGCACCCGACGAGCGCGAGCCGCCGCACGATCTCCTTCGCGCTCATTCCCGCGTCAACAAGCACGCGCGTCTCGCCCGCGCAGATCAGCACGGCGTTTCCGGACGAGCCACTTCCGAGGACGGTAAACTTCATCAGTTTCAGGTTTCAGGTTTCAAGTTTCAGGTCTGAGGGTTTTCGGTTCTCGAACTTGAAACCTGAAACCTGAAACCTGAAACTTTATATCTCCAGCCGCGAGCGTTCCACTTTGAAGCCGTTGAGGTTGCCGAGCGCGCCGAGGGCAAGGCCGCCGGAGGTGAAGCGGGCGCGGGCGACGCGCTGCATGTCTTCGGGCGTGACCGATTCGAGGCGTGCGATGATCTCGTCGGGCGAGATGCGTCGGCCATGCGTGATCTCCTGCCGTGCGAGCGAACCGGCGCGCGCGCTCGTGGATTCGAGGCCGAGCAGGATCGAGGCGATGGCTTGATCTTTCGCCAGTTGCAATTCTTCGCCGCTGACGGGTTCGCGCACGACGCGGCGCAGTTCGGCGAGCGCGAGGTCGAGCACCTGATCGAGTTGCGCGGGCGACGTTCCGGCGTAGATCTGAAAGACTCCCGTGTCGCTGAAACCGTTCGCCGCCGCGCCGACCGAGTAGGCGAGGCCGCGTTCTTCGCGCACCGATTGCCAGAGACGGCTCGAAGTGCCGCCGCCGATGACCGAGCCGAGCAAGGAGGCCGCGTAGCGATCTTCGTCACGGGCGGAAGGCCACGGCGTCGCGAGAATCAGGTGCGCCTGTTCGAGTTCGCGCTTGCGTTGGAGCAGGATGGGCGCGGCGGCGAGCGGCACGCCCGCGTCCGTTTCCGCTTGAGAGGCAGGCTCGTCGGTCGTCAGTTCGCGTTCGGCGAAGGCGCGCTCGACGAGTTCGACGAGCGCGGCGTGGGAGACTTGACCGGCGGCGGCGATCACGAAGTTGCGCGGGTGGTAGGCCGTCCGGTGAAACTCTGCGGTGCGCGCGCGGTCGAAGGACGAGACGGTTTCGGGCGTGCCTTCGATGGGGCGACCGAGCGCGTGGTCGGGGAAATAGGCGGCGTGGAAGAGTTCGCCAAGAAATTCTTCGGGCGAGTCTTCCACCATCTTCATCTCTTCGATGATAACTTTCCGCTCGCGTTCGAGTTCGAGTTCGTCGAAGCGCGGGCTGAGAAGCATGTCGGCCAGCAGGTCGAAGGCTTGCGGCAGGGCGCGATCCACGACTTTGAGCGCAAAGCCGGTCATCTCGTGCGAGGTATAGGCGTCGAAGTTGCCGCCGAGACGGTCGGACTCGACGGCGATGTCCATGACGCTGCGACGCTCCGTGCCTTTGAAGACGGCGTGTTCGATAAAGTGGCAAATGCCGTTGAAATCGGGCGTTTCGTGGCGTGAACCGCGCTTGATCCAGATGCCGATGGTGGCCGAGCGCAAGGATGGCATGTGTTCGGTCAGGACGGTCGCGCCGTTGGGAAGTTTGGTTGAGAGTATTGCTTCGGTCATTTAAAGGAACTTAGATGCGAAATATTTTGACGGGTTGGTGATCACTTTTGCAGTAAGGAGCATCGTAGCATGCGAAAACAATCGGGGCAAACACCTGCCGGAGACGCACCCGCCAACGGCAAATCGCCTGCTTGACAGGGTTTGGCGGTTGACGGAAAATAGCCACCTTCGCGCTCAAGCGGGTTTCGGCCAGTGCCAGACACACAGGCTCGTGCGGCGTTTATGTCTTACGTTTATTACCATGCTGCTTTTTCAGTCTTCCGTGCCGCCGTCCAGTGGACAAGAGAATAGACGCTTGAGGGCGCGCGCCCGCGAGAAAACGCAGGATGCGCCCGGAGGTTTTCGTGCGATGAGAAAAACTTACTGGCGTGTGAGTTTGACGCTCCTGTTCGCGCTCTTTCTAATTGCGGAGGCGGGTGCGACGGCGACCAACGCCGCCACGACCGTCGCGGCGGGCGGCGCGCGCAAACTCGGAATCGTCAGCGGCTCTGTGCGCGACCACAAGGGCAAACCGCTTGCGGGCGCGCTCGTGCAGTTGCTCCGCGACGGCGCGAACCACGTCACCAAACAGACGCGCACCGCCGCCGACGGCACGTTCACCGCGCGCATCATGCCCGGTCGCTACCTCCTGACCGCTCTCGCCGACGGATTCAACGCCACCACCTTCAACGCCGTACAGGTCAACCCATCCGACGAACTCGTCTATCGTTTCAACCTCGAACCTTTAGGGCAGGGGCGCACCATGCCCGAGCGTCGGAACGACCGCAACGACACGAAATGGCGTCTGCGCTCGGCGCAGAACCGCCGCTCGATCCTACAGAACAACGAGGGCGGGGACGCGACCGTCGCCGCCGTTGAAGAAGCTAGAGGTGCGGAGGAAGACGCGGAAGAATCGGCAGCCGCAGGAGGAGACGACGCGAACAGTTGGACGGGCGACCGCCGCAACGCTCACGGCGTTGTGGAAACTTTCACCGCCGCGTCCGCAGACCCGGAAGCGCCTGCCTACGCGGGCACGAATTTCGCCGTCTCCGTCCCGGCGGGCGAAGGGCTTAATCTGATCTTCGCCGGTCAACTCGGCACGAACGGGTTGGCGCGTCTCGAAACCACCGGACGCTTCCGCGCGGGCACGCGACACCTCCTGAGCGCGACCATCGGCGGCGCGAATTTGCCGCTCGCCTTCAACTCTACGGCGAACTCGACGCAGCCGCACTCGCTCAAACAGGTTTCGGTGCGCGCCGTTGACGAGTGGGTCGTGCGCGAGGGCGTGGTCGTCGTGCTCGGTCTGGATTATTCGCGCTTCACGGGCGCGCACGCGTCGGGGACGTTCAGCCCGCGCCTCGGTCTTCAATTTGAGACGGACGCGCGCACGCGCCTGCACTTCGGTTACACGCCCGGCGGCGTGAATTCGCAGCCGCATTCTGTGGCGCGCTTTGAAGACGGCGCAATCGTGTTTCCGGAGATGGCCGCGCAGCCGGTCGCGTTCGACGACGGGCGCGCGCTCGTGGAACGCAGCCGCCGTCTGGAATTCGGCGTCGAGCGCGTGTTGGACAACAATTCGAGCATCGAGGCGACGGCCTTTTTCGACACTACGGACGGGCGCGGCGTCGGGTTGCTGAACCTGCCGCTCGGCGCGTTTGCCGGTGAGCACGGGACGAAACTCCTGAGCGTCGCCAACCAGCAGGGCGCGGCGCGCGGTGTGAGAGTCGTTTACGCGCGACGCATCGGCAGTTACCTGAAAACTTCCGCCGGTTACTCGTTCGGGCGCGGGCAGCAACTCGCGCCGGGCTTCTCCGCCGCGTCCTCTGCGCCCGGCGAACTCTTCCGCAACGGTTTCTTCCAGACCGTCGCCGCGCAGGTCGAATCCAGTTTCGACACCGGGACGGACGTGCGCACCGTGCTGCGCTTCTCGCCGCAGGCCGCCGTCTTCGCCATCGATCCTTTCGCCGGTCGCGTCGCGGTCTTCGACCCCAGTTTGAGCATCCTCGTCACGCAGGACTTGCCGACCTTCGGCCTGCCCCTGCAAGCCGAGGCCGTGCTCGACGCGCGCAACCTGCTCGACGCGCAAACGAGCGTCGAAGACGGCGACACGCTCACCATCCTGAGCACGAACCGTCGCTCCGTGCGCGGGGGAATTTCAGTCCGCTTCTAAATCCGAAAGTAGACCGTGCAGTATGTAGGCAAAAGCGCGCAGGCGTGAAATTTCTTCGCCGCTCCGCTTTTGCCTTTTCTTCTATCCCGCGCCCCGGCGCACTCCGCAGTAAAAGCCAGCAAAGTCTACTTTTTCCGAAAACTTGGATAAATGCAAAAAGTTGGATTTAATTTTTTCCGACTTTAGAGCGTGGAGCGGACGCCGGATTCGGCGTCGGGCGACGGAAATTAGCTTTTGCGTGAGTGATGCGACGCGCGGCGGGCGTGCCGGGAGCCTCGCCGGAGCGTCGGTGTTTCGTTTGCCGACTGGAACATCAATTGCCTCTGTTTTATCAGTTTGGGCGTGAAAGGAGCTAAGGACGCGAGATGAAATCGGTGCTGACAACGCGGGCATGGGTGCTGCTGATAGCGGCCTCGCTTCTCGTCGCCGCCGGTACGCTCAATTTCGCGCAACGCCTGACGCGCACGCCGCCGCCCACCGACGGCGTCGCATGGGAACAGACCGACAAAGGCATCTTCGCCCGCGCCGTCGCCCCGAACTCGGCGGCCAGCCGCGCGGGCATCCTCGGCATCCTTCCCGGCGACCGTCTCATCGCCATCAGCGACGACGAGGAACACAACGAGCCAATCGTCGCGACCGAGGACATCCCCAAATATCTTGAGGACGCCGCCAACTCCGGCCAACGCCTCCGCTACATTATCCAGCGCCCCACGCCCGACGGCGCGACGCGCGACTACTACGTCTATCTCGACAGCCTGCAATCGATTCCCAATCGCACCACGCGCGATTACTACATCAACTTCATCGGCATCGTCTACCTGCTCGTCGGCCTCTTCGTCCTGTTCAAGCAAGGCGGTCGCGCGCCCTTCGTCCTCCATTTCACGACGCTCTGCCTCACCGCCTTCGTCCTGCACTTCTACAAGCCCGTCGGTTTTTACGAAGACTTAGACCTCGCCGTCGCTTTCCTCGACGACGCGGCCTACGTCCTCTTCGCGCCGCTCTTCCTACACTTCTGCGCGGTCTACCCGGTGCGGCGTCAAATCTCCGAACGCAAACGCTGGCTCGCACCACTGCTCTACGTGCCCGCCGCCGTCCTCTTGTTGCTGACGACGCTCATCGACTTCGTGCCGCCCTCGCGCCTCAACTTCTCCGACGCCTTCATCGGCAATCTCTACAAGGCCGAGTTCGCGCACTTCTGGCTCGCGCTCGTCGGCGGGGCGACGCTGCTCGTCAGGCGTTTCTGGAAGAGCAAGGTGGCGGTCGTCCGCCAGCAGTTGAAGTGGGTCGTGTGGGGGTCTGTGCTGGCGGTCGCGCCGTTCACTTTGCTCTACGCGGCAGGCTTTCTCTTCGGCGACGTGCCCGCGTCTATGACCGATGCGGGCGCGGAGCGTTGGCTGATCGACGCGGCGGTGTTGCCGCTTATTTTGATCCCGCTCACCTTCGGCAACTCCGTCGTGCGCTATCGCCTGATGGACGTTGACGTGGTGGTGCGCCGCGCCGCCGTCTACGCGCTGACGACGCTCGCCATCGCACTGATGATCGGCGTCGTCGTCTACGTCGCGGGTCTTTACGCGTTCGGCGGCGAGGTGGTCACGCCGGGCGTCATCACCCTGCGCGTGATCATCGCCGTGCTCGCCATGACCGTCATCGTGATGACCGCCGCGCCAATCAAAAACTTCTTGCAGGAGCAGACCGACCGGCTCTTCTACGGCGAACGCTACGACCTCAGAAACGGCCTGCTCGACTTTGGCCGCACGCTCTCCGCGACGACGACGCTTGAGCCTTTGCTCGACGCGCTCGTCAGCCGTCTCGAACAGGTTCTCGGCGTGGCGCGCGTCGCGATCTTCATCGAAGACGCGCGCGCCGCCTCCGGCTATCGCGTGGCGCGTTCGGTCGGGCTGTCGTCGGAAGTTCTAGTCCCGCAGGATTTCCGCGAGATGATCCGCGTGCGTTCGGCTGAGTCGGGCATCGTGCGCGCAGACGACATCGACCTCCAACCGGAGACGAGCGGCTTCGTGCGCCGCGCGCTGCATTATTACGTGCCGTGCGTCGTGCGCGGACGCATGGTGGCGGTCATCGGCCTCGGGCGTTCGACGGGCGGTGCGCTCCTGTCTTCGGAGGATTTGGAAATCCTGCGCACCATCTCCGGCTACGTCGCGGTCGCTATCGAGAACAGCCTGCTCTATCAGGAGCAGACCGAGCGCGCCGCCGAACTCGAACTGCTCAAAGAGTTCAACGAGTCAATCGTCGAGTCGATCAACGTCGGGCTGCTGGCTGTGGATTCCACGGGCGGCATCACGGGCTGCAACACCGCGCTCGAAGAACTGCTCGGCGTGCGCCGCGACGAGGCGGTCGGAGCGCGCGTCGAAGATTTGTTCGCCGACGATTTCGCGGAGACGCTGCAACAGGCGCTCGGCGCGGGCGGCTGGGAACTGGCGAGCCTGCGCCACATTTACAAACTCCACACGGCCACGCGCGACGGGCGTTCGCTCATTCTCAATATCGCCTTTGCGCCATTGCGACGCACCGAGATCGCCGCGCACACGGGCGCGCTCGTCGTGCTCGAAGACGTAACGGCGCGCGTGCGGCTGGAAGAACAGTTGCAGCAGCGCGAAAAACTCTCAAGCATCGGTCTGCTGGCGGCGGGCGTCGCGCACGAGATCAACACGCCGCTCACGGGCGTCTCAAGCTACACGCAGATGCTCCTCGGCATGCTGGCCGACAGCGACCCGAAGCATAAACTGTTAGAGAAGATTCACCGCCAGACCGAGCGCGCCACCGGCATCGTCAACAACCTTCTCAACTTCTCGCGCACCGGCACGGTCACGGAGTTTGACGAGGTTGACGTTAACCGCGTGCTCGACGACACGCTGCAACTTCTGGAGCCGCAACTGCGCCAGAGCCAGATCGAGATCGTGCGCGACTACGACAGCGCGCTCCCCGCCGCCTACGGCAACAGCGGCAAACTCCAACAGGTCTTCACCAACCTGATCCTGAATGCGCGCGACGCCATCCCCGACGGCGGCAGCATCACGCTCTCGACCGCGACGGAAGACGGCGAATCGGTCGTCATCCACGTTGCCGACACCGGCATCGGCATCGCGCCCGAAAACGTCGCGCGCATCTACGATCCGTTTTTCACGACGAAAGGCGTCGGGCGCGGCACGGGGCTTGGCCTCGCCGTCTCTTACGGTATCGTGCAGGAACACTCCGGCCACATCGCCGTCAACAGCGCGCCCGGTCGCGGCACGACCTTCCGCATCACCCTCCCCACCACGCAGGGACGCGCGCACCTTCAGGCCGCAAGCGATTAAAAGCCGTGAATCGTCAAAGGCCGTCAATCGTGAATCGTCAATCGTAAATAGAAAAAACAGTTTCCTTCTATTCACGATTTACGATTCACGATTCACGGCTTTTATTCTATTCACGATTTACTTTTATTGTTGTAATCTCGCAGCCGTTCGACCCCACAATCAGTAAGGCCGTAGGTCTTTGCTTCATGGCACACAAGAGAAGTCTCACATCACGAGTGGTGAGGGCGTGCGTGCGCACGTGGTTGGCGTGCCTGTGCGTCGCCGCGTCGTTGCTGCTCATCGCGTCGAGCGTTTCACTTGCGCGTGTACGGAACGACGCGGGCGGCGTCAGTCCCGACGCGTCGGTTGACGGTAAGACTCTGGTGGTGCGTTTGCGTTCGTTTGCGCCGCGTGCGAGCGGGCGTCTGGAAGTTGAACCGACGACCGGCGGCGGGCGCGTGCGCCTGACGGCGGTGAATTTGCCGACGCCGCAGAGCCTCGCGCCGAATGCGCGCACGTTCGTCGCTTGGGCGAGCGGTGGCCGCATACTCCGTCTCGGCGAGTTGCGGCGCGGCGCGCGCGGGGGCGGCCTGCTCGTCTTCCCGCACCCGGCGGAGTTCGCGCGCTACAGTCTGATCGTAACGGCGGAAGCGGACGCCCGCGCCGAACGCCCGACGGGCGCACCCGTCTTCTCGACGCGCGCCAACGAAGTGGCCGCCCTCTTTCCCGACCCGCCCGCCACAGACGACCCGCGCACTGTCACCACGCGCCGCGAAAGGCGCACGACGACGCGAAGCGACGCGCCCGCGTCAACACCCGGCAACACGCCGGGTACTACCGCGACGACCAACGAGACGAACGCGCCGCCGCGTGCCGCGCCCGCCACCGCCGCGACGACCGCTCTGAGAACCAGAGGCCGCGTGCGCGCGGGCAGCGCGTCGGGCGAGTTTTTCACGAACGTTGACGAGGCGATTAAGCGCGACGCGTCGGCGCGCACGCTCCTGCTCGTCGGCGACCGGGGCGCACGTCGTGCGCGTGGGACGGCGCGCGTCGCCATGCTTGAAGACGGCACGGCTTACGTCCGCGTGCGCTTCCGGCGCGTGCCGCCGCCTTCGCGCTTTGGCCGGGGCAGACGCTACACAATGTGGGCTTTGATCCCCGAAGACGGCACGGTCTACATGGGGACGCTGCCCGCCCGCGACATCAATCGTCGCCAGACCTACGCCCGCACCGAAGGCGTCAACTCGGACAAGTTCCGTCTCCTCGTCACCGCCGAACGCCGCCCGCCCGCCCCCCGCCCCGTAGGCCGCCGCGTGCTCATGACCTTCAAAGGCCGGAGAAGGAGATAAAGCCGTGAATCGTGAATCGTAAATCGTGAATAGTTAAAACCGGTTCTTCATCTATTCACAATTTACGATTTACGGCTCTTGTCACTTGTCACTTGTCACCCGTCACTGTTTTAATTGTCTTATGGCGAAGAAGGGTTCAGTGCTCGTCGTTGACGACGAGGAGATCATGCGCGATGTGTTGGAGACGCTGCTGTCGGCGGAAGGTTATCGCGTCGATCTGGCGAAGACGGGCGAAGAGGGCTTGGAATCTTACGGGCGGCGCGCTTACGACGTGGTGCTCTTAGACGTTTCGATGCCGGGCATGGGCGGCCTGCGCGCGCTCGAAGAGATTCAGAAGGCGGACGCGGAGGCCGTCGTCGTGATGATCACGGCTTACGCTACCTTCGACACGGCGGTCGCCGCGTGGGAGCGCGGCGCGTTCGGCTGCATTCGCAAGCCTTTCAAGAATGAACAGGTGACGACGACGATTGCGGCGGGCGTCAAGCGTCGGCGTAAGGAAGAGGAACGGCAGACGCTCCGGCGCGCGATGGGGCGCAGCGTCAATCGCGGCATCATCGGTCGTTCCGAGAAGATGCAGGCGATCTTTCAACTCGTGGACCAAGTCGCGCCCGCGCGCTCGACCGTGCTCATCACGGGCGAATCGGGGACGGGCAAGGAAATCCTCGCCCGCGCCATCCACGATCAGAGCCAGCGCGCCGCGAAGGCGTTCATGCCGGTCAACTCCTCGAACATCCCTTCCGAGCTTCTCGAATCCGAACTCTTCGGCCACACGCGCGGCGCGTTCACGGGCGCGATTGCCGCGAAGAAAGGGCTGTTCGAGGTTGCCGACGGCGGCTCGGTCTTTCTCGACGAGATCGGCAACATCCCGCCCGAAACTCAGGCCAAACTTCTGCGCGTCATTCAGGAACGCGAGTTCACGCCGCTCGGCGACACGACGGCCAGACGCGTTGACGTGCGCATCATCGCCGCCACCAACATCGATCTCAAAGAGGCTGTCAGGCAAGGAACTTTCCGCGAAGATTTATACTACCGCCTCGCCGTCGTGCCCATCGAACTGCCCCCCTTGCGCGAACGCCGCGAAGACATCCTCCCGCTCGCGCAGCACTTCATACGCAAGTACAACGAGGAGAACGGGCGACACATCTCCGACCAACTCGCGCCCGAAGTGCTCGCCCTGATGGAAGCCTACACGTGGCCGGGCAACGTCCGCGAGTTGGAGAACGTGATGGAGCGCGCCGTCGTTATCGCACCCACCGACGAGGTGAATTGCCAATGCCTGCCGACCGAAATTTGCGAACCGCAGAAGTCGCTCGGCGCGAGCACGAGCGCGAGCGCGGAAGGCGTGGATGTCGGGCGTGGCATAGACTTCTACGACGAAGTGCGCCGCTTTGAAGTTGATCTCATCCGTCGCGCCCTCGAACAAACCAGCGGCCACCAATCACGCGCCGCGCGCCTGCTCGGTATGAACGCGACGACGCTCAATTCCAAAATCAAAACCTACAACATCCAACTGCGTTCTTAACCGAAGCCGGTTACGGAAAGCACAAAGCCCGTCCCGCCTGAAAGTTATGACTTCCGGGCGGGACGGGCTTTGTTTGAATCGCTTCGTCGCGCGTTGTTTAGGCGCGGTTGAGCGTCACGCGGACGGGTTGGGAAAGTGCGTTCGGGGCGATGTTGAAAGTTTGCGTCCGGTAGCCCGCGGCCTTCACCACCAACTTCAGCTTGCCTACGTGCAGCGGCGGGAGAACGGCGACGCCGTTCGCGTCGGAACTGTTCCACGTCTCGCAGAGGAAACCGCCGGGACGTTCGGACGTGAGCTTTGCCTGCGCGCCCCGGATGGGTCGTCCCTGCGTATCGGCCACTCGCAGGTCGAGTCGGCCAAGCCCGTCAGGACGCGTCGGCGCGTGACCGCGATTTTGAATTGCCGCGCCCGTCTGAGCCATGCCCGCGGTCGCGCCGAAAAGTGACAGAGAAATAGTCAAGGCGAGAAATATTTTTCGCGTCATTTAT
>Ga0307513_10001584_pt1 | contig 32643 bp, 26 predicted proteins | sample 15_EM_MG_FD_202174 | JGI IMG/M metagenome (GOLD analysis project Ga0307513, IMG submission 202174) | Populus trichocarpa ectomycorrhiza microbial communities from riparian zone in the Pacific Northwest, United States - 15_EM | ecosystem: Host-associated > Plants > Roots > Unclassified | place... | reverse complement strand
CGAGAATGCGAGTTGTAGCGAGCTTGGAGGTCTCCAACTCCCGGGAGTGCGGTCGCCCTATATGAGCTGGAGCTATGGCCCCCGGGGGAGGACGCGTCGACTTAGACTAACCTGTTTTCTACCACCCACGGGCAAGACTGTGCGCTTTGCCCCATTGGCAATGGGTTGTTCCAACCCCACATCCAAATATAATAATATGAGTATTAACATGATCCCAAGAATCCTTAAATATTTTGGCGGGCAGCCCCCTATTAGAGCCTTGGATGATTCGGGGTCTAAAGTTTACAGCCCGGCTAGCCGAGGAAGCAGAGCAATTCACCGGCGGTACTCTTCACATACTATCCAGAACACAAACAGAACTACTGCACTTAGTACAGTAAATGCAAAAAAAAACCTAAACCCTGCTTCCATTTGCTCTTACGAACTATCATACTACTATTGGTCGCTTTTATCTCCAAGCGAGTGATTTGGTTATGACCGCTATTTCTGTTATGGACCAAGAGTCGCTCTTATTGATTTTTTTGCTGTCGTCTCCACTCGCTCGTTGTTATTCTGTGCTATGTTGTATTCCCTTAGTGTAGGAATGCATACTGTTGTGGTGAGTATGCATTCCCGCACTCCAGTCATTGCCTTATGTTGTGCCTTCCTATATAGCTCCTCCTTTTCTGTATTCCCCTTCTTTTATTCTAATTAACGGAACTTTCCTTCACACTTCTGATTCAATAAGAACTGTTCGCTAAACCTCTACCAATCGTGCTCTCTGACATATGATAATCCTAACAATTTCCTCCGTTGTTTTGTAATCCTGTCACAGATAATCACTCGTCTAACTTTATTCTTCGGATGGTAATTTTACATAGCATAGAATACCATTTAGTATGATATAGTTTAGTAACTTGCTGTGAGCCTACCGGAAACTGTTAGTTGTGTTGAGGGGGATAAATCGCGCGACGGTCAAACGGTCGAACTAGACTAGGGATCAACTGAAAAGGTACTAGCGAAAATCAGAAGCTTCATTCTCTTGTCTTTCTCTAAATTAACTAACCAAACATAAGTCTATATAAAAATGATCAACTCCCTCAATCATTCTATCGTCTGCCACACCTATCGGTCTCTTCTCCATGGGTAATCCTATTTGCCTGCGTACCTCCATATTCTGAATAAAGGAAAGTCATAACCAAAAACCCTTCCGTCTATCCTTCCGCCCATCCTTCCGCCTAGAACAAATGAAACTACTAAAACTATTATCCCGTCTTGTCCCTCATGTATCCGCTTTCTTTATCTCAGACAACTATCCGCTTCCGTCAACTCTGACAAGTCAGGCTGATATATAAAAAAATCACTTTTGATCCCAATCAAGATGTAAGAGGGGGTAGGGTTCTATATGATCCATAGAGGAAAATAAAACCAAATTAGCCCCTGGCATCGGGGATAAGAACCCCGCGGACCTACGGTATCTTGCTACCTCGGTGGAATCCTCCCGCGCACATTTCTCCCAATTGTATATTGGAGGGCATGTCTAAGACTTTTGTCCCGCCTTCTTCAGGTCTGCAGCTAGGCCATCTGGAACCAGCCTGCTGCAAGGAGAGTGAATTTGTTAGCACCTCACGTAACATGAGTTCCTGCAGCTGCGGAAAAACGCGCTATCACCAGGCATCAAGTTTTATAGTTCGAGCTATGATACCATTTTCTGGAATCGCGCCTTGGGGCAATAATTTACTTACGGTATCCGCTAGCTACAATAAAGTTACATACGGTATTATTGGGTCACTACTGTCACTGGACAAGGCAAGGTTTTCCTGTCTGTCTCGGGAGCCCGTATAGACAGGTGGCCCCCGAGCGTAGAGAGAATGCCACAGGGAAAGGGGGAAAAAATATTATAGCAGGTAAAAGGGGACTTAGAGGTGATGGGGTATCCCAGCCTTCTCCCAAGTCAATATCCGACCAAGGTAGGAATTTTATTCGCTCTTCTCAAATTATGGGAGAGTACCGGATTTACTCGAGACACTCGTTGTGCACCTCTAGTTGTAACGATGTATGAATAAGGATATCAGGTATTTGAACCACGCACTTGTGGCCAAAAGATGCCGAGACTACGATAATAAGTTAGTCGTTGAGCTTTATTCGTAAAAGCGACCCTCGCAGCGTATTACGGAGACTAAATTGAGTGTGGAGTTGGAGGGAGTATATTAGCATAGGCTGAGTACTGCTCCCCGAAATCACGCACTATACTGGCGATCGGCATCTAAGAGGATGTGGAAGGGCTGGCATCACCACGGGTTTTTGGAGTTTATACAGTCTTGTAGGATTGGAGTTAATTTCAGTCAAAAGACACCTAGTTATATTAATCCCCATTGATGGGCAAGACTAAACAGTATTGAGAGCCTTCCAACCGCACACTAAACGGGGGGTGGTCCAAATAAGCGTATCTTCATGAAACGGTGCCCATAGTGGAAACCAATCACCATCATAATTTCTTGGTTAACAACTAGCTTTTATGTCGCTTTGCACGGGTGCCAGAATGCTTGCACTGTGTATTTTTGCCTCTATATATAAACTGCCACGTGTACACCTCAGAGGGGAGGAAAAGGGAAACAAAAATGAAACAGAGTAAATATGGTGGAAATTTTAAGCTACACTTGCTTATCTCAATATAGCAGAAATGGCCTTCCACCGGCGCTGAACTGTAGATTTTAAATAGGAGCTCATAAATCCCAACTCAACTCCATAAAAAAAATCCGGATAGAGGGCTGGACGGGTATGTGATAGATGTTGGACGGATGTGTTTGGCTTTGTGAGGGGAGTGGGAAGGAGAGTTCAGGAGACATGCAGGTGGAACGGACGGAATGGATACGGGAGAATGTTCAACAATAGATTTTTCCCGCAATGTCTTTTCTTTATCACGGAAGTGTACGAAGGAACAAGGGCAAGCGGGGAGCACAGAAATGGGTGTGGTGATCCAAGAAGGATGAGGATATGGTATTTGTTTTTTTACTTATACACCTGTCTCTACCGTTAGTTTGATTTTTTAGTTGGGTGAAGAAGTGAGCGAGAGTGAGCGAATGAGCGAAGTATAGGCGGTGAAAACCTACGTTCCATATCCTTCCTCCAAAGTGTCAAAAGTTCCAAGTGAATTCTTTTAGTCTGTCGGCTACTTCCGTGCGACCCCCGTTTCCCTCTTTGACAATAGATATGTGCGTTCCGATTGCGTATGGCCTACTGAAAACAAAGAAGAAAAAGATTTGAGCACTGCTTCTGTGATAGGCTTGCGGTGGAAGGAGAGGTAAGAGAACAAGTACGGGGTGTTATTTCGGGGTCGGGAAAAGGTTGCGCGGGGATGAGAAGAGGGAGCTAGTGGCGGCGGCAAATACGTCTATTGAGCTACCGGGATCCTTGCGAAAATGGTACATAGGTTACTGATAAGGTGTTCGAAGAGGGTAAGAAGGCGATGCCTCCTCGGGCTTAAGCCGTGTTGTGGGTGGTAGATGTTGGGGGCTGTAGTAGAGCTACCACTCCCTCGTAGTCAATTTTGGTAGCCCAATATAAGGGTGTTTGGCCGCAATTATCTCGTCTATTGGGGTTGACGTCGTCTCGTGCGAGTAGCATTTTCACAACTCCCTCGTGCCCATTGCGGGCAGCCCACAAGAGTGGTGTTTGGCCGTATTTATCTGGCTCGTTGGAGTTGATATCGTCTCGTCCAAGTAGCATTTTCACAACTCCCTCGTGCCCCTTGCCGGCAGCCCACAACAGTGGTGTTTGGCCATCCTTACAGGGCTTGTTGGGGTTGATATCGTCTCGCCCGAGTAGCATTTTTACAACTCCCTCGTGCCCCTCGTAGGCAGCCCGCGAGAGTGGTGTTTGGCCGTATTTATTTGACTCGTTGGGGTTGACGTCGTCTCGTGCGAGTAGCATTTTCACAACTCCCTCGTGCCCCTTACCGGCAGCCCACCAGAGTGGTGTTTCGCTATCCTCGTTTGGCTTGTCGGGGTCGATGTCGTCCCGTCCGAGTAGCATTTTCACAACTCCCTTGTGCCCCTTGCCGGCAGCCCACAACAGTGGTGTTTGGCCACCCTTGCAGGGCTTGTTAGCGTTGGTATCGTCTCGTCCGAGTAGCATTTTCACAACTCCCTCGTGCCCATTCCTGGCAGCTGAGAAGAGTGGTGTTTCGCAATCCTGGTTTGGCTTGTTGGGGTCGATGCCCTCCCGTCCAAGTAGCATTTTCACAACTCCCTCGTGCCCATTCCTGGCAGCCGATAAAAGTGGTGCTTGGCCATCCTTGTTTGGCTTGTTAGGGTTGGTATCGTCCCGCCCGAGTAGCATTTTCACAACTCCCTCGTTTCCATTGCGGGCAGCCCACAAGAGTGGTGTTTCGCCATCCTCGCTTGGTTTGTCGGGGTTGATATCGTCCCGTCCGAGTAGCGTTTTCACAACTCCCTTGTGCCCATTGCGAGCAGCCCACAAGAGTGGGGTTTGGCCGTATTTATCTGGCTTGTTGGGGTTGACGTCGTCTCGTCCGAGCAGCGTTTTCACAACTCCCTCGTGTCCATTATGGGCAGCCCACCAGACAGGCGTTCGGCCAATCTCACTTGGCTCGTTGGGGTTGATATCGTCTCGTCCGAGTAGCATTTTCACAACTCCCTCGTGCTCATTGCGGGCAGCCAACAGGAGTGGTGTTTGGCCGTTTTTATCTGGCTCGTTAGGGTTGACGTCGTCTCGTCCGAGTAGCATTTTCACAACTCCCTCGTTCCCATTGCGGGCAGCCCACAAGAGTGGTATTTGGCCGTATTTATCTGGCTCGTTGAGGTTGATATCATCTCGTGCGAGTAGCATTTTCACAACTCCCTCATGCCCATTCCTGGCAGCCCACAAGAGTGGTGTTTGGCCATCCTTGTTTGGGTTGTTGGGGTTGACGCCGTCTCGTCCGAGTAGTATCTTCACAACTCCTTCATGCCCATTCTGTGCAGCCCATACGAGAGGTGTATTACCCAGGCAGTCCATTTGGTTGATATCACAACCTTCCACTTCTACCAAACAAGCTACAATCTCGTCAATCCCAAAGATAGATGCATAGTGTAGCCCACTGAACAAGGACAACTCATCGGAATTAACGCCGCAATCGTGCCACCCCCGTGCTTTTAATAGGATTTTAGTGAATGGGTGGCTATTGAGGTCATCAAATAACTTCAGCGCAAGCAATTTCGCGCGATCCGAAAGCTCCCGTTTTGCGTGCATTCCTCAGTACAGAGAAGAGTATTCGAGAAATGGTGTGCCTTGAAGGTCGGGGCGGGAGACGGCCGGGAGAGCCTTGGCCTGCTGCGAATTTAGATAGCTTAAGCAGGTTTCTGCCATTGTTGAGTGAGCTGTACCAAGGAGCTCGGGATGAGCCCGTAGGTACTCTTGAAGGGTAAAGTGAATCAGCCGGACATCAGAAGCTTCCTTGTCTACCACAACAAGTCCTTGGCAGCAGGCCAGCAATGTCCCTATTGAAGGGACATTGTCGCTACTGAAGTTTGGTGACCCTATCTCGACTGCTAGGGCATGGCGCAGCTCATCGGACTTCAAGGGCCGCTCCGAGTGAGAGATCCACATTAAAGCGTCCATGCCAAGTCTCGCCTTCCTCCCACCTTGTCCCTTTATCCGACTCAGCGTTGCCCCATAAGCATCCCTCAATCCCAACCCATCCGTCATTGCATTGAGCTTTTGTCGCCTGTGATGGATTGTGGTTTCTTTCAGGATCGCGTCGATATTCAGCGAGACTAGCAGGAATCTAGATATGCATCTGTTAGCGGATAACCTGAGGTATGATAGCTTCCGGAGAGTCGTTACTTCTACGTACATTTCCGAAACATCTTCGGGAATTTTCTCTAGAATGTCTGCCTCCAGGCTGCTGTCCATCGCATCTGGCGCTGTGTCCTCATCCAACCTACTATGAAGATATCTAATAATATCATCTCTCCTGGGAGTGATGCGTATAGTCGCTACTCTTCCGGAAAGACGCTTCCTGATTTCATCCTGAATGTGTGGTCTTCCAGTTACGAATATTCGAGTGCCGGGAGAATTTTGTAGGATTTGGTTTAGGGAGTTGAGAAGTTTAGCTCGATGCTCCGCCACACATTCATCTAAAGCGTCAATACATATGAATGTAGGCCTTTCGGAAGTGGCGGTCTGCAGTATTTTCACAATATCAGAAAGTTGGGGCCCCCGTCCACCAATGACCTTCTTCTGGTCTTCATAAGCTCGTGCTATTTCCTCCGGCACCTCTCCTAGCCCGCCCACAGCCTGTCTGAGAAGGGCGCCCAACATACTCGTCAACGATTGCTCCTTTCTGGCTGCGAAGTCAAAGTAAAAGCACGCAACGGCGACATTTTGCCCTCTAGCATGATCGCACAGGCTATCTATCACCAATGAGCTAACATCACAGCTTGTCAGCATTTGGCCCCTTCCTTTCACCCCTCGGGGTCGAGGTTCATCCTTATTACCTGATATAAGTCTTCCCCACCCCCGGATCTCCATAGCAAAACAAAACTGCATCATCGGATTCTCCTTCCCCGCTACCAGCGTGCCAGCTTCTAAACTCCTCGGCTTGTAAGAGCCATTCCCCTACATTCTCGACTCGGCGGTCTCGGATGTCCTGGTGACGTAGCCTGGGCTCTAGTGGCGATAGCCAGGCCAAGATTTGAGACCGGCCATCGGCAATGGTATAGTTATTCCACACGTTAATCGCCGTATTCAAAGAGTTGATATTATTGCTGAAAGGTAGAGACATTTTCTGTTTTCGTTGTTTAGGATATTGTTAATAATGGATGATGGGTTAGTTGGTTGTTGGAACTACTGGGAGCTGAAGAAAAGCGGGGTCTCTTGTGGAACCTTGTGGATGCCACAGCACCACCCCATCAATCTCCCCACAACACCTCCTTTGCGGCTTCATTAGCAAATACCACACCTCCCTGACTTCTATCCTGTGGCACGGCACAAATCTCGCCCACAACGGATAAACATCCTAGGGCACCTCCGGTAAAACCGGCTAGCTTGGTGTATAAGCACATCGAACCTTATGAATGAAATAGTCGGGGAACCAACACATCGCCCAACCCAAAGTAGCCAGTGGAGTCCTTCACGATGTCAGCACAGGCCAGGAAGCTCTTCCCTCTACCTCGCACCGGATTCTATAAATATGTGTACTGTCTATCGCGACCGCACTGTTGCTTCTTTCGCCGTGGCCTAACCCATCGGGAAGTTCATCAAAACCAAGTTCCGTTTCTACGCCCGATCAACCCGAATAGTGATCCCAAGAATATTTAAACACGCTGGCGGAGAATCTCCTATCGGAGCCTTGGATGATTCAGGACCCAAAGTGCACAGCCCGGCTAACCGAGGAAGCAGAGCAATTCCTCGGCGGTACTCTTCACATACTATCTAGAACACAAAAAAAGCTACCACAATTAGTATAGTAAACGCAAGGGGAAAAACCTAAACCTGCTTCCATTTGTTCTTACGAACTGCTGCTGTTGATCGCTTTTGTCTCCAAGCGGGTGATTTGGTTATGGCCGCTATTTCTGTTATAATATAGACCAAGAGTCCCTCTTACTGATTTTTTTGCTGTCGTCTCTACTCACTCGTCGTTATTCTGTACTATATTGCGTTCCATTAGTGTAGGAATGCATACCTATGTGGTGCGTATGCATTCCCGCGCTCCAGTCATTGCCTTATTTTGTGCCTTCCCATACAGTTCCTCCTTTTCTGCCTTCCCCTTCTTTTATTCTAATTAACGGAACTTTCCCTCACACTTCTGATTCAATAAGAACTATTCGCTAAACCTCCACCAATTGTGCTCTGACATATTATGATAATCCTAACAATTTCCTCCATTTGTTTCGCAATACTATCACAGATAATCACTCGTCTGGCTTTAGTCCTCAAATGGTAATCTTACATAGCATTGAATACCATTTAGTATGATACAGCTCAGTAACTTGCCGTGAACCTACCGGGAACTATTAGCCAGACAAATATAAAATAACACCTTTGATCTCGATCAAGATGTAAGAGGGGTGTTGTATATGGCCTCCCGAGGTGGGGAAGAAAGTCTAATCCGAGCTGTTCAGCACACAATTAGCCCCCGGAATTGCGAACAAGAACCTCCTGGACTTAACTTGGCCCCTTAGCAGTACCCCCTTGTACAGAATCCTCCTCACTTGCTAGCAGAGCTTCATATTTAAGTCTATTGTCCAACCATCTTCTAACCTCCGCAGGTCAAAGCCCGGTTCTCGTGGGGCTTGATTTTATCAGCGCATACTGCAACAGGGACTCCTGTCGTAGGGGGGGCAAACACCATTACCCGGCATCAAACTCTATAGCTAGGGGCGCCTTCTCTAGTATCGCACTTTGCGACTATAATTTACGGTACGGCATCAGATAGTTTCAACACGGAAAAGTACGGCATTTTCAAGCACCACTGTCCCAGGGCAAGCCAAGGCCCCCTGTCTGGCTTGGGACATCATATAGCTCCGCGGGGCGTGACCTGGGCATAGACGGAATGCTCTAAGAGGAAAAAAAATTGCAGCAGGGAAAAGGAGACTCGGGAAGGATGGGATCTCAACTCACTCATAGGTCGATGTTGGGCAGTACCGTGGTCTGCTCAATCTTGTCACATTAAGGTAGAATACTGGATACGCCCGAAAATCTCGTTGCGCATCTAGCAGCGCAGGTAGGAATATCGGGCATTTGAGCTACACACTTGTGATGAAAAGAAGCGGGGGTCGCCGCAACAGTTATTGAGTCATGTTTTGAAAGGCAACCTGCGTAACGCATTCAGGAGAACAAGTTGGGTGTGGGCGGATTGGAGAAAGTATACCAGCGCAGACTGAGCACAGATCTCCGCATGCCTTGCAGATTATGGGCATCTAAGACAATGTAGGAGGGTTTAGCTGCGCAGCTGGTTTTTGGAGTATACGGTGCTTGCGGAATTGGAGTTAATTTCACCGCGGAAAGACCCTTGCGGGCAGCCCTGCAACCCGGCCGTTGAGCTCACACTTGGAGGACGTACCGGATGGGTAGGATCTTCATTAAACCATATCTAGAGTGGAAACTAATCACCATCATACCTTACCGAACGGTTAGGCCCCGTGTTGCTTTGGAAGGGTGTCGGAAATGTTTGCACTGTACAGTATATTCCTTCTTCTTTATCTAAATAGCCGTCGCGTCCACACCTCAGGGAGGAGGAAAGGGGAAACAATATATCGTAGAAAAAATAAATGAACTATGATATCATAGAAATAGCCCCCCTCTACTCGAGCACAGTAACGCTAAACCCTATATTATAAACAGAAGCTCGCAAACCCTAATTTGACTCCGTAAGGAAAATCCAGATAAAAGGTTAGACAGGTATGTGGTAGGTACAGTATGTGCGTTACCATTACGTATTTCAGTCCACCAGGGAAATAATGATAATTTAAGCCGTGTTTCTGTGGAGGCCTATTCCGGAAGGAAGAGTAAGGCGCGATGACCAAAGAGCAGTGTTTAAGGCCTCAGGAGAAGATTGGGAGTGAGAGGAGGGAGGCAGTGGCAGTGACAAACACATTTGCAGAGTCGCGGTCGCGGCGGAAATGACACATGGTCATGAGTACGGTTTTCGAAAGTAGTAAGGGGGCTGGTGCCTCCTCGGGCCTAGGCGGTGGCGGATGTCCGGCGCTGCAGTAGAGCCACCACTCCCGCGTGGCCATTCAACCCAGCCCACCAGAGTGGTGTCCGGCCACCCTCGTTTGGCACGTCGGGATCGATGTCACGCCGGGCGAGTAGTAATTTCACCACCCCCTCATGCCCACTGTAAGCAGCCCACATGAGAGGTGTTTCGCCGTTCATGTCCTGCTTGTTGGGATTGACGTCGTCTCGTCTGAGTAGCATTTTCACAACTCCCTCGTACCCATTCCAAGCGGCTGCCATGAGTGGCGTTCGGCCGTCCTCATCTGGCTTGTCGGGGTCGACGTCGTCCCGTCCAAGTAGTATTTTCACAACTCCCTCGTGCCCATGGCAAGCAGCCCGCAGGAGCGGTGTTTGACCGTACTCATCTGGTTTGTCGGGGTCGACATTGTCCCGTCCCAGTAGTGCTCCTACCACACCCTCGTGCCCATTACAAGCAGCCAGCAACAGTGGTGTATAGCTGCCCCCTGGCTTGACGGGGTCGATGTCGTCCCGGCCAAGTAGTATTTTCACGATTGCCTCGTGCCCATTCTCAACAGCCCATGCGAGAGGTGTATGACCCGCGCTGCCCCTTTGGTCAATATCAGCACCAAGCTGGTTAATCCCAAAATCGACAAAGTGTAGACCATTAAACCAATCGGAATGAATAAGGCAAACACTCGGTTGCTGTGCTTTCGAGGGGATTTTAGTGGATATCTGGGTGTTGGGGTCGTCAAACATGTTCGGCGCAGGCAATTCCGCGGAACCCGATATATCTCTTTTTGCGTGGATCCCCCAGGATTGAACGAGAAAGGATGCGGTGGAAGTCGGGAAGGGGGGCCGTTGGAGATCGAGAAAGGGCGCGTCAGAGATCGAGAGACTAGCTTGCCCTACTGAGAATTCAGATTAGCCAAAGGAGGTTTCCGCAACCGTCAAGTGAAATGTACCAAAAATCTATGAGCCCAGAGGCGCCGGCGAAGAGTAAAAGTGGGTTAATCGCAAGGTGGTGGAAGCTTTCTTGTCTATGATACAAGAAGTCCCTGGCAATAGGCGAGCAAGGTGTCGATTGAGGGTTCAAGCGCGGCTCCGCAAAAGTGGCGATGCCAAGCCCACCCCTCCCCACCTTATCGCTCGACTCGATTAGGCATCGCACCAGAAGCATGCCCCAGACCTACTGTAACCCCTTGGTCCTTGGTCCCAATTGCTGCTCCGCACGAGCGCTAGAAATGCTTATTTGTATCATAGAAGCTATGCTTCCTCCTCTCTACCGTACGTCATGCCTGTCCCGGAGGGGAAACAAACTCTTAAAAGGGCGAACCAACCAAAAATAAATAGATAATAGTAATTGAAATTTCTAGACACACTCCCCGTAGCTCATCGTAGAAATAGCCCCTCCGCCAACGCCAAACTAGATTATGAATACGGTAGAGCTCACAAACCCCGACCGAATGCTAAAGGAAATCTGCGCATGGGTTTGGGCGGGTACGGTACGCGATTGATATGTGCATTCTCGTCGTGTGTGATTTCCTTAGACTAAGGAAAAATATCCAAGGTTTCTATAGCAGGTTTACAACGGAAGGAAAGGTAAGACGGCAGTTACCATAAGGCGTGTTTAAGCAGCAGGGTGGGCGGCGGTGAGGGGAGGGGGAAGCGACGGTGACAAAGACGTGTATGGGGCTGTTGCGGTGTTTGCGGAAATGTCGCAAGGGTATTAGTGAGTGTCGGTATTCGAAGGTGGTAAGGAGCGGGTGCCTCATCGGCCTTTGGCCGTGCTGTGGCAGATGTTGGAGGTTGTACTCGTACACGTAGTAGAGCTATCGCTCCCGGAAAAACATTTCCAATACCGGTAGCCAACCTAGGTGGCGTTTGACCGCCCCCATCAGGCTTGTCGGGGTTGTCCCGTCTATGTAGCATTTCCACCACCCCACCGTGTCCATTCCTAGTACTGTAGCCCACACGAGAGGTGTGTTGTACTACCTGCTACCCACGCAGTCCCTTTGGTGAATTGACCACCTAGTGGCTAATTCGACAACAAGTCATTAGTAGCAGGCTACGAGTAGCAACGTCCCTATTGAAGGAACGTTGTAGCCCTTGGGATTCGGCGGCCCTATCTCGACCACTAGGGCGTGGCACAATTGATTGGACTTCATGGGTGCGCTCCGAGTGAGAGATCCACATCAAAGCAGCCATGCCAAGCCTCGCTCTATCCGACCCAGGGTTGCGCCAGAAAACATCCCCCCGACCACAAGCCATCGGTTGTTGCGGTGGGCTTTTGCTGTTTATGATAGATGGTGATTTCTTGCAGGATCGGATCGACACTCGGCGAGATTAGTGGGAATCTGGGTATATCGGTCCGTGGATCAATGGATAATTTGGGATAGCTTCTGGAGTGTCGATGCTTCTACACATATTTCCGAAATACCTCCGGGAATTTCCTCCCGGATGCCCGCCTCCGGCTATTGTCCATTGCATCCGGAGATGGGCTCTTATCCGGCCTGGTATGAATATATCTGACGACATCACCCTCCTAGGGGTGGTGCGTACAGTCGCTACTCTTCCGAAAGATGCCTCCTAATGTCATCCTAAATATGCGGCCTTGCAGTCAAGGATATTCCGGTGCCTAAAGACTTTTAGAGGTTTTAGTTTAGCGAATTAGGAAGCTTGGCTCTATGTGCTGTCATACGTTCGTCTACCAGTAGAGTGTTGATACATGTAGGCTTTTCGGGAGAGGTAGTCTGCAGCATACTCGCCGATGACTGCTCTTTTCGGGCCACGAAGTTAAAGCAAAAGCACACAACGGCGGCATTTTGTCCTCTAGCCTGATCGCACAGGCTGTCTATCACCAATGAGCTAACATCATGGCTCATCAGCACTTGCCCTCTTCCGCATTTCCTCGAGGCACATCCCTATTGTCGGATATATGTCCTACAGACCCCCGAATCTCAATAGCAGAACAAAATCGCGTCATTGGGTTCGCCCTCCCACTACCGGTGCACCAGCTTCTAAGCTCCTCGGTTTGTAAGAGTCATTCCCTTACATTTCGGCTGGGCGGTCTTGAATGTCGTTGTGGAGTAGCCGGGGCTGCAGTGGCGATCGCTAGGTCAAGACTTGAGACATGTCATCGATAATCCTGAGGTTGTTCCACACGCTGGAGCTCGCGTTCGGAGGGTCGATATTATTGCTGGCAGGTAGGGATGGTTTTCGGGTTTCACTCCTTGGGATATTGCGGATAGCGGGTGATGAAGTGGGTGCCTTCTGGGATTGCTGTGGGTGGGGAAAGCTGAAATGTTTGTTTGACCTCGTGGGTACCTTAGGGCCGCCTCAACAATCTCCCAGAATTTGCACCCGCAATAACTTCTTTGTACCCGCCGTATCGGTAGCAAATTCCACGCCTCTCTTAATTCTATCCTGTGGCACGGCACGAATATTGCGCTGCGATGGCCGAATACCCTAGATCTCCTCCAGCGAATTAGTTAACTTAGCATATATGCAAACACATCGGGCCCTATAAAATGAATCCCGGAAAATTCACGTACCATCTGACTTAAAGCAACGAGCATAGTTCTTCGTGGTGTCAATACACCCCTGAAAGCTCTCCCCACAGCCCCGCAGCAGGTGCTGAGAAAAGACAAAGACCCTGGTTTGATATCTATCTAGGCTACCAAGCAAGGCAGCCGTATAGCGCAACGCAGTGGGGCGCCACAGTAAGTTGATACCTTTACCATGTGCTACCCCATCTTTCCGGCAATAGAGAAGTCCGTCAAGACTAAATTCCGAAAGGCGGCCACCCTCGGGTGTGGTTCAAAGAGTCACTGAATATGCTAATGGGCAGTCTCCAATTACCCAGGATAATTCAGGATTCAAGATTGAGCACTCAAATAACGGAGACTGCAGGGTAGTAGATATCCAGTGGCACTCTTGATATTCCTCACCCCGGAGCGTACACACAACTACTCGGATTAGCATAACTTTAGCTCTGTACTGTACATGCAAAGAAAAAGAAAGAAAAGAACATCTCAACTCTACTCTAGTCTTTTTATTGAAACTACCGCACTTGGCCGCTATCGTCTCCCAGCAGGCGACTTAGCCGCTGCCACTATTCCGTTCTGGCTTTGTAAAGCCGTCACAGGTCGTCACTCGCCTGGGGTCTTCGAATAGGAATTTTACATTGCATACTCGAGCACAATGACACCCAATATGATACAGTATGAAAACTTGCTATGAACTTACCAGGAGCAGTTAGCTTGGTCAGTATAAGAAAAAACCTAGATCTCAATCAGTATGGGAGAGGGGGGTTGCCCTAGCCTGATTTAATTTTTTCAGATATATCATACCACGATTAGCCCCCGGCATCGCTGGTATGATAGGAACCTTATGAACTTAACTTGCCTCCTTGGCAGCACCCCCCTGCACGCAATCCTCCTTATTTACTATCATACCCAAGCCTCATATTTAAGTTTTAGGTCAAACCCCCTTCCAATACCTGCGGGTTGGCGATCTAAAATCAGTCAATCGCGGGGGACTTTAAGCAATCTTAGCACTTCTGCAGCATGAACTCCGGCAGTAAAAAGCGCTATTACCGGGCAACAAATTTTATATCATACTTCGAGATACTGTTCTTCGGTATCCCATCTAACAGCTGTAATTTACAGGAAGGTATGATATTTGATAGTACGGCAACGTACGGTATTATTCGAACCCTACTGTCCTTGGACATGGCGACGTTTTCCTATCGGGCTCGGGAGATCATAGAGGTTCGTGAGGCCCGGCCCAAGCATGGACAGAATTATCCGGTAGGAAAAAAATTGTAGCCGGCAAAAGGAGACTCGGGGATGATGGGATATCTCGACGCGCTCGTAAATCGATACTGCTCAGCACTGTGGGCCGCTCAATCGCTCTTATCAACTTGAGGCAGAATACCGGGTATACTTGAAATGCTCGCTGTGCGCTTAGTTGCTATATGCGGGTGGGGATCTCGAGCGTTTGGGCCACTCACCTGTGACTTAACAAAGATTATGGGAGGAAAAGCAGCCTTCTTAGCCTGCCCAGGGGGCCCGAGTTGAGTGTGGAGAGATTAGAGATAGTATAACGGCGCAGGCTAAGTATTATTCCCGGAAACCGCACGCCATGCACGAACTGGTTCTAGGACGGTACGAAGAGTTGGGCGCACACCGAGTCTTTGTAGAATTGGAGTTAATTTAACGGTCGGAGGACTCCTTACTGTATTGGCTTTCATTGACGGGCAAGGCTAAGAGCATTTCAACCTCACCTTTAAGCTCGCGCCTGCGAGATGCTCCAGATAGGGCTGGCCACGGCAGAAACCAATCACCACCATATCTAACTTGGTTACCAACTAGCTTTGATCTAGTTTTCCACAGGTGTCAGAAATACTTGCACTGTATGTTTTCCCCTCTAGCTAAACAACCGTCCTGTCAACAATTCAGAGGAGAGGAAAGAGGAAACAAATTGTTGAAAAAAAAGAACTGACCAATAAATAATAATAGAAGTAAATGGTAGAAATTCCAAGTCACGCCAGCTTATTCCAATACAGTAGAAATAGCCTTGACTAACGCTAAACTCCGTATTTCAAACAGCAGCTCACAAAGCCTGACTTGACTCCATAAGCAAAACCCGGATAGAGGGTCGGATGGGTATGTGATCGATATATGTGCATTCCAGTGGTGTATGGTTACCTTCCACCAAGGGGGGGAGGTAGACTTAGGTTGTGTTTTATGTGGCGGGCTTGATCCAGAGAGAGGGTAGGACGGTAATCAACGCAGAACAGTGTTTTAAGCTGCGGGAGAAGGCCGGGGGGGGCAAGGGAAGGGAGGCAGTGGCGGGAACGGACATGTTTACGGGGCTGTTGCGGTCCTTGGGAAAATGGCACCTAGGTTATCAGTACAGTATGCGAAGGTGGAAAAGAGTGGTGTTTGGCCGTACTCATCTGGTTTATTAGGGCTAATGTCGTCCCGTCCGAGTAGTATTTCTACCACTCCCTCGTGCCCATTCCAGGCAGCTCACACGGGGGCTGCATTACCTACGCAATCTTTTTAGTTGATATCACAACCTTCCACTTACACCAGACCAACTGCAATCTCGTCAATCTCAAAGATGGATGCGCAATTCAGGCCATTGAGCAGGGAAAGCTTATCAAAATTAATACGGTAAACATACGACTCCTGTGTTTTCAAGAGGATTTGAGTGGATATGTGGTTATTGTAGTCGTCAAATAACTTTAGCGCAAGCAGTTTTGCGCAATCTGAAAGGGACCCTTTTGCGTGCATTCCCCGATACATAGACGAATATTCCAGAAACGGTGTGCTTCAGAGGTCGGGACGGGGCCCGGTCGAAAGAGCCTTAGCCTGCTGGGAATTCAGGTGACTTGGGCAGGCTTCTGCCATTGCCGACTGAGCTGTGTCGAAAAGCTCGGGATGAGCCCGGAGAAGGGTAGAGTGAATTAACTGACGGTGCAAGCCTCCTTGTCTGCCACAAGCCCTTGGCAGCAGGCTCGCAATGTCCCTGTCTAAGGGACATTGTCGGTATTGAGGTTCTGGGACCCTATCTCGACTGCTAGGGCGTGAGATAATTCACCGGGCTTGAAAGGCCGCTCCGAGTGAGAGATCCACATCAAAGCGGCTATGCCAAGCTTCGCCTTCGGTCCACCTTGTCCCTTTATCCGACGTAGCGTTTCACCAGAAGCATCCACCAATCCCAAGCCATCCGTCATTGCATTGAATTTTTGTCGCCTGTGGTGGATGGTGGTTTCTTGCAGAATCACATCGATATTCAGCGAGACAAGCAGGAATCTAGATGTGCATCTGTCAGTGGAAAACTTGGGGTTGCTTCCGGAGTGTGGTTGCTTCAACACACATTTCAGAAATATCTTGGAGTATTTTCTTCTGGATGTCTACCTCCAGGCTGTTGTTCATCGCATCTGGGGTAATGTCTTCATCCAACCTAGCCTACAGATATCTAGTGATATCATCTCGCCTGGGGGTGATGCGTATAGTCACTACTCTTCCGGAAAGGCGATTCCCGATTTCGTTCTTAATGTGCGATCTTCCAGTCACGAATATTCGAGTGCTTGGAGACTTTGCGGGTTTGGTTTAGCGATTTAAGGAGCTTAACTCGACGTTCCGCTGCTCATTCATCTAGAGCATCGATACAGATAGATGTGCGCTTGTTGGAAGTAGTGGTCCACAGCATCTTCACAATACCGGGGAGCTGCTATACCCGTCCACCGGTAAGCTTTTTCTGGTTTCCATGGGCTTCCGCTATTTCTCCCAGCACCTCTTCAAGCCCGCCCAAGACCTGTTTGGCAGGGCGCCCAACATGCTTTTCGCCGACTGCTACTTTTCGGCGGCGAAGTCAAAGTAAAAGTACGCAACGGCGACATTTTGTCCTCTACCCAAATTGCACAGGCTGTCTATCACTAATGAGCTTATATCGCGATTTGCCAGCACTTGCCCTTCCACTTCCATTCTTCGCGGCTAGTCCCCACTCCCGATATGTCTTCCCCACCCTCGGATCTCTATGGCAAAACAAAACTGCGTCATCGACTCACTTGCTCACTATGGGCGTACTAGTTCTTATATTGCTCGGTTTGTAAGAGCCATTCCCCTACATTTCCGACTCTGCGCTCTTGGATGTCCTGGTGCCGTAGCCTGTGCTCTGGTGGGGACCAGGATAGGATGTTAGATCGGTCGTCGGCAACGGTGATGTTACTAACAGTTGTTAAAAGATCTGATATCATGACTGAAAGATTAAGACATTTTCTACTTCATTGCGCACGATGTTGTGGGTTTGGGTAGTGGAGTTAGTCGGCCACTCGAGTCCCTTTGGAACTGAGGAAAGGTGGTGCCTTTTTTTGGAGCCTCATGAATGACTCTGTCGGAAAACCAACAGATCGCCTAAACTCAAAGCAGCGCACCAGAGTCCTTCGTGAGAGTATAGGCTGGAAAGTTCTTCTGCTTGTCTCGTACCAGATTCTAAGATAGACATCATGATTTTGATACTCATCACGACCGCTAAGCACAGCACCGCTGCTACTTGTACCTTCCCCGTAACCTGTCCCATTGAGAAGTCCGTCGAAATAAAGTTCCGTTTCTAGGGCAAACTGACCTAAGTAGTAATTCCAAGAGCCCTCAAATATGCTGACGAATGGTCTCCTATCAGCACTTTGGATGGTTCAGGGTCCGAAGTTGACCGCTGGGCTGACTGGGTCAGCAGGGTAAATTCCCGGCAATACTCTTCGCATGCCGTATCTAGGACACAAACAAAGTACAGTATGTGCGAAAAAAACCTGAACTCGGCTTTGGTCTGTTTTTACGAATCGCCACAGCCGACTGCTGTTATCTCCAAGCAGGTGACTTAATTATGACCACTATTTCCTCTATTGGTTGATAATACGGTCACGGAGAATCACTCGTCAAAGTTTGGTGTTGGAGTGGTAATTCTACTGAGTATATAGTACCATTCGTTGTGATACAGTTCGGTAGTCTACCGTGAGTGTACTAGAGGCTATTAACCAGGCCAATGTAAGAAGGCACCTTGATCTCAATCGACATGTAGAGGGGTTGCACATGGACTAGAGAAGTGGAAAAGAAAACCAGATTTAGTTTTTTAGATACAGTACAAGATTATCCCCGGAATCGCTAAATAAGAATCCTGTGGATCTAACTTGGCCCCTTGGTAGCTCACACAGCACACGATCCTCCCCATATGCTACCAAGCCTCATCCTTAAGCCCTTTTCCAAACCGTCTTGCAATATCTGCGGGCTGGCGATATGGGATCCGCTTATTGTAAGGGGACCTAACTTGTCAGTACTTTCCGTAGCATGGATTCCGGTAGTAAAGACGCTATTTTCCGGCACCAAATTTCATAGTTCGAGACACAGCTTTCCGGTATCATGCATTAAGGCTATGATTCGCGGGAGAGTATCATTGATAATATGGTAGCGTACAGTATTACTCGAACACTACTGTCCTGGGGAAAGGCAAATTTTTCCTACCGGGCTCGGGGGATCATATATGCCCGCTACGCCCCGACCCAATCATGGGCAGAATTCTGCGAGAGGGAAAAAATTGCGGTGGGCAAAGGGAGACTCCGGGATGATGAGATATCTCAACGCGCTCGTAAATCGATATTGCCTAGAATCGTTGGCCGTTTAATCGCTCTCATTAAATTGAGGTAGAATACAGGACATACTTGAAAAACTCATTGTGCACCTGGTTACTACACACGAGCAGGGATCCCGAGAACTTCGAGCCACGCACCTGTGACCAAAAGTTGTAGAGATTATGACAACAGCGATTTAGGGTTGTTCGGAGAAGCAGCCTTCTTAGTTTATTCAGGGGTCTGGGTTGAGTGTGGGCGGATTGGAGAAAGCATACTAGCGGAAGCTGAGCATTGTTACTAGAAACCGTATGCCATGCACGCCACTGGCTTTTTGGGGGGTGCAGAAGGCTTGGCGCACATCGAGTCTTTGTAGAATTGAGGATGGTTTCACAGTTAAAAGACTCCTCACTGTAGTAATTTTCCCTTGCGGGCAAGACTAAAATATGCGGTGAGCCCTTCCAACCTTACCTCTAAGCTCACACCTAAGAGCCGTTCCAGATAAGTATAGTCCTCACTAAACCATTTCTACAACGGGAACCAATCACCCTCATAATATCACACTTTACTTGATTAGCACCCACATAGGTTTTATGCGGCTTTGCACACAGGCGTCGGAAATAGTTGCGTGTATTTTTTCCTCCTATATCCAAACAATTACCTCGTCTACACTTTGGAGAGGGGCGAGGGGAAAAATAAATTGTAAAAAAATAAATGAACGACTGAAAAAGAAAAAGAAAGAAAGAAAAGAAAGAAAAGAAAGAAAGGCCCCGCTAGGCGTGCCACAGATGCCACGGTATTTCCCCTTCTATGGCATATTTTTCATGATATATCCGTAATTCGCTGGGGGCGTGCTCCGCATGCTATAAATATGATACCTTGCCCAAGTACCTGCTATGTGGTACGTATCGCGCCCTACCAGAGGTGTGCAACGCCGAGCTTCGAGCTTGGACTGCCTGTCACTTCCTTACTCGAGCAGACTTTTATTAGCCAAATAGAAACAAAAAGGGAGGTATTATACTGTGGAACCCTTTATTACCAATTCGGTCCCTCACCAAGGACTAGCATTTAGGCACCCAATTTACCTTGCGTTCGACAGGGTTAGGGAACCTTTGCCACGGGTATCCCCTATTTCTCCGGCATTCCGAATGCTTTACTAGGCTCTCGTGAACCAAATTACATCCTAACTTCTACTTCCGTCGTTGAAAGATCTATAATCCGGCAGTAGCTTAACCAGAACGTTGCTCAAGTAGAGTGTAAGAAAGCCCCACGAGTTTGGACTAGTATGATATGATACCGTAGCTAACATCTGCCCAAAATTTATTGCTTATCTAATCATATTCATCAATCGGCAGCCCACCCTCCTCTTGTCCCAAGCAGACGCGCAAGCCCCCTGTGGCAACGGCGGTCCTTCCGAACCCCAACCTGCCAGTAGTCTACCCTACCTGAGCGCAAATTGACGATTGGGACGATCTGACGACCAAAGCCGTGGTCGCAACATAGATACCAATGCCACTCTGCCTAATCATTAATTTGCGCCTAAGCAAGTAAACCCGATTCCGTACCGTACCGTACTGTACGGTACTGTACTTATCTCCACCATGCTACTTTTATCAACCGGTATCCTGGGTGGCTACAGTTCCGGGAATGCACCTCTACTCGCAGTGGCTTTGACATAGCCAACGTATTATTGAACCCGAGTTTTTCGGACTGCCATATTCGGTTTAATTTCTGAGTGCGTGTTTTCAGGCCCCAACTACCCGTGTCGTATGGGAGACCACGGGTGATTACGGGCTGCAGCTTACCCCTCCAAGGTATGTATCCGCTCGTGCTTGGTGACTGAGGGTCTTGGAAAATAGGTACAGTACTACAGCTTGGGAGAGCTGAGGAGTGCAGCGTGATAGGTTATGAGAGGGTGTCACTTGGTGGGTACTATCGCACTAGGTATGTTGAGATTTCGCTGCTGTGCCTATCCTGACTGAATGATAATGGAGGCAAGGCCGGATTAGTTACTCTCTTGATTCAAACGATTTGATTTCTGTAAGAACTGGTTCTGCCCCTGCCCCCTCTCTGTTATCCTACTCGTACGCGTATACCGGGGTTGGCCCATGAGCATTCCCAAAGAATGGTCGCTTCTGATATGTAGCTACGCTGGTGATGGCAGCAGAGAAGAAATTCCACGAACACTCCACGATATTTTATTCGCCGAGTGGGTATCCACCGCGGTTTGGCCAATACGATCGCGGCCACGGATCGGCTCCCCCACCCGAGTACATCTATACCCCACGAAAGAACCATACCAAACTTCAGGATAAGCTTTGCCACTACTGTGCCAGCACCACCAGCAGGCCCCCCACCATCCCTCACTCTCCCTACCCCCCCTATAGGACGCTTTCCAATTTTACTCCCCCCTCTTGGCGCAAGCCCGCCTTCCGCCGAAATAAAGGCATTGGGCGACTGTATTAAGCACCGCAGGGATGGCGAATGTTCTAGCCTAGTTTTCAGAGGCGGGGGGTTCTTTTTCTTCACCCTCCCTTTCGCTCCTTCTTCTGAATTTAGCCCCCGGAGAAGATAGGGGGGATGGAATGTTGTTAGCGTGGGAGCTGCCACGGGGATGGTCTGCTTGGAGACTCGCAGTTTATTTTGGTTTATTGCAGTAGTAAAGAACAGCACAGTGAGGCGGTGAAACTAGAAGGTTGGTCTAGATCGCACGCCAATTAGTGGGTCTGAGGTGTCTGCGTTTATCATGGGTGATACGAAATGGAGGACGTGAGGGGGGCACCTGGGGGGAGGGACCGTCATATGTGGAAGGCGCGGTGAACCTTTTTGAAATCTCCTCCGTTCAGGACCCCGCATGGACGCACCAAGATCCACATACCGCGTTGCAAAAATAATTTTAGTCTGGTCCATCGTGGGTACGGTATTGAAATGTGACCCAGTGGGAATTGAATACGGTACACCAGTATGATACGTGCCAGATCATGGTCGGTCCTTGGCCGTTGCTTTTGTTTGTGCGTCTGAAAAATTATTTGTGACGATGATGATGCTGGTGATGGTGATGATGGGAACTTAAGGGGTCGATAGTTTGTGTCAGCTCTAGGCCAATCTGACAATCTGATCTATCGCCCCTGAGGTTCGGCGGCAAAGGATAGACCTACCGGTATATTATAGAATTTTTCTCTCCTTGTAGGAGCCAATAGCGTAGATAGCAGCATGCCTTGTCAGGGAGGCAGGCCAGGCACGAGTAGACAACAAGCGTAGGATGTGATCACTCGCAATAAAAAAAACCTGTCCATTCAAGGGGGATATATACCGCTGGCGATCGCAACTTGCAAGAGGGAAAGGAGGTGAGGAATGCCGGCACTGTAGCGTAAAGTTATTGATTCGTTATTAGTATTCAATAGGCTTACCACCGGCAGGGCTGTGAAAAGAAATAATGGATGATCACATACCCAACTGGGAAAACCAGAGGATTCTCGGCAGTATAACGGCGCCACAGTGTAATGCCTCCTAGGAAAAACAAAGCTTCACTGCCCCAGTACTTCCCATTCCACCTATTTCCTAGAGTCATGAAACCTCACTCGGGGTTCAGGATCGGGGCTGCTCCGGTCGAGCCTTCCGATCGGGGGCAAAATTCCTACTTCGCCGTTGGGGAATACATTTTCTAGCAGTGGGATCTGACTTTTTTCACTCGTGTTAGGATAAGGTGTGGAATTTTGAAAATTTCGTTTCTTTCCCTTCCCCTGTCCCTTCCACATCTTTTTCTTTTCCTGGGGAGCCTGGGGAGAGAGACGGGGTATCGTCTCCTGCATGAGTTGCGCAAGCTTTCGCCGGGGGCTTCGCGGCTGGAAAAGTGGATTGCTCATACGTAGGCCCCAGCCCCCCATCCTACATAATAGTTGTCCATTCTGGACCTTCCACAAGGCGTTATTTGCCACTAATTCTGATGTTCAATTGGGAAAAGGCTTTCCGCATTGCTTTGGTATCTGCTAGTACCCTAGGCCGCGCGATAGTCCTGTACGCACTTATGTATGCGGGCAGGTTAAATTATGCTCTCAGGACCGCGCTTTTGAGTTAGCTACTCGCTACTTGCAGCAGCAGAAGGTTGATCCGGGACGGCATAGCTGTTTCTTTATATCATGACATTGTGCTTTTCTTCTTGTATTCTATCTATCTGCCAAGTATCCCTCCTGTTAAATAGAATCTCTTTCGTAGTAGTAAATTAATCCCCCTAGATCCTGAACGGGAAAAAGAGTGAATTAAAGAAGCTAAATAGAGAGAAAATGGCCCGGTTAAAGTGGCGAATAAGGAAAAGACACTTCCTAAGTAAAATAAATGGATCGGTTCCGGGGGGAAATTCCGTCCAATCAGTACGATAGTGGCGAAATTCAGGAAGGATGGGGGTAACCAGGTTGTGGCTGACGACCTAGGGAAGGTGCCTCAGGGCCCCGAAAACATCGGGAGGTTCGCCTGTACGATTTTTGGGTATCGGTTCTCGAATCTTCTGGCATCGAAACTCCGATCGATGGTATAAGAGTTTGGGGACAACCGCCCAAGTCCTACTCTGGCGTTTGAACACGTTTGAAACTCGTCAACTCACCCCGCATTTGCCTTGCTCCGTTACCCACCCTTCACTCCTACCTCCTCCTCCTTTCTCCCCACCGCTCTTTCCTCCTTCGTAGGGCGGTTTGTGGGATAACTGTACCTGATAGACTTCCAACCCAACCCCTCTAAATCTTAGGAGTCCGTCTTTCCACACCAAAACCTCAAACTCTGCATTATTTAAAGCCATTTCCGTTCCTTTTGTCAAATAATTGCCCGCGAACTAAGATCCATGTTGGTCTCCTATGGATCCTCCCCCAACTCCTTCTAGTGCCTTTTCTAGGAAGCCCTCAACAGCCTCACAGTCAGCCCCCAAAAAGCCATCGGGCCAGAGAACTCCGAGGCGATTAAGCAAAGAGGAAAGGAAGAGCCGTTATGACCGAATGGAGACGCTGGCAAGGGAGCTGACCTTCGCGCTAAAGGACGAGATGGCCCGAAGGAAGGACTCCTGGGAGGACGAGGGGGACCAAGAAGAAGAGCAGCAATGGGAAGAGAGAAAACATGAAGTGTACCAGGGCCTTTCGAACCTTGGAGACGAAATCAAACGAGCCATCAGAGATAGGAAGAAAGAGGCAGTTCTAGAATTCTGGGGAAGAGAAATGGAGGCACGGAGGGTGCAAAGAAGTGAGATGGCGAGACGGGAGGAAGAGTGAGATGTTGAACTCATCATCATGGGATGTTAAGAACTAAATGGTTTTTCTTAAGGTGTGTAGGTTTGTTACCGCCTTGTCTTTTATCAGTATTTTGTCCCTCGCTCCTTCTTCTATCTAACCCCGCTCCGCGATCTGATCACATGCCCTTGAGCTGACCCAAACGGTGTTCATCCGTCTAGGCATCGGTCAGTCTTTTAGTACGTACTCGAGCAAGCAGGTATCATTCTGCTGCATTTAAGAAGTTTTCGGGTGTGAGCACAAGTGCTGGGATTGATTGCTAGCGCCGGAGTTTTTTATGAAGTGGAGGGGAGGCTGGTGTTATAGGGTTTTTCTTATTGGGTTGCATTCTTTTTCTCGCTCTTTCTTCAAAAATAAACTTTCTCCTGAAAGGTCAGGAGACTTCACTCTTCTTGTATCGGCCAACTGATCTGGTGCGAGAGGTTTTTCTTTTTCTTCTTTTGTTTCCTGTAGGGATGGTGAATGCAGCCAGCCCAGAAGACTATTTATTTAGCCCCCCTCTCATTGCTGCTGACTACAGTACCGGCCTCGGAATGTATGACCGGGAGTTTGCCAAACGCCGCGGGGTGATCCTTTTCCCCTCCTATTCTTGGCCTCCTTCTCTCCATCCCATACTTGAGCAGGGTATGGGGGAGTTGGGAATTAGAAGGGGGGGCATCTCGAAATACCTAGCTATTGGAGAATAGCCGCGCCGCCTGACCCAAGGAATTGATGGACGACCACCAGACAAATTTATTTCTTTCCATGCGGCTAGCGACTGCACGATAATTCACAAAACTGTCAGCGGACAGTGCAAGAAAATATTTCCCTAAATAGATCAAGTCACGAGAGAGTAGGAGTTTACGCATATAGCTATTGTTCGATGTTCGATAAAGGGCCAGGGATTCCGGGCAGCAAACCAAGATCACTCATTCTCTCGGCATTGCGTACGGCATAACAGCTATTCTCCCATTACTCAGTATCTACTCAGTATCTGACGTATCCCTTTCGCAGCGAGGGAGTAGGAGGGAAGTGGAGGGTGCTAACTCACATCAATCCTTTTCCCTTTCCATCCCGTTACTTTACCATTTTTTTTTAATCAAAAGAAAAGGGATACACGAGGCGCGGAGGTGCACCTGGCCCAGACGGTCTTATATCGAGGGCGTCCGCGTCAGCCCATTTGCCACTCCGGGTCGCAGTCGAAGGGAAGTTGAATTTAGGAGTTTGGAGGATAGGCATTTGACTGAGGTTGATTCCGTTGGCCGGTTTCCCAGAAGAGTAATGATGGTCAACAACATCCTAGCGCGGCTCCGGGGGGGACTTTGTGGCGAGTGAGCCCCGGGAATATCGTCCGAATACCGACAAGAAAGGAGGAAAAACGAAGGCCGTAACAGCGTCCCGGGCGTGATGAGCGAGGTGGGGATTCCTGATCGGAAGAAGGGGTTAACCCTGGTTCCCCGGGCGACAACAGTTGGAAACAAGCCTCAGCATGCTCCTCAAGCTATCATACCTTACTAAGGAAGGGGATGAAGCCGAAATTTTCTCAGTGATTGGGGATATAATAGTACTTCAGTAAGGATGCACAAATATAATATGGAAAAGATAAATGCCAAAGTTCTTTTCGTCTCAGCGGTGAAAACATGTCCTCTTGATAGCGAAGAGACTGTGCCACAGAAGTTGTATCCGCCGTCCTTCTCCCCCTCCGCCACATCCCTCGAGTTAACCCCCCGGGTTTTCACTACCTACCCGTCGGGCATGATTTTGCGCAATGGGATTGGGTGGCTAACGTAAAATTGGAAAAAGCAGTGGCCACACCATTCTACTCGCGATCGAGCTACAATATCGCTCACTCTTACTCGAGCACTCTAGAAGAACGTATGGACATAAGCATGTCCAGCTCTCAGCTAAACTCCTCAACCCACCTATTGGTATCCCTGTGGAGCTCCGAAAGGATCAACGCAATTTCTCTTCGCCCTCGGCAAGGCGAGCAGGACTCAGCTCTCACATAATTAACTTGGACAAGACATAGTCTGCCGGTACAGTGCTCAGTATACGCAACAATCTAGGTCCCGGAAAGATTTCCGCTACATGCCAGGGAGAAAGATTTACATTGTCGAGCAAAGGAATTTCGTCACAATATGATTTGGTCTTTCTCGCTCCCAAATCTCGTTATCTTTCCCCTTTTCTCAGGTTTCGCGAGATTTTTGCGGTCAGGACCCACCATGCCAGAAAGAGATACCGTAGACTAACAGCTGCGACAGGAACACTCTCACCGAACCTGAGGTTTGCCACTAGATTCCTGGTGCACTCGTGCTGTTCGCTGTCTCCCTTCGGCAGAGCGTTAAGGTCTCTTGCGTTCTGACTGGTATGACGTCAGGGTCCCGCTGCCCAGTTCTGTGGTTGACACAAATTATTCTGATATTCCCTGCAAGGGCCACAGTACTCGGGGGGATCATCAGAAACCGGAAAACATAACCCTTGTCCCTATAGGGAATTGTATGGGATCAGCAGAAATAGTTTTCCTGTTTTTAATGACCCCCGGGTACTCGGTGACCTATTCTGAGTCGGTTTCTCGCGGGATTTTTCGGATATTTACAAGAGTGGGAGTGTTAGGTTCTTACTCAATATGCTTATTGTTAAGAATCTTCGATCTACCTTTAACCACAATCTCATATGTGCTCAGGTCCGAGGGTAGTGCCGATGCGCATTATCTCTGTAGAATGGTGGAGGGACGTCTGTGGCCGGAGTACTTTGCCAAGAAAATATTGTCCAAGCATCAAGGGGTTTTCGATTATCACTGCAATGAGAATTACGGAGCTATTAGACAATGGAGTGGATGATCCTCTACACGTTAATAGAGAGAAAATGTGAATACCCTAAGTTTTCATGGAGATATTAGGCTAGCGGGTTAAAATTTTGGTGGGGGCAGGGGAATGGCGTGGGACATGTTGGTTCCCGTTAATTTCTTTTGAGAAAGCTATTAATGGATAATAACATTGGCTGAGGCCCTCATTGCAAATTAATATATTATGACTAAGCCGGAATAGATGCCTGCTTGTTCCCTCGACGGAAGTCCCTCACCATACCCCTTACGGTAGCAACAAGTTTTTTCTTTGCAAAAATCGTCCTTCCAATAGTGGAGGGCGGAGGTGATTTCCGTAACCTATCCGTGCGATACTTATATGGGTGATCTAGCTTTAGCCTACGTTACTTGGCTGGAAGTGTCCAGGCTGGTCGAGCTGCCCGTACTCGAGTACAGTACAGGTACCCTGAGGGACCGTACCTGAGCACGGGGATCAAAATCTTATATTGTAAAGGCTGTCTGTGTATATCCGAGCCCCAGCACTAAGTGTAGAGGTGCTTTATGTGGGATACATAGTTCAAGTGGGGCTTGGGTAGATTTCTGCAATGGGTGTAGAGGTATCGTGGAGCACCGTAATTCGAAATCAGGTCCATCGCCTCGCGTTATTTCTAGCCCCTCCAGGGAGGGTAGGCCAACAATGGCCGGACTCTTATCCCTAGGCCTGGCATTCGGGTCGACGGCCCATGCGGCGAGGGATCGGTCAGACAAGTGCGCCACCTTGAAAGCAAAATCCACATCGGCCACAAAAAGGTAGGAGGCACAGCACCGACATCTAAGGCGCAATGTTTTGGGGGGGGCAGTGTGTGGGTTTCCGGCAAAAAAATCAACTCGACCATAATCAAACCTGGATATATACTCCGCGATACATTGATGGCAAAGCACCGCTCTTCGAGTGATGGATAGTGGTAACTGTGTTGAAATGGCGTTCGTAAATCGCAAGTTCACGGTTGTTTTTGCAAGGGGGGTGCAGGGTGCTAAATTCCCCGGATTTCCGGCTTGACGGGGGTGTCGTTCATGTGAGGAAGCGCCGGAGATACGGTAGGATGCGGAGCGAATTGTCGGTACTATAGATGTAATGATGATATTATAAAGGGTGGAGAGTGGCTAGCCAAATAAATTGTCATATTGGCTTCCTTTTCTCCTGGCTGTTTCTAGGAGGTGGATCAGTGAAAATTTAGCTTATCGCAATCTGAGTGCGTGAGGTATGATAACCCGTTGGAAAACCAGAATTTAACCCCAGTTGACCCCGCACCCTAGCTCTAGAACAGGGGCACCGTGTTTATCACATCTCATCTCATCTCAACATTTCCCCCATCCCCCACCCCTACCGAGCTGGTTTTCGCCTAACAACAACCGCACGCATAGTCCAGCGGCCAACATGGCGAGCTCTTCGGATCAGGAACCACTGGCCATTGGGACTCCCATCGCTGTTTATGCTGATTTCTGTTTGATTCCAGTGGGTTCTCTTCCGCGGATTTCTAGGGGAGCGCATGCGGCTGCTGATGAGGACATCAAAGATTGGGACTGGTGATACTTCGGTTTCGAAACATGTCGCAGATGTTCAACGACTTTTGAAGAAGAGTGGGCTGAATTATCATATGCACAGCGCGGGGACGACTGTCGGTTAGTTGTTAGAGATGGTTCTCGACAATCATGTTCGCAGTTTCTCGTGGCTCGTGAGCTAATTCGGATTTCGTATTGTAGAGGGCTCCTGGGAGGATGTTACCCGGGTGATTGGCCAAGCCCATTCTATGCTCCATGCTCAGGGTATCTCGCGGGTGCACACTGATATCCGTATAGGAAGCAGGTTAACTCAATATCTCTTCTTTGCGTCGTGTAGGCTTTGCTGATGGTCTATCACAGGACCGATAAACAACAAACTATGCAGGATAAGGTGGCTTCGGTGGAGGAGAAACTCGCACGGGATGAGGAGAAATAGGCGCCTGCTATTTATCCTCACAGCTAACAACTATTTCCCTAAAATGTATACTCTAGTAATGGAATAGATTTCATAAGTTGTTTGGTGGGGGGTACCAAGGGAAAGAGGCGGAAAGAAAAGATCGTCGTGAGGCTAATCCAAACCTAACCCTAATTCTGCCCATTCAAGACCCCGCTAGTGGGAAAAGGTGTCTGAATAGAGGGTCAATTGCCGTGGCACCCTGCAATTGCATCGCCGCTGATTGCTATTTTACCAGACATTCGCTCTGAGCACCCATTACCACCGCTTTGTGGACTGTGCGTTCCGAAGGAGTTGGCAAAGTCGGTGAGACAATTCTATTGACTGGGGCACAGCTGTGTCGTAACCAGAACTCGACGAAACTCTCCGCATGTCTGTTTGAATGCGATATGAAGCTTCCAATGATATTTCATATTTCTAGGATGTGAAGAATTAAGAGCGTCGACGCGTCCAATTATCCATCGCTGCGTAGATTTTCTTGTGGGAGTGAAGACTCACGAGATTTACTATAAATTCGGTGGTTGGAGAACCTTGACAAGACAACTCTTTTCTTGCCTTCCTCCCTGAACATCTAAAATCCCGGCCGTCCTCTTTCTCCTCCGCCATCCTCGACATCATTCTCGAAAGAGCAGTGGTAGAGAATCCTATAGTAATGTAAGAGCCTGTGCTTCCCGTTGCGGGGTTCTATATCTAACTAGAGAACTCTAGCGTGTTTCTGAAAGCCACGCCATCTGGATAGCTTCTCATCGACTTAAATTTTCTTTCATACGGTGAGTTTCATGATTTTAGCCTGGTCCCGGAAGACGACGATACAGTGATTGATGGGAGGCGACCGCTCAGCAGCATCCACGGGGGGCAGAGATACTACGGGGAGAGAAAATAAATAAATCAGAAGTTATATAACTCCTCCATACACCTATAATTCCGGTCGTTTGGGTGGCCATGACACCGGGGCTTAGATCAAGAGGTGGGGAGACTCAAGCTCCACAACTTTCTGAATGTGGTCACGATAGATCTTGCCTTGATTTTGGCACAGATCGCGACATCAAGTGTCGAACATGCTGGGATAATCGGGAGATTCTCATCCAGCGACTTATTGAACCGTTTGAGCACGCTCTTGGTTCATTTGGTGTTGACGCGGCGGTCACTGGTGATGCCGTCGTCTCCTCACCAACAGCCTCAACAACCCCTGCAGAAAGAACCACTGAGAGGAGGAGAAGCCTGCGACGGAGGGCAGGGTCAAAAAGGACAAGAAGCGAGTCCAGAGGGTCAACCCCGGTACCCAAACCACAAGAGGCGAAAGAGAAAGCCGCAGATGAGGGATATTCTCTAAGGTCAACGAATCGGACTATAAGTGACCCTGAGGAGGAGGACTGTATTCGAGTACAGGATCTTAGTTTGATGAGGTCTAGGTCTCAAGATAGCGGCGGGCCGGTGGGAAAGAGCATAAAGCCCGCGTCGCACACAACCGGGCCCAAAGAAGGCGGCCCCAAATGGTGGGAGAACAGAGGGGTAGGCGGCCACGGGAAATCAGCAAGGCCTATTGGGAAAGGGAACGAGCGATCGCCTTCCGTAGCCTCAGTTTCGGCCTCAAGAACGAAGGCCGCGACCCAGCCAGTAAAGAAGTCGCAGCAGCAAACGTTATTTTCATTTTTTACTCCCAGACCCACCGGAGACGATCGAGTCCCCGCTCCACCAAGCCATACCGGGAGCCCCGACACCCCCCCTTCCACCACTTCAACAACTAGCAGTAGTCAGAAAAATCCACCAGTTGTCGAGGCACTAAAGGTAGATTTGGTACCAAAAGCCAAGGAGAAGCGACTGCCAGAGAAAGTACGGAAGCAACCGAGACCGGGCACCCGAAAAAGCATGAGAGACGTGAAAAAAGATAATATCAATTATAAGGAAGACTCAAACTCCGATGTGGATCTCGAAGACTGAGGAGCATGGTGGATGAGGGTATTGTCTGTGATGGCATTGGGTACGTTTTCGAGCGAGGTCAAACCGAAATTTGTGTATTATTATTCTAAGATTATTAGTTAGGGGAATTTTCAAGGGCCCTCGTATTTCCTGTTGTGAGAATTAAGGATTTTTGAAGTCTCTAGGGCGGGAAACTTTTGGAAGTAAGAAATTGAGAGCGGGGTGGGGGTGGGGGTGGGATATTGGGCACATATTTCTTACTTATTTTTATGTCTGGTGTCGGAGGCGGGTGCCAAATCGCATGCGTCCTAGGAACGAAATAGTTCCACCAGTATGAATAGGATGTCTAAGGTGCTAGCGGTGTATTGTATATTAGAGGCTTAGGGCAAATAAACAATGTCTAGGTTGGGTTTATGGTGATCGGAAGGTATTTTTTCTTTCTTTTCTTTAAGGAAAAGCCTGGAGACGTGTCGGTTTCCGTAGTATCATATAAGTATCAGATTCATGATCTATCCTACACACCAGCAAAAAAAAAGAAAAGGAACAAAGCGGATTGAATCAAGACTTGAAAATCATGACCAAAGAATTCGTAAGACCTTCGTCCCAATTCAATGAGATGGGGGATAAGATCCACATCCTGGTGGGAGCGCTCCTCAAGCTATCAATCTTTGTCGGGGGTAAGGGTCGGCTGCGAAAGTTTGAGGCATTGTGAGAGGAGTAGACAGAGAGGTACTCCTTGAAGAGGAGGACTTCTGGTGCAATAAAGGACCAACCCTAGATCGCAAAGCTTGTGTAATAACTTTTACCACAAAGTGATCTTATTTTTTGAGTTTCATATTCATTGTCATGGACGGGATCTAGCTAGTGTCTAAAGCCTGGCATCTCCGATTAAACATGAATATTTTCTGCGTGTTTGTGGCAAATAATTCAATTTCCTGAAAATTTGGCCAGCTGTGTTTATTAATTATGTTCAGCCAGGTCAATATAGCTAAGCAAGGTTTTTGCTACAAAATTACAATATTTGCAATAGAACATTTACAAACTTAGTGGTTAATTGGAAGTTTTACTGACTGTAGGCCCGGGTTATATTTCTTTTACAATAAAGAGTTAGGCTTATTAGAGGAATTGTTGGAGTATGGTGCCGGTTACCCAAAATGGACACCTGTGGGTGATTCAAGATGGAATGCTTTACATAATTAGGATTAGGGGTAGTGTTCGTTACGGGGCCTCCGGGGCCCCGAAACCGGCGGCCCCCGCGTCAATTCCCCGCCCCGCCCCGGTCAATGCCCCGAACAGCCCCCCGTCAATGAATTTTCTCCGCCCAGGGCTCCGCTTTTTCCTATATTCCTCTCTCGAACATTGCTCTTTGGATACATGATTGAGTAATTGTGTGAGCATATACACGTCCCTGGCAGAAATGGACCGAACACCGCCGGGGTTACGGGAGCTGAAAGCCCTTTGCCAAGAAGGCCCCTGGTGTTCGGTCCATTCATGCCAGGGACGTGTACCAAAAACCACATACCTCAAAGTATATACGGGCATTTATTTGCATGGAATGATTCATACAATATGAACTGGAATAATTTACAACACCGATTGAACGTCCGAGTTGCCTAGTCTAGTAACGTATATTGTCTCAGCAGGCCATACGCATAATTCATAAGCCCAATTCATACACTCTATTCACAGGTTCAAATCATATGCCCAATTCATAAGCCTTATTCATCCGCTGGTGCCATATGCCCAAATCATACACCCAAGCCATACGCTCAAATCAAACACCCAAACCATACGCCCAAGCCATACGCTCAAATCATACGCCCAAACCATACACCCAAACCATACGCCTAAATCATAC